>Ga0209199_1000855_pt1 | contig 39531 bp, 35 predicted proteins | sample COGITO_mtgs_1105_7_FD_184805 | JGI IMG/M metagenome (GOLD analysis project Ga0209199, IMG submission 184805) | Pelagic marine microbial communities from North Sea - COGITO_mtgs_110523 (SPAdes) (version 2) | ecosystem: Environmental > Aquatic > Marine > Epipelagic ... | reverse complement strand
AAACAAAATATAAGATTGAACCTTCTTTTTTTTATGGGTCTATGTATGTAAGTTACGCAGTTGGAGTCGCCTTTTCGGTTGCTACTTTCATGATCACATTTATTGTGTTTGAATCCTCTCTAATCCTTTCATTTATGGCGATAGTAGCAACACTCATAGGCCTTATGCCTGTGATCATGCGAGTGTCTAGAAATATATGGATCAATCTTTTTATGAGCTATGATGCCTCTTTAGCTAAGAAAAAACAGCCGAAAAACGACTAATGTCGATTTCTTCGGGAAGCGGCGCGTCCGTTTCTATAAACGCATAAAGGGCTTCGGCCATGGCCGGAGCGATCAAAACCCCACGAGTACCTAGGCCATTAAGTACGTACATTTTCTGATGATTTGGATGACGCCCAACTAGTGGGCGACGGTCAGAAACAGTTGGACGAATACCCGCACGTTGATTTACTACTTCAAAGTCGCAAGTTACCAATCGCTCCAATTTTTCTAGAAGCTGAGATTTTGCCTCCGATGTAGGGATATTCGTTTTGTCAGTCCATTCATAGGTAGAGCCTACTAAGTAGTGATCGCCCTCCATTGGAATGACAAAAATACTGGACTTCAAAATTGGTGTCAATTGAAGCTGTGGCGCATAAATCGTAATCAGTTCACCCTTAGTACCTTCAAGAGGGAGCTGTTTAAAATAGGGGTTTTTATGAATTCCAAACCCTTCCGTAAACACAATATGTTTGGCCTGTATGGATTCGTAACAAAGACCTTCAGGCGTTTCAATCAAAGCCTCGTAATCAAACGTAGCAGAGATGTATTGGTTCATTTGAGATAAAAAAGTGCGATAGGATTCAATAAGTTTTTGAGTATCGATCCTGCCCGTGGCATTGACTTCGCCAAACCCAAAAGGGGCTTTGACAGAGTTGTTTTTATTATCTACTAACTTAGGGTTCAAAAACGGAGTAAGTAATGGCTTATCACAAGCTAAAAACCAATTGTTTTGCTCTTGAACCGAATTAAATACACGATGGATAGGGACTACATAATCAAGTTTAACCCCTAACAACTTCTCTAGGCTGATGTATTTAGGAATAGCAGTCTCTAAGTGACTAGCCGCATTCCAAGCCGCTGTAAAGCGCTTTAAAACTACCGGGTTATACAAACCACTTGCTACCAGTGAAGCTTGTTGGGAGCGGTCGCTAATAACCACAAAAGACTTTTGATGTGTACGCAGTTGCTCCGCAAACATAATACTTGCCAATCCCGAACCAACAATAATGTAATCACAGTTCATTTAATAGCTGTTTTAAAACACAAAACGCTTATCATTAGATAAGCGTTTTGTGTATAAAGTGGAATTAGTTTAGTAACTCCACATATCTTGTTCCTTATTTCTAATTTTCTCTTTAATACGTTCCGACTCCAACAATTGCATAAGTGCATTCTCAGGGATATATTCTTTCAAACTTCTATCTTGATACACATTATCCTCCTTATAAATATAGGCTGAGAAACGTCTTGAGTTAATTAAATGATCAAAGTTAACTGGTTTGGAAGTATTAGCTTCATTAAACGCCTCTGCTTCAAATAAAATATTTCTAGTGTCAGGATAAAACATCCAGAAAAGATCTATAAATACAGGATCAATATTTTCAGTTGAATCAAATCTTTTAGATTTAGATTGTGGAGACTCAATAACTGGTGCTATAGCAATCGGTCTATATTTCAACTCCGCTTGACGCTTGTCGAAATACCAAACACCTTTAATTTTAAACTTAGACACATCAGCATAGTCAAATACTTCTTCTGAAAACTCCTCACGTTTGAGAAGGTTATTCTCAAAGATTAGACGCTCTAATTCACTTTCGTATTCTCCTCTTGTTAGATCTTCTGAATCTTCAGCCTTTGATATTGGGAGTGTATTAGGATCTATTCCGTTAAATTCTCCTAAATCAACTCCAAATGATTCAAGAAATGCCTTTTTACCACCATAACTATTAATTCTTTCAAGACCCAAACCTTCGTCAGTACCAGGCTTGATCTTTTTATATGTTAAAGTAGACGTTAGTTTATCTAGTGGTAATTTATTTTTTAAATTATCACGATCATAAATTTCAATGTAGCCATCCAATGCATTCGTGATTAAATAATGAATCAATGGACGTCTTTCGTTTCGAACAACTAAAGTATCTGTAGGGTAATAAAGTGGAAAATTAACACGCTCATTTAAGTCAATTATTTCCCAGACAGTCTGAGAGAATAAAACATCTCTTTCATTAACATACGCATAGGCTAGAGGACTGTCATCCTCGCCAATAATGAGCTCATCGATTGTTTTTTGACCAATTTCGTCAGGTGACTTCGCATTTAAAATATTACGTTGCCCCAGAACCGATGCTGGCAGAATCAAGATTAATAAAAGTAAATATTTCATTTTTTTAATTTGTCAATTTAATAATAATAGGCTGTGCTTCGAATGTCAAAGCAACTCCACTAACAGAGACTTTTATGTTCTCAATAGTTACTGTTGATTTTTTCGGAGCTGATCTAATTGCTGCGACAGCATCCTTGTTAAGCTTATCAGACGTTACCGTAATTGACGGTTTCCCAGAAACTGTCAAGTCAAAACTAAAGACGCTCGCTTTAAGATCGTATACAAAATCTTCAAAAGACGCTAGAACTCTTGAAGAGATCATATCATTCTTATTTAGCTTAACCACTCCTGTTTTACCTGATATTTTCCCAACTGGAGAAGGAATATCTTTAATTCTAAACTCTTTTGTAGAAACTACTCTAGAACCATCATCTAATGTTGCAGTAGCTGATATATTAGTGGTAAAACCTTTTTTAGGAACTAGTGAATACTTTCCATTGCTAGTTTTTGATATAGAAGACTTCGCGTCTGTTGTAACACTTACTTTATTGTCCGGTACCCCAGCAAAAGAAATACTTAATGGATTATTAAGTCCTCTATAAACGACATTCATTTTATCGGCTGCAATTGATGCATCATCCGGTCTAGGCACCACAACATAGTTTCCAATGATTGGGATTTCTAATGGTTTTCCATCTTCCAAGAATGTGAAGCGACCATCAATTTCATGCTCTCCTACATTACCCACATTGAAATCTAGCTTCGCTGCTCCTGTTGAATCAATTGCTTGAGAAATATCAACCTCTTGACCTTGAACAGATAGTTTGGTTGGGGTTACATTTGCATATTTTCCTAAAACAACACGCCCTTGAAATTTTTCACCTGCAAAAAAAGCTGATTTATCCGCCAAAACAATGGCTTGATAATTTTTCAAAGTAACTGCCTCCGTAAGTGTGTTCCCTAAAAATAGGTTAAACATACTTGCTTCAGTGACTTTTACATCATTTTGAATAGCCGTAAGTTTTGTATAAGACGCAATTGCTGGAAACCCTTGATAATTATAATTTAACCAAGACTTTTTAACTCCATCTTTGTTTGTTACTGGATTTGTGTTAAAACGTCTTTCAAACGTTTCAATTGCCTTTTTGTATTTGATGTCATTTCCTAAAACAGATTTAATATCTACTTTATACTTTTCTATTACAGCCATAACTGCATCTCCTGCTTTAGTTAAACGGTCTCCCGTGAACCATTTTTCATCAAGTATATCAGTCTTATCCATTTTTTCAAATGGAAGCTTGCCTGTTTCTGGAACAATAGAATAGCCACCAGTTTTTAACAAATCAATCTTTAAGGTTTCGATGTACCTAAAGAATTCGTCAGAAATAACACTTATTTGTTGCGCTTTATTTGAAGCTACTGCAAATTCTTCAGGCTTTTCCTCACCCTTAGTTATCAAATCAGCTAACAATGCAGAGTTAGACTCCGTAGTCACTGTATTTGATTCAGAAAACTTTGCTTCCATCAGACCAAATGCGGACAGTACTTCTTTTGACATATTCATAGCCATCATTGCGATGAATACCAAATACATCAAATTTATCATTTTTTGCCTTGCTGATGCTTTTCCTCCTGCCATGCTTAATTATTTTTAAAGATTAGTAATTGATTTATTAGTTTCAAAAACTAACTATTTATTATTCATTGCAGATAACATACCTCCGTAGACACCATTTAAAGAAGATAAGTTAGAAGCTAACGATTCCATTTGTTCTTTGAGTTTTGTAGCATTTTCGATGGTGTCTTGATTTATTTCAGCTTGACGGCTTGCGCTTTCTAGTTGTGCTGTATAAAGACTATTTATGGACTCCATTTGTGCTGCAGCTTGCGCCATTTGATCACTGTATTTTTGAGAAGCTCCAGCAGACCCACCCATGCCAACAGCAGCAGAATTTAAATCTCTAATGCTATCGCCTAAGCTTGCCACTAAGGCTCCGTCAATCTTAGCTTCTTTTAATAAACTATCTAATTTTTTAGTAAGAACTCCGTCTGCCGTTTCTTCTTTGCCTGCTTTGGCAGATCCACCAGATAATTCAGGATATGCAATTGTCCAATCTAAGTCATCAGATTGTTTCTCAAAAGCAGACCAAGTAAAAACTAGGGCTTCTACTACCATTCCTATAGTTAGAATTTCAGATGCGTAAGGCCAGTGTTGTATTTTAAAAAGCGCTCCAACAATAACTATTGCCGCTCCAAGTCCGTAGACCATATTTGTGATTGTAATTTTTCCTTCTTGTGCCATAATATTTAGATTTAAAAAAAGTTAACGGTATTTAGATAATTAGATTTGGTTAATTTTAATTGGTTGCTTCATTAGCTGTTACGTCAGTTCCCATATAATCTTGAACTGTACGGAATCCGATATAACTTCTAGCTGAATCAGCATACTCATAATCGCGAGAACTTACTTGTAAAAAGTAAGCGACATCTTTCCAAGATCCACCACGAACGACTTTACGTTGATTATCCGCATCATTCACGTTCGGATTAATCGAAGACGAATATTCATAAGAGGACTCTTCGTATGAAGACATCACCCATTCCGAAACATTTCCAGACATGTTATATAAATTATAGTCATTTGGCTCATAAGCGTCAGCTTCAACAGTGTAAAGCGCCTGGTCGGCTGCATAGTTACCTCTCAAAGGTTTAAAGTTTGCCATGAAACAACCACGGTCATTTTTAGTGTAAGGACCTCCCCAAGGGTAAGTTGCGCCTTCTAGACCTCCACGGGCAGCGTATTCCCACTCAGCTTCAGAAGGTAAACGAAAACCGTTTACAAATTCCTGATCTTTGGATTTTTTGTAAGTATTTTTAAGTAAAGTACGCCATTGACAAAATGCTTGAGCTTGTTGATGACTGATACCAACTACTGGGTAATTCCCATAGGCTTGGTGCCAGAAATAGTCGTTATGCATTGGCTCATTGTATGAATATTCAAAGTCACGAATCCAAACAGTCGTATCAGGATAAATAGGAAGGGCTTCTATTTTAATCACGTCACTTCTGGCTATATCTTTATTTTTTGCTGCCTGTTGGATATCCATGTATGAATACTCAAACTCAAATTGACTCACATCCCAGGTACGTTGTCCATTGTAGGATTCCTCCATGGGAAGGTACATGTTGTCTATCACCTCAGAATATAGTTCATCTGGATATTCATCAGTTTTGAATATCAAATCCACATCACGGTTAAGCTTTCGCTGCTCATCTCCGTAAGTATCTATCATGTATTTTTCGTAGGGAGTTAAATCTTCATCTTCAATAGATACATAAGCATAAGCTCCTATTCCGCTTTCATCATCTGGTATTTTGCCTTCTAAGTCTGCCATTTCAGCAAGTCGAAGTCTAAGAATCGAATCTCTAACCCAGTGTACAAATTGGCGGTATTCACTATTTGTAATCTCTGTCTCGTCCATGTAAAATGAACGTACAGATACCGTCCTAGTAGGCGCATTCTGAACATCGGCTATGTCGTCATCTGACTTACCCATCACAAAAGCCCCTCCAGGGACTAAACTCATCCCGTAAGGCTTTTCTGGGTGCCATCTCTTTCCTTTAACTCCTACAAGTTCACCTCTGTCGTTTGATCCACAACTAGAGACAAAAGCAATTACTATTGTTATTAAAAATATTTTTTTCATAAGTAAATTAAATCAAGGAGATTAATACCTTAAAAATTTTAGATTGTAAACTTATCTATATATTTCCTAAAAAGCAACTTTTTTTTATTGAATTCTAGTAAAAATAAGATCTTCATTATTGACTTATTTTTTCTTGTAAGCCTTATACCAACGCTCTGGAATGACTCCTTTTGTTGCGCTTTCATAATCATCATACATACATGACAATAACGGATGTTGTCTTGATTTAGTATTTGAATATTCTAAAAAAGGAATTTCAATCCACCATCTTCCTGTTTTTTTACTTTTGTAAAATACTAATTCCTCATCCTCTACAAGGACTGTAAACTTTTGAAAATTACTTTGGTTACTAAAGTCATCATCGTTAACTCTACAATTAACACCCTCAATGAAATACCATAATATTTGAGCAACTAGCATGGCGGTTGCTTCATCATCTTTTGAAGGGTTATATTCGTAAACTCCAAAAGAACTGACCTTATTACTAATACCTGCGTACCTAGAAATTGCACAAACTTCACGTCCATTAAAACCATTTGGAGAGTGTTTTTGCTTAAGACTTACTTCAGATGATTTAACAGAATTCAAATCTAAGGTTACAATATCTGCATCTCTTAAAACTGGCTCCACCAAACTTATTGAATGTGAAATATCTCCTAATCGATAGGATTCAAAGTATAGCTTTTCCATTAAATCAATCTCTTCTTGGGAGTTGAAATACGTCTGAAAACCGATTGCAGTATAATTAAATAAATTATAAGGCTGCTCGAGAATAATTTTACCCAAATAACTGCCGTTATTAATAGGTTTGGAAGAATCACCTAAATCAAAACTTTTGTCAATGTTTACAATATTGACCATTGAGCTGATTTTGTCATAAGCTCTGTAATTAGCATAAGTAAGGTCTTGTGACCCCCCTATAATTACCGGAATAATATTGGCATTTACTAGACTAGAAACAACTTGAATTAAAGCAAAATACGTATCTTCAACAGAAGACCCTTTCTGAATATCTCCAAGATCAGCCATGCCGTGTAACCAGTTGCCTGGAAATAATTTATATAATGCTTTTCTTATTTCACTGAGCTGAAATTCTTCTCCAATGTAGTCTACAGAGTTTCGGGATTCTAAAACGCCTAGAATTGCTATTTTAACACCCTCTAAATCAGGCTTATTATTAGAGCTATGAATCATTAGTTTTTTTCCTATAGCCTGTCCGTGTAGCTGCTCTATTTGATCAACGATCCGGTCTTGAACTGGAGAAAGAAAACTAAAATCAATCATTTATTTCTTTTTTTTTGCACGCGTTTTTTTCTTTGGAGCGTTTTTAGCAATTAGTGCTTTTACATCTTCCAAAGTAAGCTTAGTAGCATCTACTGTTTTGGGAAGCTCAATTTTTGTCTTACCTTGGATAATATTATGACGTCCCCATCGGGCCTTTTCAACACGAATTCCTTCTTCTTCCCAATCATGAATAAGCTTATCAATTTCTTTTTGAATTTTATCTTTGATTAAGGTTTCAATATCATCTGAAGATAAATTATCCCAATCATATTTTTTATTCACGTTAATAAACATGCTATTCCACTTAATAAAAGGACCAAAGCGACCTTTACCTTTTTGTACTGGTAAACCATCGTATTCGTATATAGGAGCGTCGGCAGCTTCTTTTTCTTTAATATATTCAATGGCATCTTCTATTTCAACACGCATTGGGTCTGCTCCCTTTGGAATTGAAATATATTTGTCTCCAAATTTGACATAAGGACCAAAACGGCCATTATTTACAATGATATCTTCCCCTTTATATTCGCCTAAATCTTTTGGAAGTTGAAACAGGTCCAAGGCTTCATCAAAAGTAATTGACGCCAATTGAAAGTTTGGAGGGACACTTGCAAAAATTTGCTTTTCTTCCTCATCGGCTAGGCCAATCTGAACAATAGGTCCAAATTTCCCTAAACGCACACTTAATTGACGACCCGACTTAGGATCAGTTCCTAAAATGCGCTCCCCCGATTCACGGTCTGCATTTTGGCTAACTTCTTCTACTTGAGGATGGAAATCTTTATAAAATGACTTCATCATTTTAGTCCAATCTTCTTTCCCGCTTGCAATTAAATCAAAATCAGCTTCTACCTTGGCCGTGAAATTATAATCTAAAATAGCTTCAAAATGATTCACTAAAAAATCAGTAACAATCATTCCTATATCAGTAGGAACTAATTTCCCTTTGTCAGAACCAAATTTCTCAGTAAGTTTTTTACCGACCAATTCACCATTGGACATGGTCCACAAAGAATAACTTCGTTCATCTCCGTCAACTGTTCCTTTTTCAACATATTTTCTGTTTTGAATCGTAGAAATGGTTGGAGCATATGTAGATGGTCTACCAATTCCAAGCTCTTCTAGTTTTTTGACTAGTGAAGCTTCAGTAAAACGGTATGGTGGTCTTGAAAAACGTTCGGTTGCTGATATATAATTATTTTCTAATGATTCGTTAAGAACCATTGCAGGAAGCATACCTTCTTGTTCCATGTTTTCTTCATCAGACCCTTCGAGGTATACTTTTAAAAATCCGTCGAATTTGATTACCTCCCCATTTGCTGTAAATGTTTCGCTATGAGTTGACGTGTTTATTTTAACATTGGTGCGTTCTAACTGAGCATCGCTCATTTGAGATGCAATTGAGCGTTTCCATATAAGGTCATACAAACGAGCTTGATCTCTTTCAATGTTAACTGAATGTGTTGAAAAGTTTGTGGGGCGAATGGCCTCGTGAGCTTCTTGAGCTCCCTTAGATTTTCCTTTAAAATTACGAGGCTTGCTGTAAACATCCCCATAAGATGTTGAGATTTCTTGAGCGGCCGTGTTACGGGCTTCTTGAGATAGATTTACACTATCAGTTCTCATGTAAGTAATTAAACCCGCTTCATATAGACGCTGCGCCATATTCATGGTTTTACTTACTGAAAAATATAATTTTCTTGCAGCCTCTTGCTGTAAAGTAGAGGTTGTAAATGGGGCTGCAGGTGATTTTTTAGCTGGCTTTTTTTCAAGACTTGATACAGAAAAAGAAGCGCTGCTGTTTTTGTCCAAAAACGCTTTTGCATCTGCTTCGCTATTGAATGCCTTTGGAAGTTTTGCTTTAAAGACCTGGCCTTTGGAAGTTATAAACTCAGCGTCAACTCGAAAAGTAGCCTCAGAATTAAAGTCTCTAATTTCACGCTCACGCTCAACAATCAGTCGGACTGAAACAGACTGCACACGTCCGGCAGATAGTCCTCCTTTGACTTTACGCCATAATACTGGAGACAGTTCATATCCAACGATTCTATCTAAAACACGTCGGGCTTGTTGTGCATCGACTAAGTTATAATCTATAGATCGTGGGTTTTTAACTGCATTTTCAATTGCACTTTTAGTGATTTCATGAAATACAATTCTCTTGGTCTTGGACTTGTCTAGCTTTAACGTTTCCGCTAAATGCCAAGCAATGGCCTCTCCTTCTCTATCTTCATCACTCGCTAGCCAAACAACTTCAGCTTTTTTAGCCAATGTTTTGAGTTTACTGACTACCGCTTTTTTATCTGTGGAAACCTCATACCTAGGCTTGAAATCTCCTTCAACATCAACCCCTAGCTCCTTGGAAGGCAGGTCGGCAATATGCCCAAAACTAGACTCTACTTTAAAGTCTTTTCCTAGAAATTTTTCTATAGTTTTTGCCTTTGCAGGGGACTCAACAATCACTAAATTCTTAGCCATATCATGTTTTTTAAGAAGTACAAATGTAGATGATTTTTTTTATTTCTTTCTTTTATTTCTTCGGCAAAACAAAAAACAGCTGTTTTAAACAGCTGTTTTTTATGTAGGTCGTTATGTGTTTAATAACTTATTAGTCAATTGATTGAACCACCTCTTTCGGTCCGTCAAAACCAATAACTTTCTTATAAATAATATATTGAGGAAGGTATAGAAAACAACTAACAAATAAGGTTCCAAGTCCACAGGTGACTATAGCAATTACGTATATTAATATTCCATTTAAAATTAAGGTTAAAAAAACAATTCCCCATTTTTTGTTCCCAAGAGCAAAGCTAACTTTAACAATTTCGGAGGTTGATAAGTTCGAGTTGTAGGCAAAAACAGGGAGTAAAAACATAAGAGGAACTATTGCATATATGATTGGTAAAAAGCAAAGCAAGGTTGCTAATATACTAATGAACATATGCGTTACCGCAAGTCCAAAAGATTTACCAATTGATGCGGCTTTAAAAAAGTGGAATAGCTCTGAGAAAACAAATGCTTGCCCATGATCGATTTGTTTTACAATTCTATAAAACCCTAAATACAACACGTAAGAGACCAAACTGCCGAGAAGCATCACTAAGTAAATCCATAATAAAGAGCTACCATAAGCATCTATCAACTCCTGCCCTAAAGCTGCAGAATCCATCACTCCATTTGAACTGTTTTCTAGAACAAGTTGAAAATACGGAACATAAAAAATGATAATAAAAGGAAGCATTATTAAAATTGAGAACAATTGAAGAATCAACCCTTGAACCCATACTTTTTTAAACAATGTAACAGACTCGTTAAAAAGATCTCCAAAATCTACAGTTGAAGCGACTTGTATTTTACTTAATAAGCTTTGAAATGAAAACATTATTTTAAATTGTTTAGTTAATTAGTTCAAATAAAGCGGAATGATTTGTAAAATCAAAATAAATAATCAAAACACTGACACTTTGTCATAAAAAATAAATTTATTGTATATTTGCATGCTTATTGTCGTAAATAAGACATTAAAAAAATTATGGAGAAAACAATTGATGAATCCATTCAAGGAAAAAAGTTAGTCCTTGAATCTAAACCTGAAAACAAAAAAAAGCTTTTCATAGAAAGCTACGGCTGTGCTATGAACTTTAGTGACAGTGAAATTGTAGCCTCTATATTGTACAAAGAAGGATTTAACACGACTAAAACCCTTGAAGAGGCCGACTTAGTTCTGGTTAATACCTGTTCCATTCGTGACAAGGCAGAACAAACCGTTAGAAAACGCTTAGAAAAATACAACGCAGTCAAGCGAATCAATCCAAAAATGAAAGTTGGAGTTCTAGGCTGTATGGCGGAACGACTTAAAAGTAAATTCCTTGAAGAAGAAAAAATTGTAGATCTTGTTGTAGGCCCCGATGCTTACAAAGATCTTCCAAATCTAATTTCAGAAGTGGAGGCAGGGCGTAATGCTGTAAATGTCATCCTTTCCAAAGACGAAACTTATGGCGATATTTCCCCTGTAAGACTTAACTCTGATGGAGTGACCGCTTTGGTTTCAATTACAAGAGGCTGTGATAACATGTGTACCTTTTGCGTTGTTCCCTTTACAAGAGGTCGCGAACGCAGTCGTGAACCGCAAAGTATTATTCAAGAAATAAATGACCTTTGGGGAAAAGGCTTTAAAGAAGTTACCCTGTTAGGTCAAAATGTAGACAGCTACTTATGGTATGGTGGTGGTTTGAAAAAAGACTTTACCAAAGCGTCTGATTTACAAAAAGCGACTGCAGTAGACTTCGCCGTATTATTGGACATGTGTGCAAAGTCGCAACCTAAAATGCGTTTTCGATTTTCAACCTCTAACCCTCAAGACATGGCGCTGGATGTAATTAAAACCATGGCTAGCCATCAGAATATTTGTAACCATGTTCACCTTCCTGTCCAGAGCGGCAGTAATCGCATCCTGAAAGAAATGAATCGTCAGCATTCGCGTGAAGAATATATTGACTTAGTAAATAATATTAAAACTATTATTCCAGAATGCACTATTTCGCAAGACATGATTTGTGGATTTCCAACAGAAACTGAACAAGATCACCAAGATACCCTAAGCTTGATGGAATTGATAAAATATAGTTTTGGATTTATGTACGCTTATTCGGAACGCCCAGGAACCACGGCTGAAAGAAAACTTGAGGACGACGTTGCTTTTGAAACCAAGAAAAGACGTTTAGCAGAAGTCGTTGAGTTACAGCGAGCGCATGGCCTTTATAGAACTCAACAATTCATAAATCAAACTGTTGAAATCTTAATCGAGAAAGAATCTAAAAAATCTACTTCTGAATGGTCCGGAAGAAGTGCTGAAAATACCGTAGCTGTATTTCCAAAAGGACCCTATAAAATTGGAGATTTTGTAATGGTTAAAATAAACGACTGTACCAGTGCTACTTTAATAGGAGAAGCAATTGGTTTTTCAGAAAATAATTAATTATGGAAACAGTTCAATCAATAAAACAACGATTTAGTATCATTGGAAATGATACTGGATTAAACCGCGCAGTAGAAAAAGCCGTTCAGGTAGCCCCTACAGATATTTCAGTTTTAGTGACTGGAGAAAGCGGGGTAGGAAAAGAAAGTATTCCAAAAATTATTCACCAACTTTCACATCGTAAACACGGGAAATACATTGCTGTTAACTGTGGAGCCATCCCTGAAGGCACTATTGACAGTGAATTATTTGGACATGAAAAAGGTGCTTTTACTGGGGCAACCCAAACACGGTCTGGCTATTTTGAAGTGGCCGATGGCGGCACAATATTTTTAGATGAAGTTGGAGAACTTCCACTCACAACCCAAGTTCGACTGCTAAGAGTTTTGGAAAATGGGGAATTTATTAAGGTCGGCTCTAGTGCAGTTCAAAAAACGAATGTGAGAATTGTAGCGGCTACAAACGTTAATATGTTTGAAGCGATTGAAAAAGAAAAATTTAGAGAAGATCTGTACTATAGATTGAGCACAATTGAAATACACCTTCCTGCCCTTAGGAAACGAAAAGAAGATATTCACTTGTTGTTTAGAAAATTTGCAAGTGATTTTGCACTAAAATATAAAATGCCTACCATTCGACTGCAAGACAATGCAGTTATTGCTCTAATTAACTACCGCTGGAACGGAAACATTCGACAACTTCGAAATGTAGCCGAACAAATATCGGTACTAGAATCGTCAAGAATGATTGACCTAGAAATCCTACAAACTTATCTTCCCACCATGGGGTCAAATTTCCCATCAGTACTTGGTAAAAATAAATCGAAAAGTGACTTTAGCACAGAAAGAGAGATTCTATATAAAGTCCTTTTTGATATGAAAAGTGACTTAAATGATCTCAAAAAACTGACTATGGAATTGATGAAAAGCGATAACCAAGGAGATGTTCAAAAAAATAATGAGAGTTTAATTCAAAAAATCTATAACAAGGAGGAGTCTTTGGCTTCGGAAAAAGAGAATGAAATTCTTTCTCTTCCAGTTAAAACAGAAAAAGAACATTCAATTGAAATTATTGAAAATAAAGAAAGTGATTATTCGTATATTGATGCTGTTGAAGCGGAAGAAGAAACCCTTTCACTGCATGATAAAGAATTAGAACTTATTAAAAAATCTCTTGAACGTCACAAAGGAAAGCGTAAATTAGCCGCCGATGAATTGGGGATTAGTGAACGCACACTTTACAGAAAAATAAAACAGTATGACCTTTAACGTTTTAAAATACAGCTTCCTGATTACCCTTTTTACACTTGTTTCTGGCTGTGGAGCCTACTCCTTTACAGGTATTTCTTTGAGTAGCAAAACAAAAACCTTTCAAGTTAATTATTTTCAAAACACCTCCGCTCTTATTGAGCCTGGGATCGAACGAGACTTTACTTTAGCACTTCAAGACTTGATCTTAAATCAAACAAATCTAGACCTTGTCAAGTCCAATGGAGACATACTTTACGAAGGAGAAATTGTAGAATATAGAATCTCTCCTACAACAGCAACAGCTAGCAATACCGCCGCACAAAACCGATTAACTATTGGAATAAATGTGCGATTTATAAATAAAGATGATGAAGAAGCTGATTTTGAAAAAAGATTTAGTTTTTTCTTTGACTTTGAGGGTAGTGCACAACTCATAGGCTCTCAGAAAACAACCGCTATAGAAGAAATATTTGAACGCATCACCCAGGACGTTGTAAATGCTTCACTAGCCAATTGGTAGCTTTATGAATACATCCGATTTTACATATCTATTGCACCACCCCACAGCCTTGAACAAAGCGCAGGTTAGTAATATATCGGCGATCGTTCAGGAATTTCCATATTTCCAATCCGCCAGAGCTATCTACCTTAAAGGCTTGAAAGGTTTAGGGAGTTTTAAATACAATCAAGAATTAAAAACAACTGCAGCCTATACAACCGATCGAAGTGTTTTATTTGACTTCGTAACTTCAGATGTATTTTTACAAAATGATATTTCTACGCATATAAAACAGAATTTTGAGCAAATAAAGACCATTGCTGTAAATGAATTTCAGGACATCTCAAACAAGAAAAGTTCAGATAAAAATTTTGGAAATAAACAGGAAGAAAGTAAAGAAATACTAGGTCTAGGAAACCCCTTAGAGTTTAACAAAAATGAGACGCACTCATTCTCTGAATGGCTAAGCCTCACTCAAAAAAACCCTATTGATCGTTCGCAGACAACAAGGACATCCAATGATTCAAGTAGAGACAAAAAGTTTGCACTTATTGATGCGTTCATCGCCGATAAGCCAAAGTTAAAACCCTTGGATAAAGACTCCAAACTAATCAATATTGCAGAAAATCGTGTGGTTGAAACTGAAAGTTTAATGACCGAAACATTAGCAAGAATCTATGTTGAACAAAAAAACTATGATAAAGCGATACAGTCTTACCAAATTTTAAGTTTGAAATATCCAGAAAAAAGTAGTTTATTTGCAGACCAAATTCAAGCAATAAAAGTATTAAAAGTAAAAAATAATTTATAATGAGCACGTTTTCTATATTTCTAGTCCTTATCGTCGTAGTAGCATTTCTACTTGTCGTTGTTATAATGGTACAAAACCCTAAAGGTGGAGGATTATCCTCTTCATTTGGCGGGGGCGGAAGCCAACAAGTAGGCGGTGTTAAAAAAACATCTGACTTTTTAGACAAAAGCACTTGGGCATTAGCAACCTTACTACTCGTTTTAATTTTACTGTCTAATATTGCAATTGGAGATACTGACAATAGTCAGGAATCTAAAGCACTTGACTTAGATGCTGCTCCAACAACATCACAGCCAGTAGCTGTGCCTGTTCAAGAGTTGACTCCTGAAGCTGACAGCACAGAAGAATAAAGCGTTCTTTAACTAATACAAAATGCCAACGCTCATACGTTGGCATTTTTTGTTTCTGAAAGTTTGTCAGTTTATCCGAGTTGGCATACTTTTAGAATACAGTAAGATTATTAATATTAAAATAAAAACACAATCATATGGCTTTAAAAATCAAACCTTTAGCAGACAGGGTTCTTATAGAACCAATGCAGGCAGAAACAAAAACTGCTTCTGGAATTATTATTCCTGACAATGCAAAAGAAAAACCTCAAAAAGGAACTGTAGCTGCTGTAGGAAAAGGAACAAAAGACGAACCAATTACAGTAAAAGTTGGGGACACGGTTCTTTACGGCAAGTATGCAGGGACTGAGCTTAAGCTAGAAGGGACTGACTATTTAATCATGCGAGAAAGCGATATTTTAGCGATCGTTTAATTTTTAAAAAATAAAAAATGGCAAAAGACATAAAATTTGATATTGACGCACGTGATGGATTAAAACGCGGCGTTGACGCATTAGCAAATGCAGTAAAAGTAACTCTTGGCCCCAAAGGTCGAAATGTTATTATTAGCAAAAGCTTTGGAGCCCCTCAAGTAACTAAAGATGGTGTTTCGGTAGCAAAAGAAGTAGAGCTAGAGGATCCTTTAGAAAATATGGGAGCTCAAATGGTAAAAGAAGTCGCTTCTAAAACGAATGACTTGGCTGGGGATGGAACTACGACGGCTACGGTTTTAGCGCAAGCGATTGTGAAAGAGGGCTTGAAAAATGTCGCTGCAGGCGCTAATCCTATGGATTTAAAACGTGGTATTGACAAAGCAGTAAGCGCGATCACAACCGATTTAGAAAAACAAGCTAAGAAAGTTGGCAATTCATCTGAAAAAATACAGCAAATTGCATCAATCTCAGCAAATAACGACAATACAATCGGCGAACTTATTGCCTTAGCATTTGGAAAAGTTGGCAAAGAAGGCGTGATCACTGTAGAAGAAGCAAAAGGAACCGACACTTATGTAGATGTAGTGGAAGGTATGCAATTTGACAGAGGCTACTTGAGCCCTTACTTTGTTACGGATGCTGACAAAATGATTGCGGACTTAGAAAATCCATATATTTTATTGTTCGACAAAAAAATATCCAACCTACAAGAAATTCTTCCAATTTTAGAACCTGTTGCACAATCTGGACGTCCGCTTTTAATTATTGCTGAAGATGTAGATGGTCAGGCACTCGCAACACTTGTAGTAAATAAATTAAGAGGTGGTCTTAAAATTGCTGCTGTAAAAGCACCAGGCTTTGGAGACCGTCGTAAGGCCATGCTCGAAGACATCTCTATCCTTACAGGGGGCGTTGTGATTTCTGAAGAGCGTGGATTTTCTTTAGAAAATGCCGACTTAACCATGTTAGGTACTGCAGAAACAGTTACAATAGACAAAGACAATACAACTATTGTTAATGGGTCTGGAAATGCCAATGACATCAAGGCAAGAGTTAATCAAATCAAAGCACAGATTGAAACAACTACAAGCGACTATGACAAAGAAAAACTACAAGAACGTTTAGCTAAGTTAGCAGGCGGAGTTGCTGTTTTGTATGTAGGAGCCGCTAGTGAGGTTGAGATGAAAGAAAAGAAAGACCGTGTTGATGACGCATTACATGCCACTAGAGCAGCCGTAGAAGAAGGTATTGTTGCCGGTGGAGGTGTTGCACTTGTAAGAGCGCAAAAGACGCTTGAAAAGCTAGCTGCAGTAAATATCGATGAAGCTACTGGGATTCAAATCGTTTCTAAGGCTATTGAATCTCCTTTACGCACCATCGTAGAAAATGCAGGTGGCGAAGGCAGTGTTGTGATCAACAAAGTGCTTGAAGGGAAAGGCGATTTTGGATATGATGCGAAAAGTGATACTTATGTAGATATGCTAAAGGCCGGTATTATTGACCCGAAAAAGGTTACTCGTGTAGCTCTTGAAAATGCAGCTTCCGTTTCTGGAATGATCCTAACAACTGAATGTGCGCTGATAGACATTAAAGAAGATACGCCTCCAATGCCTCCAATGGGCGGAGGGATGCCAGGAATGATGTAAACTAATTTACAGTTCAAATAAAAAAGCTCCTGAATTTCAGGAGCTTTTTTATTTATAGAGTCTTTTGATTACTGCAAGTTTAGACCATTTTATTTATGATCTTCTACAACCCCTTCCTCTCGGTATTTACAACAGGGATGTAAGGATTCATAAGCCTCTTTGCTTGCGACAAAGGATTTAGTATCGTGACCAACAGCCGTCACATTGGACTCAATCTGCTCAACACTTGTTTTATTTTCATCAAAAATGAGTTTTAACTCATGTGTATCCACGTTCCATGAAGCAGACTTAACTCCTTTGGTTTTAAGACTTGCTTTTTCAATGCGCTTTTTGCACATCATGCACACCCCATCAACTTCAATAGAAGCATTTGCGTTCTTGTTTTGACCATAAGATAGGGTCCCTATAAAAAGCATTGTAACTGTTAAAAGTATTGTTTTCATAAATAATTATTTAGTTTAGTTTAGTTTAAAGCGTAAGCCCGTGTAAAAAGTACTGCCAAATATAGGCCCGTACACAAATGTAGTATCAAAATTTGAACCAAATGGGTTTTCAGAGCTTAAAATTGGTGATTTTTGTGTAACGTTCGTAATGTTTTCAGCCCCTAAATAGATCTCAAAGGCCTCAGAAAATACTTTTGTAACTTGAAGATTTAAGGTCGAAATAGAAGGTGAATACGTTGGCAACTGATAGGCTTGAGGGCTGATTTCTGTAGATGAAAAACGTTGCTTACCAAGCCAGTTGAAAGTCGCATCAAACTTCCAAACCCCTTCCCCTTTTTCCGAATAGGACTCATAGGATAAATTGGCGAAATAACGATGTTGAGACGTCAATGGCTTTTTTAGTTTCCCAGAATCATACTGGGTTTTTACATCATAAAACTTGTAGGCTGTTTTAAAGTTCAGATAGGTCATCAGGTTCAAACTAAATTCCGCCTGAAAACTATTCGCATAGCTAGAGCCTTGCAGATTATAAAAATTAACCTCATAAGGGTTCTCATAGTCCACCACAACCTGATTCTCAAAATCAGTTCGGTAAAAATCGAGTGTAAGATCCGCTTTCCTTCCAAACACATTAAAACCTTGTAAAAAAGACACGCCATAATTCCAAGCAATTTCCGGGTCTAGTCCATAAATAGCGCCCCCAGAACTCTGCACATTAATTTGTCTTGAAGTTGCAAACAGCTTTTGGTTTTCTGTAAAAATATTGGCTGCTCGTTTCCCGCGACCAAAAGAAACTCTAAAAGCTGACTTTTCCCACGGCGTATATCGAGCATGCACACGTGGCGTTAAAAATGTCCCTAATAAATTATGATGATCAACTCGAATACCAGCGGTTAAATTTAAAGCGTCAAGATTATCAAAGCTATACTCAAAAACCCCCCCAACAGAACGTTCATTTCTATCATAAACCTGCGAATTAACCAATTCATTATAGCGGTCATAGGTCGCGTTTAAGCCTGTTTTTACTTTGTGTCTTGAGTCACTAATAATAGTGTTGTAAACTAAGTTAGAGTACACGCTTTTATGACGGATATCATATTCATTAAGACCAAAATAAGAAGCTTGTTCGTGATCACTATATGCGATTTGAAGGCCTAAGCTTCGGTAAGGGATGTCTGGATTTACATATCCAAATTTTCCAGACACTTCAAAACGTCTGGTGTTAATTTCACTGCCCCAGACCGAATTTGAAAGCCGATCGCTTTTAGGATTGAAACTTAGCTGCCCTGCTTGCTTTTCATCTTTCAGATAGCGCACATTTAGAAAACTAATTAACCCTTTTTGAAGATTTGTATACTGCCAACGATTCATAATATTTATCTGCTTTGCTAGAGGCATGTCAAGAAACGAATCGTTGTTTCTGTCAAATTTTTGTGAACGGTTGTTTGCATGTAGATAGAGGCCGGTATTCCATTTATCAGAGACCTGTGTGTTAAAGTGTGTGTTGAGTTCCGTACGACCATTTAAGGATCCATAGGCATTTACAAAAACTCGATTGTCGGTTGTTGGCTTGACTAGTTCAGCATTAATTTGTCCTGCTATACTTTCAAAACCATTAACAACACTTCCAGCCCCTTTGGTAATTTGAATACTTTCTACCCAAGTACCAGGGATAAAACTCAAACCGTAGGCTTGAGAGGCTCCGCGAATGGACGGTATGTTTTCGGTTGTAATTAGAATATAGGGGCTTGTTAATCCCAACATTTTAATTTGCTTTGTTCCTGAAATCGCATCCGTAAAATTAACGTCAATTGAGGGGTTTGTTTCAAAACTTTCAGACAGATTACAGCAGGCGGCTTTCAAAAGCTCCGTGCTACTTATCGTAGAAATATTTTGAGAAGATAAGTAGGAAGTCGCTGTAGATTTTCTTCTTGCTGAGATGGTAACCTCGCCTAAATCATCAGAGGCTTTCAGGACATGGAAAATACTTTTAGGCGTTTCAATTAAAAGCGTATCCGTCCTAAACCCAATGTAGCTAATGACTAATTTCTTGTAAGCAGCATCATATGGCAACTTAAAAGACCCATCATCAGAAGTCATAGTCCCAACAGTAGTATTGAGCCAAAACACATTGGCACCAGGCAATGGAATGCGCTGGTTTTTGGAATTCTGTTCCATGACCAATCCTTTAATTTCGTTCTGTGAAAAAAGAAAAAGTGGAAACAATAATATAAGATATATAGTGGATTTCATTGTTGTTTAATTTCAAATTAACTCCGAAGAGATTATTAATAATGCGCTGATGCGCATCTAAAATTGCAATTAAAACGAGGAAATCAAATCAGGAAGGCCTGATACTCTATTTGGAACTCATAAACTAAGTCAGGGGGTGTATAATTGGGGTATGAGACAGACTGTGACGACTGAAAATCAACAAACTTGACAGAACTATAACTTTTCAGTAGACCTTCAAATTTAGTTAGGGTCGGTAGCTCTGACAAAACCGACAGAACTTCAACTTCATTTAAGCCGTCCACTGAAATTACCTTGCTTTTACAGCAGCTAGTTTCAAGCCCTTCATAAGGCCTGTCTACTAAGCTATTACAGCAAGAATTAACTTTAGAAGCGACAACAGCATCCAACAACTTAGCACCACATAGACGTGTTTCAACTTTAAATGAAAAAGCCGAAAGAAGTACTAGGAGAGCCAACAAGCTGGAAAAAACTTTATGTAACTTCAAATTGTTCATATAGCAAATTTAATGAAACAATGGATAAAGAGAACACCATTACACTAAAATTAAAACAAAAAAAGAGCATTTAGAAATATTATATGGTATAAATAGTATTTTTGCTGAAACATATAGTTATGAATTTTAACGAATTAAAGCCTAAAATATCTGACTTAGTATCAAGATCAAGTTCGCTGGACGCAACTCTTAAGGAGGTATGTGAGCTATTAAAGACCTCCATCCCTTATTATGATTGGGTTGGCTTTTACTTTAAAAATGGCGAAAAAGAAGAACTTAAAATCGGTCCCTATGCGGGGGCAACAACGGATCATACCATCATTCCTTTTGGAAAAGGAATTTGTGGACAAGTAGCGGTTAGTAATAAGAATTTTGTGGTGGCGGATGTAAGTTCTCAGGACAATTATATTGCGTGCAGTCTAAGTGTGAAGTCTGAGATTGTAATTCCTTTATTTGTCAATAATGTAAATATTGGACAACTAGATATTGATTCAAACACCATAGATCCATTTACTCATGAAGACGAACGATTCCTAGAATTTGTATGTGAATCGGTTGCCTCGATTATGTAGTTGTTAATAACTCTAGTAATTAGTTAAAAAAAACTTCCATTTTGAGAGATTTGGTTAGAACTTCCTGTAGCTGAATTGACTATTTTTGATGTTTAAATTTAGACTTCCAAATGAGCCAAAACAAAACAATCAAATCCGCCTTAATTTCCGTATTTAGTAAAGAAGGTCTGGCGCCCATAGTAGAAAAACTGAACCAACAAGGAGTGACGATATACTCAACTGGGGGCACACAAAAATTTATTAATGATTTAGGGATCACTGTTGTTCCTGCGGAAGAAATCACTGAATACCCATCTATTCTTGGGGGGCGTGTCAAAACATTACATCCTAAAATATTTGGCGGAATTTTAAATCGACAAGACAACACTCAAGATGTTGAAGAAATGGATGCGTTTTCAATCCCTCAAATTGATGCGGTCATTGTCGACCTATACCCATTTGAAAAAACAGTTGCTTCAGGCGCTAGCGATGAAGATATTATTGAAAAAATAGATATCGGTGGAATTTCATTGATTCGAGCAGCCGCCAAAAATTATAAAGATGTCATCTGTGTTTCTTCTGTTGATGACTATGCCGAGTTTTTAGACTTAATTAGTAGTGACAACGGAGACACTTCTATTGAAGACCGCAAGCGATTTGCAACCAAATCTTTTAACGTCTCCTCCCATTACGACAGTGCTATTTTTAACTATTTCAACAAAGAAAAAGAAGAAGTTGTTCTAAAAATCAGTGAAACCCAAGGAAACGTACTTCGCTATGGTGAAAACCCACACCAAAAAGGCTATTTCTTTGGAGACTTTGAAGCGATGTTTACCAAGCTTCACGGCAAAGAATTAAGCTACAATAACCTTTTAGATGTGGACGCTGCTGTGAACCTAATGAACGAGTTTTATGGCGAAAAGCCAACCTTTGCAATATTGAAACACAACAACGCTTGTGGGGTGGCACAAAGAGCCACGCTTCATCAAGCCTATATAGATGCGTTGGCAGGAGACCCTGTGTCCGCTTTTGGAGGCGTTTTAATATCTAATTGTGAAATTGACTTAGCGACTGCAGAAGAAATTCATTTGTTATTTTGTGAAGTGGTCATCGCTCCTTCATATAGTACGGAAGCGGAGACTGTTCTAAAAAGAAAGAAAAATAGAATTTTATTAATCCAGAATTCCGTTGACCTGCCTGAAACAAGCGTTAGAACTTGTTTAAACGGCGTTTTAGTTCAAGAAAAAGACACTATTACTGACGATGCGTCAATTCTGGAAAATGCTACAAACTCAACACCAATAGATGCTGAGATTGAAGATTTATTATTCGCTTCTAAAATCTGTAAACACACGAAATCAAATACGATCGTATTAGCTAAAAACAAGCAATTGTGTGCTAGTGGAACCGGGCAAACCAGCCGTGTAGACGCCCTGAATCAAGCGATTCATAAAGCTACTACTTTTGAGTTTAACTTGAGTGGCGCGGTGATGGCTAGTGATGCTTTTTTTCCATTTCCTGATTGTGTGGAAATAGCAAAAAATGCAGGAATTACAGCGGTTATTCAACCAGGAGGCTCTATAAAAGATCAGCTAAGTATTGACTACTGTAACGCCAATAATGTAGCAATGGTATTTACCAAAACACGTCATTTTAAACACTAATTTATTTAAGCCCTCCCACTACCAAAATAACTTTTATTTTAGTACATTTACAAAACAGCATATTACTTTAACACTTTCAGTAAATTTTTTAGCATATGGGATTTTTTGACTTCTTGACCGAAGAGATAGCGATCGACTTAGGAACCGCCAATACATTGATAATTCACAATGATAAAGTTGTCATTGACAGCCCTTCAATTGTTGCAAGAGATCGGGTGTCTGGTAAAATCATTGCTGTAGGAAAGGAAGCAAATCTAATGCAAGGTAAAACGCATGAAAACATAAAAACGATACGCCCATTAAAAGATGGTGTGATTGCCGATTTTGATGCTTCAGAACAAATGATCAGCTTATTTATCAAAAGCATCCCTGCTCTAAAAAATAAATTATTTGCACCTTCGTTAAGGATGGTCATCTGTATTCCTTCAGGGATTACAGAAGTAGAAATGCGTGCTGTAAAAGAATCTGCTGAACGTGTGAATGGAAAAGAAGTCTACTTAATTCACGAGCCAATGGCCGCAGCGATTGGAATTGGGGTAGACATTATGCAGCCCAAAGGAAATATGATTGTTGATATTGGAGGTGGTACTACTGAAATTGCGGTCATCGCTCTGGGCGGGATTGTTTGTGACAAGTCGGTTAAAGTAGCTGGAGATGTGTTTACTAATGATATCATTTATTACATGCGCACACAACACAACCTGTACGTAGGAGATCGAACCGCTGAGAAAATAAAAATTCAAATTGGAGCCGCTGTTGAAGACTTAGACGTTCCGCCAGATGAAATGAATGTTCAAGGAAGGGATTTACTAACTGGAAAACCAAAACAGGTGCAAATAACGCACCGCGAAATTGCAAAAGCACTCGACAAATCCATTCTTAGAATCGAAGACTCTGTTATGGAAACTCTTTCTCAAACGCCTCCCGAACTTGCCGCTGACATTTATAATACGGGTATTTATCTTGCTGGTGGTGGATCTATGTTAAGAGGGCTTGATAAACGATTATCTCAGAAAACAGACCTTCCTGTATATATTGCAGAAGACCCTCTAAGAGCGGTTGTTAGAGGGACTGGGATTGTTCTAAAAAACCTTGCTAAATATAAAAGCGTCCTGATAAAATAGATTTTAAGTAATGCAACAACTTTTTAATTTCTTCATTAAAAACAAAACATTTGTATTGTTTTTGTTGTTGTTTTCAATCGCCATCTCACTTACAATACAGTCGCACGAATTTCATAGAAGTAAGCTACTTAACTCTTCCAACTATGTTATTGCTAGTATCTATGGAGCCTCGAACAGCGTAAGACAATACTTCAATTTAGAAAAAGAAAATCAACTTCTTTTAGAAGAAAATAGCCGGCTAAAATCTGAACGTTTTAATCAAAAAAAAAATAGCCCTGTTGATTCTATATTAGAACAAACATATAGCTTAAATCCCGCGTTGGTTTACAAAAACAGCTACACAAAACCCACTAATTACTTAACACTTAATAAGGGTCTTAGAGATAGTGTAAAAGAAGATTATGGGGTGATTACCTCCAAAGGAATTGTGGGTGTTATTGACAAAATATCAACCAAGTATTCAAGAGTTTTATCAATACTAAATACAAGCAGTAAGATTAATGTTAAGCTAAAAAAAACAAATCATTTTGGAACCTTAACCTGGGATGCAAAAGCAGCGGATGTTGTGCAATTAAAAGACATTCAAGACCTTGTAAAACTAGAGTTAGGAGACAGTGTAATAACTAGTGGTTTTTCATCTACATTTCCAGCAAACATCCCCGTAGGGACCGTACTCTCTTTTCGCCTTAACGACACTAAAGACCTTTACATTATTGATGTAAAACTATTTAATGACATGACTAGCCTAAACCATGTTTACATCATAAAAAACACAGATATTAACGAATTAGAGACCTTAAACGAATCCGATGAATAATATTGTATTTTTAAACATAATGCGGTTTTTTGGGTTGCTTCTTTTACAAGTTTTAATTTGTAGTAACATTAACTTTATGGGGTACATTAATCCTCATGTCTATTTACTCTTTATATTACTATATCCTACGTCAAACAATCGATTAAACTTTATTTTTAGCAGCTTTTTACTGGGTCTTATCATTGATGTTTTTTTAGATTCTGGAGGAACACATGCAGCCGCCAGTGTTCTTATTGCTTACATTCGTCCGCTATTTTTAAAATTTTCCTTTGGTGCTGCCTATGATTATCAAGCAATAAAATTTAGCAATACTGACTTTTCTCAACGTTTTGTTTACTTTTTATTTCTCATCGTTATTCATCACTTCGTACTGTTTTTCCTGGTAGTTTTTAATCAAAATGAGATGCTACTGATTGTTAAACAAACTTTATATTCAAGCGCCTTTTCTCTATTAATTTGCTTGCTTTTTACCTCACTATTTAGCAAGAAACAGTTATGAGAAAAATTCTACTTTTTGGCCTAGTCATTCTAACGGGAGTATGCTTTATTGGTCGTTTGTTTTACTTACAAATTTATGAGTCTGCTGTTTATGATCTCAATAACGACAATGCAATTCGCAAAGTGATTCACTACCCAAAACGAGGATATATTTATGACAGAAATGACAGCCTTTTGGTTGCCAATCAACCTAGCTATGATGTGATGGTGATCCCAAGGGAAGTTGAGCCTTTAGACACAATATTGTTTTGTAATTTATTGAAGATTGAAAAGCATGATTTTTTAAAATATTACAACCGAGCTAAACGCTATTCACCCCGACTTCCATCAGTTTTATTGCCTCATCTTTCCAAAGAAGATTATGCATTTCTTTCAGAGAAACTAAGAAAATTTAAAGGATTTTATATTCAAAACAGATCCGTTAGAGACTATCAGACCTCTATTGGTGCGAATGTATTGGGCTACATAGCAGAGGCAAACTCAAAGGATATTAAAAAAGATGCCTACTACAGACTTGGAGACTTGATTGGAAAGCAAGGGGTTGAAATTTCATATGAGAAAACTCTTCGAGGCATTAAAGGAGTGAAACACATCCAAAAAGATATCTATAATAGAGACATCGGAGCCTATAAAGAGGGAGCTTTTGACACGCTTCCTGTACCAGGAAAAGATCTTAAAATTACCATCGACTCTGAGCTTCAGGCTTATGGAGAGTTATTAATGCAAAATAAAATTGGAGGCATCGTAGCTATTGAACCTAGTAGTGGTGAAATACTAAGCCTTGTCTCTGCCCCATCGTATAATCCAAACTTACTCGTAGGACGTCAACGATCAAAAAATTATACAAAACTATATCTAGATTCAATACACCGACCATTAATAGACAAAGGACTTGTAAGAATGCACGAGCCAGGGTCTCCATTTAAGGTCCTAGTAGCACTCGCTGCCTTAGAAGAAAAAGTGATCTCAACCAATACTCGCATATTTTGTAGTGGACAATACGTCTATGGCAGAAATAAACGAACCATGCAATGTCACTGTGGTGGTGGCTATAGGAATTTAGATTCTGCAATTAGCTATTCATGTAATTCTTATTTTGCAATGGCTTTTAGAAATACCATCGAAAAATATGATAATTCATCCCAATCAATGGACAAGTGGAGTGATCATATAAAAAGTTTTGGCTTAGGGGCCTTTTTGGGAAATGATTTATCTGTTGGAAAAAAAGGAAATATTCCTGATGGCAGCTATTATGACAAATGGTATCCAGAGTTTCAATGGGGTGCCACAACTATTATCTCAAATTCCATTGGGCAAGGAGAAATTTTAGTAACTCCAATTCAATTGGCTAATATGACGGCTGCCATTGCCAATAAAGGATTTTATTTTACACCCCATATTATCAAATCTATTGAAAACAAACAGATTGACCCTAACTTTAACATCCCAAAACAAACAACAATTGATCCTAAATACTATGAACCAGTTATTGAAGGCATGCATAATGTGTACAATAAAGGTACGGCTAGTTTTTTAAAGGTTCCTGGAATTGAAATTTGCGGAAAAACAGGTACTGCTGAGAATTTTACTAAAATTGACGGCGTTAGACAACAACTCACAGATCATTCAATATTTATTGCATTTGCCCCTAAAGAAGACCCGAAAATTGCCATTGCTGTTTTAGTAGAAAATGGACGCTATGGGGCGCGTTGGGCAGGAAGAGTCGCAAGCTTAATGATTGAGAAATACATAAAAGGAGAGGTTTCTTTAAAAAGAATGGAGAAATTAGTTGTAGAAAAAAGTTTGGAAGACGAATATCTGAAACCTTACAGCGGCAAACCCTTTAAAATTAATGACCAATGAATGTAAACCGCTCCACTAGTTTTCAATTGGATTGGATCGCTGTAATTATTTTTACAGGGCTGGTCATTTTTGGTTATTTTAATATATTATCTGCCTCAAATACTGGTGAATTTACTTCCTATTTTGATATTACGAAACCCTACGGAAAGCAACTGATATTCATACTGGGGTCCCTGCTCTTAATCGCCGTAATATTATCTGTGGAAGCCAAGTTCTACGAGCGTTTTGCTAGTATAATATACCTCGGCTCTATGCTCTCTTTAATTGGGTTGTTTATTGCTGGAAAACAAATAAATGGCGCAACCTCATGGTATGATTTCGGAGGATTCACATTACAGCCTAGTGAATTTGCTAAATTTGCAACAGTACTTGCGCTTGCAAAATACATTAGTGATTTACAAACAAATATTAAAGAACGAAGAGATCAGATAAAAGCTGCTATTTTGGTCGCGCTACCTGCCGTGCTTATTTTATTACAAAATGATGCTGGAAGCACACTTGTTTTTGGGAGTCTATTTTTTGTTTTTTATAGAGAAGGGATTCCACAATACTATCTATTATTTGGAGTGTTTTTAATGATTTTAGGGATTTCAACTTTAAAGTTTTCTGCGATAGCAACTAGCGGAGTCATTGCTTTTTTACTCGTTTTTTATCAGTTTTTCATCAAAAGAAAAAAGAAAAAATTTAAAGGTATTATTGCTGTTTTTATTTGTAGTATTTGCCTGAGCTTTGGAGTTCAGTGGGCCTGCAATGAAGTACTTCAAAAGCACCAGCAGGACCGAATAGGACTCTGGCTAAGACTAGAAAAAGATCCCGTAAAACTTGAAGCGATGAAGCGTAACATCTCTTACAATCTTAATGAGTCAGAGAAAGCAATTAGATCTGGAGGGGCTTTTGGAAAGGGATTCATGGACGGAACTAGGACTAAAGGAAAATTTGTGCCTGAACAACATACAGACTATATATTTAGCACTGTAGGTGAAGAGTGGGGCTTTTTTGGAAGTAGTATGGTGGTACTATTATTCGTGTTGTTAATTTTACGAATCGTTTACCTTGCAGAACAACACAAGTCACAGTTTAGCCGGGTTTATGGCTATGGAGTTGCAAGTATATTGTTTGCACACTTTTTAATTAATATTGGAATGGTCATGGGCTTAATTCCAACTATTGGCATTCCCCTTCCGTTTTTTAGCTATGGAGGCTCCGGTCTCTGGGCTTTTACAATACTGGTGTTTATATTTTTAAAGTTGGACTCAAACCGTCTAAATGTGTGGTAGACTACTCTTTAATAAGGTCTAGTTTCTCAGCAAAATAATCACAAAAATCTTTCATAGTTGCAGCCATTTTTTCATCTTGAGTTGCTCGTAAATAAGTGTCACTCATCGTCACTAATGTTTGATGGAAAAAAAGCTTCATTTCATCAACTGGCATGTCCTTGGTCCACAAATCTATTCTCAACGACTCTTGCTTTTTTTGGTCCCATACAGAGAGCATTACGGCCTTGGCTTCTTCATTAGAAACGCCACCGTCTTGAGCGGTCCAATGCAGTTTTTCTGGAATTCGATTGTCATCTAAACCAACTGTAATTTGTATTTTTGAGGTGTGGGAACTTGCCATTATTTTTTTGGTTTAAATTTTGCATTATTAAAAATCTCTTGAGGATCTATTTGTAACATTTCAAGAACAGATGTAGGGTTTTTTTTCATGTAGGACTTAACAATTTGCCATCCTATATATTGACCTAATCTTCCAGGGGATTCCCTGTCTAGCTCTAAATTGAATCGTGAAAATGGGGCGGCAACTATAAACCTTCCTAATAATTTTCGATCCGTTTGATAAAGTAATTCATTTTCAACAAAATACTGCCATATGTAAAACTCATTCTCCTGAGACCATTCATATTCTGAAACTGAATACCCGATTTTTTCAAAATCAGTCTTGAACGGAATCCATAAATCCTTGAGATATAATTGTTTCCCAAAATAGATCATTTCATCTAAAAAAGTCGTCCTATTTGGCTGGTATATAAATTGTTCAGCATAAGAAGTTGCTAAGTCTGGAACTATTTGATTTGAATTCAAATTTTGCTTTGTGTAATCGTAAAAACTTGCGTAAAACTCATGATTTTCACCAAGATATGTGTCTAGTGCAATAAGTACAATAGTATCTGTTACCGCTATTTTATTTCGGTAATCCACATCAGATAAGACGGTGATTATTCGCGGTGTCTTGAGAGGCTTGTTATAGTATTTAAGATGCTGGTAAAACAAATGAATTTCAGATTCTGTTTTTTTAAAATCATCGAACACACTATCCACTGCAGTCGCCAAGAGTGCTTGAATTGGATCTTTCATTCGACGTATCCAAACAGAATCAGAGAATTTTTTTGAGAATAAAAATGGATATGATTGCTTTAAAACAGGAAGGTCAGATGGTGATGAAGACGCAAAGAGTTGATCAAACCGTTCAATAGTCAAATCTATCTCTATAGCAGAGATTTCTTTTTCTGCTTTTGATGAGTTTTGACATGAAAAAGTCGCAAGAAACAGTAAAAAAACAACTGCGCTTGAAACATAAAATAACTGGAGTGGTATGCGTTTGATTTTCAAAATATAATTTAACCTCATTTGAAATACAAAAGTAATTAATCTATTTTTTTAATCTTGTATTCTTTCAAAAAATAAAACGTTAGTATTTAAGACTAAAATGGCCTTGTTTTCTTAGCCAGGTACCGTACAGTCTAATAAGTTCAATCCTGAACCAATAGAAATCTCTAGCAGATTCGCATTTGAAACAGAAAGTACGGAAGCGATTGCACCAATTTCTCTCACAGTAACGCTTTCGGGTAATAGATTTGGAGTTGACATGTGTAGATATTGATTTTGAGGAATTGCGCTTGAGTTATTAGCGACATTTATCGGTGGAAAATAATGAGTGCAACTCAACTGAGTGAAATTTAACTAAATTGTATCGTTTCTAAATTGTCATTTTGTTCATTAAATTTAATTTAGATAAAATAATTTATCTAGAATAGTTTACTTTTGTAAGGCTATCAAATTTTAATATATGAAAACAAATCAAGTGATAACCTTTATTGTTGACTGGTTAAAAACATATGCAAAAAACGCAAAAGTAAATGGATTTGTGGTAGGAATATCGGGGGGAGTAGACTCTGCAGTTACTTCTACGCTATGTGCAATGACTGGGTTAGAAGTGATGTGTTTAGAAATGCCTATTCACCAATCCGAGAGTCATATTTCAAGAGCACAAGAGCATATAGCCCAACTTGAAAAAAAGTTTCCAAATGTACAATCAACTCGTGTCAACTTAACACCTGTTTTTGATGGATTTAAAGCAGAAATTGACTTGCAACACCCACAAGCAACTGTAAACATGGCCTTGGCTAATTCTAGGGCTCGCTTACGGATGACGACCCTTTACTATTACGCAGGTATATTGGGAAGACTAGTCGCTGGTACCGGAAATAAAGTAGAAGATTTTGGTGTTGGGTTTTATACCAAATATGGCGATGGCGGGGTAGACCTCAGCCCAATTGCTGACCTTTTAAAATCAGAAGTATACGATTTAGGAAGCGCATTGAAAATCCCTGAAAGCATCCTGAAAGCAGCTCCTAGCGATGGGCTATTTGGGGACTCTAGAAGTGATGAAGACCAAATTGGAGCCTCTTACCCTGAACTTGAATGGGCTATGAAGAGTGTTGAAGACGGAAAAACGATAAACGACTTTGAAGGAAGGGACCGTATTGTTTTTGAAATCTATAAGCGATTTAACACGGCCAATAAACACAAAATGAACCCAATCCCAGTCTGTGAAATCCCTAGTAACTTAAAACACTAAAATCAATGATTCGAGTTCTAGTTGCAGATCACCAACCTATAGTAAGCTATGGTATTCGTATGCTGTTTGAGAACTCAACAGACATTAAAATTATAAATACCGCCAGTTCTGCAAAACAACTTTTAGAGTATCTCAAAAAGTCAAATACTGACATCGTTTTGATGTCTATTGACTTGACAGATATTAATGGAATTACGGTACTTCGTACCATTAAAAAGGACTTTAGAGATGTCTCCGTAATTGTTTTCAGCACACACCCAGAGGATATTTATGCTATTAGTGCCATAAAAGCTGGTGCCTCAGGCTATTTATCGAAATCGGTGACGACAGCCACCATAAAAAGAGCCATATTAAAAGTATATAAAGGAGGGATCTACGTGAGTAAAGAACTTGCTCAAACACTTACTTTTGAAAAAAATAGTCAAGGCACCATGAACCTGTATAAAAAACTTTCGACTCGTGAAGTAGAAGTTTTGAAGCTTATTTCATCTGGAAAAAGAAATAATGAAATTGCCAGCCAGTTAGATATCAATGAAAAAACAGTGAGCACCTACAAATTGCGCTTAATGAAAAAACTAAATGTCGCTAACCTGGTAGAATTAATAGATCACGGTCGTCAAAAGAAATAATTAATTAGAGCACTCTGTTTAGCTTTCTAGAAAGCAACATTTTTAAATTTGAGTAGTTCAAAACATCTTCTAGAAGCGTTCGGTGGTCAATAGTGTCTTTAGTGTCTTGTTTAATTTCGTTTACCTTTCTATCAATTAAATAACAGCGGAGTGTTAAGATTGTTTCACTCACTAGCTGAGCGATACTTACCTCTTTTTGTTTAGGGAAAATATTATTTTTCTCCCAGTTATGAAGATTGTAACGTTCCTCATTCATTAAAATATTAGTGACATCCGATGCTAAAGTAGGATCTAATCGATTCACAAAAGATTCAATCACAAAATCGTCAGTCTGATTTAAACTATCAATAATTGTATAATACAGCGTTTTAAAATTTTCATTGGTAAACTGCATCTCATCTTCCTGTAAATCCAAGAATATTTTCTCAAACACCTTTATCTTATGAATGACAGGCTCTAGCACCAACTCCTCTTTATCATTTTCTTTTAGGATAAGATCCTCAAAAGATTCTTTTCGACTGCCATAAAGCAATAGGATTTCAATAATTTTTTGCTCTAGCTCATATTGAATATCTACCTTTTTAGGGGGGGCTACAGACTTAACAACCTCAAAGGCTTTTTGCTTTTTATTATAGGTTTTATTGGCATCACTCTGTGCTTTTTTACCCATCTGTGCCAACGTACTAAACAGCACATCTTCACTTATATCCATAATACGTGAGCACTCACGTACATAAATTTCTTTCTGAATATTATCGGAGACTTTCGAAATACTGGTCACCATGTCTCGAATCAAGTTGGCTTTTGCTACCGGGTCATTTTGAGCTTCCTCCATGAGTAAAGAGGCTTTATAAGCAATAAAATCCTTTGCATTCGACTTCAAATAGTCCTTAAGTTCTTCAAGGGTGTTTTGCTTGGCAAAACTATCTGGATCCTCCCCTTCTGGAAATGTACAGATTTTGACATTCATACCCTGCTCCAAGATTAAATCGATCCCTCGTAGAGATGCTCTAATCCCAGCAGGATCACCATCAAATAGGACTGTGATGTTTTTAGTCAGGCGGTTAATTAACCGTATTTGATCCGGAGTTAAAGCGGTTCCTGAAGAGGACACAACGTTTTTAATCCCTTTTTGATGAAATTGAATAACATCAGTATAGCCCTCTACTAAATAACAATTATCTTCTTTGGCAATCATTTGTTTTGCGTAGTAAATACCGTACAAAACTTTACTTTTGTGATAAATGTCGCTTTCTGGAGAGTTTAGATATTTGGCTGCTTTTTCATTTTTGGCTAAAATCCGACCTCCAAACCCAAGCACACGCCCAGACATACTATGTATTGGAAAAAGAACTCGGCCTTTAAAACGGTCAAATTGCTTTTCACCCTTAACAATGGAGAGGCCCGTACTTTCCAGATACTTTAGTTTGTAGCCTTTTTTTAAGGCGGTATCGGTCAATCCATTCCATGCATCTGTCGAAAAACCCAATTGAAACTCTTGAATCGTTTCGTCCCTAAAGCCCCGCTCCTTAAAGTAACTAAGGCCAATTGCTTTTCCTGGGTCTGTTTTGTGTAATGTGTTTTGGTAGTAGGTCCGTGCAAACTCACTGACTAGGTACATACTTTCGCGTTCGCCCGCGGCCTCTTTATCAGAATCTGACTGGACCGTTTCTTCTATCTCAATGTTATATTTCCGAGCTAAATATTTAATAGCCTCTGGATAGGTAAAGTGCTCATGTTCCATTAAAAATGAAACGGAGGTCCCTCCTTTTCCTGTTGAGAAATCTTTCCAAATTTGCTTTACAGGAGATACCATAAAACTAGGGGTGCGTTCTTCACTAAAAGGACTTAAGCCTTTAAAGTTGCTTCCCGATTTTTTGAGCTGCACAAAATCCCCAATCACTTCCTCTACACGAGCAGTGTCAAATACTTGATCTATGGTGGCTTTTGATATCAAATTAAATACTTTTCTTTTAAATTTTTAGATTTATAAAAATACATGATTTTAGTTTAATACGTAATACATTTTTTTTATTTTTGAATCATGATACATAAAACAATAATTGCTTTTTTATTTATTTCTTTAACTTTTAGTTGCAACAAGGATTCAGAAATAACACCACCTGAACCTGAAGTTATTTTAACTGATAACGTTCTGGTGTATAACTCCGAAAAAATCCATGACCATCTTAGCTTACTTGTGAAAAGTGGAAGGACAACATCCTTATTAGTAGATAAAAGAGGTAATACGGTTTATGAATGGAATTTTGAAACAAAACTTGGAAACGATTTTGAATTGTTGCCAGATGGAAAAAGCATCGGAATGTTTAAAAGATCAGAACCTGTTGTTAGTTTTGGAGGCTATGGAGGTATCGTCAAAATTTTTGACGAAACTGGAACTGAAACTTGGAGTTATGACTATGTTAATGGCAATGACATCGGGCACCATGATGTTGAAATGCTGCCAAATGGAAATGTGATCTTTTTGGTCTGGGAAGAAATTGATGCTACTGAAGCACAAGCTGCTGGGGTTAATTTTACTTCAAACGTTTATACAGAAAAATTAATCGAAGTGAACCCTAATACAAATGAAGTAGAATGGGAGTGGCGTAGCTGGGATCATATTGTTCAAGAATACGACCCAAATGCACTCAATTATGACTCCGTTGCAAACAACCCACAACGCATAAACATCAACTACTTTATAAACGGTAACGGAGATTTCATGCACGCTAACGGCATTGACTACGATACTGACAAAGATATCATATACATCAGTGTCAACTACTTTAGTGAAATATGGGCTATCGATCACAGTACGACTATAAATGAAGCAAGTAGTCCCTCTGGTGGAAATTATAATAAAGGAGGCGATTTGCTATACAGATTTGGAAACCCAAGTGCTTATAACAATACTTTGGGAACGCGAACTTTTTACAACAATCACTTTCCTAATTTATTAGAAAACGGAGTGCCTGGATCAGGTAATATATTAGTTTATGGGAACTCTGGACCAGATGGACTGGCACAATCTACCGTCTATGAACTGATGCTTCCAGAACCTTTTTCATTGCTCCCTAATACCAATAATGAGCCCACAACCGTATGGAGCTTTACGGATGAGGAATTATTTTATGGAAAAATTTCGGGGGCGGACAGATTGGCCAATGGAAATACTCTCATTTGTGAAGGTGATTTTGGAATGTGGGAAGTTACCCCTAATGGGGATGTTGTTTGGAAATATGAAAGCAACGCCAACTCGTGGAGGGCTTATGGCTATGAATTTGGAAGTCCCGCAGTACAATACCTAGGACTTTAATCCCTTTATTTATTTCTTTCAATCACATAATTGACCATCAAAATCAGTGATTTTTTATAAGAAGATTCTGGAAAAGGCTCCAGTAATTTTAAAGCCTGCTCTTGATAAGCTTTCATTTGAGAAACGGCATACTCCAAACCTCCATTGGTTTTTACAAAAGCAATCACTTCTTTTACACGTTTGGCATCTTTATTATGGTTTTTAATGGAGTTAATCAACCAAGTTTTTTCTTTTTTAGAACAGTGATTCAGCACATAAATAAGTGGAAGCGTCATTTTTTGTTCTTTGATATCAATTCCCGTAGGTTTTCCTATTTGTTGGGTACCATAATCAAATAAGTCATCTTTAATTTGAAAGGCCATCCCTATAAGCTCTCCAAATTTTCGCATGGTTTCTACGTCTTCAGAAAGTGGTTTAACAGAAGCAGCGCCCAAACTACAGCAAGCAGCGATAAGCGTGGCTGTTTTCTGTCGAATAATTTCATAATAAATAGCTTCTGTAATATCTAGATTCCGGGCTTTTTCAATTTGCAACAGCTCGCCTTCGCTCATTTCACGAACGGCCACCGAAATTATTTTTAAGAGATCAAAATCATTGTTATCAATACAAAGCAAAAGGCCTTTTGACAATAAAAAATCGCCCACTAAGACAGCAATCTTATTTTTCCAAAGTGCATTTATAGAAAAGAAACCACGACGACGGTCGCTTTCATCCACCACATCGTCATGCACCAAAGTAGCGGTATGAATCAACTCTAAAACAGAAGCACCCCGATAGGTCCGTTCGCTAACGTCTCCATTGGAAATCATTTTGGCTGTCAGAAACACAAACATCGGACGCATTTGCTTGCCCTTTCGATTGACGATATAATGCGTAATTCGGTTCAGAAGTGCCACCCGACTTGACATGGACAATCGAAATTTCTTTTCGAAAAGTTCCATTTCATAAGTAATCGGTTTTTTTATGTTTTCTATAACCTTCAAAAAAGTGCTTTTAAGATTGTAAAATTAAACATATAATAGCCATAGTTTCTTAGGGTTTAGTTAAAAAAATTATTAACATTCCTAAAATTAAATCTTGAAGCTAATAAATGTGTTAAAATTCAATATAATTTCAGAGAAAACTGGAAATGAAGTTTTTAATTATTGTTTTGTGAGTAAATTTGTGTATCTTTAATCCTCAACTTTTAAACAAAATATTATGAAAAAAATTACTTTATTAGCCATACTGACGGTGTCTTTTCTAACAAATGCTCAAGTGGTCTTGAGTGAAGATTTTGAGGCAAGCACCTCACTTCCAGATAGCTGGATAAATAATGATGCCTTTGCGGCAGACGATACTTGGGTTATTGGATCAGGAGGAGATCACCCTGGGTATACAGGTGTTGACACATATCTTTACTCACTCGGAGATATGGTTGGTAACTACGCTTACTTTAATAGCGATGCTGACAGCAACAACGATCTTGCTGAAAACGTAGCCCTTGAATCCCCTGTTTTTGACTGTACAGGACTAGCCACAATTGTAGTTAGTTTTAATACCTGGCTTCTGCCAGCTTATGGAGGTATGGGATATGTTGAGGTTTATAATGGAACTGAATGGGTCTCATCAGGTTTGGATTTTAGTGGGGTGGATGCAACGTACGGTGGAGAACAAATCATTGATGTTAGTACTCAATTATCCAATGTATCTAATGCTAAGATTAGGTTTAGATGGACAGGAGATTGGTCAATGAGTTGGTTTATTGACAACGTTGTTGTTCAACAGCCTCAAGGCAGTGCTCCCGGGGCTTGTACGACTCCTAATCCTTTAGATGAGGCTATGGATGTAGTAATTAATCAATATACCTCTACCGCAACCGGTACCACTTACAAATGGGTAGAAGTTGGATTTGCTGCAGGAACTGGCGATGCTGCCACTTCTTACGACGTTACCTACAGTCTTAATTCAGACCTTAGTGACCCCGTTTTAGTCGCAACAGATTATGATGGTACTGGTACTTCAAATGGTTCTTTATGGGGAACTACAACAGCTGAGGGATGGCAAGCAAATACAACCTACTACTGGAAGGTTACAGCCAATAATATTGCTGGTTCAACAGACTCATCTACTTGGAACTTCACAACAGGTGCAGCTGATCCTTTAGGAGTAGAAGACTTTACAATTGAAGCTTTAAGCGTCTCACCTAACCCTGTAAAGGATGTAATCACTATTAACAGTCCAGTCGGATTTGACAGTGTTGAAGTGTTTAACCAATTAGGACAACTAGTGTTGACGTCTAGTTCAGATTTAATGAACAATAATAGGTTAGATCTTAGCGCATTAAATCCAGGAATGTATTTAATGCAAATCAACGCTGATAACAAAAGTAAAACAGTGAAGATTATTAAGGAATAAGTACTTTTTTAATACACTATTAAAAAGCCTGTGAAATGAATTTCACAGGCTTTTTTGTTTTTGATTAGTAGCTGTAATTAAATATATAACTTAGGTGCCATTCTAAAAATACCTTCCAAAATTACTTCCAATTGAGCAAATTCAATTAAAAATGCATCATGTCCATGAATAGACTGGATTTCTGAAATCGTGACATTATCTTTATGTGTTTTTAAATCTACATACGTTTCCCAGTTTTCTTCGGGTTTAAAAAATAAGTCGGAATTAATCGTAACAATATGGATATTAGATTTAATTTTTGAAGCCACTTTTATAAACTCTTCTTTTCCGTGAGAGATATCAATGGTGCGTAGCACTTGATTCATCATTTTATATGCAGGAAGCTGAAAACGCTCATTTAATACTTTCCCATGGTAGTTTAACCAACTTTCAACTGCAAAAATAGCCTCACCATCCTGAAGCGTTCTATCAAATTTGCTTTTTAAAGACTCCGGAGTTCGATAGAGCGACATCGCATGCATGCGTGCATCGGCTAAAGGCTCCGAAGAATTGTTTAGAATTCGATCTTGAATGTGACAATTGGCTAACAACCAATCGGTTGATTTCCAATCGGAAGCAATCGGAATAAGGTGTTCAATAAGATCGGGCTTTAAAGCCGCTAGTTCCCAAGCCAATCCACCTCCAACAGAACCGCCAATAACTGCAAAAAGCTGAGTTATTTTTAAGTCCTCCAAGGCCAATGCAAAAATTTGAGCAATATCACCCGCCGTAAAATCTTTGTAGTTTTCAATGAGGTTCAATGGATTTTGGTCCTGTCCATTTCCGGGGATGTTAAATGCTAATACCGTATATAAATTAGTGTCAATCACTTTTGCAGGTCCTACAATTGAAGTCCACCAACCGCCGTCTCCAGCGACATTAGAATTACCCGTTAAGGCATGATTTATCATCACTATAGGCGCTTCATACAGTGGTTTACCAAAAAGCTGGTAAGACAAATTCAAAGAACAAGTCTTACCAGTTTTAGTGGTATAATTTGAAATATTAATATACTGTAGTGCTGCCACTCTTAATCTCGATTTATGTTAACTATAAACTTTCTCAACAGATAATCTAACGGGTGTTTCATTTCTGAGATTATCTTTAACAGGACATCTATCCTCCACAATTTTCAGCCACTGAGACAAGGTCACGATGTCGGCTTCTGTTTCTGGATTAAGATTGATTTGTATGGATTGAAATCCTGCTCTTTCATGAGTAGAAATCCCTAATAATTTATCTGGGTTGATCTCCCCAGAAATATCAATATTGAGTTTAGATATTACAAACCCCAATTCCTTAGCAACCAAGTGGCCAACGACATTGATACAGCCCGCTAGGCCCGCTAAAATATACTCAACAGGATTCGCAGCTTCATCTGTACCTCCTAATTCCTCTGGCTCATCGACAACTAACTTAAAGTGTCGTGCTTTGGCTACAAATTGTGTGGTCGAATTACTTTCGCCATTCACAGAAAATCTTAAATTGCTCATCGCTGCTAATTTGCTTGTAATTCTAATTCACTCACTGCTTTAAAGGCTTCAATAAGATCGGATTTTAAATCTTCAATATTCTCTAACCCAACCGACAAACGAATTAAATCTTTGGTAACTCCAGTTGCTTCTTGCGAGGCATCACTTAGCTGTTGGTGTGTTGTACTTGCTGGGTGTATGATCAAAGATTTGGTGTCTCCAATATTAGCGAGTAACGAAAATAGCTTTGTGGTATCGGCAATTGTTTTTGCTGCTTCAAAGCCGCCCTTCACTCCAAAGGTTACAATTCCACTTTGTCCTTTGGGCAAGTACTTGTCCGCAAGTGCTTTGTATGGACTCGAATCTAACCCTGGGTAATTAACCCACTCTACATCGGCTTGCTTTTGCAGCCACTGCGCCAGTTCCAATGCGTTTTCACTGTGTTTCTGAATTCTAACTTCTAAGGTTTCTAAGCCTTGAATGATTTGAAACGCATTGAATGGACTTAATGCAGCTCCATAGTCTCTAAGACCTTCTATTCTAACTTTAGCAATAAAGGATGCAGCTCCAATAACTTCGTTATAAACTAACCCGTGATATCCGGCAGAAGGCTCTGTAAATTCAGGAAATTTCCCACTACCCCAATCAAAAGTACCGGCATCAATAATAGCACCGCCAAGAGCGGTTCCATTTCCGTTAATGTATTTTGTAAGCGACTGAATTACAATATTAGCGCCGTATGCAATAGGGTTTAATAAGTAAGGGGTTGCAACTGTATTATCTACAATTAATGGCACCTTGT
>Ga0209199_1000852_pt1 | contig 39749 bp, 36 predicted proteins | sample COGITO_mtgs_1105_7_FD_184805 | JGI IMG/M metagenome (GOLD analysis project Ga0209199, IMG submission 184805) | Pelagic marine microbial communities from North Sea - COGITO_mtgs_110523 (SPAdes) (version 2) | ecosystem: Environmental > Aquatic > Marine > Epipelagic ... | reverse complement strand
GTTTGCTGATAAAGAAGAAATAATAGAGAAAATTGTTTATCATATAAGAAAAAATAAGCCTGATGTATTGATGTCTTTTGATCCTGGTTATAATTATCAAGTTTGGCACAAAAGTGACCACAGGTCAGCAGCATATTTAGTAGCTGATGCTGTAAGAGCTGCAGAATGGCGTTTAATGTATTCGGGACAAATAATTCATCAGAATCTAAATGCTTACACGGTTCCTGAATTTCTTTTTTATGGTGGTAATATTAAGGATAAAAATACTGAAGTAAATATTGCAGAATATTTAGATAAAAAAATATTAGCAGGTTCAAAGTATCTTAGTCAATGGTCAAGCGGATGGAATAAATATTTGGGTTCGGATATAGATAAATATCCTATTGGAGAAAAAGATAGTGTGTTTAAACGACTCAAAAGAAGAATAAAATATCACAATGATTTACCTGTTGAAAGATTTAGATATTATAAAGGAATTCCCGACGGAATGGGCCGTGAAAAAAGAGATTAAAATTCAATCTGCTTAGTTATTGACTTAACCTTGTTTTATTACATTGAAATCTAAATAGATTTAATTTAGGCTAACATTAAAATCGTATTAAGAAAACTTTTACCTAACAACACCCTCAAAGAAGGATATGGTTTACCCAACAGTGAGGATTATATTGAGACTAGTTATTCAAGTTCAGACTTTGATTTAAACTCAGTGTGCCAATAGGTAGAAAGTTCTAAAAAAGTTAGTTTTGAAACAAATCACCTAAATCAACTCTTTCACGAAGTAAATTCATTTTGCGTTTAAGATAATCCAACTGAGCAACAGTACCCCTTACTTTGACAATCCCTACAAAAGTTTTAAAAAGAGTGGCGATTGCAGTTGAATCGCCTACAAAAGGGTTGAGTTGTCCTAGAAAACTACTAATGAAATTTTTCCACATGAAGCAACTACTGGTGTCATCTTGAAGTATCTGCCCTACTTCTTCTGTGAAAAAGTTGATGTGATTTGATCGATTACTTAACACATAGCTACTAGAAATCCTTTTTTGAAGATAGGTGTCAAGTTGTTTTTCTAGTAAAGCAGTACAATGCTCCTCAGCCAAGAAAAGATACACACCTTCGGTTGTGTTAAAAACAAATAGATGATCACCTATGATTTCCACTAACCATTGAGATAAATTCTTTTGTTCTTGACGCGCTAACAAAAGTGTTCTTTGACTACGATTCGATTTAATTACAAATCCACATTGCATATATCCAATATTAAGGGCCCCAAGGTTCCATTTAGTTAACGTAAATCAAATCGATCTGCATTCATGATTTTATTCCATGCTTCAATAAAATCGCAAACAAACTTACTATTGTTGTCGTTTTGGGCATAGACCTCAGCAATAGCCCGCAACTCTGAGTTAGATCCAAAAACCAAATCAGTGCGCGAAGCGGCTCTAACCTTTACTCTAGTGTCACGTGTCTTCGCTATATAACTATTGTAGGCTGTTGAAGACCAACTTACCTCCATCGATAAAAGGGTTTTGAACCAACTGTTATCCAGTTTTCCTTCTGTCCAAACACCATCTCCAGATTGTGAGACTCCCATGGCTCTCATCCCCCCGACTAAGAGGGTTAACTCTACCGGTGTTAAACCTAATAATTGCGCTTTATCCAAAAGGATCTCTTCAGGGCTTACCGCAAATTCTTTTTCAGCATAATTTCTAAAGCCGCAAGCTTTTGGTTTTAATAAATCAAAAGAATCAATATCGGTTTGTTCTTGGGTCGCGTCAGCTCTTCCTGTGGTAGAGGGTACCTTGACCCCAGAAGCCATTTCAATCCCTACTGCTCCTCCTAGCACAATTACATCAGCAATAGAAGCGTTGCGCTTTTTGGCGATGCCCTCAAAAATTCCTAAAACTTCCTTCAGTGATGTGGGCTTATTAACCTCCCAATCTTTCTGTGGGGAAAGTCTAATTCTAGCGCCATTTGCTCCTCCTCGGTTATCAGAAGAGCGGAAGGTACTGGCGCTCGCCCAAGCGGTTTCCACCATTTGAACTGTTGATAAGCCAGATGTAGCAAGATCTTTTCGAATGGCTTCTTCTGTTGCGGCAGAAAGTACTTCTCCTGCTGGAGTTGGATCTTGCCAGAGATATTCTGTGGGATTATAATCTCCAGCGACATAACTTGATTGAGGCCCCATGTCTCTGTGCAATAATTTAAACCATGCTTTGGCAAAGGCTTCTCCAAAGGCGTCAGGATCTTTTTTATAGTCCTCGCATATTTTGCGATATGCTGGGTCAACTTTGAGCGCCATATCAGCTGTGGTCATCATAGGCAGCACCTTTTGATTACTACCATCAACCTGAGGAACCATATCCTCTTCTTTACAATTGATAGGGTGCCATTGATTAGCCCCTGCTGGACTCTTCTTTAACTCCCATTCGTATTTAAAGAGGAGGTCTAAGTATCCCATATCCCACCGCGTTGGATTGCTTGTCCAAGGTCCTTCGATTCCACTCGTAATGGTGTCCACTCCTTTACCGATACCATGACTGTTTTTCCATCCAAAACCCATTTGCTCGATAGGTGACCCTTCTGGTTCTGCTTCTACCAGTCCAGCATCTCCTGCGCCGTGCGCTTTACCAAAGGTGTGCCCCCCTGCCACTAGTGCTACGGTTTCTTCGTCATTCATCGCCATACGTTTAAAGGTTTCCCGAACATCTTGTGCGGAAAGCGCAGGGTCTGGATTCCCATTAGGCCCCTCGGGGTTAACATAAATTAGGCCCATTTGAACAGCGGCTAATGGATTTTCAAGGGACTGACGGGTGTCGCCATAGCGGTTATCCCCAAGCCATTCGTCTTCTGCTCCCCAGTAAATGTCTTTTTCTGGATGCCAAATATCTTCTCGCCCCAAAACTGTTCCATGGTTAGGGCCTCCCATGTCTTCAATGGCTACATTTCCAGCAAGTACCAAAAGGTCTGCCCAAGATAATTTATTACCATATTTCTCTTTGATGGGCCATAATATTCTTCTGGCTTTATCTAAATTCCCGTTGTCTGGCCAAGAGTTTAAAGGAGCAAATCTTTGTGCTCCAGTAGCAGCACCCCCACGACCATCACCGGTTCGATAGGTTCCGGCTGCGTGCCATGTCATCCGAATAAAAAATGGACCATAATGGCCATAATCTGCTGGCCACCAATCTTGACTATCGGTCATCACTGCTTTAAGATCTTCTTTAACTGCAGCTAGATCAAGTTCCTTGACGGCTTGTTTATAATCTAATTCATTTAAAGGATTACTCTTATTGTCATGCTGTCGTAGAATGTCTAAATTCAATTGATTAGGCCACCAATCTTTGTTTTGTGTTCCTAGATTTGGTGTTGTTGTTGAACCGTGAAAGGGGCATTTACTGTTTTCCATAATTATCAAATTTACACTAACTTAACTATTATTTTATTGTATAAATTATTTAATCCATAATAAATTATTATATCATCATAAATAGGAGCTATATTGTTAGAATATCAATTAATGTATAAAGGAATAAAAAGTGAAAAGTTCCTGCCTTTTCAGTGGCATAAATCAGCTCTGAAATTCCAAATGCATTTTGGGCGATCTCAGAAACCATTAATAAAGTTTGGTTTTATTTGACCGAAATTTTAGATCACAGAATTGCAATGGGAAAGTATGGTAATCAATAGATTAAAATAAGATTAGTTCATGTTTGATGTTTCTAGACTAAGAGACTTCTAACAATTTTTCAAACACGTATGGAAACAGAATTAATTTTAGCCACTTTTATGGCAAGCCTAACTACTTAAAAGGATTTAGTAAGCTGAGAAGAAGATTTATGTGTTATCATAGATTATAACGATAGCTTAGATTAAGCGTTAGCTTTTCAAGGTTCCATGCTCCAACCATAACTTGAAAACGATTAAAAAAGAAATGCTGCAAGCCAACAATAGGATGATATGAATTATATTCTATCATCAAAGAGCTATCAGGTAATTTACTGGAAATTAGTTCTACCCCACCAAAAAAACCTATATAGCTTTTACTTTTAATTTCTTTAAGATCAAATGAATAACCCATTGTAGTTTTCAATACAATAGTACTTAGATTAAAACTTTTTGTACCCACCAGATAGGTTGCAGAGTAATTACTACAACCCGAACAAGAAATACCTAGCGCAGCAGTTACGTCTTTAAAGCCAACTAGGAGCGAGGGTAAGTGTTTTTTTTCTTTTAGGATTTGAAAACGGAAGCTCATCATTCTATCAGGGAAATATCTGCTCTCTGGTGTGACCCTCTCATTGAGTTCGTGGGTATAACGAAACATAACCTCCATAAAGGGGAAAAGTGTTAATGTCAAATAGCTGGATACACCTGGATTAATACTACGATTAAATCTTTTAAAGTATGGTCTTGGGATAAGTCCTGCACCCATTATAAATGTTTTATCTTCATACAACTCTGCAGTTGGAATATGGATTAATCCACGGGTGCCACTTACAGATTGAGCAAAACCATAAAATGTAAAAAAAATAAAAATTATGAAGAAAAAAGCACGCTTACCAGATGGTTGAAAAAATAAATACATAAATTTTAATAAATTTGCTTTTATTAATAGTTTTAAGACGAAAATACATTAAAATACATTAAAATCATCCTCATAAGATTATCTCGCGTTCGGTAATTGAGGGTCTTAGCGGTAATTTACTAGTTTTATATTATATAAAATTAATAAATACCAATACCATGAAGAAATTACTTTTTACAACCCTACTAGCCCTAATTGTTACGGGCTGTGAAAAAGAAAGCAACGCCGATTCAGGTGGGGTTACACTAGGAACCTTTACAGGCGATTTAAATATAAACTCGCAAAGTTCACTAGATGCTGCTATTACAGACGGAACTTATATAAACGCAATAGGTGGAAATTTAGTAGTTAGTACAGGAGGATCCACAGGACTTACTGTTGGGGATGTTGAATATATTAGCTCTCAAATTAATAGTGTAGGTGGAGATGTAACTATTAACACTCCAGATGGTTCACTTAATCTATCAGAACTTAGTTCAGTTGGTGGAAACTACTCCATACAAGGTTCAGATGCTAATGATGATAAACTTCTCACAGTTGGTGGAGATATTACACTCAATTACGAAGGAGATTATAGTATGCCTAATCTTACTTCAGTAGGTAACATTTTGTTAACTCCAGTTACTTCAAGTGCATCAAAAAAACCTGGACGTTTTGGTATATCTATTCAAGCGGTTAGTGTTATTGATTGTAGTTCTCTTGCGATCGTAGGCATATCTGCTGATATTGGTGTTTTAGACTTCACTACATTTCCTGTATATGATATCGCTTTCGGACCTGGTATACCGGTTAATTCATTGGTTGCACCAGTTGCCATTAATATTAAACTTTTAAATCCATCACCACTTCCATCATTGTCTATTAATGCACCAAATGCAAAGGACCTTTCTATTGCTACAAAAGCTGTAAGCGGAAAAGTGGATATACAAACTTCAACAGCCACTGATTCAACGGTCAGTGCACCGGACCTAGCGACGGTTGAAGGTGACGTAGCTATAACTTGTGGATCGGCGGATTTGAATAACTTAACGGTTATACAAGGTAACTGTGCCATTACAGCAAGCGCAGTTACAGCACCTGCTATTACTCAGGTTGGTGGAAATTTAACAATTTCTTCAGATGATGTTTCAATGCCTACACTTGAAACTGTAGGAGGTAATGTAACCGTAACAGGTACAAACTCAGAAACTACTGCAGACATTGTGGACTTTGCAAATTTGTCAAATGTAGGAGGAGAAACAGAAATTGAAGCAGATGATGTAAATCTAAATACAGGACAACCACACAACTCTGGTGGTAATGGTTAATAGATCCTAAAATAAATAATAATAAAAGCCACTCATCTAATTGAGTGGCTTTTTTATTTTCTAAATAAATGTTTCCCTAATTTCTTTTGTAATACAGCAGGATAATATTCTTCTATTTGATCCAATACACTTGAGCCATTGAAGGCTTCTAATGCTATATCAGAATCATATCTATAGTTATAATCAAGTGAAAAATAATCTTTAGTTCTGATTCGCACACCTTTATTTTTCATATGTCGTTTTGGAGATAGTGGGATTCTAAAGTCAAAACCTGCAATTTTACCAAAACTTGTACTATTTAGGAAAAGTCCAACAAAAACCTCGTCGAACTGTCTTCTCATGTAGGCTTTAAAACCAGTATCTCCAACTAAAAAAGAACCATAGCGAAAAGAAAAGTCTGTGTCAAATCGATTCCAGCGATAGATAATTCCTCCAGACATATTAAACGTATTTATATTGTTCTTAATTACAAGATCAACGTTTTGGTCTAAGTAAAGCTCTTTTGTCACACCAAAATCAAATCTCAATCGAAGTTTTTCACTCCCTAGATACCTATCCAAACGTGTATTTAGGCCATATCTATTTTGGGTAGAAAAACCAAAATTCAGATTCAAGAATACATTATCTTTCCACCGGATATCCTGTGTTATTCTAGCTAATTGTAAAAAAGAGGTCTCATTATCAATTTCATTAAAAGTTGGGAAATTATACCTTCCAGAGATTACAGCTCCTTTTCCTAACACACTAAATAGCTCAGGCTGAAAATTTATCTTTTGACGAACTCCGTTATCAAAATTTCCCAATGCGTATTCGACATCAAGTCCCACAATAGCTTCCGCTTTATAATAAGACGAATTTATTTTTTCGCGTTCATCAAACTTTGTAATTAGATCATCGACATTAAAACTAAACTTAGCTTTTTCGGCAAACATTTTTGAGGACAGAGTCCCTTCTTTAAGAGCGCTTAGATTTTCAAGAGTAAATGAAATGCTTGAAATTCCTATTCCCCTATTTTGAATAAGCAAGGTTACTTTTTTTGCTTTTTGCGGGATGATTAGTGCTTCAATGACAGCTACAAGTGCATCTCCCTCATAGCGGAAGCGATTATTTTCGTAACTTAAATAGTAGTGATCGAGTTCATAGATTTCAGCTAAATTTTCTAGCCCTATGTCCGATAATATCGTAAGATTATTTTGCGCTTTTATGTTGGTTATTCCATTTAGAAATAAAATCAACAACAATAGGTATCTGTTCATTTTTGATGGCTTTTGAATTTTAAAAAATGAAATTTTAATTCAATAACAAGATAACAAAAACAAGCTTTAAAAACATTTTATAGTTCTATTATTCTTTTGAAAACAACTTTTTTAAATAGGATTTATTTTCCATAAAAAGTCCTACTGTATATTAGTTATTTTGCTTTGTATTAATGAGTATTTCATGTTTTAGGAGTTTTTCAAACCATAAAACATATGGTTAGTTAACCAAGCAGAATTATCTAAGCTTTGAGTAGTTATTACAGGGAGCTACAAATCTTATTTCTTAAGATTAAACCCCTGTTGGTTGGAATAAATTTATGTTTGGGAGACTTAAATATTAAACAATAATATTGTGATTAAACACTTTCAATATTACCATGAGAATCACCAATCTTTGCTCTCATAACAGGTTTGTATCGGTTTAATATTCTGACAAGTAAAAACAGAAAAACAAAATATACTGCGATTACATATTGGGGTAATAAATAATTGGATAGCATCAAAAATGCTAGAGATAAGGCTACGAGAAATAATCCCGTTAATATTGAAACAGCTAGATGGCTTAAACCTGTAAACCATATAAGCATGTGATGGATATGAAAATTATCTGCTACCAACGGATTCTTACCAATTGAAATACGATATGAATATATCGACAATATATCCAATATTGGAATAAAAAATATTGTTAAAGGTATAAGTGGTAGAAGGCTTTTAGATGAGATAATAGTGCTAAGTAACATAGAATAATCGGATTGAATAAATACTAGGGTAAAAACGTATAATCCGAAACCTAAAAAAAGCGAACCAGAATCTCCCATAAATCCCTTTTTTGTTTTCGAAATATTTATTGGTATATATCCAATAATTATAGCAACATATGCAGTAGCTAAAATTAAAATCGCGTAATTATCAATCATAAAAAAAACGGCACCAAACAAAGAAAAGCACGCGATTGAAACAATTGCCGCAAAACCATCAATACCATCAATTAAATTCAGACCATTGATCATTATGATGCCAATAAACCCAGTAAAAATTAAATTAAACGGCTCAGGAATTTCTGTAATACCCAAAAAGAAATTCAGGTTATTTATTACTAAATTGTCGTTATAACTTAATAAGATAAAAATTGCTAGAATTTGAAAAAGCAGTTTTTTGTAACTACCTAAAGTAAAGATATCGTCAAATACTCCAAGAAAAATGATTACGAAGAATGAAATTATAAAAGACCAGTAATCGAAATAAATAGGATATATATCATTAAAAAAAAAGGTGGATAAAAGTAATAAAAAACCAAAACCCAAACCCAATAAGGATGGAATCGGTGTATTATGGATGTCTCTTGTTTTTTGCTTTGGGAATAAATTTAGTTCAATTATAATTTCTCTGAGAACCTGCAAGAATAAATTAGATGCAATACAAACTATGAACCCATAAAGGATAATAAAAGAAATGCTGTCCATAGTTTGATTATTTCTGGGCGTTTTTATTTGATATTATAATACACAATAATACTTCAAATATACCAATATAATATTACACCACTAGAGAAAGTCTTAAACTATTTATTTTTGCCAAACCTGTATTAATCCCTATTCTAATAAATGTATATTTGGTTGCATACTAAAATTAATAGATATGAAATTCATCCACATATTCATTATTTCGTCATTTTTCAACTCACTTAGTACTATACCCCCAGAAGAGAGGTTATTGACTACAACTGGAGATTTTTTTGTTTTTTTAGATGATAAAAACAATATCAAAATTTATGATCATCTCGGAGAATTAAACTCTTCAACACACATACCAAATAAATTAAAAAAAGAAAGTTGCATAAAAAATCTTTTGACAATTAGAGAACCAAATCATGTAGCTTTATTTTACCAAAAAGGTGGTGATTTTAAGATGGTATCGATTGGTGGTGGTAGCGTCTTTAAAAGCATTAATGACACATTAGTTAGAATAGATAACTCTTTCAATCATCGGATGACTTATCAATCTGCAGTTTTCATTCAAAACGATACTATCTTTAAATTTGGAGGTTATGGATATTGGAGCAACAGAAACTTCATGACTTTTTTCGACAATAAAACAAAAGAATGGGAATATTATAACACAAATACTATTTTATCACCTCCTCCAGTGGCTAGTATTAAGCACTCGCTAATTGATAATGAATTTTATTTTTTACAAGGAGATAAAAGCATCAATGCAGCTAAAGCTTCAAGAATACCTAACCTAGAGATATGGAAGTTTTCATTTATAGATAGAAAATGGACAAATTTTGGTTTATCTAAATTACCATTGTATGACTCTTCTGTTAGAATAGATGACAATAAATTCTTAGCTAAAACAAGAAACGGATCCTATATTACAGTAAGCTTAAATGAAAACAAGTTCAATTTTGTTGATACAAATCAAACAACATTTAATTTAAATTATTTTAATTCGGTTGTAGTTAAAGACACCATATACCAACTCTCACAGAATAACGTAATAATAAAATCACCCATCAATCAAATTTACTTTACTTCAAATTCAATTGATTCATCTGATAAAAGTATCTACTTAAGATCGTTAGAATTGTTCAATAAGCTTGGACTGACAACCTTTTCTCTTTTAGGATTAATAATTATTTCATTGATCTTTTTAAAATATCGCCGTAACCAAAGACCCCGTATTGAAGAATTGGGGTTACGATACAAAGGAGTGAATTATAAGTTGACTAAATCTGAATCCCAAATGATAAGATGTGTTTTAAAACAAAAAGAGGTACCCTCTCAATTTTTCTATGATATTGTTGAAAATTCGGAATTAAGCTATCCTCAAAACAACAAGATTAAGAACGACGCTATCAAAAAATTAAATGATAAACTAGAAAAAATATTGAATATAAAAGATTTCATTCAAAGTAAAAAGCTCGAAGAGGATGGGCGTGTCTTGGTTTATTTCTCTAACCAAAAAGAAATTTTTATAGATAATTAAATATTAATTATAAAAAGGACTGATGCTAATAAAAGATTCATATGATCTAAAGTGGTTTGTGCTCAGAGTGAAATCTAATCACGAAAAAAAGGTTACTCAATTGCTGTTGGAATTAAATTTTCAAGCTTACAATCCAATCGTTAAAGTCAAAAGAAAATGGAGTGATCGAATTAAAACAATTGAACTTCCAGCCATTCCAGGGATGATTTTTATAAAAACCAACTTGATTCATAAAAATAAAATCTTTTGTTCTTCATCAATAAAAGGATGGCTCTATGAAAATAATTCACCAGTCAATGTTAGAGATAGTGAAATAGAAGCGTTAAAAATAGGATTAGAATCAAGGGATTGGATAAGTAATTCCAAAACCGTTAAGGTTGGAGATCATCTCTTATTGGAAGAATTAGGAATAAATACAATTATTCGTAAAACGGGTTTAAATACCCTTTGGGTAGAAGTTCTTAAAACGAACATAATAATAAAACTAAAAAATAGGGCTGTATAATATAACCCCTACAACGTTTTATATCATTAAATATCATTGTTCCTGTAACAGGAAAGGGCGGAGCCGTGGAAAACGACCAATAATATTTTTTAATTCTAAACTATGGGCATGATTTTATTAATCAAACTTTGTCAGCTCTAAATAATTTCAAGCTCTTTAGAAGACTTTAATTTTCACTTTTTTTATGTGGAGCTTAACCAGTACAACACAAACTTAAAATCATAAAAAACAATATAAGTGACTACCGGTGGTAGTCGAGAAAAAATATAAAGTATGAAAGTAGGAATCACCTTTTCAACCTTTGATCTTTTTCATGCCGGGCATGTAAAGATGTTAGAAGAAGCCAAACGTCAGTGCGATTATTTAATCGTAGGCCTGCAGTTAGACCCGTCGATTGATCGCCCTGAGAAAAATAAGCCTTCCCAGTCTATAATAGAGCGGTATATACAACTTAAAGGATCCAAGCATGTAGATGAAATTGTCCCTTACGTATCTGAGCAAGATTTAAAAGATATTTTACGCTCTTTTAAACTAGATGTTAGAATCATTGGCGAAGAGTACAAGGAAAAGTACTTTACCGGTAGAACGTATTGCGAAGAAAAAGGAATTGATGTTTATTATAATTCTAGAGATCACAGATTCTCTTCGAGTGGGCTGAGAAAACAAGTGAAAAAAGTAGAAGATAAATAATAGATGAATATTACAGTTATAGGATCCGGATATGTTGGACTAGTTTCAGGAACTTGTTTTGCAGAGATGGGAAACAGGGTTACTTGCGTAGATATAGACCCAGTCAAGATTGAGAAATTAAATAAGGGGATCATTCCAATTTTTGAACCTGGTTTAGAAACCATGGTGTTAAAAAATATAAAGAATAAAAACTTATTTTTTACTACCAAATTAAATGAAGCTTTACAAAATTCAGAGATTGCTTTTATAGCCGTTGGTACGCCTATGGGCGATGACGGTTCTGCGGATTTACAATACGTTTTAGCCGTAGCGAAATCTATAGGTCAGTCCATGCAAAAAAGATTGATTGTGGTTGATAAATCTACCGTACCTATTGGAACTGCTGATAAGGTAAAAGCGACCATTCAAAAAGAGTTAGATGCACGGAACTCTGATTTACAGTTTGATGTGGTTTCTAATCCTGAATTTTTGAAAGAAGGAGCTGCGATCAATGATTTTATGAAACCTGACAGAGTAGTTATTGGAGCAGATTCTGAGATTGCCTTTAAAAAAATGAAAGAACTATACTCTCCCTTTTTTAGGTCTCATGACCGTTTTATTACTATGGACATTCGTTCTGCAGAAATGACAAAGTATGCCGCTAATGCGATGCTAGCTACTAAAATTTCTTTTATGAATGAAATTGCCAATATCTGTGAAAAGGTAGGAGCAGATGTCAATCAGGTTCGAGTTGGAATTGGTTCAGATCGGCGTATAGGTTATAGCTTTATTTATCCTGGTGCAGGCTATGGTGGTTCTTGTTTTCCAAAAGATGTAAAGGCACTAACTAAAATAGCAAAAGAGCATGATTATCATGCAAAATTAATAACTGCAGTTGAAGAGGTAAATGATGCACAGAAATTAGTAATAGCTCAAAAAATTATAACCCGTTTTGGAGAAGACTTAACCGGATTTACTTTTGGTATTTGGGGTTTGGCCTTTAAGCCGGGAACCGACGACATGCGCGAAGCACCAGCCATTTATGTAATCAAAGAGTTGGTAAGTAGAGGTGCTCATATAAAAGCTTATGACCCGAAGGCTGTAAATGAAGCGAAAGAGCATTATCTAAAAGGAGTTCAAAATATTACATATTTAGATTCTAAGTATGATGTTTTAAAAGATTCAGATGCACTAGTATTACTTACAGAGTGGAAAGAATTCCGTTCTCCAGATTTTGAAGAAATAAAAGTACAATTAAAAACTCCTGTTATTTTTGACGGGCGTAATCAATACATAGCTTACGATTTAGATAATAAAGGGTTAGAATATTATAGGATAGGTAAATAGAAAAATAAAAAAAATGTTAAATTTAAACGGAAAATCAATTTTAATTACTGGAGGAACAGGTTCTTTTGGTAAAATGTTTACAAAGCTAATCTTAGATAGAAATCCAGATGTTAAGCGACTGGTTATCTTCTCTAGAGATGAACAAAAACATTTCCAAATGGCCCAAGAGTTTCCTGAACATAAATATCCTGCAATACGTTATTTCATCGGAGATGTAAGAGATAAAGAAAGGTTAAAAAGAGCTTTTGAAGGTATTGATATTGTGATACATGCTTCAGCTATGAAACATGTTCATTTAGCAGAGTATAACCCTATGGAATGCGTTAAAACAAATATTAATGGTGCAGAGAATGTTATTGATGCAGCATTAGAATCTGGAGTTAGTAAAGTTGTTGCTCTATCAACAGATAAAGCAGCGGCTCCAATTAATCTATATGGTGCTACTAAATTAGCTTCGGATAAAATATTTATAGCAGCAAATAATATAAAGGGAAAAAGGGATATTCGTTTTTCTGTTGTTCGATATGGAAATGTAATGGGGTCTAACGGATCTGTCATGCCATTTTTCTTAAATAAAAAGAAAAAAGGAGAAAAATTTCTTCCAATTACAGATAATCAAATGACTCGTTTTAACATCTCTTTACAAGATGGCTGTGAAATGGTTTTTTATGCTATTGAAAAAGCTTGGGGAGGGGAGGTTTTTATTCCAAAAATACCATCATACAAAATTTCTGATGTTGCAACTGCTATAGCTCCAGATTTAGAACAAAAAGTAGTAGGAATTCGTCCTGGAGAAAAATTACATGAGGAGATGATTACTTCATCTGACTCCTATAATACTGTTGATTTGGGTAAATATTACGCAATTCTCCCGCAAAAATCACCTTATTCACAATACTCTAAGGATGATTACAAAAAAGCTTTCAATGCTATAGATGTTCCCAATGGTTTTTCATATAACTCTGAGGATAATACGGATTGGGAAACGATAGAATCTTTGAGAGATTTGGTGAAAATTAACATCGATCCTAATTTTACAGCGTAATGAATAAAATACCTTACGGGAGACAAAATATAGAGCAAGATGATATTGAAGCAGTAGTATCAACTTTAAAATCTGATTACCTTACTCAAGGTCCAAAAGCTAGAGAATTTGAATCTAAATTCGCAGGATATGTAGGAGCTGATTATGCCGTAGCAGTTAACAATGCTACATCGGGATTGCATCTCTCTGTACTCGCTTTAAGTCTTTCAAAGGGAGATAGAGTTATTACAACCCCTATTACTTTTGCCGCTTCAGCGAATTGCATCCGTTACGCTGGTGCAGAGGTTTGGTTTGCCGACATTGATCCAAATACGTATCTATTAGATATTAATTCAGTGAAAGAATTAATTGAATCAAAACCAAAAGGGTTTTTTAAAGGAATAATCCCTGTTGACTTTGCTGGACTTCCAGTCAATATGGAAGATTTCAGAGCTTTGGCAGACGCTCACAATCTTTGGATTATAGAAGATGCTTGCCATGCTCCTGGAGGATATTTTATAGATAGTAAAGGGGAAATAAATTTATGTGGAAATGGAAATTATGCAGACATTGGAGTTTTTTCATTTCATCCAGTTAAGCATATAGCTTGTGGAGAAGGGGGAATGATTACTACTAATTCTAAAGAATTATATGATAAATTGAAACTGTTAAGAACTCATGGAATAACTAAAGAGAATATGCAGGAGAATCAAGGAGACTGGTATTATGAAATGACTGATTTAGGTTATAATTATAGGCTAACGGATTTTCAGTCTGCATTGGGGATATCTCAATTAGCAAAAAATAATAAAGGAGTGGAGCGAAGAAATGAAATTTCGGACATTTATAAAAAAGCTTTTGAAGGTAAAATTAAGTTTCAAGATTTACCCTCAAGTAGGTATAACGCACATCATTTGTTCATTATAGAAATTGAGAATAGAAAAAAATTATACGATTTTCTTCACTCTAATGGAGTTTTGGCACAAATCCATTATATCCCAGTGCACTTATTACCTTATTATAAAAAAATTGGTTATGATGGAGCTAATTTAAAAAACTCCGAATCGTATTATACAAAATGTATTAGTTTACCTATGTTTCCTACATTGACTAATGAAGAACAATCATTCGTCATTGAATTAATACTAAAATTTAAGTCTTTGTGATATGAAAATCAAATTAATAAAAGATTTAGATGAAATTGAAATGTCAAATTTTAAAAAGTCTAAACTATATAGCTCTATAAATAACAACTGGTCTAATACTGATTCATATATAAGATTTATCAATGAGTATTTTAATAACAGTTTTGAGAATCAATCTTTAATTGTTTTTATGAATAATGAATTCTTTATAGCTATGATATCATTTTCGAAAGATAATACTTTAAGTTTTTTTGGAGAACCTTTATACATAATCGATAATAACGAACATTCAGCTAACTTAAACTTAGCATACAATGTTTTTTATAAAAAATTATCTTCAATTAAGAAGGACCATGGTTTTGATAAAGTTTATATGTATGAAAACATAAAAATAATCTCAAAGTTTTGTGACAGCATCATATCGAATTCACATAACTATCAAATGTATATTGATTTGTCTCAGTCCGAAGAATTGATCAAAATGAATATTAGAAAAAGTTTTAAGTCCCTAGTTAACTGGGGTAAAAAAAATTTACAAATAGATATAATTGATTCTAATAATTTAGACAAAATTAAATTTAATTCTTTCAAAGATTTCCATGTGAAAGTTTCTGGGAGAAAAACAAGAAGTGATAAAACATGGGATCTTCAATATGATGCAATTAGAAATAATGGAGCTTATCTTACATTAGGGAACTTAAATGGTGTTTTAGTCTCTGGTGCCTATATAGTTCATGGGACTGATATTGCTTATTACGGGGTTGCTGTGAATGATCGTGAATTAATGGCAGAAAACTTACCCATTGGACATTCCATTTTATTTAAGTCAATTATTCTAGCTAAGAAAAAAGGCTTAAACAAATTTATTGTAGGGGATTACAATTTTGTTGAAGATGAAAAAATAAATGCAATTACAAAATATAAAAAAGGATTTGTTAATTCGATGAGTCTGAAACCAAAATATTTAATTGAGTTATGAAATTAGTTCTGGGAACAGTTCAGTTCGGATTAAACTATGGAATTAATAATCATCAAGGAAAACCTTCTGATTCAAGTGTTAAATCAATTCTTGATAAAGCATATAATTCAGGTATTACAATCCTTGATACAGCTGAAGCCTATGGCGATGCTCAAGAGAGAATAGGATTATATCATAATAAATATGGAAGTAAATTTAAGGTAATAACAAAATTTAGTCCTTCTGTAAAAAATTTACCTTCCAACATAACTGAAAGAGTTTTAAACGATATAAAAATATTGAATATTGATAGTCTATACTGTTATATGTTTCATTCTTTCAATGATTTTAATAATTATTTTAAGAAGTTTGAGAAAGACTTATGTCGATTAAAAGATAATGGTTTTATACAAAAACTGGGAGTATCTCTTCACACTAATGAAGAATTTGAAAAGGTATTAGAATTTGATAATATAGATTTGATACAGATACCTTACAACTTATTAGATAATTCAAATAAAAGAAATGAAATATTAATCAAAGCAAAACAAAAAGGTATTGAGGTACATACACGTTCCGCCTTTTTACAAGGATTGTTTTTTAGGCCTCTATCAGAATTAAAGGGTAATTTAATTAAAGCGAAGCCCTATCTGTTAGAAATAATTAAAAAAACAATAATAGATAATGTTTCCATTGGTAAGCTAGCACTTAATTACTGTTTAAATAATAAAAACATATCCAATGTTATTATTGGAGTGGATAACGTCGAACAATTGATAAAAAATTTAAATTGGATTGAATCCCCAGTCTCTGAAGATTTGATTTGTTCAATCGATAAAATAAATGTTGAAGAAGACTATCTATTAAACCCTTCTTTATGGAAATAAAAATAATATTAATTACTCAAGCTAGAACTCGAAGTACCAGGCTACCTGGCAAAATATTAAAGGAAATTAATGGAAAATCTTTACTTGAGATTCACTTAGAAAGATTAAAAAAATGTAAAAATGTTTCGGAAATAATTGTGGCTACTACAACTAACATTGAAGACGAATTAATTTATAATAAATCTATAGAATTAGGTGTTAGTTCCTATAGAGGATCTGAACTTAATGTTTTAGATCGATTTTATAAATCTATTGAGAATAAAAATCCAGATTGGATTGTGAGAGTTACTTCTGATTGTCCTTTGTTAGACCCGGAGTTGGTTGATGCAGTTGTAAATTTTGCTCAAAATAATCCGTATGACTATGTCTCTAATGTAATGCTAGAGCATTTTCCAGATGGCCAAGATGTTGAAGTTTTTAAATTTTCAGCCTTAAAAAAGGCTTGGGAAAATGCAAAATTAAAATCAGAATTAGAGCATGTAACTCCCTACATTAGAAATAATTCAGATTTTAATGGAGGAAATTTATTTACAGCCATAAATTACCCTTGCAACTCTGATTTTTCTGAAATAAGAATGACTGTAGATGAGATTAGAGATCTTGATTTAATAAAAGTCTTAATTAAGGATTTAGGTACTGATAAAACTTGGTTAGAATATACAAATCACATAATTAAAAAAGATTTAAATAAAATAAATAATTCAATTATCCGAAATGAAGGACTATTGAAATCTTTAAAAAATGATTAATAATGGCAAAAGGACAAGAACTATATAAAAAAGCAAAAAAAATAATTCCTGGAGGTACCATGTTACTATCCAAAAGACCTGAAATGTTTTTACCAGAATTTTGGCCTTCTTATTTTTCTAAAGCAAAAGGTTGTTTAGTTTGGGATCTAGATGGGAATGAGCTTATTGATATGTCAATCATGGGTATTGGTACTAATACTTTAGGATATGGAAACGACAAGGTTGATGCAGCAGTTATGGAAACAATTAAGAAAGGTAATATGAGTACTTTAAATTGTCCCGAAGAAGTTTACTTAGCTGAAAAATTAATTGAAATTAATCCTTGGGCTGATATGGTTCGTTTTGCTCGAAGTGGAGGTGAAGCAAACTCTATTGCAATACGAATAGCTAGAGCTGCATCAGGTAAAGACAATGTTGCTATATGTGGATATCACGGATGGCATGATTGGTATTTGTCGGCAAATCATAATCAGGGAGATGATTTATCATCTCATTTATTGCCTGGACTCAATCCCAATGGAGTTCCAAAGAATTTGAAAAATACTGTTTACCCTTTTAACTATAATAACTATGATGAGTTACTTACAATAGTTGAAACTAAAGATATAGGCGTTATTAAAATGGAAGTAGTTAGAAATTTTGGGCCAGAAGATAATTTTTTACATAAAGTTAGGGAATTGGCAACTAAACGTAATATTGTTTTAGTTTTTGATGAATGCACATCAGGTTTTAGAGAAACTTACGGAGGGATTTATCAGAAATATGGAGTAGAGCCAGACATGGCAATGTTTGGTAAAACTCTTGGTAACGGATATGCGATAACAGCTTTAGTCGGGAAAAAATCTGTAATGGAAGCTGCACAAAATACATTTGTCAGTAGTACCTTTTGGACAGAAAGAATAGGTCCAACTGCTGCACTTGCAACTTTGAAAGTTATGAAGGAAATTAAATCGTGGGAGGTAATCACTAGTATTGGAAAAAAAATGAGAGAAGGCTGGCAAAAGTTAGCAAATGATCATAATTTGAAAATTAATATCTCAGGAATACCTGCATTAAGCACCTATAGTTTTAAAAGTAATAAAAGCATTGAATATAAAACATTCATTACGCAAGAAATGCTTAAGAAAGGATATTTGGCAAGCACCAATTTTTATGCATCTACAGCTCACAATGAAGAAAATTTAAATTTATATCTTGAGGCACTCAACGATGTTTACAGTATTATTAGTTCGTGTGAGAAAGGAAATATAAAAATTGAAGATTTATTAGAGGGCCCTATAAGTCACTCAGGATTTAAAAGGTTAAATTAATGAAGAAATATAAGGTTCTAAATAAAAATATTTTTTCAAAAGGTAAATTTAAAATTATTCCAATTCGATTTGAGGACAGGTTTGATATAATGAATTGGCGTAACGAACAAATCTACCATTTGAGACAAGATAAACCTCTTACATTTCAAGATCAAGATTTTTATTTCGAAAATATTGTTAGTAAACTCTTCAATCAAGATGAACCAAATCAAATTCTTTTTTCTTATTTAAAAAATGATTTATGTATAGGTTATGGTGGCTTGGTGCATATTAATTGGATTGATAAAAATGCCGAGATTTCTTTTGTTATAAAAACAGAGGAACAACAAAATAATTTTGAACATCATTGGGCATGCTATCTAGAATTGATTGAGAAAGTTGCATTTGAAGAATTGAACTTACACAAATTATTTGTCTATGCATTTGATTTAAGACCTCATTTGTATTTGGCTATAGAGAAAAGTGGATATAAAAAAGAAGCCATATTAAAAGAACACTGCCTTTTTGAAGGTAAGTATATTGATGTTGTTATTCATTCTAAAATAAATGAGATATGATTGTACAGATTTTAGTTGATAATAGAAGTTCGTGGTATGTACCATACGCTCATAAATTAAAAAAAACGTTGAGTAAAATAACAGACTCTGTAACAGTTGTTCACGACCATTCAGAAGTGATAAAAGGTGATGTTTTGTGTTTAGTAAGCTGTGAAAAAATATTCAGAAACTTAGAGTTGAATCACAGAAATATCGTAGTGCACGAAAGTGATTTGCCAAAAGGAAAAGGCTGGTCACCAGTTAGTTGGCAAGTTTTGGAGGGTAAAAGTAAAATACCGGTTACACTTTTTGAAGCTAATAAAGATTTAGACTCTGGTATAATTTATTTTCAGGATTTTATTGAATTAAATGGATTAGAATTAATAGATGAAATTAAGAAGCAACAAGGATTAATTTCAAATAGATTAATTGAAAAATTTATTCAAAATTATCCAAAAGTAAAGGGAAGAAAACAAGTTGGAGAATCAACTTTTTATAAAAAAAGAACTCCTAAGGACAGTGAATTGGATATTAATAAAACAATTAAAGAGCAGTTTGATTTGCTCAGAATTGTTGATAATGAAAGATATCCTGCTTATTTTACTCTTAATGGAAAGAGGTATACATTAAATATAAATAAAGTTAATGAGTAGTTTTGTAGTTTTATCTGAAAAGAAATGGAATTCAGACTTGCCAAAAGAATTGTCAAATTTGACCAGTGAAGAGTGGTTACTGATTTCAGAAAAAGAAAAGTTCACTAAAGATTTTCTTACTGAAATAGATGCAAAAAAAGTTTTTATACCTCATTGGTCTTACCTTATTCCGTCATCTATATTTGATAATTTCGAATGTATATTATTTCATATGACTGACTTGCCTTATGGACGAGGAGGTAGTCCATTACAAAACTTAATATTGAGAGGTTATAAAAAGACAAAAATTTCTGCAATTAGAGTAGAAGCAGGAATTGATACAGGCGATATCTATTTGAAAAAAGAATTATCATTGGAAGGGAGTGCGCAAGATATTTTCGAAAGAGCTAATAATATAATTTTTAAAATGATATTGGAAATAATTAAATCAAACCCCTCTCCAACCAAACAAATAGGGCATCCATATAATTTCAAAAGAAGAACTCCTGAAATGAGTAATATTAATGAACTTGAAAAGTTAGATAAAATTTACGATTACATAAGAATGTTAGATGCAGAAGGTTATCCAAAAGCATTTTTTGAAACAAAATTTTTCAAATTTGAATTTGATGGGGCTAGTTTAAGTGCAGATGGAAAAGTATTAGCAAATGTTAAAATTATAAAAAGATGAAAATAGGAAATTATATAATAGATAGTAAATCACCGTGTTTTATTATCGCAGAACTTTCTGCAAATCATAATGGAAATTTAGACGTAGCTATTGAAACAATAAGAGCTGCAAAAAGATCTGGTGCAGATGCTATTAAATTACAAACTTACACACCTGAAACAATGACTATTGATCATGATAACTCATACTTTCAGATCAATGAAGGAACTTTATGGGACGGTAAAACTTTATTTGAATTATATGGAGAGGCCTACACTCCTTGGGAATGGCATGAAACTCTTTTTAAAGTTGCTAAAGAAGAAGGTTTAATTTGCTTTTCATCGCCATTTGATTTATCAGCTGTGGATTTTCTTGAAAAATTTGATGTGCCTGCCTACAAAATTGCATCTTTTGAAATACAAGATATTCCATTAATTGAATATGCAGCTTCTAAAATGAAACCAATTATCATCTCCACTGGAATTGCAAATTTAAAAGATATTCAATTGGCCATAGATACCTGCAAAAAGGTAGGAAACAAAAAAATAATACTTTTAAAATGTACGTCATCGTATCCAGCTCCTTTAGAATTGGCAAATTTGGTAACAATGCAAGATATTAAAACAAGGTTTGATGTGGAAGTTGGTTTTAGTGACCATACTTATGGTATTCTGGCTCCTGCTGTTGCCATAACTTTGGGAGCAAGAGTTATAGAAAAACACTTTATATTGAATAAAAGTATTGGTGGTCCAGATGCAGATTTTTCTCTAGATGAAAAAGAGTTTAAGGCAATGGTTGAAGCTGTTAGAGATACTGAAAAGTTATTAGGAACTATAAATTATGATGTTTCTAAAAAGGTAGAAAAAAACAGGAAGTTTGCTAGATCTTTATTTATTGTTGAAGATGTAAAAGAAGGAGAAACTTTAACAGAAAAAAATATTAGGTCCATAAGACCAGGTTACGGTCTTCATCCAAAACACTACAAAGAAGTACTAGGTAAAATCTTTACAAATGATTTTTCTAAAGGACATCCTTTAAGTTTAGAAATGATTAAATAAGTAAAAATGATTGATTTTAAAAACAAAAAAGTTTTAGTTGTAGTTGCTCATCCAGATGATGAATTACTTGGTTTAGGCGCGAGTTTGCACAAGTTAATTAATGAACAAGCATCTATAGTCCGAGTTGTTATTCTAGGCGAAGGTATCACATCAAGATCGGATAATCGTGATCCAAAAGAATGGGAAAACGAACTATTGATTCATAAAAAAAATATTGAATCAGCCAGAATTGCTATAGGTTATGAATCAGTTGGAGTCTTTGATTTTCCAGATAACAGATTTGATACTGTAGCTTTATTAGATTTAATTAAGGTAATTGAAAAAGAGAAAGAAGATTTTCAACCTGAAATTATATTTACTCATCATGGCGGAGATGTTAATATAGATCATCAAAGAACTTTTGAAGCTGTGATTACTTGTACTCGGCCAATTGAAGACGAGATAGTTAAATCAATAATTACATTTGAAACTCCTTCTGGAACTGAATGGAGAGCATCAACAGATCCAAAACATTTTATACCTAATTTTTTTATTGAAGTTTCAAGAATAAATTTAGAAGCCAAAATAAAAGGGATGGAATCTTATGAATTTGAGAAGAGAGAATATCCACATCCAAGATCACCAGAATCATTAAGAATTTTAGCACAACAAAGAGGAATGTCTGTAGGAAAAAATTTCGCAGAGGCTTTTTGTATTGTGAGGTTGATTAAATAAGAAAATATAACAATTGATTATTCATTAGCTAAAAACCAAAAAAAATTAATTCTCTCAAAATTAAGATTTCAATATTATAAAAAAATTAAATATGTATAATTAACAGCGTTCCTTTGTCGAAATAAGAAATTATGAACTAACAAACATTATAAACAAAACTAAATTTTAAAAAAATAATAATTGTGAAAGGATTTGAAAACCTAGGAAAAATTAAAGAATTATATTCAAGAGGTGGCAATATTATTCAATATTTAAAAAAACTTAAAGACAGCAAATCTAATAAAACTGAAGATATTTTAATCAGCTATGATCTTCAATCTGGATCTTATATTAAAGAAGCTTCTAAAGACAATAAATTTATCCAAAAATATTGCGGAGCTTTAGCTAAAGTAATAAATAACATTTCTAATGTTGATTCGATTTTAGAAGTTGGAGTTGGTGAAGCAACAACATTATCTAATTTAATTGTAAATTTAAAAGAAAGACCATCAAAAATATTTGGATTTGATATTTCTTGGTCTAGATTAAAATTTGCAAAAAATTTATTGAAGGATTTCAAGATACATGGAGTATCTCTTTTTGTTGCAGATCTTTTTAAAATTCCATTATTAGATAATTCAATAGATGTGGTTTACACCTCACATTCAATTGAACCTAACGGCGGTAAAGAAAAGGAAGCACTTGAAGAATTATTTAGAATAACTAAAAAGTATTTAATTTTACTAGAGCCGTCATTTGAATTTGCAAATAATGAAGGAAGATCAAGAATGAAATCACACGGTTACGTAACTGAATTGTTTAAAACTGCACAAAATTTGGGATATAGCATTATAGAACATAGGCTATTTGACTATTCAAATAATCCATTAAATCCAACAGGCATTATTATTATTAAGAAAGATGCAACAGATTTTAATAATCCAGATTTGATTTGTCCAATATCAAATCATAAATTATTTAAACATGGAGAATCCTTTTTATATTCGGATGCATCTTTGGCTTACCCAATATTAGAGGATATCCCATGTTTATTGAGTGATAATTCAATTTTAGCAACACACTTATCAACAAATTATGACGATTTTAAAAAGACTAATAAGATAAATTTTCTTTAAATATTTTAATTTCGAATTTAAATGCACAAATCGGTAAATGTATTTGAAACTTTTATAATAGTTATAATAATAAGTTAATCAAAAAATAAAATGTATAAGTTTAAAACAAATAAAAGAAGAATTACTTGGCTTTATGAAACTTACTGTAATACAAATGATTATTCTATTGAAGATTTTATCAGTTTAGTTAATAAATACTATTATAAACATTCTGCTTTACTGTATAAATCTCGAAACATTGAAGATATTGAAAATCAATATGTTAAATTGTTTAACAAATTGGGTCTACAAAAAAAAGAAGAATTAAATATCATAAATATAGGTTCAGGTCAAGGTTTTGATTATTATCAATTTCAAAAAAATAATATTAATTACAATAAATATTACTTTATTGAGCCAGATCCTAATATGATAGATTCTTTTAAAAACAGTGTAACTGATAACAGACTAGAAATTATAAATAAATTATTTACTAAATCTCTTGCTAAAGATTTTCAATCCCTTAGTAATAAAGTTATAGTAATGAATTCCTGTTTACACCATTTTACTCAAATTAATGATTTTTTAAATTTAATTAAATCTACGATGAGAAAAGGGGATATATTTATTTTATGTCATGAACCGAACAATAATTATACTAAACCTTTTGTAAGTTACTTAGCGTTAATTATTAAGCTTTTTTCTTCATTAGCGTTTTTTTATAAAATAGGATTATTAAAAAATAATGAAACTAAAGCTAGTACGAAACGTTGGAATAATATAAATAATGATCTAGTTAAGTTCGGTATATTAAAAAACAGTGTAAAACCTTTAGTCATAAGAAGAATAATAGATTATGGGGTTAACACTAAAAATGACTGGAAATTATTAAATATTCCAACTTCATATAATGAAGGTCACTGGACTCCTAAAACTATAATCGATTTTTTCAATAAAGAATATATTGTTAAATATTTTAGCACATACAGACATTTTGGTGATAGTAATGGTAATCTAGTTTTAAGTTTTTTAAATTACGCTTATTCCAATATTTTTAGTAAGAGTAAAAAGGGAAGTGTATTTAGTATTGTTTTAAAAAAACAATAATTTTAATTAAATAGTTATATGTTTTTTTTAAATAAATACTTATCAATATTTGGTTTTTTAAAATATTTTCCAAAGTGTATTACACCCCATTCTGAAATGATGAATGATGAAATAGATAAAATAATTTCTAATGTTTATTTTAATTATTCATCTTCTTTCAATATCGTATTTGCAAGTTTATTTCACAGATTAAATATTGAAAAAAAGTGTTTACAATTAAGTGTTTCCTTAAATAAAATAACTTCAAAAGATTATATTTTATTAATAAGTATTAGAATGCTTTATCATTTTTTTGATTTAATAGTTTTTATTATTATTGGATTATTTAAAAAACAATATCTCAATATTAGGATTGTAAATCAATTGCAAAAGAAAAATGTAGTTGTTTTTGAACAAAAAAAGAGAAACTTTATATTGAAAGACAAGCTTTCAAATCATGGATTGATTTATGTAAGTTATTCAATAAATAAAACTAAATATTCAAAATATAATTTAAGATTAGGATTTAAAAACTATATAGAAGTAATAAGCTTAAAAATTAAAAACTTTCAAGTTAAAACATCGTTTCTAATTAAATATATAAGTCTTAATGATGGTTTCAACTCACTTTATAAAGACTTAGAAGTTGAAAAAGAATATAAATTTTTCTCACAGGAAGGTTTCGTGTATGATCATAGGTTATTTATAAGCTTTTTTAAATCCAAAAAATTTAAAACTTATATTTTTTTTAATAATATTAATTATTCACATAAAGTCCCGTTACTTTCTGACCACATTATTTTAAAATCAGAAAAGAGTAAAAAATGGATATTCCCCTCAGATTTGTCCAAAGTAATCGTATTAAATGATGGGTTTTTTCTTAATAAATCTAAAGTAAATAATTCTTCAAAAATTATTAAAATCGCATATTTACCTGAATTGTATGGCTCACATAAAAATAATTTAAAGCAAAACTATTTAATAAATTTTATAATCAATTTAAAGAAAACAACTAAAATGGATGTTGAATTGTTAGTTCGTGATCATCCACAAGTTTACAATAAGAATAATTTAAATTCTATTTTCTCTCAATTTAATTCAAAACATTTCAAAACAATATATGATGATCATTCCGATAATTTTATTGATTTTATTAATAATATTGATATTTTGTTTTCGGCTTATTATTCTACAGCTTTAGAGGATTCAGCTTTAATTGGTGTTCCTGGTTTTGTTCTTGAATATTCTAATGAAAACTCAATGCGCTATAACTCCATTGAAAGTGATTTATTAAAATTCGTTAAATTAGAAAGAGATTTCGATCACGAGTTATTTACAAATTCTTTTGATAGAAAAATTATTGCTTCAAATCATAAATTATTAATTGAAAATCTTTTTGATAGCTCAAAAAAAATAACTTTTGAAAACGCTTTAAATCTAGAAATTTATTCTAATCTTCTAAATAAAAATGCTACTTAAACATCTAAGGCAATTTATTCTTCCAGACTTGCTTGACATGCCTGTAAAGTTGTTATTACAATTCTTATTGCTGTATTTAGTAACTAAACAAGAATTTGCCGTGATAAGTTTAGGCATGCTTTTTTTTAGTTATCATCCTTTAGGTCAGCTCGGTACATTAGATTTTCTTATGTTAAAATTACCTGAAAATTATATTAATAATGATAATTTAGATAGTAATAAAAACCTCAATTTAAGCCGTCAGTTAGTCCTTTTGGTTACTGTTTTTTCTGGATTCATAGTAATTATAACCTGCTTTATTACAAATCAAAGTAATTTTATAATATTTACTTTTTTTGCTTTCATTGTGCAATCTCTGTTGTACCAAAAATATTTATATAGAACGGTTCTCCTAAGGTATTCGTATAACCTAAAATATTTATCTAAAATAAAAGTTTCGTTAAGCCTGTCGAGGTTAGTTCTCTCAACTAGTGGTTTATATTTTTTTGGTGCCTATGGTTATCTTACAGCAGAGGCAATAATATATTTGTTACCTCTTTTAATTTTTAAAAAATTTAAAATAAAAGAATTTTCTAATTCAATTTCTGAAATATTATCATTACTAAAACTAAGTTTGCCTTTTTTATTGTTATCATTAATAAATTTAGTTAGTTCACAAATTGATAGATGGATTATAATTTCTAATAGCACACTAGAAGTTTTTGCGGATTATACACTTTGTGTTTTTATTATAACCTCTGTCCTTATTGTTCCAGGTAAAGTTAACTCATTGATCATGCAATACTATAGAGAGTTTTATGTCAGTAAAAAGTCAGAAAAAGATTATTATGTTCGAGTTATAGCTTATTTGCAGTTTAGTATTATCTTTTTAGGTTTATATGCGATCATTAGTATTGAATTAGTGAATTATATGATTTTATCATATTTAAGTAAATATTTAACTGTTATGAAATACCTGCCTATCATAATTCTGATTTTGCCTGTCAAGTACATATTTAGTATTATATCAGCTCTAATTGGTTTAGAATTTAAACAAAAATATATTTCATTTTTTAAAGTAATTTTTGTTATAATTTTTTTAATATCTATTTTTTTAATAAAAGTTAATTTAGAAGGAATATTGAATATTGTTTTTGGTTCAACAATTTTATTAATTATTTTGATGGGAACATATTTATTTAGAAATCACTTAAAAGAATTTAAATGGAACTTACTAATGTTTATGATAATGTTTTTTCTAGTTTTGTTTATTTCATATAATTTTAATAGTTTACTCAGTAAAACTATAAGTTTTTTAATTCTTATATTATTAACTCAATACAAGTACTTTGATTTTTTTAAATTTTTAAGCAGAAAATTATTTCTCAAATGAATTTAAAAAATTCAGCTATTTACTTTATACTTATTTTCGCAGGATTTACAGGGGTTTTTCGTTATGGAAATTGGCTGCCTATATATCAATATGGTATTATCATAGCTTTTCTTTTTGCTTTTACACAGAAATGGCATTTTAGTAAAGAAGATTTTTTGCTTTTAATTTGTTTTACAATATTATTTATATGTAGTTTTTTAAATTTTAATGATAAAACTATAAATTACATGCTAGCATATTTTTATACATTTTTTATATTGTATAAAAATTTGGATAATTTATCTCGAACGATATCGATAGAAAAACTATTGAAATTTAATGCCTTTGGAATTTTTATTTCATCCTTTTATTCATGTTTAGAGTTTTTTACTAAATTTTTTCTAAACATTAAAATACAAGATTTTCTTCCAAGAGTAAAAGAAGCTACAGCAACTTATATGGTAGGAATTGATAGATCATATGGTTTTGCAACAGAGCCAACTAGCCTTTCATTTTATTTAAATATTCTTGGCCCTTTTGCTATTTTGTACTGGAAAAATAATCTAAGTAGTTTTAAATTCAAAGTATATACTACAATTTTAATTTTAGGCTGGTGTTTTACCTTCAGTGCTTCAGCGTTCTTGTTTTTAGCTTTAGCTACTTTTGTCGTTTTTATTGTAGTTTACAGATTAAAAATTATAAAACTTATTTTTACAAACAAATTAAAATTAATATTATTTTTTAGTACTATCTATTACGGGATTAATTCAGGGTTTTTAGATAAAATTATTGGAAAAATATTTCTCTCTGATGGAGGAACAAGTTCTGGTCAGAGATTTATGGTTTTCGAGTTAGCAATTAACCGATTTTTAGAAAATCCATTTACTGGGGTAGGCTTAGGTTATACATCAAGTGTTAATGAAATGAGTCCCATTAATTGGTATTTAATAATTTTATCTAATGGAGGTGTTTTTGCTTTTATTTTTATTTTTATTTTTATGCTATTAATTTTTAAAAAATCTCTTTATATCAGAAACACATTTTCGCTTTTACCAGCAATTGGAATTACGACAGGAGCTCTAGGTTTTTTGACTACATCTACATTTTACAATCCTTTTTTCTGGTTAGCCATTATTTTAATTAACAAAATGAAACAAATCCATGATAAAAATACTAGGTGTATTTAACGAGATTACAAATACAACAATCCCTATTGAAAATTTTAACCTTTTGAGTGAAAATAAATACGAAAAACATGCTTTTTCTTATTTCACTAAAGAGGCTTCTGCATATGAAGTTATCGAATCTTTTAATGTAGGTTCTATTGATAAATTAATAGCAGTTGGTAAATTGCCTTTATTTAAGAGAATCAGAGTTCTTTATAAATTAATAAAGTATGAGAAGTATGATATTATACATATTCATCACACAATTTCGTCAATGTTAGTCATCCTAATTTCATTCTTTCTCCAGTCTAAATCCAAATTAGTCTTCACTGTTCATAATGACTATAAGCACTATAAATGGTTCCAAAAAATAATTTTCAGACTTGTTTTAAATAGAGTAAATTATATTATTTGTAATTCAATAAACACTAAAAAAAGTATTTCAAAAATATGTCCGCAGAAAAATGTCTCTGTTATTTATAATGGTGTAAACACAAATAATATTCCAGAACCTTTAAATGAAAAGTCAAAAACTATAAAATTATTATTTGCGGGGAGGTTAGTCCCTCAAAAAAATATATTACAGCTTTTACAGGCTATCCACAAATTAAGTATTGATAATTATAAATTTGAATTTCTTTTGGTTGGTGATGGGCCACAAATGAATTTAGTAAAAGATTTTGTCAATAATAGAAATCTTAATGATCATGTTAAAATTTTTGGTAAATTAAAAAGAAATGAAGTTTATGATCTAATGAATTTGTCAGATGTTTTTATAGTTCCGTCTATTTTCGAAGGTTTTTGTAATGCTATGGTGGAAGCTATGTTGTGCAAATGTATAATTGTAGCATCAAATGTTCAACCATTACCAGAGGTAACAGGTGGTGAACAAAACGCTATCTTTTTTGAACTTAATGAATCAAATCATTTATTTACTATTCTGAAAAATGTTTTATCGAATTTTGATAAATATAAATCTTTAGCTACAAAATCTATGATTTTTGCACAATCTCAATATTCCTTAAATAATTGTGCAAATAACCACTCTTATCTGTATGAAAAAATCAGTTAAATGTTGATTGAATTAACAGGTCATCCTTGCTCAGGAAAAACATATATTCTAAATAAAAGTCAATTTAAAACACTTGTATTTAAAAAATACTCAGGTATTTTCAAATTATCGAAGTTATTTTTTTTAACTATTTATTACATTTTAATTGACAAACTTATTAGGGATATTTTTCATATTGTATTAATATCAAATGATAGTTTTTATTTAAAACTAGTTTTAATTTTTAACATTACTGATAAGTATTATTATTCAATTAAACTTAAAAGCGTCAAAAATAAAACAATTATAGATGAAGGAGCTATACATATACTTTTTAATATTTTATGTACTGATAATTTGCTTATATGGGATCTTTTTGATAAAAAGAATATTTTTCAAAGATTACCTCAACCAAAAAAACTCATTTTATTAAAGACTAAAATAGATGTTCAAATTGAGCGATTAAACAAAAAAGGACATAAAAGAATGAAAAATATTAATGATTTTACAAGAATTACTAGGAATATTTCAAATTATATCGAAGTGAATTTTAAAGGAGAGATTCATATTATAAATAATTTAACTGAGTTTAATGAAATTTTAAAAAGTGAATAAATTAAAGTCAACATATTGGGAATTATCAAGTAGTCTAATAAATAGTTTAAATATTAATTCAATTGACTACTGCCATTGGAAAAGTAATATTAATGTAGAAGAAGCTATGTCTGGCTTTGATGATTTAGACTTATTGGTTAGTAGAAACGATTTTAACAAATGTCAGATTATTCTTTCTGAGTTAGATTTTAAGGAGGCCCTAAATAGTATTCAAAACATTCATTCTGTTAGACATTATTATGGATTTGATCAATTAACAGGTGAGATTCTTCATGTACATCTTTATGTTTCAATAATTACTGGTCCAAGTTGGACAAAAGGATATACTTTCTCGATAGAACAAGAGTATCTTAGTTCTTCTACTCTAAATGATAATCTAAAAATTAGATTACCCCAAAAAGAATATGAATTAGCATTATTTTTAATTAGAATTTGTCTTAAATATTCAAGTCTTCTAGAGGCGCCACTTGTCGTCTTTTCGAGAAAATCAATTGCAACAGAAATTAAATATTTATTTGAAGGTTCTTCAATTGATTTAACGTCAGAGATTTTCAATCGTTTAATTGGATCAAACAATAATAATTTATTTTCAAATATAGTTGATGCAAATACCAGTTTAATTAAAATCATAATTACCGCTTTTAGGGTAAGATTAAAATTAAAACGTTGGAGAACTTTGTCTAAATTTAAACAAATTAATTATTCTATTCTTCAACTATCTTACAGGTTTATTAATAAAATTTTACTTAAAAAGAAGAAAAAATTAGCTAATGGTGGTTTGTTGATCTCTTTTGTTGGATTAGATGCTAGTGGGAAATCTACAATGCTTAGTGAAGCAGATAGATGGCTATCTAAAAATTTTAATGTAAAAAAAATCCATTTTGGAAGGCCAACATCTTCATTAATAACATTGTTGCCAAATTTGTTAATAAAGTTAAATAAAAAATTAAAGGGTACTAAAAGAATAAGTAACAGCTACAATAATAAAAAAAAACAATCTTTAATTTTTGTTGTTCGACAAGTAGTTTTGGCCTACGATAGATATAAATTAGTTTTAAAAGCTAGGAATTTATCTAGAAAAGGATATGTTGTCTTAATTGATCGTTTTAAGTCAGAAAATATTGGTAAAATGGATAGCCATAAACTCGATCCTAATAAGTTCGATTCGTTTAAAAAGTATTTAGCAAAGATTGAAAATGATCTTTATTACAAAATGGGTATACCAAATTTACTATTACAATTAAAAATACCTATAGATGTTGCTGTAAAAAGAAATAATGAAAGAATAAAGTCAGATAAAGAATCAACACCTGAACTTAAATTAAGATACGATATAAATAAAAATTTAGTATACAAGGCAAATAATTGCCATGATATAGATTCTAATAAAGATTATAATGAAGTTCTAACTCAAATAAAAGTTTTAATTTGGAAATCATTATGACAAGATTTAAAAAACTATTTATTTGAAAAATATATTAATTACTGGTGCGGCTGGTTTTATAGGTATGCACACCTGCATTAAATTCTTGAATGAAGGATATCATGTTATTGGCCTTGATAACATAAATAATTATTATTCTACCAAATTAAAAAACGATAGAATAAAAAATATTTTAAATGAAAGTAAATTATTGAAAAATAATTTTACTTTTTTAGAAGAAGATTTAAATTCTACAGTATGGAGTGATTTAAATAAAATGAATATCGATATTGTGATTCATTTAGCTGCTCAGGCTGGTGTTAGATATAGTATTGAAAATCCAAATGCTTATTTAGAATCAAATATTTTAGGATTTCAAAAAGTACTTGAATTTGTTACTAATAATTCAATTGATAATTTTTTATATGCAAGCAGTAGCTCTGTTTATGGAAAAGATTCTTCTCAGCCGTTTAATGAATTAGCAGAATGTTCTTCTCCAGAAAGTTATTATGCCGCAACCAAAAGAGCAAATGAATTAATGGCATATTCTTATTGGAAGACCAAAGGTGTAAAATCACTTGGATTACGTTTTTTTACTGTTTATGGCTCTTGGGGAAGACCAGACATGGCACCTATGATATTTGCTAAAGCTGCATTTGAAAATCAATTAATTAAAGTTTTTAACCACGGTATTCAAAAAAGAGATTTTACCCATGTAAATGACATTGTTAATTCTATATTGTCACTTAGTGAATGTTTTAATAAAAAGATAGATACGGCCGAAATTGTAAATATAGGTAATGGAGCTCCAACCAACTTATTAGATTTTATAAATATTATAGAAGCCAAAACTGGCATGAAATTACAAAAAGAATTTATTGATGCACAATTAGGTGACGTTGCAGAAACTTTTGCAGATGACACTAAACTTAATACTTTAATCGGGATCCGACCAAAAACAGATTTAAATAAAGGTATTGATGAATTTATTAATTGGTATAAATTATATTATGAAAATTTTAATAATTGAAAATGGATATAGAGATTTAGTTAACTCTAGATATCCATTATCAGATTTTTTTATTAGTAAAGGTCACAAAGTATTTTATACTTGTCCAACTCCTCCTGCAAATTCAGGTGTTTATGACTTAAATATTAGTAGAAATAAATTTTCACTTTACTCATTGATCAAGTGTGTGAAAAATCTTGTAGAAATAGAAAATAAAGAGAGTATTGATACGATTTTATCATTTAGATTAACTTCTAATATTTTAAATTATTTTTCATCATTTATTGGGAAAAAGAAAAATAGAACGGCAGTAATTACAGGTTTAGGTTATGCATTTACATATAATACTAGTAAATATAAATTTATGAAGTTTATCATTTCATTTTTTTATAAAATAGCAGAAAAAAGAATAAAAATAATTGCACAAAACCCTGATGATTTATTAGATTTAGATTTAAGTAAATCTAAAGTCATTTTTGGCAGCGGTATAACTAAACCAAGCTCTATTGTTAATAATAAAAATGATTCTAAACATTTGAAATTACTATATGTTGGTAGATTACTAAAATCAAAAGGTGTAGAGCATGCAATAGAAACATATAAAAATGTCAGGAAATTTAATAATAAAACAAAGTTGATAATAGCTGGGGGTATTGATTCTGAAAACCCAGACACCATATCGACTAGTTATTTAGATGAGATAAAAAATATTAAAGGAGTTGAATATTTAAGTTATGTGGATAATATACAGGAAGTATATTTAAATAGCGATATTTTATTATTTCCTAGTATCTATCGTGAGGGAGTTCCAAGAGCAATAATAGAAGCTTTGAGTTTTGGCATGACTATTATTACAACAAATATGCCTGGTTGTAAAGAGACTATTTCCAATAATGGTATTTTTGTAAAAAATGACTTTGTTGTTGAAGCAACTAAATATATTACTTCTTTATCAAAAGAAAGCTTAAAAGATAATTCTCTAAAATCATTAAAACTATTTGACAGTAAATTTTCAAAGGAATTAATATTTACTCAATATTTGGATGCAATTTCTGCTAAAACTAGATAAACATGCCATTTGATCCAAAATCAGCAAAAAATGCAGGTAAAAAATCCAAACGAGGTCCTGCAAAAAAAGAGGAAGCATCTATTAAAGAAAAGATGGAATTGCTCTATGAAAAAGTGTTGGATGATCTGCTGGTAAACCAAGAAAAACTCACCAAAACAGAACGGGTAAAACTCTTTGTAACCCTTTCTAATTATATCTTTCCAAAAACAAAGTCTGTTCGAGATCAATTTACCCTTGAACAATTAAAAGGAAAAAGTGAAGATTTCTTTAATAAAGATCCAGATCCTACCAAATAACTCCCGCCTGTTGCATAAATAAATCTGCCAGTGCATCTTTATTTTGATGCGTTCCAATATAAGTCAGAAATGTACTCTCTTTAGAATGCCCGGTTATATTCATAAGTAGCGGCGTTTCAATTTTACCATAATAGTTAGATGCAAAAGAGCGCCTCATGATATGAGACGTTACAAACTCATATTTTGGCGCATTTACAATTTCTTTCCTTCGAGTTTTTGGGTTGTTTTTAAACCCGCTCACCAATTCTTTAATTCCCGCCAACTTGCAAAGTGCTTTAATTTGTTTATTAAAAACCACTTGAGAAACTTTTCCTGGAAATTCATTCTCTAGAATTTCAATTACTAAAGGGTCACCCACTCCAACAGTCACAGCTTTCTTTGTTTTCTGTTGCAAGATATCTATATACAATCCAGTTGCTGCTTTTCTAAGATTATCCGGGCTCAACTTTAATAGATCTGAGACCCGCTGCCCGATACATAAACCAATTAAGAACCACCTATAACTATCTGTATATTCTTCTGGGATCTGCTGAACTTCCTTTAATGCTTTTATCTCGGATGGATTTAAAACATGAAGAATTCGATCAGAACTTTTCTGTTTAAAAGACTCTATATAATTAGAGTAGGGGTGCACTTCCAAGCCACTTTTCTCAGCATCACGCAGAATAATTTTCAATAATTTTAAGAGTTGACCGCAGTAATTATCACTATACTGCTGCTCAATTTTTAAAAAACGTGTAAAAGATTCGGCGGTATATTTATCAATAGAATTTACATACAGTTTCTCTGATTTCTCGAACTCAAAGGCCTTTACAATCCGAAACAAAGATTTGTAAGTCCGAATGGTGTTGTGTGCCAAACCCACGGTTCCATATCCCTGAACTCTTTTTGTGGCAGAATTTGAAATAAAATGTTCTAAATAGTCTAAAAATAAGACGGAATTCTTTATTTTTAAACGTGTGTTTGAAGCCTTTATTTGTGGTTTTTTATAGAAATTAACGTGCATATAACGTATGTTATTTTAATTATTTAACATGTATATAACTTGTGTATATTTATTATTTAACAAAATATGAGTTAAATTATAACAAGTTACACTATTTAAATATACGTTATTTTATTAAAAATAAAAAGTTAAATACCACATAATAAAGCAGTTATATTGATTTATTTTTGAAAATGACTACGGACTGTAGTCTTAATTTAATTATAAATTGTTCAACTTCATCTAGCTCTCCTTGTTGAATAAAACATATCCATTACTTGTCTATTAAAACAAATTAAGGCGCTATTCCCTCTGAATTTGTACTTCTAAATTTAATATCATTTAAGACGAGATAATCTTTAACGGTGTTATTTGACGTTTGATATAAGTAAATTTGATTTATCAAATTACTAAAAATTTTCAATGAAATTTTCAAAAAAATTAGTCTTAACATTTTTTGCTCTAAGTTTATTAGCCCCAGCTGTTTTTGCTCAATCAACAGCGTTAGTTAATCTGGCACAAGCTGAAATTAATAAACGTGGTTTAACTCAAACTGAGGTTCAAGCAAGGCTTAGCGAAGAAGGAATAAATGTGAATTCTATTTCACCTGCTGAATATCCTAAATACCAAAAACAAATCCTTTCTATCTTGGATCAAATGCAAAAGGAAAAGCAACTGTCTAAAGAAGTAACTACAAACTCCGCCAATAATGACAATCCAGAAAATCTTTCAAAGGCCGAAATAGCCTCGAAGAAAAAAGTTTTAATGATACCTGAAACGACACCTGAAGAATATGTTGCTGAGGCTGAGCAAAGGGAATTACAGATAGTTGCCGGAAAAAAACCAGCAAGCAATTCTATCTATGGGCATTCGATTTTCACCAACAAATCATTAGACCTATTTCGAACCACCGAAGGTGCTGAAGCTCCCGAAACTTATATACTAGGAGTAGGTGATGAAATCCGAATTTCAATTTTTGGAACTTCTCAAACTGATATTCAGCAGAAAATATCGGAGGATGGATCCATCCAACCCTCAGGATTTTCTAAGATATTTGTCAAGGGACTGTCTTTAAAGCAGGCAAAAAATATTATTGCTAAACGTTTAGCCAACTATTATGACTTTAGATCAGATCAGCTCGTTATCAGAATTGATGGTACTCGAACAATAACTGTAAATATTTTTGGTGAGGTAAGTACTCAAGGTAGTTTTAATATTTCAGCTCTTAACTCAGCATTTAATGCCTTATCTGCTTCTGGTGGACCGTCACAACTTGGTTCAGTTCGTGAAATACAATGGATAAGAGGTGATAAAAAGACATTACTTGATCTTTATGAATTTATGGTTAACCCTTCTGTAAATGCAGACCTTGCCCTTGAAAGCAACGACATACTTTATGTTCCCGTCGCACAGAAAATAGTTTCTATATCAGGAGCAGTTAAACGCCCAATGAAATACGAAATAAAAGGAAAAGAAAATCTTGAAGATTTGATAGTATTTTCAGGTGGAACGAATGCAGATGCCCGTCCGGATTATGTTAAAATCACACGAATAATAGAAGGTGAGGAAAAGTTATTTGAATATGATTTAACCAATGTTTTAAACGGAGAGCAATCTGTTGAATTAAAAAATGGAGATCGCGTTAATATACTTTCAATTAAACGACCCCTAGAAAATTATGTAGACATACGAGGATCTGTTTATTATCCGGGTAGATATGATTTGGATTCAAATCCTACTTTATCATCTTTGTTAAAAAATGCACAACCAAATTTTGACGCAAAAACAGATCTTGTTTTTGTAGAGCGAATACGTCCCAACCAAACAGTGGAATTATTAACCTTGCCAATCCCAGAAAATAAGGATTACAAATTACAATCTAGAGACAATGTGCAAATTTTGGATTTAAAAACTTATCAAGATCAAATGGAATTTAGTGTGGTAGGTTCAGTTCGTAACCCTTTTACAAGAATCCTTTCATTTGAAGATAAGCTTACCGTTGGTAAAGCTTTAGAAATTGCAGGAGGGCTGACACCTACCGCTAATAAAAATGCTTACATATATAGAAAAAACTGGAATAATCCTGAACAAACTACGTACATTCCTGTTGATGTTAAAAGCGATAGTTTATTGCAATTACGTGCTGGTGATCAACTAAAGATTTATGATGAAACACTTTATACAGACTTTGGGAATATCCGTATCTCGGGTGCAGTAAGAGAAACACAAAATTTAAGCTACGACCCTAGCATTAACTTGCATGATCTTATTGTTAATGCGGGGGGTCTTTCTATAGGGGCATATTATGGTGGATTACAGGTCTTTAGAGTTAACTTATCAACTACTCAAAAAGTACAATTTGAGATGATTACTTTAGAAGTAGATTCTAACTATCAATTGGTAAGCCCTGAAAGTTTTCAACTTCAGCCCTACGACCATGTAGTTGTTCGAATGACTCCTGATTTTAATTTAGGAAAAACGGTTGAGATTAATGGACAGGTAAAATATCCTGGATTGTATATAATTGACAATAATATAACTACCTTATATGATGTAATAAAAAGTGCTGGGGGATTATTAGATGATGCAGATAAGTTCGGAACTTCACTATTTAGAACCTATAGAAATAGAGGAAACATTTCATTTGATATAGGGTCCTATCCGATGAGCAGCAATAAAATTATTAAAAATCCTATTCTTTTTGAAGGAGATGTCATTAACATTAACCGAATTGAAAATACTGTAAAGATATTCAATGAAGCAACTCAAATGAGTAAATATAAACTAGCTGAGGAAGGAGAATTCCAAAATATTATTTACCAAGGGAGAAAATCTTCAAAGTGGTATATTAATAATTTTTCTGGCGGATTTTTAAAAAATGCTGACAGAAAAAGTATGACTGTCACCTTACCAAATAATCTGACTAAAGGCACAAAAAGATTTTTGGGGATTAATATATATCCTAAGGTACTTCCGGGCTCAACGATTCGCTTGAATATGGACACTGAAAAGCAACGGAAACTTCTAGAACCTAAAGAAAAAGTAGATTTGGAGACAACTTTGTCAAAATCACTAGCAACCTTAACGTCAATCCTTTCAGTAATATTATTAGTAGAAAGATTATAACATCATTAACCAGAGGTGTCTAAATTTGTAAATAAAAAGTGAAATGGAAGGACAGATAAATAATAATACTTCACTGGACGATGAAATCGATCTTGTTGAACTGCTGAAACAAATATGGAGTGGAAGAAAGATAATTTTGTATTCTGCCATTGTAGGTGGTCTTATGGGGTTAATTATAGCGCTTTTATCACCTAACTCGTATTCCGCCTCTGTTTCAATTGTTCCTCAACTATCTGGTGAAACTAAAGTCGGAGGAAATTTATCAGGAATAGCTGCTTTAGCAGGAATTAATCTTGGTTCTGTAGGGGCCTCTGATGAGCTCTCACCGTATGTGTATCCGCTCCTAGTTGAATCGGTCCCATTTCAGCTAGAACTTATGCAAAGCAGGTTCAATTTTGAAGGTATTAAAGAGCCTATATCCTTCTTCAAATATCATACAGAAATAAAAAAGTCAAGTTTATTTCAAATCACAAAAAAATATACGATTGGCCTTCCTTTTTTAATTTTAGATGTACTTAAAGGTAAAGAAGATAACATGGGTTTTAATCTATCACAGTCCAGCACTATTTTCGACTTTACGGAAAAAGAAGCGAATGTTAGTGAGATTTTAGAGGAAAACATATCCATTGAGATTAATGAAAAAGACAATTTTATTTTAATTAAATCTACTTCACCTGAGCCTTTATTATCAGCTCAATTAGCCGAAAGAGTAACAGGGTTACTACAAAAATACATTACCAAAATTAAGATCGCCAAAGCTCAGGAAAACTTGGAGTTCTTAAAAGAAAGAATCAAGGAAAAAGAGATGAGTTTTAAGAGGGTTCAAAAAGAATTAGCTAAGTTTTCAGATAGAAACAACAATGTAGTTTCAGTGATATCCTCAATGAAGCAGCAAAACCTTCAAAGTGAATACTCTCTTGCTTTTGGAGTTTATTCGGAATTGGCTAAACAAATAGAACAGGCCGAAATTCAAGTGAAAAAAGACACTCCTATATTAACCGTTGTTCAACCGGTTCAAGTTCCGGATGAAAAGTCAGGCCCAAAGCGTTCATTGATATTATTAACATGGATTTTCTTAGGGGGAATTCTTAGTTGTGGATGGATTTTGGTTGAAAAGCCTATGAAAAAACTTTGGGATAAGGTTAAAAGTTAATCTCAGTATTTAACTCCTTATTACTTCAAGTTATTATTAGTAAGAAAATTCAGTTGTAATAACATTTTGTGTGTTTAAAGCTTCTTAATGAGAATATTAATCACTTTTTCCTCTTTTTGATCTTCTTATAGATTTCTCAAGATTCCTGGCATGATCGAAATGGATATCGATCGATAAAAGTAATCGAGGGATTCCTGCATCATCCAGAGCTTGGTCAAATCGCTCGGATCAGTCACATTTTTTAAGGCTAAAAACAGAGTTTAGACCCACACCTCGACCCACTAAAAAAACAAAACCCCGAAAACATTGAACCTTCGGGGTGTAATAGTGGAGTCGGAGGGAATCGGACTTTTTGGGGACATCTTGTCATATCTAGGGAAATCGTTTATTCATGGGGACAATATAACACTATTTTCCTACATTTACCCAATATAAACAACCCAGCACACAACCCAGATGAGATTTCTATTGGCAACACCAAAATCAGAAGTGACTACAAT
>Ga0209199_1000851_pt1 | contig 39815 bp, 40 predicted proteins | sample COGITO_mtgs_1105_7_FD_184805 | JGI IMG/M metagenome (GOLD analysis project Ga0209199, IMG submission 184805) | Pelagic marine microbial communities from North Sea - COGITO_mtgs_110523 (SPAdes) (version 2) | ecosystem: Environmental > Aquatic > Marine > Epipelagic ... | reverse complement strand
CCAAGTTTGACCACTTTGATAAGCCTTTGTTTCAACATAAATAGGCTCATCTGCTCCTTGAATATTCAATAATTGAATATTATCAAATGCAGTATGCTGAGCCCCAATTAATCCAATTAGTTCAGATAAAGGAGATTGTTCAACACTTCCAAGCCATAAAACAATTTTATCATCATCAGCCCATAGTTCTTTTAATCCATCAATATCATTATTTAGATAATGTTCATAATGTCCTCTAATTGCATTTGATTTTTCATCTTCAAACTCTACAACAGTAACATTTGATTGATTACAACTAACAGCAGTTATAGTAATCAATAGTAATAGTAGTTTTTTCATAATACTTTTTTTATAATTAATTTTATTCCCAAGGTCTCATCCATTGAACGACTCTGTTAACTTTTCCATTAACAACATGTATTCTTTCAAAGTAGTGTTGTGAAGAAGATGAACCATCTTTATGTTCAATTTCTTCAGTAAAGTTTATTGAAACTACTGTGTAGTTTTCTGATCCTTCAACTGCAATTGGGGTTACATTATGCATAGTTCTTTTAATTGACTTAAAAGTTGATTGTCTTTCACTCACAAAATCAGTATTTGAAGTGTCAACATCCACAACACCTGCCATATCTCCTGGATGAAATTTCACAACATCTTCAGATAATTCTACCATTTTATCCAATTCCATATCGCCGTAAGCACTATAAAAAGCCATGGCAATTTCAAGATCACTTTCAGATCCAATAACTGCTTTAGGACTTGTTCCCTCAGGAAATTGTTCGTCTCCTCCCATATGCCAAACTCCACCAGATTTTTCAACTTCAATTGTTTTTGTTTCGCAGCTAACAAAAGTTGCAACAACAAATAATATTAATAATTTTTTCACAGCTTTAAATTTTAAAAGAATTTATAATAAGTATTGTTAAAGTGAGCTTGCATTCCTTTTTCACCTCCTATAACTAACTTTGTTGCTTTAGCAACAAGTTTACTTGAATCTTCATTGAATCTCCAATTTAAATAAGTTTCATATTGTTCATATGAGTCCCAGTACTCATAAATAAAATAAGTCTGAGTTTCTTCATTATAGAAAGCTTCTAAATGAGTGCAACCATCTGCATTTCTAGTTACGGTTAAACCGTCACCAGAATCCATTAATTCTTGAAATTTAGCAATATTCTTTTTGCTAACTTTTGCAGTAAATACTACAACATTTCTTTGAGCAGGACCCACAGCATTTACCATTCCAGTAGCATCAAAATATTCTCCTGTGGTAACAATTTTTCCATCCTTGAAATCAAAGTTATGGTAAGACATTAAGCTAAATTCCCTTCCAGTTGACTTACTGATTCCACTCCATCTACCATATGCTCTAACACTACCGTCTGGCTTCATTGTTAAAGTATCAATTCCAGGTAACCATACAGGTTCATTGAATTTTACATCTGTATAATTTTTTACATAAAAATCTGCCACTTGAAATGATGCATCGTATCCAACTCTTCCCATCCCATACATTGGAGCAACATCTTGTACATCTTCAGAAACAACTTCTTTCCATAATTCTATATCACCAGTTTCAAATGCTTGAACCCATTTTTTAGCGAGATCTAAATTTGCATCGTAATCAGGATTTGAAGAACATGAAACTGCTATAAGACTAATCAATAATAATATTTTTTTCATTTTTTTATTTTTTTTAAATTTATTCTGCTGCTAAAGTTCTTTTTGTCTGGTGCCATGAAATTAATTTTCCATCAGCAATTTGATACCATTCTTCGTAAACCCCGGAAGATCCAGTAAATCTTGCATTAACATATTCTCCTCTTTCAGAGTTTGTTGGTTTAACTGCAAATGCATAGTTAATTGTCCAACCCCATTCTTGACCGTTTTGAACAACAGTTTCTTGATAGTCTTTCTCAATATAGTCTGCAAAAGCTTGAGCTCCTACAAGAATTTCACCTTTTTCATTCATTAGTTGTGCATCTTCACTAACAAGTGATCTAATTGCATCGTAGTCTCTATCGTTCCAAGCTTTGTCGATTTTAAGAAATATATCCACAGTTTCTTGACTTCCCATAGTAACTTGTTCGCCTTCGGTTGATGTAAATCCATTAGATACGGTTTCACATTCTTGATTTTGATTAGCACAAGAAATAAACAAACCTAGTACGCTTAATAATAATATTTTTTTCATTTTGGTATAAATTAATTTGTTAATTCTGAAAAATTCAGAAAGGTTAAGTTAAGAAAAATCTTTTAAAGATACCCTAAAGAATGTTTGTTATTTAAAATCTCTTTCCAATCGATACTCCACTTCTTATTGTTGCGGTATTCATTCCGTTAACATCTTCATCATACAGTAGATTTCTACCAACTCCAAACATTAATTCAAAAGTAAACCCTTTTCTGTTTATCCATTTTCTACCAACTGCAAGTCCTGGTGAAATATCAGTGTAAGATTTACGTTTTAAATTTGAATAATTCTCAATTTTAGCTGACGAAAACTTAGTAAAAATCTCAGCAAATACACCATAACCTCCGTAATCTTGAGATTCTAAAAAATAAAACCTGTAATAGGGTGTAATTGCAAATTTATCATTCCATTCTGAACCCAAGTCTGTATCAAAATTAATAAACATTGTTGCACCATAAGCAGTAGAAGAATTTCTATTTTTTTCATAACCCAACGTTAGAGCTGGGAATATTATAAAATCTAAAAAATCAATTTTAATTTCGTTTTGCCCTAGTAATTTATTTAAATTTTCAATCTGAGTATCTGATTTTATTACTTCAACTTTCTTCACTTCTTGAGCAATACTTAGTAATGGAATTAAAACAAATATTATTATTAATTTTTTCATTATTTAAATTTTTATAAAACTAATCTTAAATTTGTAATATGAAATATGTTTTAAAATTTTTTCTAATTCTTTTTATCATCTCATGTGAAGGTTCATCCTCAGATTGTTGTGTATTTCCTGATTTAAGTGAAGAAATTATTATAAACAAGGGAATTTTTACTGTTTCTTATAATGAAGTTTACGAACAACCAAATTGGATAGAATATTCTGTATCCAATAGACCAAAAAATGTTGATAGAGGAAATAAAAATTTTTATTTAGAACCAGGTGTTAAAACAAGTGATAATGCAGATTACTATAAAAACGAATGGGATAAAGGTCATCTAGCACCTGCAGCTACTTTTAGTGACTCAGAAGATAATTTAAATAAGACATTTTCGTTTGTAAACTGTGCTATGCAAATTGATGATTTAAACAGGGGAGAGTGGGCTCAATTAGAACAACAAGTAAGAGACTGGTCAGCATCACTTGGAAATATAAGAGTTAGAATAGAGCTTGTTTTTGATCCAGGTCATGAAGTTAGGGAAACAGGTGTGCACATTCCTACAGGCTTTTGGAAAAACTTAACTTATTCAAATGGAGATAAAGAATGTTATTATTTTCCTAATGCACCTACCACCAAAAACTGGGATAAGTATTTAGCTAGTTGTAATTAATTTTTTTTATAGATTTCTATCCAAAAGGGAAATATTTTTTTATTATTTAACTTTAGAAATGATATTAAATCAACTTCGCTATTTTCAATACTAATATCATTCATTTCTAAAGTACTATAAACTACTTTTTCTGTTTTTTTACTGTAAACTCTATTGTTAATTTCTGTAAATAATGTTCCTTTACTTGTAATGGAATCTTTGAATTTAAATTTAAAATCATATGTTCCTTTTTTAAAATTTACTTTCCAATAAGAATAAATATCATTTTGTGCCCAAATCCCTCTTTCTCCTGAAGCGTCATTTCTATTTAAAACTGTAGGGTTTTCAAATTCTGAGCCAATAATTATTCTAGGTGGATTTTTAATATTTTCAGAACTTAATAAGTCATCAATAGAATTGTCCATTTCTATTTTAAAAGATTTTGCTATTTCAATGTTTTGATTAATTACATTTTTACTTTCCAACGGATCAGCAATTAAATCATATAATTCAAAGTCTTTAATTTTACCATTGTAATCATTATTTCCTACTAGTTTATAATTATCATTTTGAATAGACATATTTATATATTTTTCTGGAAATCTTCTAGTCCAATATGAAAACAAATGCCTATCATTAAAAGGTTTGGAGTTAATTAAAGGAACAAGACTTTGTCCGTCTATTTTTCTGTCACTAGGAATTTTTAAATTACACAACTCTAATATTGTTGGTAAGATATCAATGTGAGCGGACATTCTACTAATCACTTTAGAATTTTTAAATTTTTCAGCATACTTAATATAAAATGGTACTCTTGTGCCTCCATTATAGACTGTTCCTTTTAGCCCTTTCATATTAGAATTGTATCTAAATTGTTGAGGGCCATTATCAGTCATGAAAATTATTATAGTTTCTTCTTCAATTCCTAGTTCTGTTAATTTGTTTAATACTTTACCAACGTTATCATCAACATTGGTTACCATCCCATATATTCTTCTTGCATCTTCTTTATCTTTTTCACTCATTTTTGACGCTAGACTTTCATCCATAAAACCTACTTCGGGATCTAAATCTTTGTACATATTGTAATACTTTTTTGGAACCTGTAAAGGAGTATGAGGAGCATTAAATGACAAATAACAGAAAAAGGGTTTGTTTTTGTTTTTTTCAATAAATTTTACAGCATTTTCAGCGAAAATATCAGAGCAATAACCATCGTATTGATTTTTTTTGTTGTTTTTCCAAAGAATAGGATCAAAATAACTTGTATTTCCTTTATAATAATTAGTGAAATCTCCAACTTGCCCAATTCCTCCAGCCAGATGAATTATAGATTCATCAAAGCCTTGTTCTGAGGGTCTAAATGGATAATTATCTCCTAAATGCCATTTTCCAAAAATTCCTGTAGAATAATCAGCTTCCTTTAAAATTTCTGCAATTGTAGTCTCAGTATTTGACATGATTGCACCTCCATTATAAGTGTCTCTAACACCTGTTCTAAGAGAATATCTTCCAGTCATCAAGCTAGCTCTAGTAGGAGCACACACAGGCGAAACAAAAAAGTTATCAAACTGAATACTTTCACTTGCGAATTGATCAATATTTGGAGTTATTATATTAGGATTTTCATTAATCCCTAAATCTCCAAAACCTTGGTCGTCTGTAATTATGATTATGACATTTGGTTTTTTATTTTCGATTGGACTAATACAAGAATTAAAGACAATAAAAACAATTAATAAAAACCTTTTCATGTTAAAATAGTTTATATCAATATAGTAAAATTAAATAGTAATAGTTGTTTTTGAATAATTCACAGCACTTCCAATTACTGTAACTCTTTTTGAATGGTTTATGCATTCAAATTCACCAATTCTCTTTGAAAGCTGAACTGAGGATAAATGATTTTTATTTAGCCTCTTGGACCAAAAAGGAATTAAAGAACAATGTGATGATCCAGTAGCCGGATCTTCAAGTATAGTTGATTGTGGAGTAAAATATCTAGATACAAAGTCAGAATTAGTTCCTTTAGCAGTTACAACAACTCCACCAGGATCTAAGTTTATTTGATTAAAATAGTTAGTATTGATTTTAATTTTTTTGATATCTTCTTCAGAATCATAAATCAACAAATAATCTCTTGATTTGTAAACTTCTAACGGTTTTAAGTTTAGTGATTTAGAAATTAATTTTGGTAAATCTGATTTTAAAGGTATTCTTGTTGGAAAATCCATATGATATTTATCATCTTTAAAATATACAGTAATTTCTCCGCTTTTAGTTTCAAATTTAATTGATTTGTCTGGGTAATTTAAAATTGAATTTAAACAATATGCCGTAGCTAACGTAGCATGACCACACAAATCCATTTCTATTTCTGGAGTGAACCATCTTAAAAGAATATTATCTCCTTTAAGAATAAAAAAAGCAGTTTCAGCAACACCGTTTATTTTACTTATAGATAGCATTAAATCATCTTCAAGCCACGAATCTAAAGGTATAACACAGGCAGGATTTCCTCCAGACATCTTATTTGTGAAAGCATTAATTTTATAAACGTCTAATTTCAATCTTATTTTTTATTTGAGTACAAATAAGTGAATAACAAGCCCATTAATATTTGAATACCACCCATAATATATTGGCTTCTAAATATAAAATATACAGAAGAAACATACATCAAAACTATACAGGCTAAAATAAATTTTTTGTCCATTTCTTAAATATAAGTTTTTATTTAAAATTAGCTAAAAGATCCTCTTTGAATGTTTTTAATATATTTAACGGAAATTTTAAATATGAAAGAAATTAAATCGATAAAAGTAAATTACAAATTATTAATATTTTCTTTATTCTTTACTTTTTCTTTATTGGCTGATGGTGATTCAGTTTTGTTAAATATCTATACAGCACCAATATTAGTTATTTTGATTTTACTTTCTTTCTACCAAATAATTATTAACAGAGAAGGAATAACGAAAAAAACATTAATAATTCCTGTTTTTAAAACAGTAAAAACATGGAGAGAAATAAAGTATTATGTTACAGTTAAAGAATTTAATAAGGATCATTATGCTCGTTATAACAGCAGTGGTGGATCTATATCTTTTTTTTTGGAATCAAGTTTTCTAAAGTCAATACAAAACCAACAAAAAATTAAAAACTCATTAGGACAAATTGTAGGAATCTCAAATTGTCTATGGTTTATTGATCAAGAAAATAAAGTTTGTTTAAGACTTGATATGGATAATTATTCAAATTCTGATGAAATTTTAAAGTCGATTCAAGTAAATGAAAAAAGTTACGGAGATGAGTTTGAAGTAAATCAACCTTCATTTCCTTTTGTAGGATACAAAAAATTTAATGAATTATATTTTCCCAGAAATCCTGAAGAATTAGCATTGTTAGAAAATAAACTAACAGAGCCGGAAAAAATCAAGTTAAATAATCTTAGAAAACGTAAAGAAAAAGGCGACAAGGTTTATTTAATTTCAAGAGATTTAAATCTTAATATGTTTTTTGATAAAACCGATTAATAGTTAATCAATCTCCTCCCCAGGAATCCTGAAAAAATATTCCAACTCCAAGTTCAGCCCATAGGTATAAAAAGGTTATAACTATAATTGCTATTATTAGTTTTTTCTTCATGTTAAATTAATTAATTTTTGATCAATTATTCTAGCTAGTTTAAAATCTAGTTCAGTAATCTTTCCTTTATCGTGAGTAAAAAGAATTACTTCTAATTTATTATATTCATTAGTCCAAAGAGGATGATGATTCAATAACTCACATTCCTTTGCAATTTCTTTCATGAAATTAAAAGCATTATCAAAATTTGAAAATTCAATATTAATTTGAATTTTATTATTAATCAGTTTCCATCTATTATTCAATAAACTTAAGTTATTATCTATTTCTAATTGATTCATTTTTAAATATAACAACTAATATGGTAATAATTATCACTTATTGTTATCAAATAGTCAATAATATAGATGACAACTTTAGAATAAAGTAAAACATTTGAAATTTATTGTAATTAACCCTGTTTATATGGGATTAATATTAGTTTTGCGCCTTTAAAATTTTAAATATTTTCCATTGAAAAAAATACTAAAAAATTTCAGTCAAAATCCAAAAAACGATATACTTTCAGGCATCACTGTAGCCCTTGCTTTAGTTCCAGAAGCTGTAGCTTTTGCTTTTATTGCTGGAATTGATCCCTTAGTTGGTCTTTACGGAGCTTTTATAATGGGTATAATAACTGCAATATTTGGCGGAAGACCTGGAATGATTTCTGGAGCAACCGGTGCGATGGCAGTTGTGATGATTCATATGATACAAAAAGGAAACGAAGTAGGGGACTCCTTATCAAATCCTGTTGATAATTTAGGTTTACACTGGTTATTTATTACTTTATTAATTGTTGGATTAATTCAGTCTTTAGCTGGTGTTTTTAAATTAGGAAAATTTGTAAGATTAATTCCTCATTCTGTAATGATGGGGTTTGTAAATGGACTGGCAATTGTAATATTCTTATCTCAATTAAGTTTGTTTCAAGAAAATACAATTAATGGCCCCCAATGGATAAGTGGATTAGAACTGTATACTATGCTTGCATTAATAGCTGTAACTATGTTTATTATGTACTTTCTGCCAAAAATAACAACAAAAGTTCCTGCTGCTTTAATTGCTATTGTAAGTGTAGCATTAATTACAATCTTAGGAAATATAGATGTTTCTACAGTTGGATCATTTATTTCTGATGGAGGAGGAGAAGGGTTAAAGGGAAGTCTACCTGTGTTTCAAGGCCAAATTTTTGATTTGATTTATACAATAGAGGGACACTGGGATTTAATACTTTCTACAGCTGTATTACTTGCAGCAGTAGGATTAATCGAATCATTAATGACTCTTAATCTAGTTGATGAAATTACTCAAACCCGTGGAAGTGGAAATAGAGAATGTTTAGCACAAGGTGGAGCAAATTTTTTAAATGGTTTATTTGGTGGAATGGGCGGATGTGCTATGATTGGTCAATCAATAATTAATGTAAATTCTGGTGGAAGAGGACGCTTATCAGGAATTGTAGCTTCAGTATCTTTATTATGCTTTATTCTTTTTGGATCAAACATTATAGAACAAATTCCTATTGCAGCATTAGTTGGCGTAATGTTTATGGTAGTTATAGGGACTTTTGCCTGGAGTAGTTTTAGAATATTACATAAAATACCTAAATCTGACGCATTTGTTCTTATCACGGTTTCAGCTATTACAGTTTGGCAAGATTTAGCAATTGCTGTGATTGTTGGAGTTATAATTTCAGCTTTAGTGTTTGCATGGGAAAATGCCACAATGATTAGAGCTAGGAAACGTGTTAAGGATGATGGAACTAAAGTATACGAAATATGGGGCCCTTTGTTCTTTGGTTCAATTCAAAATTTCAATTCTAAATTTGATATTCAAAATGACCCTAAAAATATTGAAATAGATTTCATAGAATCAAGAGTTAGTGATCATTCAGGAATAGAATCAATTGAAAACATAATTCAAAAATACACTAGTGTAAAGAAAAAAGTAAAACTTACCCATTTAAGTCCTGAATGTAAGGTGTTACTTTTAAAAGCAAATCCATCCATTGCCAACAGTATTGAACAATCTATTGATGACCCTAGGTATTATGTTGTAACAGATTTAATTGATAGAGAAGTTTAATGTCCATAAAATATTCTTATATAAAAGATTTATATTAGTAAAAAACAATAAAAATGAAAAAAACACTTTATACCTTAATTTTTTTACTTTCTGTTAATTTAGGATTTTCTCAAGACGACAATTATAAAAATCTTTTGACTGATTTTTTAAGTGCTCAAGGAAATATACAGACGTTCGATTCTACATTTAATCAGATGGCTGATATGTTTGGTGTTTCTGTAGATGACGAAAAATTTCAAGAGCTTAAAACTGAAATGGTTGCAAGTTTAATTGAAAAAATGGTTCCTGTTTATAAAAATCACTTTAGTGAAACTGATTTAAAAGAAGCTATTTTAATGTTTGGTTCTCCGATTGGAAAAAAGATCTCTGAAAAGGCTCCTATAATTGCACAAGAATCCATGAAAGTATCTATGGAATGGGGTATGGAAATTGGTCAAAAAATGCAAGGACTTATTAAATAGTAAATTATTTTTTTAAATATTGTTTATAGGCGCCAATAATAATTAAAATAATTGCGGGCCAAAAAGATATAAATGATATAATACCAAAACCAACTGGATTGGGAACGTCAACATTTCATAACGTATCTAAAAGTATCATTAACAATAATGGTCCTGTTCAAAAACTAATGTAAACAACCCTATTTTATAAAAAATTTAATTAAAAAAAATTTTTCATAATTAACTTAGATTATTCTGCATTTAGAATCTCTATTCAAGATAATTATCCTTGATCTCTAAATCCTACAGTATATATAACGAAAATTATCCATGAAATAGCTATTAATCCTAGAGGAAAAGAAATAAAACTAGGAATATTAATCCAGTTTTTTAAAAACCAAACGAAAACATATGGAAAGAACCCGAAGTGTCTATAATAGTATTTTATTGCCTTCATTTTTTAAATATAGAAATGTTTTTTTAATTTACCTTCAAATTAAAATTCATAAATTAACATTAGTTAAACTTTTTTAAATATGAAAAAATTAATTGTTTTTATAAGTGCTGCTATTGTTTTAATTAGTTGCCAAACTAATTATAAAAAGTCTTTAGAAATTGATCAAATTTTTGAAAACTATTATCAAGAAAGTCTTGAGTTATATCCTTTAAATGCTACTAGTCAAGGAGACAAAAGGTACAATGATTTTTTACCTAACGATTTAACAGATGAATTTAGAAATAAAGAAAAAATATTTTATTCAAACTATATAAATAAGTTAAATGAATTTGATAACAGTAATTTAAATGAAGATGATGTTTTAAGTAAAAATGTGTTGTTGTGGGAGTGTAATACAAATCTTGAAAGGTTAACTTTTAATGAGCAGTATACACCAATAAATCAAATGTGGACCCTACAACTTAACATAGGTCAATATGCAGCAGGATTAAGTGCTCAACCTTTTAAAACTATCAAGGACTATAATGATTGGTTAAGTAGATTAGATGACTATTTGATTTGGTTAAATTCAGCAGAAGATAGAATGAGAGAAGGTATGTTAAATGGATATGTTCTTCCAAAGTCATTAACTAAAAAAGTTATTCCTCAGTTAAAAACAATTACAAATACTAATCTTGATGAAAATTTATTTAATAGTCCAATTAGACAATTTCCTTTAACTTTTAGTGAAGAAGAAAAATTAATCTTGTCTAATAAATACAAAGACATGATTTTAAATAAAATTATACCTGCATATCAGAAACTATATGATTTTATGAAAAACGAGTATCTGTCTAAGGGAAGAGACTCTAGTGGGATTGATGTGTTTGAGGATGGATCGGATTATTATAACTACTCTATTAAGCTATATACAACTACTGAAATGACAGCAGATGAAATTCATAAACTTGGATTAAGTGAAGTTGCTAAAATTTCTTCTGAAATGGAAATTGTGAAAAATAAAGTTGGATTTAAGGGAGATTTAAAGTCATTCTTTAATCACGTAAGAGGTTTAGACGAATTAATTCCATTTGACAAACCAGGTCAGGTAATTGATAACTTTAATAGAATTCATAAAGAAATGACTCCTCAGGTTAATTCTTTGTTTGGATTACAACCAAAAACCCCTTTTGAAGTAAGAAGAACAGAATCTTTTAGAGAAGCTTCAGCAAGTGCAGAATATAACCCTGGTTCTTTAGATGGTACAAGACCTGGAATTTTTTATGTACCAATTCCTAATATCAAAGAATACAATTATTTTTCAGATGAAGATCTTTTTTTACACGAAGCAATACCCGGTCACCACTTCCAAATATCATTACAGCAAGAAAACACCTCCTTACCGTCTTTTAGAAAAAGTCTTTGGTATAGTGCATACGGTGAGGGGTGGGCTCTTTATTCTGAATCTTTAGGAGAGGAGCTTGGTCTTTATAAGGATCCATATCAATATTTTGGTATGTTAAGCGCTGAAATGCACAGAGCAATTAGATTAGTTGTGGATACTGGAATTCATACAAAAGGTTGGTCAAGAGAAAAAGCAATACAATATTCGTTAGATAATGAGGCTGAGTCTGAAGCTGGTATAACATCTGAAATTGAAAGATATATGGCAAACCCAGGACAAGCCTTGTCTTATAAAATAGGGCAGCTTAAAATAAGAGAATTAAGAACTAGAGCCGAAACTAAACTTGGTGATCAATTTGAAATAAAGAAATTTCATGAAAAAATTCTTGAGTCTGGTTGTATACCGTTAAAATTATTAGAGGAAAAAATTGATAATTGGATTAAAAGTTATAGTTAAGACTTATTATCAATAAAGGTATTAAGCCATATTAATCTTGAAAGAAAGTAATTAACTGGGGCTAGAATTAAAATGCTTATTCCAATTATTAATGATAATAAAAGAATATTTTTCATTTGAAAAACTGCTAATGAAATAATTAATATTAGTGATCCTATTCCTATTCCTAAACCATAACTTATGTACATGGCACCATAAAAAAAACCTGGTTCTATCTCAAATTTTAAATCGCAGTTTAAACAGTGGCTGTGATTTTCACCTCCGTTGAGAAACAAATTATAATAAGGATTATTACTTTTCCAAAATTTTCCTTTATTACATCTAGGACATTTATTAAAAAAAATACTGTAAAGTTTTCCAGTTTTCATTAATTAGGTAATTACTTATACTATTGATTTAAATTCATCAAAATTATAAATAAAAAAAGGCTCATAAATAAAATAAAAACAATCTTATTAATATGTTTTTTTATATAATCTTTCATTTGTCAAATTTAAAATATATAATTTACTGTTTTAGTTTTCAAAACAAAATTCGTCTCCAATATTTTTTAAATCATAAACTGATTTAGAAACTTTAGCATCAGCAAGTATTTCTCCTCCTGGGTCATCGTTATTATCACCATTTGGTCTCTGGTTGCTTAGGTTTATTACTAAAAAATATTCACCATCCTTGATATATTTAGCATCAATTTCACCGCAATCATTTACATCTACTCCACATCCGAATGTAAATGCGATTACTAACAACAAAGCTATTTTTTTTATATTAAATATTTTAAATTTTTCATAATTCTAATAGATTTATTCTAAGGTAGTCCAGCTATAAGAGCAAGGACTGCAATAACAGCAATTAAATAAGTTCCAACAACTCCTCCTGCTAATTTTAAAATTGAAAATTTCCTTACTTTAATTTGCTGTATATCATTTTTTTCAACAGTTTGAAGTCCTCTGTTATTTTCTAAAGTAATTGATTCAGCGTTTTCAGATACTAATCTTCCAGTTAGCTTTGAGCTATCAAGTTTTTCAATTTCAAATTTTTGTTTTTTTTCGATTGCAATGTTGTTGTAGTCTAATGTGCGATAGCTAAAACAACTCTGAAAAAGAAAGGAAAACAATAATAATATTATAAATTTTTTCATTTAACCAATATATAAAAACATCCAATATAGAATGTGTGTATTTTGATTAAATTTTTAAATAATGTTGACTATTTTATAATTTATGATTAAAGATTTGTAAATATTCACTAGATTAATGAATTAATAAAACATAATTATGAAAAAATACATAGCTCTACTTATATTTTTAATTACTAGTTGTAATTCTAATAATGAAAAAAATAATATTCTTGAATTTCAAAAAAATCTTGTTAATACAGAACAAACAGGATCAAATATAGCTATGGTGTTTAAAGATGATAAAATTGTATATAATAATATTTTTAATTCTGAAAAAGAAGGTGATAAAGAAATTAATAACAATACTATATTTCCAATATGGTCTATGTCAAAACCAATAACTATTACAGCAGTTATGACTTTGTTAGAAAAAGGATTAATTGATTTAGATGATGATGTTTCTAAATATATTCCTGCATTTAATTCTTTAAATTGTAAAAATCCTAATGGAGAAATTTATGAATGTGAAAATAAGTTAAAATTAATTGATTTAATGACTCACAGATCTGGATATGGTTACTATGGAAATCCTCAATGGTTTACATCTACTGTTAAATATAATAATCTTGTTGATTTTGTTAACGATGTTGCAAAACATCCTGTTGAATTTGAACCTGGATCAGATTATCTATATGGTTTAAATATGGCTATTTTAGGAAGAGTTATAGAGGTTGTTTCTGAAAAAACTTTCTATGAATACTTGAAAGAAACGATTTTTGATCCTCTTAACATGAATGAAACAAAATTTTATTTGACTGAGGAGGAAAGAGAAAGGTTTCAGCCTTTGTTTATAAACAGTAATTCACTAGTTGGCTTTACAAATCTTTTAGATGAAATGAGCTATGATATTGATAATAGAGCTTATTTTGGTGGAGAGGGATTAGTTTCAACGATGAGCGATTATGCTAATTTTTGTAAAATGTTATTAAATAAAGGAACATACAATGGTAATAAAATAATATCAAGTGCAAGTATAGATATGATGACATCTAAATATTCAATTGGAAGACCAAATGAATTTGCTTCAATTGGTGATCCTTTTTATTACGGGTTTTCATTATTTGTTTTAGATGATCCAGAATTGGATGGAACAAATTCATCTAAGGGAATTTATGGATGGTCTGGATATCATAATACTCACTTTTGGATTGATGATGAAAAACAACTTTTTGGATTATTTATGACTCGAGCAAGAGAATTTTCTTTTGACCTTCAAAAGGAGTTTAGAAGAGCAGTATATTCAACTTTTTAATTATTACAATTATTCTTTCTTGAATCCGTAATATTAAAAATTTTCCATCCTGACTTCTTTTTTAAAAGATGAATTGAATTTACTCCACAGTGATTTAGTTTATTATCAATAAAAAATTCGTATTCAACCCAAACATTTGCAAGTGGACCGTCAATTTTAATATCATAAGAAAAAAGTTTTTCTTTCCAAGAAGGACTATCAGGTCTTGAAATAACTGCAGATATAAAATTACTACCATTAATATTCCTCAAAATTCCTTCATTTTCTTTAAATGAAGTAGAGTTTAGATGGAAAGATTTTTCTAGAACAGATGTTAGTAATAATGAATCTTTTTTATGAAAACCCTCAAAAAATGTTTTGACAACAGATTTTATTTTTTCTTTTTCAAATTCTTGCCCAATAGAAATAATAGGAATTAATAGTATGATTATAATTAGAGATATCTTTTTCAAATCAATAGTTTATTTATATTATCGATCGTAGTTTGTAAAACTATTTTGTGTACAGAATCTTTAGGATTTTGAATCTCTGCGTTTAACCTTTCTAATAGCTCAGCTATAGTATTTTCTTTATTCATATTTCAAATATAATCAAAACTCAGATGAAGTCCGATTAACAGATAAGTGTTTAAATAATTAAATAGAGACTAATTAAGTAATAAATAGTGTTATTGTACTATCCAAATATTATAATTAATAAAAGAACTGCAACTAAAATTATAAGAAGCCATTTGGCTTGCTTCTTTGATATATTTTTTTCAAAGTCAGTAGGGCCATTATCGAAACCTTCATACATAATTATTTATTTAATTAAGCCCATCTCTTTAATTTGATTTGCAACATCTAAAATAGATTCTTCTGCTGGTCTTGGATTCCATCCAAGTATATCTTTAGCTTTAGTGGATTTGCTCAAACTTCTTATTTTTCCCATGTAAGGAACAGTAATTTTAAGATCTTTATTAAAATTAGCTAAAAATTTGGCCACCCAAAGTGACACACTTATTTTTGGTGCTTTTTTAAATCCTTTATCTCTTAATGTTTTTGCAATTTCTTTATACGACAAATCTTTTTCAGATAAAGCAAATCTCTCTCCATTGCTGGATGGGCTTTGCATTGCAAGAATATGTGCTGCTGCAACATCTCTTACATCAACAAATCCAAATTGCATAGGAATAGCTACGGGCATTTTACCAGTTACTACCATTTCTATTGATTTGTTAGATTCTCCTAAATCTTCTGTTAAAGAGGGACCGGTAACAAGTGCAGGATTAACAACTGCTAGTTCAAAAGGATTTTCATGTTCTTTAACAAAATCCCATGCAGCTTTTTCAGCCAAAGTTTTACTTTTAGCATAAGAATTGATTTTTCTAGATTCAAGATCTGACCAATCAGTTTCATCAAAATACTCTTTATCTTCATCAGTTTCTATAATAGCTGCAACAGATGAAGTTAACACTACTTTCTTGACATTATGTTTCATTGCAAACTTAAATGCTCTTTTAACTCCAGCAACTGCGGGTTTCACAAAATAATCGTCATCATATGCTTTTACAGAAAGTGGAGAAGCAATATGAAGAAGATAATCACAATCTTTCATACCTTCATCCCATCCATCATCTTCTGTCAAGTTAAAAATGAAGAGATTTAGGTTTTCAGTGGGAGTGTTTTTATTTTTAAGTGCATTAAAAATTTCATCTTTTCTTTTTGGAGATCTTAGAGATCCGTTAACGGCATAGCCTTGATTTAAAAGTTGATCAATGCAATGAAGTCCTATAAACCCAGTTGCACCAGTTACTAATACTTTTTCCATTGTTGTAAAGTTTTTCGTGATTTTAATATATTATGAATGTACCAAATTTTATTTACACCTTTTTTAGTCTCAATAATTATATTATTATGGAAGTTGTATGTCAAAAATAATTATAGATAATAAAAAGAAAAAGGCAATAAAAAAATACATAGAAACACCTTTTATTCCAGTCCATAAAATTCTACCAAAACTATGTTTTGTTGTTTCTTTCAAATATTTTGTTTGCTCTTTTTTTAAAAATTTCCTATAAGCAAATTCTCCAAATGCTGGAGAAACTCCAACAAATATACCGTCTGGAAGACTTGGGTAAAACAATGCTAAGAAAAACATTATTAAAGTAATAAATATACTGTAAATCCACACTTGTTTTAATATTTCTTTATTATAAGATTTAGGATATATTTTTTTAAGAAAAGGAGAAGGAGGTCTTTCTGGAGTTAATTTTTCAAATACTTTTAAATTAGATATAATCATTAATGTAACCGCAAATATTCCAAAAAATAACGACGAAACTCTAATGGCTTTTAAACTAAATAATTTATTTTCTATTAATCCATTATTTATTTTCATAAATTTATTTTTAGATGTAAACTTAATATACATTAAAAAATTCAGTTATGAATGTTTTTTAATTTTTTCTTTTGATTATTTTTTAAGAATCATAAAATATTGACAATCTTGTAGTTATCTATTTACCAATACAGAAATTTGCAAAGATATTGCCTAGTACATCATCATTAGTGATCTCACCTGTAATTTCAGCAAGATGCTCAATAGATTTTCTAATATCTACTGACAAAAGGTCTCCAGAAATATCACTTTTTAGTCCTATATTAACTTCTTTAATAGCTTTTAAAGCTTTCATTAGTGCTTCGTAATGTCTTGAATTACTAATTACAGTGTCAGTATATGGATTAAGAATATTTATCTCGTTAACAAGTCTCTTTTTAAGTGATGATACAGAATCTATATTATTAGCAGAAATTTCGATTATCTCAAACTTTTCTAATTGATTAATTAAATTTTGATTCGTGTTTTGTAAATCAACTTTATTTCTAACTAATAGAACAGATAAGTCTTCTCTTTTAAAAGATTTCATATCTGAATTAATTTCATTAAAAGTAGTGTCGTTGGAATCAAAGAGATAAATTAAGATTCTAGCATTATTTATTTTTTCTTTTGTTTTTTCGATTCCTTTAGATTCAATTATATCTTCAGTTTCTCTTAACCCAGCAGTATCTGTAAATCTAAAATTTATACCATCAATAACTAAAGAATCTTCAATACTATCTCTAGTTGTTCCAGGAATATCAGAAACAATAGCTTTGTCTTCATTTAATAGGGTATTCAGTAAAGAAGATTTTCCAGCATTTGGTTTTCCTGCAATAGCAACTGAAATACCATTTTTTAATACATTTCCAGATTTAAAGGAATCTATTAGTTTTTCAAGCTCAGTTTGAATTTTTACTGTTAATTTTTTAAATTCACTTCTTTCAGCAAATTCTACATCTTCTTGAGAAAAATCTAATTCCAATTCAATCATTGATGAAAAATGAAGTAGTTCAGCTCTTAATTTTTTTAAATCATTACTAAAACCATTTTTCATTTGCTCCATCGCTAATTTATGAGAGCCTTCATTTTCAGATGCAATTAAATCAGCAACAGCTTCGGCTTGATTTAAATCCATCTTGCCATTTATAAACGCTCTTAAAGTAAATTCACCAGGATTAGCAACTCTAATTCCATTTTCAATAAATAAATCAATGATTTCTTGTTGAATAAAAGTGGAACCGTGACAAGATATTTCGATAGTATTTTCACCAGTGTAGGAGTGAGGTCCTTTGAATAAAGTAACTAATACTTCATCTAGTTCATGACCATTTTTCATTAGATGACCTAGATGAACAGTATGAGATTTTTGATTTGAAAGTTTTTTATTTCCTTTAGGTTTAAATAATTTTTCAGTTACAGAAATTGCATTTAGTCCAGATATTCTAATTACAGATATTGCACCTAGTCCATTTGGTGTAGCTAAAGCTATTATTGTTTCTTGATTTATCATTAAATATCTTTTGTAAAAGTACTTCTCTTTTTATGTAATTCACTTTCATAATTTTTCCAAAAAGCTTGTATTGAAGTGTTTTCAATTAGCTCAGGATTAGTTTCAACTTCTGTTATTCCTCTTTTATTAAACATAGTTTGAAGGTCATTAAATAAAATTGCAGTAACTCCTTTGTTTTGATACTTAGGATGAACTCCTATTAAATAAAGTGAGGCTTTGTTATTGAATTTTTGTGCTTTTAAAATATTTAAAAACCCAAAAGGAAATAATTTTCCATTTACTTTTTTAAGTGCTTTTGAAAATGAGGGCATTGTAATAGCAAATGCAACTAGTTTTCCATCGCTATCTACAACACTTTTGATGAAATCAGGATGAATATATCTTATATACTTTTCTTTATAATGATCCACTTGATATTGTTGAATAGGAACAAAAGTTTGTAAAGTATTATAAGTTTTGTTTAAAAGGTCAAACATTTCATCTAAGTAAGGAACTACTTCTTTGGTGCTTTTAAAAGTTAACGGTTTAAGATTGTATCTTTTCATTATCAAATCAGAAAATTTCTTAACCTTTTTAGGAGCTTTGTCTTCATCCCAAATCTGTATCCTATACTCAACCCATTCTGCAAGTTTTTTCATCTTGAGTTGTTTTAAATGGTCTTTTTGGTAAGGATTGTGATACCATGTGATCATTGTATTTAATTCATCATAACCATGTGTTAATAAACCTGCCTTATCCATGTTGGAAAAACCAACTGGTCCCTCAATAAAAGAAAGTTCTCTTTTTTTGCCAAAATCTATAACAGCTTGAATTAGTTTTCTAGAAACTTCGATATCATCAATAACATCGTACCATCCAAACCTTACTTTGTTTTTATTTTGTTCTTTTACTTCAACCCAATTAACAATAGCAGCAATTCTTCCAACAATTTGATTGTCTTTATACGCCAAAAAATATTCAGCTTCGGCATTTTTAAAAACAGGATTCTTTGATTTATCCATTGTGTTTAGTTCTTCATTTGAAATTGGAGGAACCCAATATTTAGATCCTTTGTATAATGAAAATGGAAAATTCACAAAATCCTTGTATTCTTTTAAAGTCTTTGCAGTTTTAATAACAATCATTTTTTACTTTTTCTATTGTTTTTTTTAATTAATTTTCTTTCTTTTTTATCAAATCTTTTATTGATCTTATCTTGTTTTTTTGTCAGTTTATAATCTTTTTTTATACTTTTTTTATTCTTTTTTCTTCTCTTCTTATTTGCCTTTAACTCTTTTCTGTCAACTGGAAGTTCATCTTTATACCAATCAAATCTTGTAGAAACACCAATACTAATATTTAAATTGCTAGGGGTTTTTTTATGATTTAAACCAACACTAGTATCAACTTGAAAATCTTTGTTTAAAAGATAAGCAGCTCCAAATTTATAATAATTATCAGAGTATACATTATTTTTAATTATTTCATATTCAATAAATGAAGACCATCTAGGGTTTTTAAAATTATGAGTTAAGGTTGTTGTATAATTAAAAACTGAATTTGAATCACCTAATCTATCGATTGTAATATTATTTACAAAAACCCATTTTCCTAAAAAATGATTCTGAGTTATAATTCCGATTTTAGAATTTATAGATTTTTCATTTAGTTCAAATACTGTGTTTTTTTTAATTATTGAAAATGGATCACCATAACTTGAGGAGTTTTTAGGATTATAATTAATACCAGTATAAACTGCAATAGCTGGAATAAAATCTACTAATCTTATCGATCTGTTTTTTTTCCAACTTAATAAATTAACACTGTGCCATTTTTTATTTTTGAAAGGATCGTATACTAAGTACTTGAACCCTAGAGTTTGTTTTCCTAATGTAGATTCACTAAACTCCCTGAGTGTTAAAAAATCTTTTATTTCACTTTTATTGTAAGAACCGTCAATAAACACTTCTAATTTATTTAACAAAAGACCATATCTAAGAGTATATGAAAATTTATTTTCTAAAATTTTGGAATTTTTTAAATTAATATTCTTAAAATTAGAATTTTTGAAACCACTTTCAATTTGTAAGACGTTTTTTCCAACACTAAATGCACCGTGAGAAGACCCTGGGCGATTTGAGTTGATCGTTTCTGTATACTGAGAGTTTAGTATAGAAAAATTTAAGATAATTAGAAAAAAAGAAATTTTAATTTTCATATTTAAAAAATATAAATTTAAATAATATCATTTAATGATCATTTAGATTATTAATTAAATTCTTAAGTTGTATTTTTAAATTTTTATTAAAATGGAAACTTTTTTTGAAATAATACTTGCATTGGTCTTAATTGCATATGTAATTAGAATAGCAAGTCCCTACATTTTAGCTTACTTTTTAAAAAAACTAGAAAAAAAAGTTAGAAGCAAGTTTACTCAAGATAATTCTAAAAACTTTAACTCTTCTTCTAATAGAAATGCAACTAAAAAGGAAAAAGTTGGTGAGTATGTTGATTTTGAAGAAATAGATTAAAATTGTATTTAAATGAAAGATTATTTAACTCATTTAGTGTGTGTTTTAATATTAACACTGATTTCGGTTACATATTTTTACCCTGTCTTATCTAATAAATCTATTCAACAATCTGACATATCTCAATTTTCGGGAATGTCAAAACAAATAGTAGATCACAGAGAAAATTTTAATGAGGAACCTTATTGGTTAGATAATGCATTTCTTGGAATGCCCTCATATCAAGTTAGTGCAAAATATCCATTTGATTTGTTGTATTACATTGATCAAGCTGTAAGGTTCTTGCCTAGGCCCGCTGATTATTTATTTCTGTATTTATTATCTTTTTATTTTTTGATTATTTCATTAAATATAAATTACAGATATGCATTGTTTGGTGCAATTGCCTTTGGTTTTTCTACATATTTGATAATAATATTGGGTGTAGGTCATAACACGAAAGCATTAGCATTGGGATATTTGCCCTTTGTTGTTGCTGGATTTTTAATGATTTTAAGAGGAAATTATTTAAAAGGTTTTTTAATTTCATCGCTTTTCTTAGGTCTTCAGGTTCATGCTAACCATTATCAAATGACTTACTACACCCTAATAATGCTTTTAGTTTTAGTATTAGTTCATTATTATGATTTTTTAAAATCAAAGGAGTTAAAAAAGATATATAAATCTTTTTTTGTATTAATTTCTGTTGGTTTGCTTGCACTTTTGATGAATTCACCCTCATTACTTGCTACAAAGGAATATTCAGAATTTAGTACTAGAAGTAAAAGTGATATAACAATTAATGCAGATGGTTCTGCAAAAGAATCGTTAAGTGGTTTAGATAAGGAATACATTACGGAGTACAGTTACGGAGTTTTAGAAAGTTTAAATCTTATTTTCCCAAGATTTATGGGTGGCGGAAGCTCTGAAAGAATTAGAGAAGATTCAAAACTTATGAATTTTATTAGATCATTAGATGCTAATCAAGCTCAACAGGTTTATCAATACTCTAAAGTTTATTGGGGCAATCAGCCAATTGTAGCAGCTCCTGCTTACATAGGAATTTCTTTATTTTTTATATTTCTTTTATCTATTTTACTTGTCAATGATTTAAATAGAAAATGGATATTGATAGCTATTTCAATATCGCTATTTTTATCTTGGGGAAAGAATTTTTCGTTTTTAACTGATTTAATGATAGACTATTTTCCATTATACGATAAATTCAGAGCAGTTTCATCTATACAGATAATTATAGAATTCTGTATCCCTTTATTTGCTGTTATGGGTTTAAGCAAATTCTTTTCAAACAATACAAAAGAGGTCCAGAAATTAAATTCATTAAAATATGCATCTGTGTTTTTGGTTTCATTGATTTTAGTATTTTACTTTTTTGGAACAAGTATTTTAGATTTTAAATCTGATTTTGAAATTTTTTCGCAGTATCCAGAAATTCTTAATCTACTTATTGAGGAAAGACAATATGTTTTTAAAAGTGATGTTTTAAGATCTTTAATTATAGTTGTTTGTTGTTTTATTACCTTTTACTTGTTTGTCAAAAAAATTATTAAAAAAGATTTGACATTTTTAATCATTACTTTAATTGTAATATTTGATTTATGGATAGTAGATAAAAATTATGTTAACTCAGATCAATTTGTAAAAAAATCTTTAGTTGAGATTCCATTCCAAAAAACAATAGCAGATAAAGCAATTTTGAAGGACGATTCTGATTTTAGAGTATTCGAACCAATGGGTGGCTTTTCTAACGCTAGAACATCATACTTTCATAAATCAATTGCGGGATACCATGCTGCTAAACCTAAAAGAATTCAAAATTTATATGACTTTTATATAAGTAAAAATAATTTTGATGTACTTAACATGTTGAATGTAAAATACATCATACAAAACAGTGAGGATAATCCATTAGGAGTTACGAGAAACCCCAACAATTTAGGCAATGCATGGTTTGTTGAAAACATTATCAATGTTAAAAATTCTGATGAGGAATTATTAGGGTTAAAAAACATAGATTTATCAAATACTTGTTTATCTCAAAATACAGAGATCATAAATACAAGTTTTCAATTAAACGAGACTAATGAAATTAAATTAATTTCAAGAAAAGCAAATCAATTAATTTATAGTTCAAAAACTGATTCCAATCAATTTGCGGTTTTTTCTGAAGCTTTTTATAATAATGGTTGGCAAGCTTATGTTGATAATAAACCAGTTAGTCATTTTAAAGTTAATTATTTGTTAAGAGGAATGGAAATGCCAAAAGGAACTCATGAGATTAAATTTGAATTTAAGCCAGCAGTAATTAATACAGGATTTTATCTTTCATTATTGTCTTATTTGATTTTTATATCGTTGTTTATTAAATTCATTGTAATTAGAAAAGATGTACAATAAAATTCCAAAAAAACGATACCAAAGAACGTTAAGTTTGCTTAAAGAAGTATGTCCCTCTCCATCTGTGATATATGATTTAGGTGTTGCTAATCCACTTGCTCAATTAATGATAGATAATGATTATAAAGTCTATAATTCCGGAGCTCAAGATTTAGATATCGATTTTAAATTAGATATTCCTGATGATGTTGATTTAGTTACTGGATTTGAAATCCTTGAACACCTTGTTTCTCCTTTTCCTTTACTAAGTTCATTAAACGCTAAAAGATTGTTTCTAACTGTTCCTTTAAATTTATGGTTTTCAAAAGCATATAGAAGTAAAACTGATGAAAGAGATCGTCATTTTCATGAATTTGAAGAATGGCAATTTGATTGGTTACTTGAAAAAGCAGGATGGAAAATTATAAAGAAAGAAAAATGGACTAATCCTTCTTTTAAATTAGGTTTAAGACCTATTTTAAGAAACTTTCATAATAGATATTATGCAGTTTATGCTGAAAGGGATAAATCTGGAACCTGGCCTAATAAGGATTCGTATACTAATTACTACAGAGGTGTTCTAAATCTATAATCTATGAGAATAGGCATGATATTAGACGCTCCTTATCCAATAGATCCCAGGGTCAGTAACGAAGCGAGTGCTTTAATTTCAGCCGGTCACGATGTCTATTTGTTCTGCTTATCGTATTCAAAGAAATTTATTGAAAAAGAAGTTGTTAATTCTATTAATGTCAGAAGATATTATTGTTCAAGGTTAACTTATAAGTTTTCTGCATTAGCATATACATTTCCTTTTTATAAAATGATTATGAGCAGAAAAATTAATAATTTTCTTATTTCTAATAATATAGAAAAAATTCATATTCATGATATTCAAATTGCTAGTTCTGTTTTTAAAGCTAATTTAAAGTCTCTTCCAATAACTTTAGATCTTCATGAAAATAGACCAGAAATTATGAGATTTTACAAGCATGTGAATTCTTTTATTGGAAAACTGTTAATATCTCCACAGAAATGGAAAATTGCAGAAGAAAAATACAGTAAAGCAGCCAATAATATTGTAGTTGTTACAAATGCTGCAAAAATTGAACTTTGTAAAAGAATTGGTTTATCTAAAAATAAAATAACAGTATTTCCAAATACGGTAAGGAAAAGCTTTTATACAGATTTTGATTTAGATCATAGTTTAATTGATAAGTATAGAAATAATTTTGTTTTACTTTATCTAGGTAATACATCTAAAAGAAGAGGAATATCAACAGTTATTAATTCCTTAAAGTTTTTAAAAACTAAAATCCCTGAAATTAAATTTATTGTAGTTGGTTCTAGCTCATATGATAAAGAGTTAAAAAATTTATCAAAAAGTAATGATGTACAAAACTTTATTTCTTTTGAGGGGTGGAAACATGAAAATACTTTTCAATCCTATTTGTCCATTTGTGACATAGGTATTTCTCCATTAGAATCAAATATTCATCATGATACAACATATGCCAATAAAATATTTCAATACATGTCATTTGGTTGCCCTATGATTTGTAGCAATGTTGTAGCACAAAAAGAAATTATCGAAAAATATAAAGTCGGAGAATTGTTTAGTCCAGGAAATGTAGATGAATTTTCAGAAAAAGTAATTAGTCTATACAACGATGCTAGTAAAACCAATTCATATAATTTGAACTCAAAAAATGCTATCAAAAATTATTTAAATAATGATATTGTTTCAAAAGAAATTATAAAAATGTATGATTGATAAAAAAATACTGATCATAACTTATTATTGGCCCCCATCAGGGGGTTCTGGTGTTCAGCGTTGGTTGAATTTCTCAAATTATTTAGTTGGTATGGGATATGATATTACAGTACTTTCACCAGAATCTGCAGATTATCCGATATCAGATAGTAGTTTAATTAATAAAGTCAATCCTTTAATAAAAATTTTAAAGGTCCCTGTTTTTGAACCTGCTAAGTTTTTTAAATCAAAAGCAAAAAATTCAGATAATATTGAAAATAAAGGAATTATAAATTATTTAAAATTATTTATTAGATCTAATTTTTTCTTTCCCGACTCTAGAATGTTTTGGATAAATGAGGTAGTAAAAAGAGCATCTTCTTTTATTAATAAAAACAATATAAACTGCGTCATAACTACTTCTCCGCCATTTAGTACTAATATAATTGGTTACAAATTGAAATTGAAAAATAATATTAAATGGATTTCTGATTATAGAGATCCTTGGTCAGATTTTTTTCAATTCAAAAAAATGCCAATGTTTAGTAGTGTTAAAAAAAAGCATTTTAATTGGGAGAAAAAATGTCTAAAAACAGCTGATTCTGTAATTGTAACATCACCTTCATTGAAAACAGCTTATTCTAAAATTAATCCAAGTACTCATTTGATAACTAATGGATTTGATGCTTTTAAAGACGTTGTTAATTCTAAAGACTTTGAGATTGTCTATTCTGGAGTTATGAAATCGTCTCAAAATCCAAAAATGTTATGGAAAATTCTTTGTGATATTTCAATGACTAACAAATCATTTAAAAATGACTTAAAATTAAATCTAATTGGTAGTTTTGATAAATCAATACATCAAAATAAACATCTCAAAAAACTGAAAGAAAATGTAATTTTTAAAGATTACATGAGTAAAGATTTATTAGATAAAAATTTGTTAACTGCAAAAGTTTTAATTTTATGTGATATCAATCGGCCTGACGGAGGAAATATAATACCTGGAAAGTTTTTTCACTATTTATCATATAAAATCCCAATAATTACTTTTTCATCAAAAAATAGTGATACTTCAAACATTGTTAATGAAACTAAATGTGGAAATGTATTTGACTTTTCAAATGAAATTGATTTAAAAAATCATATTTTAGAACTGTATTCTAATTTTAAAAATGGCACTTTTTTGGTAAAACCAATTGAAATTGAAAAATATAAATATTCAAGTCTAACTTTTAAATTAGATTCTCTTATTATAAAAACAATAGATTAGTGGGTATAGTTTTTAAACAAACATCATGGAATATATTAACAATTTCTATTGCAATATTAATAGGTGGTATAAATACATTGTATTTTTATCCTGAGTTTCTGAAAGATGATTATTATGGATTAGTAGTTTTTTTGTTAGCTACATCAAATTTATTACAACCTTTAATGTCATTTGGAGCTCAACACACAATAATTAAATTTTTTAGTTCCTTCAATGATAAAAAAAAGAAGGACCAATTTTTGTCTAGTGTGATTTTTTTGCCACTTTTTTTTATTATTCCTATTACTTTTTTAGTCGTTCAATTTCATGATTTAATCGCTCAATTTTTATCTGTAAAAAATCCAATTATAGAATCTTACATATGGGTAATTTTTCTAGTTTCATTTGCGACTTCGTATTTTGAAGTTTTCTACTCATGGTCTAGAGTTCAGTTCAGATCAATTTTCGGAAATGTATTAAAAGAAATTTACCCTCGTGTTTCAGTTCTTTTATTGTTAATATTAGTTTCTTTTGATATTTTAAGTAAAGAAGATTTTATTTGGTGGTTAACAGGTCTATACTATTTAAGATTAATTTTGATGATAGCGTATTCGCTTTTCCTTTATAGACCTGAATTTTCAATAGTAATTCCAGAAAATTATAAAGAAATTCTTTCTTATTCTTTTTATATTTTATTAGCTGGATCCGCTGCTAGTTTTCTTATAGATATTGACAAGTATATGATACCTCAAAAAGAAGCTATAAGCCAAACTGCTTACTATGCAGTAGCTGTTTTTATAGCTACTGTTGTAGAAATTCCAGGAAGAGCAATGTTTCAAATATTAAATCCATTAGTTGCTAAATCATTGAACGAGCAGAATTTTTCTGAGTTAAAAAACCTTTACAATAAAAGTTCTGAAAATTTATTACTTGTTAGTGGTCTGTTTTTCTTGTTAATAAATCTAAATATAGATTCATTTTATATTTTGTTAAATAATGAATATTATTCAAACGCCTCTTTGGTTGTTTTAATTATTTCCTCTGCTAAATTGATTCAAATGAGTTTTGGATGTGGTCCTGCAATTTTAGCCACATCTACATTTTATAGAATTACTCTTCCGTTTTCAATTTCAATGGCAGTATCGGTTTATTTACTCAATGATTACTTGATAGATATATATGGTATAAATGGCGCTGCAATATCAACTTTTATTGTACTATTAATATTCACAGTTTTAAAGGTCTTTTATATTGTTTTTAAGATTAAAATTCAACCATACAACTTAAACTCCTTAAAAATAATATTTTCAATTTTTACAGTTTATTTAATAAGTTATTTCATTAAGATTGATTTTAATCCCCTTTTAGAAATTGTAGTAAGATCAGTTGGAATAGTAATTGCCTATTTAGTTATGATTTATTTTTTAGGAATTTCTCAAAAACTAAAAGATATATTGAATTTAAAATTTAAGTTCTAAATATTTTTTTAATCTCGATTTTTTTTCTGTGATAAGATTATTTGGCTTGCCATTAAAAATTAAATCACCACCGTTTTCACCTCCATCTGGACCTAAATCAATAATATTATCGGAACATTTTATAAGATCTAAGTTGTGTTCAACAACAACAATAGAGTGACCATTATCTATTAGTGAATTAAAAGATTTTAGTAATTTTTTTATATCATGGAAATGTAGTCCTGTTGTTGGTTCATCAAAAATGAATAATGTTTTTTTACCCTTATTACCTTTTAATATGAAGGTAGCTAATTTTATTCGTTGAGCTTCTCCTCCAGAAAGAGTAGATGAAGATTGTCCAAGTTGAACATAGCCCATTCCTACATCTTGTAAAGGTTTAAGTTTATTACTTATTTTTTGGTTTTCGTGAATTGAGAAGAAATCTATAGCTTCATCTACAGTCATTGTTAAAATATCGTCAATTGTTTTTTTATGATATTTTACTTTTAAAATTTCATTTTTAAATCTTTTTCCTTTGCAGTTTTCACAAACTAAACTAACATCTGCCATGAATTGCATTTCTATCTTGACATTTCCTTCTCCTTTACAGTTTTCACATCTTCCCCCATCAACATTAAAAGAAAAATGTTTTGCTTTATAATTATTTAATTTTGACAACTTTAATGATGAATATAAATTACGAATATCATCATATATCTTTAAATATGTAACTGGATTAGATCTAGATGAAGTACCTATTGGATTTTGATCAATGAATTCAATTTCATCAATTTTCGAAATGTCTCCACTAATACTATCAAACTGACCAGGTTTAATTTTAAATATTCCCTTTTCTTTTAACAAGGCAGGATAAAGAATTTTTTTAACTAATGTAGTTTTACCACTTCCAGAAACTCCAGTGACTACAGTCAGATTATTTAATGGAAACTCTACATTGATATTTTTAAGATTGTTTTCTCTTGCACCTTTAATTATAATTTTTCCAGAACTATATCTTGGTTTTTCTGGTGTAGAAATTTCTTCTTTATTATTTAAGTATTTTGATGTTAAACTATTAGATTTTAATATTTCTTTTATTGTCCCTTGAGCTACCACCATACCACCTTTAGAACCTGCCTCAGGACCAATATCAACTATTTGATCTGCACATCTTATTATGTCCTCATCATGTTCTACTACAATAACTGTATTTCCAAGATTAGTTAACTCTTTCAAAATTTCAATCAATTTTTCAGTATCCCTTGGATGAAGACCAATACTGGGTTCATCAAGCACATAAAGTGAACTTACTAATGAGCTTCCTAAAGATGTTGCCAAATTAATTCTTTGAGATTCCCCACCAGAAAGTGTGCTAGACCTTCTGTTTAATGTTAAATATCCAAGCCCTACGTTGCTTATGAATTTAAGTCGACTATTAATTTCTTTTAAAACTCTTGATGACAATTCATTTTCGTATTTACTTAGTTTAAGATTATTAAAAAAAATAATCACTGAACTAATTGGCATCTGAACTAATTCAGTAATTGATTTATTATTTATTTTAACATAGGAAGATTCTTTTTTTAATCTACTTCCGTTACAATCTGAACAAGTAGTTTTTCCTCTGTAACGAGAAAGCATAACTCTGTTTTGAATCTTATATATTTTTGACTCAAGTTTATTAAAAAAATAATTTATACCCTTAAAATACTCATTTCCTTCCCAGACTAATTTTTTTTGGTCATTAGAAAGCTTATAATATGGTTTATGAACAGGAAATTTAAAATTTGAAGCATTTTTTATTAATTCATTTTTATATTTTTTTAATTTTTCTCCTTTCCAAGGTGCGATTGCATTTTCATATATAGATAATCCCGTGTTTGGTACTACCAGTTCAGGATCTATACCTACAATGTCTCCATACCCTCCACATTTGGAACATGCTCCTAGAGGATTATTAAAGCTAAATAGGTGTTGAGAAGGTTCATTGAATTTTATATTGTCTTTTTCAAAATTATTATTAAAATGAAACTCTTTTTTAAGATTTAAGTTCTCTATTGTAATTTTTCCTTTTCCCTCATAAAATGCTAGTTCTATTGAATCAGACAATCTATTTAAATAATCATTATCATCAGTGTAAATAGATCTATCAATAACTAAATAAAATTTTTTATTATCTAAATTATCTAATTCTTCGATTCTTTTAATTTGATTATTTATTTTAATTCTTGCAAAGCCTTGTTCTTTAATCAAGTTTAAAGATTGTTTAGTTTCAGAAAGGTTACTAACCGTTTTTTGAGACATAATTAAAAACTTGTCTCCAATATTAAACTCATTTATTTTGTCAATCACAGATTTTATAGAATCTTTTTTAACTTCTGAATTTGAAATAGGAGAGTAGGTTTTTCCAATTCTTGCAAATAACAACTTTAAATAATCATAAATTTCTGAAGAAGTTCCAACTGTCGATCGTGGATTTGAATTATTAACTTTTTGTTCAATTGCAATAGCAGGAGAAATTCCAGAAATACTATCTACTAAAGGCTTATTTAGTTTTCCTAAAAATTGTCTTGCATATGATGATAAGCTTTCAATATATCTACGTTGACCCTCAGCATAAAGAGTGTCAAAAGCTAAACTTGACTTTCCAGAACCTGAAAGTCCAGTAATAACAATTAACTTATTTTTTGGAATATCTAAATCTATATTTTTTAGATTATGCATTTTAGCTCCTCTAATTTTTATAAACCCAGGATTTAACTTTTGATTTTTCAAAATTTAAAATAATCTATAAATATAATCTATAAACACTTTAAATATTTTAATTTTTTAAAGAATTAATTACTGATTTTCTTCCAATTTTTTTGGTTATTGGATCATTATTCAAATTCCATCCTCTTGCAGGTGAAAATTTTCTTCCATACCAAATTATTTGTAAATGAAGTTTGTTCCATAAATTTTCAGGAAAGAGTCTTTTAGCATCTTTTTCAGTAATTTTTACATTCTTTCCATTAGACATTCCCCACCTGAACATAAGTCGGTGTATATGTGTATCAACAGGGAATGTTGGTATATTAAATGCTTGTGCTAGTACTACACCAGCTGTTTTGTGACCAACTGCAGGTAATTCTTCTAAATCCTCGAAATTGTCTGGAACATTACCATTATGTTTATTAATCAATATTTGAGACAATCCATGAATTCCTTTAGATTTCATAGGTGACAGACCAACAGGTTTAATGATTTGTCTTATTTCATTAATACTTAGTTTAACCATATCGTATGGATTATCTGCTTTGGAAAACAAAATAGGGGTAACCTTATTTACTCCAACATCTGTACTTTGGGCAGATAATAATACAGCTATTAAAAGAGTGTAAGGATCTTTGTGATCTAATGGAACCGGAACCTTTGGAAAAAGTAGTTCTAAGGTATCAATTATGTAATTAATTTTTTCAGATTTGTTCATAATAATTATGTAAATTTAAAAATTAAAATTTTATAAAATATGTTAAAAATTGGAGATAATCTACCAGCTTTTTCTTGTCAAGATGATAAAGGTAATGTAGTGTCACAAGATGACTTTAAAGGAAAAAATATTGTATTGTTTTTTTACCCAAGAGCTAATACGCCAGGTTGTACAGCACAAGCTTGCAATTTATCTGAAAATTACGACAGACTTACTAAGGCAGGCTACTCGATTTATGGAGTTAGTGCAGACCAGGTTAAGCATCAATCTTCTTTTTCAATTAAATTTGGATTTCCATATCCACTTCTTGCGGACACCGATAAAGTATTAATAAATAGTTTTGGAGTTTGGGGTTTTAAAAAATTTATGGGTAAAGAATACGAAGGTATTTTAAGAACAACATTTGTTTTAAATAAGGAAGGTGTTATAACTAAAGTTATAGAAAAAGTTAAAACAAAGGATCATACAAATCAAATACTTGATTTATAATTCTTTAAAACCAAAAAGTTTTTTTTCTTTAATTAGTTTAGTGACTTTTTTTGGAATCATTTTTTCCCAACCCTCTTCATTATTTTTGATCATTTGTAAAACTTTTTGAGAGTATATATCTAATAAGTTTTTATCAAAACCAAAAATATCAATAACCTTGTTATTGAATTTGAAAAACTTGTAAAGATTTTTCATTCTTGGAGCTACATGAAGATTATTACTATTAATTATATCTCCATTAACTTTCATCGGATAAAGAAATATTCTTAAATTTTTATAGAAAAGTTTTCCGAAAGCCTCTAGTATGCCACCACTTAGATGACTATAGTATTTTTCATCAAAAATTTCCACTAAGTTGTTTACACCCATTGTTAGAACAATTTTTTCTTGAGTATAATTTGAAAAGTATTCTGCTAACCTATAATATTCCTTAAAATTTGTAATCATAACAGTCAATCCAAGAGAACACAAAAGAGTTGCTCGATGAATAAAGTCAAGTTCATTTACGTCGCCATTGGAGGTTTTTAAATTTGAAAGAGTTATTTCAAATACAGTTAGATGTTTGTTTTCGTCAAAATCTTGTTCATGTGACATTATTTCAATTGATTTATCAAACATGTCTTCATTTACTTTTGTAACAGGCCTAAAACTCCCTCTAATAGCTAAAATATTTTTTTTGTATAATACTCTAGCTGGTAATATGTTGTTTCCGTCTGGTCCAAACATAACTGCTTCAGTCATTCCATTTTTTACCAATTCCAAACTCATTACCCTATTATCAACATCTTTAAATAAAGGACCAGAGAAATTAACAGTATCAATTTCAATCGCACCAGGATCTAAGTGATCGTATAAGTATTTTAGTAACTTTCTAGGTTCGTTATGTTTGTAATATGCACCATATATAAGATTCAAGCCCATTAAGCCTAAAGCCTCTTGTTGTGCTCTAGCTTCAAATAAATTGAATCTTACATGAATTAATATTTCGCTGTAATCTTCAGATGAATCTGTTTGAAATTTTATACCCATCCAACCATGGCCACGATATTTTTTAGCAAAATCAATAGTAGCAACAGTATTAGCATAAGTAAAAAACATTTTATTAGGATGTTCTTTTCTGTCCATCCTAGATTCTAACAAGTTTACCTCATGAGATAGCATTTTTTTTAGTCTTGATTCAGAAACGTATCTGTTATCGGGTTCTTCTCCATAAATAGCGTCACTAAATGCTTTATCATAAGCACTCATTGTCTTGGCAATTGTCCCTGAAGCGCCACCAGATCTAAAAAAGTGTCTTGCTACTTCTTGACCAGCACCAATTTCGGCAAATGTTCCATAAATATGCTCATTTAAATTTATTCTTAAAGCCTTTGCTTTAACTGAGGGGATATTTTCAAAAGGTTGATCACCTTTAAGAGAAATTGACATTTTTTAAAAATATATTATGCTAAGTTAAAAAGTTTATCAACTAAAAAATATATTTTTATAAAAAAATGTTTTGAAAATTACGTTTCTAGGTACTGGTACATCTACAGGAATTCCTTTAATTGGAAGTAGTCATCCAGTATGTTTAAGTCAAAACACAAAAGATAAACGTCTTAGGTCCTCAGTCAAAATTGATTTTGATAATTATACGTATATCATTGATTGTGGTCCTGACTTTCGTCAACAAATGATAAATTGTAATTGTAAAAAAATTGATGGTATTCTATTTACCCACGAACATGCAGATCATACGGCTGGTTTAGACGATATACGTCCTTTTTGTTTTAGAAATGGAGCATTACCTGTTTTTGGACATAAAAGAGTCTTAGATAATCTTTCTAATAGATTCAGTTATATATTTAAAAAAGATAACAAGTACCCTGGAGCCCCAACTGTTATTTCAAACCATATAGAGCCCAATTCACATTTAAATTTAAATAAATTTAAGGTTGTTCCTATATCTTATTTACATGCAGATCTTCAAGTTTATGGATACAGATTTGAAAATTTTGCTTACTTAACAGATTTGAAAACAATTGAGGATAATGAAATAAAAAAACTTAAGAATTTAGATGTATTAGTCTTAAATGCAATAAGAATTGAACCCCATTTTTCACATTTAAATCTAAATGAAGCTTTAGATTTGATAAAAATAATAAATCCAAAAAAAACTTATTTAACTCATATAAGTCATATGTTGGGCTTTCATGATGAAGTAGAAAAGAAATTACCAAATAATGTTCACTTGTCCTATGACGGACTTGTTATTGAGATTAAATAATTTTTTCATTCATCCATTTTAACATAGATTTAAAATTGTCAGGAGATACTCCATGACCAATCGGATATTCTTCAAATATGTAATTAACTTTATTTTTATCTAATATTTCTAGACTTTGTTTTGAAAGTTCAAATGGAAGTATTTCGTCTTGTGTTCCATGAGAAACATAAAAGGACAAGTTCTTTAGTGATTTAATTTCAGAAGTATCAGTTATGTTAGGATCAAAAGCTCCACTTAAAGAAATTACGTTATTAACTTTTTCAGGGTAAGATAATGCTACAGCATTTACTAACATCGCACCTTGACTAAAACCCATTAGATTAATATTTTTATTATCAATATTGTATGTTTCAACACATTGATCAATACATGTTACAATCCTGTCTCTGGATTCTTGAGCTTTAGTAATATCGTAAGATTTATTTCCATTAAAATCTAATGATATATTGTACCAAGCATAGCTATTATTTTGTATTTCGATATCTCCTCTTAAGGAAACAATTGTAATATGGCTAGGTATAGCTCTAGAAAATGAAAATAAATCTTTTTCATTACTTCCGTAGCCATGAACCATAATTAATAGCGGGGATGGAATATTTTCTAAAGTTGATTTACGGATTAAATGATAAAAAGGTAATTTGTTACTCATTAATCTTAATCTTATTTCCATTTATTACACCAATAGGTTTACCTTTCATTTTCATTCCTAAGAAAGCACTATTTTTTGATTTAGATAAAATATCAGCTTTAGAAAACTCGTAGTCATTAATAGTGAATAATGAGAGTGATGCTTTACTGCCAACTTCAAATTCAGGTTTTTCAATATTGAATATTTCACGTCCTCTTGTTAAAATTTCGATAGTTTGATTTAAATCGAATAATGAAAGTAATGAGCCAAAAATAGATTCAAGACCTATAGTACCATATTTAGCATTTTCAATATCTGTTTTCTTGTTTTCTAAATCTATGGGAAGATGATCACTAGTTACCATATCAATTAAACCAGTTTTCACTCCGTTTACTAGTGCGACCCTATCTTTTTCTTCTCTAAGTGGAGGAAGAACTTTAAATCTGGTATCAAAATCTTTTAATTTTTTATCATTAAAAATTAAATTATGAACAGCGACACTACAAGTAACGTTTAGGCCTTTAGATTTTGCTTTTTTAATTAATTCTAATGATTTTTTTGTTGAAATAGTAGGGATGTGTAATTTTCCTCCAGTGTATTCTAAAACATGTAAATCTCGAGCGATTTGAATTTCTTCGGCAAAATTAGGAATACCTTTAATTCCGTAATTTACACTTATAGTGCCTTCGTTTATTAGACCGCCCTTTGCAACAGAGTTATCTTGAGGATATGACATTATAACAGAGTTAAAGGATTGAGAATATAAAAGTGCAGTTTTTAATAGATTAGAATTTAAGATTGGTTTTTTAAAATCATAAAATCCCACAGCACCAGAATTTTTCATATCATATAATTCAGCTAAATCTTTTGATTCACTTGAAAGAGTTAATGCTCCTATGGGATGAATATTGCAAGAAGAATTTAAAGATTTAGATTTTATAAATGAAATGTCAGTTTGATTATCAAGAACAGGATTAGTACTAGGATTTAAAAGTAGATCTGTGAATCCACTTTTAGCAGCAACGTCAGCACCATTTATAAGAGTTTCTCTTTCCTCATATCCCGGTTCTCCAAATGAAACACTACTATCAAACCAACCTACAGAAACATGAAGATTTTTTACACTAATTGTTTTAGCATTTTTAACTGAAATTGTACTATCAATTTTCTTTATTTTACCTTCGGAAATTAAAATATCTTGCTTACTGCCGTTGTGTTTACTTTCGACATTTATAACTTTTGCAGATTTAAGAATTATATTCATGCAACCAAGTTACTTTTTGACACATTTTTTTAAATAAATGCTGGGCAAATATAAGAATTGATTTGAATTTATTGATTATTAATAACTAAAATCCTTCAAAAACACCCAAACCAAACAAAGAAAAATCATATTTAACAGGGTCATTCGAATCAAAAATTCTAAGTTTATTGTCAAGTTCTATAACAGCCTTGTGATCGTTTTGAGTTCTATTTAATATGCCTAATTTTCTAGCTACTCTCCCGCTGTGAACATCAAGGGGACACGATAAATGTGAAGGAGATATTTTATTCCATATTCCGAAATCAACTCCGTTAGAATCCTTTCTTACCATCCATCTTAAAAACATATTAACTCTTTTACATGCTGAACCTTTAAATGGATCGCTTATATGTTTAGTTGTTCTTAATGGGTAATTATTTTTAAAGAAAAGTGATTTAAAATTGTGTATTGAGTTATGCATGGTATTGCCCTCTATATTATCAAAAAATATATTTTCTAAATTTCCATGATTTATGTAGATGTATTTGAGTCTTTTTATAAAATATCTGAAATCAATCTCATTAAAAGTTCTGTGCTTTATATTTAATTTATCAATTTCTTTTTCAGTAGAATTAATTATGTAATCATATGGTGAATTATCTAACAAATCCATCATTTTAAATGAATTTTTAATAATAGTTTTTCTCTGACCCCAAGCAATTGTTGCAGTTAAAAAAGAAGAAATTTCGATATCTTCCTTTGATGTAAAATTATGAGGAACTTGAATAGGATCTGATTCAATAAATTTTTTCTGATTGTACTGTTCGTACTTAGAGTCTAAGAACTCTTTTAATTCGTTATTGCTAAGCCCATTTACCATCTACAAGATTAAGTTTTCTGTCTGTCATGTTTGACAATTCTTTGTTGTGAGTAACTATTATAAATGTAATGTTTAGTTTTTCTCTTAAGTCAAAGAATAGCTTGTGTAATAAATCTGACGATTTAGAATCTAAGTTTCCGCTTGGCTCATCTGCAAATATAATTTTTGGATTGTTAATTAATGCTCTAGCGACAGCAACTCTTTGTTGTTCACCTCCCGAAAGCTGAGAAGGAAATTGATTAATTATATTTGAAAGACCTAGTGTTTCTAAAAGAGTTTTTGCTTTTTTTAGCGAAACATCTTTCTTTTCTCCTTTAATAATTGCGGGTATAATAACATTTTCTAAAGCAGTAAATTCAGGTAAAAGTTCATGAAATTGAAAAATAAATCCAATTTGAGTATTTCTAAATTTAGAAAGCTTTTTATCGTTTAAACTTAATATATCAATATCATTAATTTTAATTATTGAATCATTATTCTTATCAGGAGAGTCAAGCGTGCTTATAAGATTTAAAAGCGTAGTTTTTCCTGCACCTGACGGTCCTGTTATTGAAATAATTTCTCCCTTTTTTACATTAAGATCAATTTTATTTACAACTTTTTTGTTATTGTAAGTTTTAGATATGTTCTTAACTAAAATCATTTTAAACTTTTTTCTTTTTTAATAGATTAAAATCAATAAAGTAATTAATTCTTAACGAAAGTTGGTGGTTTATTGGTTTTTCAAATAATTCTTTTGTGCTATTATAGTATGAAATACCAGATAAATTATCTTCATTAAATATATTATTTCTGTAAAGGAATGTGATTTTACTTCCAGGTGCAAATTCCCAATCGTAACTTAAATCTAGATTCCAAAGATTAAAGTTTGTATTTGGATCATAGTCAGAAATATTTTTATCTGAAACAACTCTATTTCCATCAGATTTTAATAGAAAAAAATCATCTTTATATAGTGCTGAACTCCAAAATTGTCTAAATTTTAAATTCAGTGATTTATAAGAATTGAAATTATAATTTAAAGAGATGTTATTTTCAGTAAATTTTACTTTACGATTACCAAAATATAAATTATCATTTTCATCAAATACATATCCAATTTCGTTCTTACTTATTCCATTTGAAATTCCTAATTCAACTTTAAATTGGTTAGACAACCTGTATCCAGAGTAAAATTCAATTTCAGTCTTACTACTATCCTCATTAAATTGCTCATTTACACCATAAGAATGTTCTATTCCTGATCCATAAACTAGTTTTTTTCTAGTGTCAGATCTGTAACTAAATTCTAATTCGTATTCAGCAGGTTGATATATAAAAAAATCTTCTTTTCTAGTTTCTTCAAAGTCCTTGTATTTTGAAGTATAATCAAAACTTGCTCTAATTTCTTCTAAGTTTAGAGAGATTGCTTCAATTCCTATTCTTACTCCTCTTGATTTTAAAATTTTAGGAAAGAACCTACTTCTTTCACTCATCCATAAATAACCTTCTACTTTTTCGAATAGTTTCGATGGTTCAAATGTCATGTATTTGATTCTCGTCCAAAGTCTTTGATCATTTCTTAAGTTATAATAACCAAGATCATTTTGGTAATAATTAGAATCAACTCCATTCCAACCTATATCAAATCTCAGGCTTCCAGTTAGCTCACTCAAACTTATACCTCCTCTAAATCCTTTTATTTCAGAAAAGGACTTAGAATTGCTTTGGAATACGCTAGCATTAAAATTAAATTTTCTTTTATTATCAAATAAATCAATTACTAGTGCACTGTTATTAGAATTATTAAAATCACTTTCTCTGTTAACATTTGTATTTAAAAAAGAAAATGAAGAATATTGATTTAAAGCTTTTTGACTTAGGGAAATAACATTGTAATTTGTAAGTGGTGCTATTAGTTTGTTTTTTATTTCTTGAGTGTTTAAGTCTTTTACATTAGCATAAGCTTTATCAGTAATTGAATTAATTATTCCAATACTAAGCCCTGAATTCGTAGTTCCAGTCAATTTAATTGAATTAATAAGTTTTGCTTTAGTATCGTAACTTGTTAATTCTTCATTGTCTTCAATTAATTCATCTGTGTTTAAATTAATATCATCACCAATTCTTCTGCTGTAGAAAAAGTTTCCTCCTCTAAAGCCACCATTATCCGCTTTTTTAAATAACTGAGACCCTTCGGTAAAAAACGCTCTTTTTTCATCAAATTTTTGCTCAAATGGACTCAGGTTCAATTCTTTTTCATCAAATGCAACTTGTCCAAAATCAGGAATTAATGTAGCGTCTAATGTGAAATTATTACTGATTCCATATTTTAAATCCATTCCTGCAGAATATCCACTTAATGGTCGATTGTTTTTATTTAAATCTAAAGAAGATTGTAAATAAGGGTAAAAGAATAGTCGAGTAGGAGGAGATATGTTTTTTAGTCCTTTTAATAAGCCTAAAGACTCTCTAAATGTAGAAGTTTTGTTATCAACATAATTCCACGTGTAAAACTCACCAAACTTAATTATTCTTCTTGAAAATTGTATTCCCCACGATTGAATATCAGATGAAGGAAATCTAAGAGCACTATAAGGAATTTTCATTTCCATATTCCACCCGTTTTCATCAATTGAAACTTTAGCTTCAAAAACAGTATCAAAATTCCAATCCTTCTCAGAGAATTCACCAGATGTATAAGAATCTCCAAGTGTTCCTGCGCTGGTTATCTGAAAACCTTGATCGTTTAAATTATCATCATTAGTATTTATACTTAACCAAAACGAATCAGCATTTACTCCCCATATATCATCTCTTTGACTAAACTCTAAGGGAATTGACGATGGATTAGGATCATTAAATTTTCCGGCTACATATATTCCGGTATCATCATATCCTAAATAAATAAAAGACTCGTAACCTTCTCTTTCTTTTTGTCCGTTATTAGGCATGTGCCTTTCGAAATCTGTTGCAGCTTCTAGGTTTTTCCACTGAGAATCATTAATTATTCCATCGATTTTTGGGGGATTATTAAATCTTGTAATTTCAATTTCTTTTCTATTTTGAGAATGATTAAATGTTATAAATAACATAAAAAATAAAACACAAAATCTTTTCATTAATTTTTATTAAAAAACTTAAAACAAGTACAAATTTAAACTAATTTTACAAATGAAAACAATTAAATAATATGATTAAAACTTCAATTTTTGGTGGTGGTTGTTTTTGGTGCACTGAAGCTATTTTTAAAAAAATTAAT
>Ga0209199_1000838_pt1 | contig 40155 bp, 39 predicted proteins | sample COGITO_mtgs_1105_7_FD_184805 | JGI IMG/M metagenome (GOLD analysis project Ga0209199, IMG submission 184805) | Pelagic marine microbial communities from North Sea - COGITO_mtgs_110523 (SPAdes) (version 2) | ecosystem: Environmental > Aquatic > Marine > Epipelagic ... | reverse complement strand
CTATCCGTTTGGATGCACCCATTACATTAGACGGATTAACGGCTTTGTCTGTTGAAACCATGACAAGATGGGTAACCTTATTTTTTATAGCCACATCAACTACATTCTTCGTTCCTAAAATATTATTAAGTACAGCCGCAGCCGGAGTGGTTTCCGTCATATAAACATGTTTATAGGCTGCTGCGTGAAATACAACATCAATTGTATGTGCTTTAAAACACTGCTCTACCGAAGCATAATTAGATACTGAACGTAATAAAAACTCAAATTGAATCGAGTGCTTTGTTTTGAATAATTCATTTTTCAAGTCAAATAATGGAGTTTCGGCTTGATCGAATAAAATAAGTTTATGGGGTTCGAATTTTAGTAATTGGCGCACAATTTCGCTTCCAATAGAACCAGCAGCACCAGTAACTAAAATGGTTTTATCTTGGTATTGTAAAATGTTTTTTTGAAGGTGAATATCGATAGCGTCTCGCCGCAATAAATCTTCAATGATGATGGGTTTTAGGTTACCAACAATGCCTTGACTATTTGCCCACTGGTCAATTGCTGGAACTGTAAAGATTTTAACACCTTGTAATTTAAAAAAATTGAAGATTTCATTTTTCCTCTTTTGAGAAATCTTGTCTGTAGTAATGATCACTTGATCGATGTTCTGTTGCTCCAAAGTTTTCTTTAATTTTTCGTCTAAGGCAAAAACAGAAATCCCTTCGATACTCCGGCCAACTTTTGTTTTATCATCATCGATAAAAGCAATAACATTTACTGTATTACTGTCATCTAAGGCTCTTTTGGCCATCAAGCCATTTACTCCTGCACCAAATAAAATGGTGGAAGTTAATTTATCTTCTTTCGAAATTCGAGCATAGAGTAATTTTACTACAAGGCGATACAAGGACAACAAGGAAAGACAAAAATAAAAGAGGAGGATTAAATAATTGTAATGTGCTCGCGTATTCGCCTGAACATAAACAGCATAAACTCCTATTGTTAATGCTAAACCCATTGTGATTTTACCGATATCTATGAAGGTTGTAAAACGAAGTAACATGCGATAACTTCGAAGCAAGGTCAAACAGACCAATGCGAGAGAAACGAAAATAATTTTATCCGTTAAGGATCTAATGATCAGATTAGAGCCATTCAAATACATTAAGGTTTCTATGGCTAAAAACAAGCAAATCCCGTCCAATACATAGGCGTATCTTTTTGAATAATGGTATTTGAATATTTTTTCGAACATAGTAGTTTCGGTTTAGGAATTCAAAAAAGTAACTATTGATTTTTGAATGCGCTCTTTGTCATGGAGGGTTAAATTACTGCCCGAAGGTAAGCATAATCCTTTTTGAAACAATTTTTCTGCAACCTGACCTCCAAAATATGGAGCGTCTTTGTAGAGCGGCTGCAAATGCATGGGCTTCCACAAAGGTCGTGTTTCGATGTTATCGGGTTCCAAATGGAGGCGAAATTTTTCGGGAGCTAATTTTTTATTTTCAGACTCCTCCATAAGAATGCAGCTGAGCCAGCGGTTGGACAAAAAGCCCTGAGGTTCCTCTAAAAAATGAACTCCGTCCACGGCAGCAAAAAGATCTTGATAAAAGGTATGGTTTGCTCTACGTGCTGCCACTCGATCGTCTAAAACTTGAAGCTGACCCACTCCAATTGCAGCTGTAATATTGGACATGCGGTAGTTGTAACCCACCGTAGAATGTTCGTAATGAGGGGCAACATCCTTAGCTTGTGTTGCCAAAAATCGAGCCTTTACTATTGCCTCTTCATCATTCGACTGGAGAGCGCCACCACCTGAGGTAGTAATTATTTTATTTCCATTAAAACTCAGAATCCCAAAAGTTCCAAAAGAACCACAAGCTTTTCCTTCAACAGTAGATCCTAACGCTTCCGCTGCATCTTCAATGATCGGGATTCCGTAACGTTCTGAAATTTGAGAAATTTCCTTGATCTTAGCGGGCATACCATATAAATGAACCACCAGAATAGCTTTGGGTTTTTTGCCTTGTTTTAAGAAATGCTTAATGGCAGTTTCCAGAGCTTCTGGACACATGTTCCAAGTTTCTGCCTCGGAGTCGATGAAGACAGGCTGTGCTTGCTGATAGGTGATTGGATTTGACGAGCCTATGAAGGTAAAGGATTGACAAAGCACAACATCATCTTTGCCTACATCCAGCAAACGAAGTGCTAAATGAATTGCAGCCGTTCCAGATTGTACAACAGCTGTATGCTTCACTTGGGTATAGTCCGACAAGTCCTGTTCAAATTGACTGATGAAAGGGCCGGCGGGAGCAACCCAATTGGTTGCAAAAGCTTCTTGAACGTTCTTCAGTTCCTCCGTCCCCATGTGGGGGGAAGAGAGCCATATTTTAGATTGCCCCATGTGAAGTGATTATTTTTCCTGGATTCCCAACTACAGTTGCTCCATCAGGAATGTTTTTAGTAACTACTGATCCTGCGCCTACAGTCACTCGTTTACCTATTTTAATTTGCGGTAAAACAACGGCTCCTGCTCCTATAAACGTTTCATCTCCTATTACAACCTCTCCACAGAGGGTAGCATTGGGTGCAATATGAACAAAATCTCCTAGAACACAATCATGATCAATACTGCTTGCCGTGTTGATGATCCCGTGCTTCCCTATCCAAGTTCCTCTTTGAATTACTGCACGGTGCATTACAACTGATCCTTCACCTAACGAACTGAGACGATCCAAACTTGCTGAAGAGTGAATAAGTTCGCCAAAGACATGATTTATTGTTTGTGCCAATTGTTTTCGAATTCTATTGTCTCCAATAGCAATAATAGCCGAAGCGTTAGGAAATAGGTCAGAACTGTACTTTTGATATACGTTAACACCGTCCAAAGTTTTAATTTTGGGGTTTAAATCAAAAACAGCTTCTAGTTGAGAAATTTCTTCTGCTTCAATAATGCTCGATACAACTCGCGCATGACCTCCACCACCAATAAGAATAAATTTAGTTGTTTCCATTAAACGGTTCCATTGTGATTTGACCAGTGGCGTTTACATCTTTCGTCATAAAAACCTTGGTTAGGGTCATCCCTAATATTTTAATATCCAAGATAAAACTTTGATGTTGAATATACCAAAGGTCGTATTTGAATTTTTGTTTCCAACTGATTGCATTTCTGCCATTCACTTGAGCCCAACCCGTAATACCCGGTTTTGCCAGATGACGCTTTTGTTGCTGCTCAGAGTACAAAGGTAGGTATTCTGGCAATAAGGGTCGTGGTCCAACAAAACTCATGTCTCCTTTGAGGATATTCCAAAGTTGTGGGAGTTCGTCTAAGGAGAGTCTTCTGATAATTTTGCCAAGGGGGGTAATCCGAAGATTGTCGGTTAGTAAGTCAACCGAATCATCGCGGGTGTCCCGCATGGTTTTTAATTTATAGATGGTGAACAGTTTTCCATGCTTTCCAGGTCGGGTTTGACTGAAGAAGGGAGAACCGTTGTTTTGAATCCAAAGTAAAAATACAATGATAGCCAACAAAGGACTTGTACCTATCAAAAAGAGGATTGCTAAGATCCGATCCAGTGAATGTTTGATGGCCTTATACATTTTCTTCTCGGAGTTTATATTCAGCTAAGAGTAACTCCCAGTATTGGGCTCTTTCAAAATTAGTTGCTATAAGTGTTTGCGTTCGTTCAATAAATATAGTACGCTTTTCTGCATCTTTATAAAGGAATTGCATCTTTTCAACCAATGGTTGTATTTGCTTTGGAGGAACCAAAAAACCATTTACTTCATCTTCTATGATTTCGTTGCACCCATTAATGTCCGAAACAATACAAGGAACACCCATGGCGCCTGCTTGAAGCACAACATTAGGGAAGCCTTCGCGATAACTTGGAAAGACAAAAACCTGTGCACTTTTCAAAAAAGGACGCACATCTTGTTGGTAGCCTGTTGAAATAATTCTTGGGTTTTGGTCAATAGCATTCATAGTGGATTTGGCCAAAGGATCAAGGGTTGTTTCTTGGGGTCCTACCAGAAGTAATTTTGCTTTGGGAAGTTTACTACTCAATTGTTCGAAGGCTGCAACCAATTCGTTTATCCCCTTATCTCCCACAAGACGTCCGATAAAAAGAAAGACAAAGTCATCTTGAGCGATAGTCCATTTTTTTTGGCATTTTATCAATTCTTGATCTGAAATACTATTGGCATTAAAATGTCCTGTATCAATTCCGTTGGAAGATCCTTTGCCGATGATTTGAAGCGGTGTCTTTTCAGCTAGATGTTTTTTTTGTGTAAAATCCATCAATCCTTTTGAATTGGGATATACATGAGTGGCACAACGGTAGGTGAGGCGTTCTACGGCGTATAAAATTCTTTTTTTCATACCTTTGGCCTCCATAAGGGGCAAGCCTGCAACCGTGTGCATGCGCACGGGTACCCGGGCAATAAAGGCCGCTAACATGCCTATGATCCCTGCTTTTGGAGTGTGGCTATGAACAATATGCGGTTTTTCTTTCTGCAAAAAACGAACAAGCTGAAGTAGACAACGAAGGTCCTGAAGCGGCGTTATTTTTCGAGTTATTTGCAACGGGAAAAAAGCTACTCCTTGGTCTTTTGCGAGGGCCTCCAATTCATCCTTTTGGGCTGAAACAAGTGTAACGGCATAATGGGTTTTAAAAAAACGTGCTTGATTTTCGAGTAGTTTCTCTAAAGAAATTGGAACAGTAGTGATGCGGATGAGCTTTTTCAAGCAATAAAGATACTAATTCGTTGATTAGGGAAATATAAAATTATGATAAGCTTGATAGGTTTGTTTGAAGTCAAAATGATAAAGGGCTTTTTTTGCAGCCGTTTCCCTTACTTCTGATGCCAACGGTTGATCGATCAATTGCTGTAATTGCGCGCAAAAATCTTGCTTTGAAGCGACCAAATTACCCAGCGAATAATCGGCTAAAATAGAGGAAGAGTCCCCTGCCGAAAAACCAATGATAGGCGTACCGCAAACGGCTGCCTCGACCAATACGTTTGGATAACCCTCGGTATAAGAAGTGAATACCAATGCAGTTGCATGTGTATATAGTGGAACAATTTCTTTTACGTTGCCCAGAAGAACCGTCTGCTCTTTTAGAATGTATGGAATCATTTCGTTGGTCCATCCACTTCCTGCAATAACTAATGAATACACAGGGTTTTTAGGTAAAAGCTTTTGAGCAATTTCTAATAACCTATCGGGACCTTTGGCGTGATTATGTCTTCCAATGTATAGGATATATTTTCCTTCAATTGGCGAATTATCTACGTTATCTAACTGTAATTTTTTAGCCAATCTGTTTTGTATCACAGTATTCTTTCCCTTGTAAAAACCATAGCGATTGTGGATTGTTTCTGCCTGATAGGCACAATAAATAATCGGTGTTCTTGCTATTTTGGAAAACAATCCAAAGAAATATAAACTCGTTTTTTGATAGGTTTCTTTTGGACGAAAACTTGAACGGCGAATATTCCAAATGATGTTTTGTTGTGTCTTAAACTTTCGCTTCCATTGATGTGATCGAAGAATACCTTTATACATCCAAGCCAAAACAATGGCTTCAGGATTTGCTTCAAATGCATTTTTGACAAGGGAAAAATCTTCCTTCGCATTGATAACGTTACAATAGCGGGCTATTTGGGCATGATTAAAATCATTTAGATTCCCTTGAATACTGATTACAATTTGATTAACACCATCCTTAGAAAACTCTTCTGATAAACGTGCAAGTACGGTTTCTGCCCCTCCGTTCCCAAGTGTTGGAATTATATGGATAAGCGTCTTCACAACTTAGAGGTATAAGAAATCTGGATCCTTGTAAAACCCTTTTACATCAAATACAACACCCTCGTTTACGATTAATTCCTTGGGGTTTATGGTCTTAAAACAGTCGTGGGAAACGGCTAAAATTACTACATCATACTTGTTCGTCGGGAGTGCTTCTAGTTTTTCAAAACCATACTCTTTTACAAATACCTCCACATCAGCCTCAGGATCATAAACCTCCACTTGAAAACCAAATTCACTTAGTTCTTGATGCACATCAACTACTTTTGAATTCCTAAGATCTGGACAATTTTCTTTGAAGGTCGCACCCAAAATCAATGCAGATGCATTTTGACTGTTTTTGTTCTGCTTCATCAACTGCTTCACTATTTGACTTACAATAAAGGTAGGCATAGAATCATTGATTCTTCGTCCTGCTAAAATCATTTCTGGGGTATAGCCCAATTCTTCCGATTTAAAAGCTAAATAATAGGGGTCTACCCCGATACAATGTCCACCAACTAAACCGGGAAAGAAATTTAAAAAATTCCATTTGGTACCTGCCGCTTTAAGGACTTCGTTGGTGTCTATTCCCATTTTACTAAAAATTATGGACAGCTCGTTGACAAAAGCAATGTTGATGTCTCTTTGGGTGTTTTCAATAACCTTAGCCGCTTCAGCCGTTTTAATGGTGGGAGCCTCGTATATTCCGGCTTCGATGATGGAACCATAGAGTGCAGATAATTCTTTGAGTGTTTCAGGAGTGGATCCCGACACCACTTTCGTTATCTTGGTTATCGTATGTTTTTTGTCCCCTGGATTAATCCGTTCGGGGCTATATCCTACAAAAAAATCACTGTTGAATTTCAATCCGGTTTTTTCTTCTAGAATTGGCACACATATATCTTCCGTTACACCTGGGTAAAACGTAGACTCATATACCACTGTATCTCCTTTTTTCAGAACCACAGCTACAGACTCTGTTGCTTTGACAACTGGGGTTAAATCAGGACTTTTACTCGAGGTTACAGGTGTTGGGACAGTCACAATAAAAGTGTTGCATTGCGCAATATCTGCTACTGTTGTGGTTAGTTTTAATGAGGTTCCAACAACCGCCTTTAACTGCTCATTTGTAAGCTCATTAGTAGCATCAAAGCCACTGTTGAGTTCTTCAACGCGTTTGGTATTGATATCAAAACCGATAACATGATACTTAGAAGCAAAAGCTGCTGCTAAAGGAAGTCCAACATAGCCTAAACCTATGAGTGCAATCTTAGGGTTATTCATTATTTTAAGTTATTGTAATACCAAGTTAAGGATTCTTTTAAACCTTGTTTAAAATCATGACTTGGATTGTAGTTTAATAAATGTTTCGCTTTTTGAATACTGGCTTGAGAATGGGGGATATCTCCCTTACGATCGGGACCAAATTTAATGTCTATATCGGCAACTGGGGGGACAAATTCAGATAACCCTTCGCGAATAAACTTAGTCATTTCTAGAATCGTGATTCGATCCCCAACTGCCGTATTGTAAACTTGATTAATCGCCTTAGAGTTTTTAGTTTCTATTGCCAAATGATTCATTTGAATTACGTTGTCTATGTAGGTGAAATCTCTTGAAAAAGAACCGTCTCCATTAATTTGTGGGGATTCTCCTTTTAAAAATTGACTCACAAACTTTGGAATTACGGCTGCATAGGCACCATTTGGGTCTTGTCGTCGCCCAAAGACATTGAAATATCTAAGACCAATAGTTTCTAGCCCATAAGAAGAACTGTAAATATCTGCATAAAGCTCGTTTACATACTTGGTAATGGCATAGGGAGACAACGGCTTCCCAATATTTTCCTCTACTTTAGGGAGGGCTTTTGAATCCCCATAGGTAGAAGAGGATGCCGCGTAGACAAAACGCTTGATTCCATTTTGTTTACTTGCTTCCAACATATTGAGAAATCCATTGATGTTAACATTAGTGGAAGTAATTGGGTCTTTTATCGACCGAGGAACCGATCCTAATGCAGCCTGATGTAATACATAATCTACCTCAACAGTCGCATTTAAACAGTCGTCAAAAGAACGAATGTCTCCTTCGATAAAAGAGAAGTTGGGATGCTCTTTGAATTCAATAAGATTATACGCGTGTCCAGTGGCAAAGTTATCTAAACCAATAACCGTATATCCTTTTTCAAGCATATACTCACATAAGTTGGCGCCAATGAAACCAGCTGCTCCGGTAATGAGGATTTTCATTTTTGTTCTTTATTTAAATGAATCCATTTGGATAAAACATATACTCTCCAAAGGTAAGCGGAATAGTCGACATCTGTAGTCAAGTGCAATTCAAATAATCTTTGGATTTTAGCGATGTCTAGATTTTCTATAGATTTAAGCCTATCTGTTTTAAGATACTTAGAAAATTCATCTTTAAACGAACCCCTTATCCAATCAGCTAAGGGCACAGAAAAGCCTTTCTTGGGTTGGTCAAAAATTTTCTCGGGAATGTACTCAGACAAAATATCACGAAGTATTCGTTTTCTTAATAAGCCCTTTAGTCGATATTTTAAGGGTAAATTTCTAGCAAATTCAACAATTCTGTAATCAAGGAAAGGACTCCTTACTTCTACGGAAAAAGCCATACTGGCTCGATCTACTTTAACATTACTATCACTTTCTAACCATAATTTTAAGTTCAAATCTGCTGTTTTTTGAAACTTATTTTTACTGAGAAAAAGGTGTTTTCTGAAATGATTCATCCATTGCTTTTTGTCTTTTAGCAAAAGTGTATCAAACCCTGTGAAAATTGATTCAATAAATTCATCGAGGTTCTTCATCAGCAGGATGTTCTTAATTGAATGGCCCCTTTTACCGATCAATTTTAACGGAAAGACATATGCAGCTAAACGTCGAAAAAACAAAGGCATTAAAAAAAGCAGAGAAGCTTTTCTAACCCAATCAAAATGGTTATAACCCAAGAAACTTTCATCACCACCATCGCCCGATAAAGCCACTGTCACATGCTCTTTGACTTTTTTATTGAGTAGTAATGAGGGCAACGCAGAGGAATCTGCAAAAGGCTCGTCATAGGTCTTAAAAAAAGTATCCATTAAAACAACTAACTCTTCTTGACTACTTGTAATTAAATGATGTTCAGAATTAATGATCTCGGCAAATTGTCTTGCAACATGACTTTCATCAAACACTTTGTCTTCAAATCCAATGGTAAAGGTTTTTAATTGTTCCTTTTGGACGGTATTTGCTATTGAAGAAACTAAGGCAGAATCAATCCCACCAGAGAGAAAACTTCCATAAGGGACATCCGACTGTAATCTTATTTTTACGGCATCGATTAGGAGACTGTGCAGTTGTTCTTTTGCCTCTTCATAGGGAATTTTGTTTTCTTTTACTTCTTTCAAATCCCAATAGGAATGAATTTCCATTTGATTACTAACTAAATCAAATGTTGCATATTGACCTGACGGAAGTTTATTTATCCCTTCATAAATCGAAAATGGACTAGGGATATACCCGGTTTGTAAATAAACACTTATGGCCTCTTGATTAAGATCTCCTTTATTTAATGGTGTTAGCTGGCTACAGAGTTCTAGTTCCCCATTTTTCCATGAATAGTATAATGGCTTAACACCCAAACGATCCCTGGCTATGAATACGTTTTTTTTGTTCTCATCGTAAATCGCAAAAGCAAACATGCCATTGATTCGATCTAAAACTTGTTCTCCCCAGGCATGATATCCTTTAAGTAGCACTTCCGTGTCACTAGTCGTTTCAAAGGTATAACCTTCTTGAATTAGACTGTTTTTTACTTCCTTGAAATTATATATTTCTCCATTATAAACTAATGTGAGGTTGTCAAACAAAAAGGGTTGGTTAGAGCGCTCTTCAAGATCTAAAATCGATAAACGGAGGTGTCCTATTGAGATGTTTTTTTTCTGAATAACTCCAAGATTATCAGGGCCTCTAAACTTAATTTTACTAAGTTTCTCTTTGACTGCCTTTTGGGAAACAACAATATTGGTTAGGTATATTCCACACATTTATCTCGCTCTGAATTTATATTTTGCAAAAATCAAATATATTTTTTCGAAGACCAAATCTAAATAATTTTGCTGTTTTGTGCTTTTAAAATCAATTTCTGAAGCTGAAATAATCTGACCTGAAATTGAATCCAGTTCTTCAATCAATTTATAAATTTGATTTGTTTTCATTGATGAGGGATGTATACAAATCGTATAGAGTCCGAAGGGCATTCTCCAAACAGACCATAGCTGTTGTGGAATAAATATAAAATTATTTTTTTTGAAAGTACGAAAACTAAAACCATCCGTAATCATTTTAATTTCAGAAGCTAATTCTAATGCTTTTAACGTGTTTTTATTAAACGTATGTGATGGTGCCATAAACATCGAAGGTTTAATATTATTTTCCTCAAAACATTCGATACTCTTTCGTATAATTTCAGTTTGTTTTTCAAGAGTTTTTCCTACAAATTCAGATTTGTTTCCAAACTTAAAAAAAGAACTCTCTGGCTTGATTTGATTGAACTTATGATGTAATCCGTGTAAAGCTATAGACCACCCTTTGTCCTTCCAGCTTTTTATAAGAGTCCAGAAGTCATGATTCAACTCGGATCCTAAACTTTTATCTTTATTTGCTGGTATTACTCCAATTATAGGTTTGATCTTTTTCTCATCGAAAAAAGTTTCAAAAAGTCTCCATTTTTCTAGTGGCATTTGATGACATGCATCATCAAGTCGAATAATATATTTTGCTTTGTATAAATTCATGTTGTTTTATGTTCTATGGAAAGGCATGTTCTTTAAAAAACATAAATCTTTCACCTTGTCATCATATGAAAACCCTTTAAATGGAATGTCAAAAATATCTGCAAGAATGAGACTGTGGTATCGCATTCCAACTACTTGTTTTGTTTTAGAAAACACTTTTTCAATTTCTTGAATCGATGAGCTTAGCTCCAACATTTCCATATTAGGGTATTTCTGTTTTAAAATTTCATACAAATATTCATCCTCCTCTATTTGAAAAACACAAAAAACAATATTTTTATCTTCTTTTTTTAAGTATGTTTCTAAAAAACTATAGAAATTCTGTGTGAACTTAGTATTCAATTTCAAAACCGGACCAGTTGCCGTAATTAAAGTGAATTCTCTTTTTGCATTTTTTGACTTGAAATCTAATTTATACACAAGGTCTCTAACAACTTCATGCTTGATATTGAAAATTTTTAACTTGTTACTGGAAGTTTTGTCTCTTACAGAAATTTGAGACATCATCTTTAATGCGCCCATCAAAAAAATATTCCCTTTTGACAAGGCACCAATACCAACAGATTCTGCGCATACCCTTAAATTGAAAATGCGACAAAATAGAACGAATATAAAAATGTCTAACTGTGTAAACAATTTACTGTTTGAAGAAAATTGTGTGCCCCCACCAAAAACTACTTGAGTACAGCCTTTAATTTTTAGATGGAACAGATTGTATATTTTTTGGGCTAATTTAAGAAATGGTTTTTGAGAGAGTAGGATTTGCTTTTCTGAAGGAATAAAGTCATAGAAGTTATCTCCCTGAAGGAAAACATAAGACAATGGATTATATAATACTTTAAGCATTAAATCATCGCCAATATTATTCCTACCATAATAACCAACAATTAATTTTATTTTATCCATGATAGTGCGTTTCTAAACTGAGCATGTTTTAAATTATTGAAAATGTTTGCTGTTTTATACTTTAAACAATAGTAATAAAAATATAGGTGATGACTTAATTCCTGACGATGCTCTCTAATTCTTTTCCAATACAAGTCCTCCTCAAAACTTATAGGTTTTGCTGAAAGTCCAATCGGATCACTTATGTAGGTAGCAACAATTTTATTTATCCAATATCCTGGACTCATTTGTAAAACATTCATAAAAAAATCACGGTCCTCCCCGTGTGAGAATTCTGCATTAAACTGCACATCAGAAGCTATTCTAATATTAACTACAACAGCACTAGTCCAACATAGGTTTTGAAATTGAATTAGATGCTTTAAATGTTGATGAAATGAAAATGTTTTACTAGGCATATTATTTATTTTTCGCTCTCCTTTTTCGTTTTTTCTATTAGCTGCATAGAGCGAATAGTCAGGAGATTTCTTTATGGTATTCGAGAAAATCTCTAAAGCATTTGGTTCAAGAACATCGTCCCCATCCACAAAATACACATAATCTTGTTTTATAATTTTTAAGCCAAAGTTCCTAGCTTCACTAACTCCACGGTTCTCTGTAGAGATAACAGTGAAATTAGAAGGTAATTTCATTCGGTCAATTATTATGAGACTCTTATCTGTGCTCCCATCGTTAACTATAATCACTTCATTTAGGACGATTGTTTGATTCAAAATGGAGTTTAAAGTTTTTTGAATGAAGTCTTCCTTATTATAAACGGTTACAACAATTGATATCATTTCTTAGCAGTAATACAGAGGCTTTCAAATTCTCTTTCGTCAGCATCAAATTGTCCTAAAGGGCCTTTCCCAAAAGAAGTTACATTAATTTCTGTGAATCCTAATTCCTCTAGGATGGTTGTTAGTATTGTATCAGTGAACATAAATTGATGCTCCCAACAATAAAAAAGACGATTTAATGAGATTGAATTATGCCTAAATCCTTGGGGAGACTTGTTTGATTCAATATCTTCAAAATAAACTCTAGGGTCTGGCACTAAGATTCTAAGAACACCATCAGTAACTAAATAATTTTTTATGTTGCTAAGACATTCTAAAACCAGATATGGGGGTATATGTTCAATAACATGACTTAAGATTACACCTTCCCATTTATCTTCAAAAGACTTTTCTTTTTTAATTAAGTTCAAGTAATAACGATTTGCTTTATTTGAATTACGTTTTAGTTGACCTTTTAATAGCTGGCCTATAGAAGGGAATAAATCTGTATTAGACACACCTTCAAAGTGAAAATTCCCAGAGCCAAGATTTAAAATCTTATTTTTATCTGATTTTAACAACTTCTTGTTATATCCTAAATTCATCATTATATTGGTAATCTTGAGGCTGAACTTAAAACTCAAATCGCTTAAAGTTTGTTTCTTTTCTCTTTCCAACATTACATTAGAATATTCTTTAAATTCTTCAAATAAACTCATATCATATCAAAATAGGACGATCGTATTGGATCGCTAAAATTATTTACTACAACCATACCTGCATTTCTTATTCTAAATCCACTGGGTTTTAAGGCGTATTTAAATGAAAAAAAAGGTGATTTAACTTGTTCTAAATTCAAGTCATGTTTAACAGATTCGACATGGACTGGCAAGTTCTTTTTATACCGAATCACAGCAAACCCTGAAGTTAATTTAATTTTGTAGTATTTTATATAGGGGTGTTGACAAAATCTCCAATCAATAAAATCTTCTGACCAGTCACAAAATTCAAAATTAGAGATTTTATTTATATATATATTCATTGCTCCATGGTTTTTCCATCCTGATTTTAGATACCCGGGATAACTTTTAGGATTAGGATAATTGTAAATGCTTCCTAAAGTTTTTATAAGATGTTGGTTACTTTTTTTAAAAATTCCTTTTCCTTGGTAATTAGGATCAATACACGTGTCTATACATTGATATCCGTATGCATATTCATTTACTTTCCATAAGCCACGGTAGCCAACAATTTCATCTTCAATACTTATTTCTTGAATTACACTGTCAATAGAAAATTTACTTAAATACTTCCAATTAAACGTTTTCATCGGATACCATTGATCAAATGCCTTATTGAACACCAATCTAAAACTTTCGAAAAGGAAGTGTTTATCTTCTTTTGCAGAGTAATATTTAAATTTAATATTTTTTTGGTTTTCTTTATCCATAACTTTTAATAGCAAAACTTACTAGTCAGGTTGTATTAGTTGGTTTCTCAATGCATTTACGAACCCATTAATATTTACCTCACTAATCAAATTAGCGTCCATATCTACCGCACCACATTTAAATTCCGATGAATTCTCTAAAACTAGAGCAATGTTTTCTTCAATTTCTGTATCATTTATTTTACGATGTAAATATTTATCAATAGTTAGCTTTAAATTATTGTAATCTATTTCAAATAGATTAATGAAAGGGTCGAAAAATGTTTTCCCAAATACAATCGAAGGCTTTCGCATTATAAAAGCCTCAAGACAAGCAGTGCCAGATACAGATACTACTAAATCTGCTTTTGACATAACATCAAAAGTCTTTACATTAGGGCTCACTAATCTAACTCCACTTTTTTTAGAAATATTTTTATAGAAATTAACATCTCTTCTTCCAATCATACTGGGGTTTTCTTTTAGTAATAAAAGGTAATCATCAGGCATGTTGAATCTAATTAAATCGATTAATCGTGTTTGATCAACAAAAAATGGACTTGGTATATTTATTGATGATTCTGGAGAATATTGAAGAGGAAAAAATATGATCTTATCATCCACTTGACTCAATGATTTGATGTCAAAATATTTTTTAGATCTTATTTTTGTAATAAAATATTTGAGTTTATAAACTATTGGGAGGTTGTTTTCAATAGAGACCTTTAAGCGAGGGATATCAATTTTATCAAATAAGATTACTCTTTTCAGATATTTGAAGGTCCTAATGAATAAAGAGGTCTTTATTACACTTTTATATGGGTATTTTTGAGTTTTTCTACTTACACGTATGTCATGAATAATTTGCTTTGCTTTTATCCTATTGTGATTAGAAATATCCTTTTTATTAAACACCAATTCCTCATATTGATTTTTGCTGAAAAAGGTGTTCTCTAAAATTCGACATGAATGAGGAACAAAGCATTCTATATTTAATTTTTTGGCGTTTTCAGATAGCAATATTCCTGCTAATCCTTCAATGGGTTGGGAAAAGATTAAGTGAGTAACTTTTTTGGAATATAGAGTTGAATAAATTAACTCGTTCATTTCAAAATAAATACTTTCTTGCTTCCTTGCTGGTAAATCAATAATTGACTTTTTCTGAGTTGCAATAGCATGATTATTTGATTTAATAAATTTATTTTTCAAATTCAAAATCGAATCACTTAAATAAAACACTTCAAAATTGTTTTTTTTAAAAAAAAATTCATGTGTTCTAGTGGGAGCAACAAATATAAAATTAGGTGAATCCATTAAATCATTAAAACCTTGATTATGAATTAATTTTTCGTAGAAAATATGGGAATATCCAAACGAAAAAAAACAGACTATGTTTTCTGAATTACTCATCCTATAAATAATTATTACTGATTAAATTGTTGCAAAAACCAAATTTAAAATGATTGATGTTACTTAATTTTTGATTATTAATATGTTTTTCTGGTGCATATTCTCCAAGATAAATAGTCTTAAATCCTTTGGATTTGAAATATTCGATTGCATGCCAAAGTATAATGTGTGAGATAGAAATTTTATCAAATTTACTTCGATCAAAAACACCCACACTATAAGAAACTGTATTTTCAGCAATACTGAATAATGCAAAACCTAATAATTTACCTTCTTCTCGAATATAAAAAACCTTTGCCATATTTTTCTCAATCATGGTTTTTTGAATATTCCAGGTTTCATCATTTCTGGTAATTCTACCAGCTACTTTTTGATGAAATATTTTACATTCACTCCATAAGTCCTCATTAAATTCAGATTCTATATTTAAGTTTTTCCTGCCAAAATTTATCAAAGAACGATAACTCTTCCGCAAAACATTCCAAAGTTCTTCTACTGAATACTGAAGATCTATATACATCTCTAAACTTGATTTTAAAGCGCCTGTAAACTGCATCTGTAATTTAAAGTTATTGATCAAATTATTGGTATAAGGTAAGTTCACAAATTGCATTTTGAATGAACTGTTTTTGAAATAAGAGCTTATAATTTTTGAAATCTTAACCCCTTTTTTATAATCAAATGATTCTTCAAAACACAAAGGATAAACGATCACAGACTCGCTGTTAAAGTAACATTTGAATAGACTAATAGAACTTGAATATTCTATCATGAAGACCAATGGAATTGACTCTAATTGATAATATTCTAGTTCATATTGCAATAAGTACGAATTAAAAAACAAGAAATAATCATCTTTAGTTTTAATTTTTTCATCCCAAAGATCTGAAGAAACATCACCAAAATAAACTGGAGAAAATTGTCCCTTTTTTAATTCACCTATTAAGTCTTCTTTTAAACTCATTATTCTTGATATAATTCTTTAAAAAATAAGTGCTGATAAATTAAAATAAGCATCACGATTTATTTTTTTATAGCCCTTTATTTCATTTACATGCAAATCATTCGCATATAGTACAATTACTTTTTTAGCTTTTAAAACCTCAATATTATTGTCTATAAAACGTTGAATTGTATTTATTCCAAAAGGGTTAAACATAAAAAGTAGGTGTGGTTTTGATTCCAGTATTTTTTCCTTCGCATTTTTAAATTCAAATTCAATAGCATTTTCTAGTTCTAAATCTTTTGATATGAGCTTTGCTTTGTCAATCAAAACTCTGTTGAAATCAAATCCAGCAAAGGACTTAAATTTATATTTTTTTTTAAAATAAATTGTTGAAACTCCTAATCCGCAACCAACATCACATAGATGATAGTTTTCTAATTTTATATCACTAGGGATTAATCCCATTAAGCGGTCAATGTTTTTTAACCAAACGGTCATATATGGAGTTGAATCGTTTCCTATATCTTTATTTTGTTTACCTTCATATTGACTAATATCCAGGTTTATCCCTAATGAATTGATGAAGTTTTCATTGAAGTTTTCTTCTCTCTGTCGAATTAGATCATCAGAAATATTATTGTGATTATATGTCATCTTTTGTGTTTTTAATAATGTGGCGTATTACCTGAAAGGCCTCAGCATATTTTGACCCTATAGAGATTCCTCGATATTCTGCTAAAATCTTTAGTCCTTCAGATGAACGGGGATGTGGAAATAATCTTTTTTCATAAGCATAACATTGAATTGCATTAATCTTGGACTGTAAGTGCTTCAATTGTAATTCAACAAAAAAGTTAGGGACAAAGTGTCTTGGATCACTGGATGCTCTCCACTCAGTGCCAGAAGGTGTTTCGAAGGTTATGATAGTATTAACACTTTCATCTTCCATGGGTCGGCACGCAGTCATTGTAGCTTCGAATGTTCGTTGGTGATCAATATTTAAATCCCCTCCATGGTGAGTAAAAACAATATCAGGTTGAAATTTAACTTTTACTTCTTCTATAATCTTTATAATATCCAATAAGGGTATTAAATCGAATCGGTTGTCTGGAAGGTCGAAGGTGCTTAGAGTTTGATAGCCAATGAATTTCTTAGCGTCCAAAATATTGCTCTTATGCTCCTCTAATTCCTTAACCCAATCATTTGTATTTCGCTCTAAAGAACGTGACGTGATACCCTCGCCAAGTATAGTTACGTGCACTTGACATTTATTCTCGTGAACTAAATGGTTTAGTGTACCTCCAAGGCCTAGGAGTTCATCATCTGGATGAGCTACAACAACTAAAATTTTTTTGTTTCTAATCTCTAACATAATTACTCAATTAATGAAAGTATATTTTTAACTCCATTTGAATTAATAACTAAAGCTTCCGTTTTTATATTTGATCTAAGTGATTTTATTATTTCTTCTTTAATGTTTTTTATCGATTTATAGGATACTCTTGTTTTTAAAAATCCGTTTTTATGATAAAAATTTTGATTTAACTCTTGATCAATATCAATACAAATTCCAATAGTTAATTTTCCTAATGCTGCTAACTCATGCAGAGTTTGTCCACAACCCGAGATGACCAACTTGGCTGAACTAAACGCACTAAACATTTCTTCAGAAGATAAATTCATATGAACATCAAGCGTTTTAAAATTCTTTTCTACTTTTAATTTATCCTCTGTATTTCCAACAATTACGTGGATATTTTTTTCTTCTAAATCGATTAAACTTGACAATATAATTGGCAATAAATTTCTGTAGTCTGAGCCGCCTATGAAAACGACGATCTTATTCGTATCATTAGAGGAGTTATCTTTTTCCACAAATGATTGCTGGAATGCTCGAGAGATAATGACATAGTCCTTCCCGCCTTCAACTTTTTTTGCTTTTTGATTATTGTAATTAAAATGATCAAAATATGGATTGGGGTTAAGAAGCAAATCTATCGGGCCATAATCAATCCTATTATAGTCATCAATAACTACAACAGAGTGAAAAATATTTGTGCAAAATTCGTAAAATAAAGTAGAAGCAAGATATGAATCAATTAGTACTGTTTTTATTTCACCTGCTTTTTTAATGAGCAAATCCTTTTCTATTTTCCAATCAAAAACTAAATCCGAACTAATATTTAAATTGTGTTCTCCTCTGAAATAAAGAAACATTTCACAGGATTTGTTTTGATTATACATTTCGTGTAGAATAGAACAACAACGCTTGTAATGCCCTAAGCCAATTTGATTTCCTGCTTCCGTTAAAATTAAATAGGATTCTTTCATTACTTAAAAAATTCTGTTGCATTTTGACATAATATCTTTTCAATTTCAGAAGAAGAAAAATGAAATTTTTCAAAAAAATTAAGATGTTGATTGATAGTCTCTGTTGGCTCCATATACGGTAAATCGCTTCCGTAAAAAACACGCTCAACCCCAATTTTTTTATAAGCAAAAGCAAAATCCTTTTCTAAAGATGAACCTTGATAGAAAGGAAGTGAAAATGAAGTGTCTAAGTAAATATTTGAGTTCTCAAGTGCCAGTAACATAACTTCCTTTACTCGTAACCCTCCACTATGGATAATGATGATTGAAGCTTGTTTTATTTCTTCTGCAATTGAGCACATTAATTTTAAATTATCATACTCAAACATTTTTGATGTTCCATAGCTACCATCTATTAAAATACTCAACCCCTTACTTTCACAATATTTAAAAACTTTTAAAACCAAAGGAATATCCATATCCGATATTTTCTGAATATATGAATTCACCATAACAGCTTTTACGCTATTTTCCATGAGAATATCAATATAAGCGTAAATATCATTGCGTCTAAAATCAATAAGCGATGTTAAATTGATGTTTTTAAAGCTTTTAGATGCTTTCAAAAAACTTGAAACAGAATTTGAAAATAAATCTGTATTGAACAATAAAACATTACTACCCTCAGTAGTTTCTAAATATGTTTTATTATAATTTAAACCTTGAATAAGCTTTTCTTCATCTAATTGTAGATCATCAACTATTACCTCATCAATAGATTTCAATCCCTTAATAGGCAGGTGGATGTTAAAGTCGAATATTTGGATCATTTGGATAGAATTAATATAAATTCTTTTTGCGGGATTGGTAGATAGTCATGAACTAATTTTACATTATCCGTTAATGTCAGTGCAAATTCTAACATCTCTAGTGGATCATGATAAAAGACGAAATCTTCTTTCGGATAATCCGAGGTAAGGTTTGTGCTCAAAAAATCTACTATTAGGGTTTCGTCTATGTGAGAAAATGCGTTAGCAATTGCCTGTTTAGAATAGGCTAAATTATCTACTTGATCTTTTAGGTTGAAATTTAAAACACCTAACATAACACCAATATTCGCAATTGGTACCGTTGACTTGTTCTTTAAAATATCTACCACTTTAAAACTTACCTCAATTCCCCTTGGTACATTTTTTTTTGCTTCTTGAATTAAGTCTGGATTTAAGTCATAGCCAGAATAAGAACTTAATATCTCTTTTTGATTAAAATTTCTCATTAAGAAATGAAGATAATCTCCAAAACCGCATCCAATATCTAAAATGGATTTTTCGTTAAATTCAATACCATTCAATAAAGTTTGACTAAATCTATATTCCTGTTGTTCAATAGAACCCCATCCTAATGTTTTTACATCTTTACCAAGTTTATAAAATCGATCACTGTATCGTTCTATCATCTTAATCGATATCTCTTCAAATGTTTTTTTCATTTTTCAAATGCAAGTTTTTGACCTATAGTGTTAAAAAGGCTTTCAGTTGGGTTTAAACAATTAATATCAGAAACCAATCTAATTAATTCTCGTTTATCGATATTCATTTCACTTGAAACTTTATTGGCTAAAGGCATATAAGAAGAATGGAATCTACTAACTCCAATATGAATTTCATTTGAATTCAATCCTTGTTTTCTTGGCATTATTGGGTCAATTATTCTTTCAGCAAAATCATACAGGTCGTATAAATTAATACCCAAGTCAATTCCAGTTTTTTGAAGAGCATAAATTAAAATTTCAGTTTGAGTGTTTCCTGCGCTTCTTCCCATTCCACGTATACAGCTGTCCACATAAGTAGCTCCAGAATTAATCGCCTGCAGTGTATTTGCAAGAGCCATTGACAGGTTATTGTGTCCATGAAAACCAATAGATGTAGTGGTTTTTTGTTTCACACGATCAATATACTCATCTATTTCGTTTGGCATCATACATCCGGCTGAATCAACTAAGTAGATAACGTCTGCTAAACCCCACTCATCAATTTTCTTTATTATTTCACAAAATTCGTAAGATTTAACTGCATAGCTCTTCATTAAATTAATTGCGACAAACAAACCTGCTTTTTTGGCGTAAGCCAAATAATCATATGTTTCTTGATAACTATTAATATTAATTCCAATTCGTAAAAAGTCTAATCCACATTCTTTTGCCTTTTTAATATCTTTTATTGTTCCTATTCCAGGAATAAAAAATGCTCCTATCTTAGCAATGGGAGAAGACTTTTTTGCAGCACTAATTAGGTCTTTATCATTTACTTTTGCTAATCCAAACTCTTTTTTATTCCAAGCTCCAAGGCCTAAACCATGACCTACTTCAATCCATGAAAACCCCAGGTCATCTAGTCCTTGACAAACTGTGCTGGTTTGAGTTTCAGAAAAATTGAAGTCTACAACATATGAGCCATCTCTCAATGTATTATCCACAACATGTATCATAAGGCATAATATTTTATTTTCATTTTACTTTTAAAGTCTTTGAGGTTTCGATATGTTTGAGGACTATTTGGGCTTGAAATAACAAGCATTGAATGTCTAGAAGAGCAATCTTCAATTGATTCAACCATTTCATTTTTCTTGTAAATAGTTCTAAATTTAACAACATATGGAAGTTCATTCAACTCTTCTGTATTTATTGACTCGATAACATTTCCTTTTTGGAAATCCAAAAAAGTTAACATTACAGAATTTTTCATATGCGTTTTGCCTTCAGGCATGAATTTATATTGATCAATCCCCATACACTGATCAATATAAATTTTATTTACATTGATTTCAGTTAACAGTGGTAAAATAGTTGATGAGGTATATACTCCTCCACCTCTATTAGTACATTCTACTAAATATATGTCTTGATCTTCCGTTACGATATATTCACCATGAGTATGACCAAAGGTATATTTAAATGTGTTAACAACTTCATTATGATAATGCATCAAATTTAGAATTAGCTCATCATCGAAATCAGCTGGGTATATTATTTCTTTAGTTACCGGTTTAAGTCCTTCTTCGAAAACTCTAGAAGCGACTGTCAAAGAAACATGCCCTTCATTAAAACAAAACCCATCAACTGTTACTAGAGTTCCAGTAATAAATTGTTCGCAAATCACTCGTTTAGAAGGAGAGTTTGATATGGCTTCAAAAAAAGCGCTTCTAAGCTCAGAATCTTTCTTAACTATTGTAACTCCAAAAGTTCCTCTGCTATCGACTGGTTTTACAATTACTGGATATTGTAATTCAATAGTTGCATCTCTAATTTCATCTAGAGTATGTATAAGCCTAAATCTCGGCTGTCTTATTTTTTTGGCTTCAATTAACTGCCTTTGCTTAAATTTATTATTAGATAATAGAGCAGAATGAATGTCAACAAAAGGTAATTTTAATGCTGACGCTACAATAGATGAAGTGTATAAAGAATAGTCACAATTATCTGAAATAACTGCATCAATTTCATAAGTTTCTGCAATATTAATATGACTTTTAATGTCGTTACTGTCCTTAACAAGATACTTATCACAATAATTCAATAATTGTGCAGTCACGGTAGGATTCGTTCCAATTATATAAAACCCCATTTTCTTTATTTCTTGTAGTAAAGATTCTTGTTCCCAACCACACCCTATTATTAGAATTCTATTTTTCATTATCATTGATATCACAAGTTCTTTTATCTCCTATATTTCTGTATATTTTTTCTCCTATATTTCGAATAATTTTTATTTTCATGATTATAAAAAGAGGGTAAAAAGGAATTTTTAAGCGTTTAAATATTTCTAGATATGTAGCATATCCTTTAAAAAAAAGCTCACCATCGTAAGAATATAAGTCATAGTACTTTAATTTCATTTCCTCCGTATCCTTAGCAAAATTCATGTCCTTAGCAAATTTAAATTCACAAGATCCGTTGTTGAAAAAATTTAAAAAAGAACGCACCTTTTTACATATTCCACATCCCTCATCAAAATAAATAACCAGTTTTTTAAATTTCATATAAATCTTGTTTGCTCTTTCAATTGGTCAGGTATTTCTGTAACTTTAAATACATAATCAGTGTGAGATTTAAAATCACATATTACTATTTTAGTCCATTTTTTTTCAGAAAAAGAGAGAAACGTATCCTCTAGATTAAATCCCCGAACTGATAATGATACCTTGCCTTTATTTTCATTTTTTTGATCTAGAGCAGAGTATAATAAGTCTACCATTCTTTGCTTGTGTAAATCACTTTTCGGGCCAAACTTAAGAATACCTAAACAAAAATCCGTCACGAAATACATTGCAGACTGAAAAATCCTTGGGTGCCAGTTTTGCAACCTACCCGGATAACCTTCATCTGAAAAAGCTCCATCCAAGTGTGTATCCGTATCCTCCATTGAAAGCTTATAAATATAAAATCCTGAAAGATGTCTTTCATTAAAAACCGCAATTGGGCAAATAATTCCAGTTAAAAAGCGATTGAACTTATAAAAGGATGAATCTGAATAGAAAAAAACTACTACTAAAGAGTATAGACTTACTGCAATAGATATGACTAAGTAGAAATCAATTTCATTGATTTGAATTTCTAAAAAGCTAGGGTACTCATTAATGTTCATGAAGAAAATTAATCCAAAAAGTGCAATATTTAAAAATAGGATTTGACCGATAAAAGATAGGTCAACAATTGAAAACAACGAAATAGCAAAGCCTAAAAGGATAAATGATGTTATCATAAATGTATCGAAGTGTAATATGGAAATCATGAAGAAAAATTCACAAAACAAAATGAAATATGTGAGTATTTTCCATATGAATGGGCTCTTAATATCGCAAATAAAATGAAATTTTTTATTCACTAAATGCGGAAGTGTTAAAAAAGTCTTTGCTGCAATTCCTTTAAGCCAAATCGGACTTTTTAGCTTCTCATATCCCGCTGACAAAAGTATTATTGAATTTGATAGTAGAAAGGCATTCAGCATGTTTTCTGAATATAAAAAAATGTCAATATTAAAAAAACTATCTAATGAATACATTTTATTTGTTCCTAAAAAAGGAAGGAAAAATAATACATTCTGAAAATAAATTTCTTCAATTGAAAAATAATTTGAGTTGTGAAATATCAATACAAATAACAGAAAAATCAATACCGAAGAAACAGGTGTAAACAGTCCGAAAATAAGAGAAAATGCACAAATTAGTTTTATTCTAAAAAGTAATTTTGTTTTATTTTTATTACTATGAATAAGTATGTATGCTTTTTTAGATCGATATATCCTCAAAACTAAAAGTAAACCAAACGCTATTCTATATATAGATAATAATTTTTCTGCATTAGCATCTATCATCCCAATCACAGGAAATCCTGTAATTAACATTACTATAGTTAAAAATGAAAAAAATATAAAAATCCCCGTTCTCAATTAATCCAGTGTTTTTTTATTACGACTCCTTTATCAATGTTTTTTAATGCTACTAATTTTTCTTTTTTGTATAAAACGTTACAATCTACTCCCTCTTCATTTGATCGATAAAAAGAAACATCTTTTTGAGTGATGTATTCTCCTTTTAAAATTTCTCTTTTTGCGAAAATTATTGTTTTTATTGTTTTTTTAAAATCAAACTCCTCATCCTGTATGATATCACGATTACTAGTGTTTTGCTTTGCAAGGTCGATTTCTCTTATTTCCTTACAAAGTAATTCCATTTCTTTGGGATCACAGGCGAATTCATTACTGTCTGGTGCATCAAAGTTTTTATTTAAGGTGAAATGTTTTTCAATTACAGTTGCTCCCATTGCAACAGCAGCTTTTGCAATATGTGTACCAACAGTGTGGTCCGAAAACCCAATAGGTTGATTCGGGTGTTTTTGAATATAATGCTGAATCATAGGTAAATTAACCCTATCTGGTGGGGTGGGGTAAATGCTGTTACAATGTAATATAATGAATTTGGAATTGTTGTGTTTTTCAAAAACACGCACAATAGAGTCTAACTCATCATTGTTGATAATTCCTGTTGAAAAAATAGTTGGCTTATTTATAGAAGCCACCCGATCAACTAACTGAGGGAAAACACCTATTTGTGCTGATGCAATTTTATAAAGAGGCGCATTAATTTCTTCAAGAAGGTCTATTGATTCAAGATACGTTGGAGAAGAAAAAAAAAGAACTCCTAATGTTTTGCAATAATCGTTTAACTCTTTATGCCAAAATTCTGGAAATTCAAGTTTCTCAATGAATTGTTTAGTTTTACTATCTGGGTTATGATACAGCTTACTCAATTGAATTGACTGAAATTTGATTGCATCAACACCTGCTTCAACAGCTGATGCAATAGTTTTCTTCGCAATTGAGAGATCTTGCATATGATTTGAGCCAATATCTGCAATGATAAATGTCAATTCTCCTCCAATAATTTTATCACCTATTTTTATCATTTGTGACTGTTTTTACTTGGTAATGTGATTTCAAATATTTTTTCTTCCTTAGAATTATAACTTTTATTCTCTTCAAACCCATTTTTAATAAACACTCTAATTGAAGGTGTATTAAATGTTTTTACAACTCCTCTAAAAACAGAGATGTTATTCGTTTTTGGTGTTTTTAATAAGTATTCAATCCCCTTTTTTATTAAAATATCGCCAAAACCTTTTTTCCTGAATTCTTGATCTATAGAATAATCAATCAATGCTATTTCATTTTCAATATCGAATCGTATTTGACCAATCGGGAGCTCATCTAGTTCCATTACTAAAAGAATTGAATTTTTAGAATTTAACTTATTCGAAAACCATTTTTCATGTATCGATAAACTAACTTTATCTGAATCAATAGAGTTTTTTCTTACAATAGGTTCATTGACCCATCTTAAATATAGAGATAAATCTTCTAATTGAGCTAATCTTATTATTATTGAATCTTGCATTTTTAATTCAACCTTTTAAAACCATTGTGAATAATTGGTCCTTTTAAGAAATCAAAAACACTTAGTTGACTTGTTTCAAATTTTTTGATTTTTTCAAATACAGGATCTAACTCAGTAAAGTAGTTTTCTAAATATTTTTCCTCATGGGCTAAAGATGCATAAAATGCAGTTCCTGCCAAAAAACCTTTTTTTAACATTTCTTGTACAAGAAATGTTTTATAAGCCTGATGATTTTTGCTTCTAAAAGCGAAATTTGAAAGAGAAGGTATTCCAGAAATATCAATATTGATTTTATGAAGTGAGGCTAAGTTAGACCAACGCTCTTGAACACTACTTCCAATTGCAGTTATAAGCTCCCAAGAGGAAGTTTTTTCCATTATCTCAAGCGTTTTTAAAGCAGCCGTTGGGCCTATACGCTCCGTCCAAAATGTACTGCTTATAAAAGTCTTTTGCGCAGCCTCCATGACCTCTCTTTTTCCAACAACAGCAGTAATTGCATAACCATTCCCAAGAGTTTTACCATACATTGCGACATCGGGTTCAACATTGTATTTCTTATGTATTCCACCAAAAGTTTCACGAAAGCCTGAGGTGCATTCATCAAAAACTAAAACAATGTGATTGTCTGTAGCTAATTTTCTTACTTTTTGTAGAAAATCGTCCTTAGGTCCAAAGTTGCGTTGAACTTCCATTTTAATTACACCAATATTTTTTTCCTTAACCAACGTTTCTAATTCCTGAAAGTCATTGTACTCAAAAGGAAAAGTAGAGTTTTTAAGATTTTTAGGGACACCGCTAGGGCTTAAACCAGGTAATAAATGAGAAGAAAGATCATCCTGTCCGTTATGGTTAACCGATAGGTACCAATCGTGCCAACCGTGATATCCGCATATAGCCACATTGTCTTTCCCTGATGCAGCTCTAGCGATTCGGATGGCTACGGCATTCGCTTCACCACCAGTACGGGCAAACCGAACCATTTCTGCCCATGGATTAATTTCGATTAACTTTTCAGCTAAAAGCACTTCTTCTGGACAGTTCAAAGTGCTCATATTACCAAGTTTAACTGTATTTAAAACTGCATTATCTACTTCTTCATGACCATATCCCAATGTATTGGTTCCTATACCCATAATGCTTACATCAATATATTTTTTACCATCAAGATCCCAAACTTCACAGCCTTTTGCTTTAGAATAATAGGCGGGCCAATTTTCAGGCAAATGCATTTCAGGGCGTTTTGAAAGAAGCATAGTTCCTCCTGGAATAATCTTTTTAGCACGTTTATATAAATCTTGTCCTTTACCCATTTTATTTGATTTTATTGTTCGAAATTAAAGAACCTTCATTTCTCTTAATCTTTTGATTATAAAATAATCCTAGATTGTTTAGTATGAAATCTGTGTAGACTTTCCAGCTTTTGTCAATACCTAAGTTAGTTATCAAAGTCTTTACAGCATCAAAATCTTTTGATTCATCTACAGTCATTCTAACGCTATTGTAGTTTACTGATGATTCGAAGTTCTTTGAGGTAAATAGAACCTTTCCGAAGAAAGATGAGTTTTTTCGGACATAGGGAGTAACATGTTCTCTGTCGGAATTCAATGTGGTTTCGATCCGTGATTTCTTTAGAGCTGACCATTTTATCACTTCTACATCTTGCCCGTCTGGAAAGGCCTCTATCAGCGTATTGGTGGTATAGTCTAGGTTATTATCAACTGCTAATTGAATTATTTCGTCCATCAAGACAGGATCAAGTAATGGACAATCTGAAGTTACACGAACAATATAATCTGGATTTCGGTCTTTTGCCGCATTATAGAATCGTCCCAAAACATCATCGGTATCTCCTTGATAATAATCTACCTGAACTGAGTTGGCAATCTTTATAATTTGCTCCACTCCATCTTCGTATGTTGTAGCCACAATGAGATTATCACCATAACGAGATTTTTTAAGGCGCTCTAAATGAATTTGAAGTAACGATTTCCCTTCAATTTTTTTTAAAATCTTTGAAGGTAAGCGTGTGCTTCCAATTCGTGCTTGTGTTATTATAATTACATTTACCAAAGTGAGGGGTTTAAAAGGTTGTCATTTTGAATAGAAATCATGTTTATCTCGTCTACGGTTTGCATTGATATCGAATTCGATAGAATATTGAGGTTGTCTTTTAATTGATCTAATGAATCAACACCAATCAAAACGTTATCAATAAAATCCATAGAGAACGCATAACCAATTGCTAATTCTTCCATTGTTAATGATTTTGACTCTGCTATTTTTTTTAATTTTTCAAGTGGTTTTATAAGGGGATACAGATTAGTAGGTAGTTCATCTGTTTTTTTAAAAAAAAGTCCCTGCAAAAAAACAGATCGAGTATCTAGTGTTTTTCCTTTGGATTGTATTGCTGAATAGACTTTCCCTCTTTTTGATTCATTGTCCAGAAGATTGAATGGAGATTGAATTCTATCTATATTAGAATCCAAGTTTAGGGCTGCTACCTCCTGATTTGAATATACAGAAACCCCTAATTGGTTAAAACAGATTCCTTTGTTGTTTTTACAAAAAAGAGAAAGTTGTGGCTTCAATTTTTCATATAACTCAAAGGAGTGCAGCATCAATACTTCTAGTTTATCAACTTTCAATTTTTGGAGGCTTTCATGAAGTTGTTTTTCCAGTGAAATCTTTGCAGAATTCACTTTAGTTATGATCTCAAACTTTTTATCAGGATTAGAAGCTAAATAATCTCCAATAATTCCTTCTGAATCTCCATATCCAGCAGCGGTATCTAAAGTCATAATGCCTTTAGAATAAGCATAATCTAAAATACGATGAACTTCGTGTACAGGTACTTTTCCACCTGTATTATTGATCCCGTAGTTTAGTCCAAACTGAACCGTTCCCAGTATAACGTTACCCATGATTTTGATTGTAAAATTGAACGATCCTTTCGATTACGTATGCTTGGTCACTACTCGAAAGTGAGGGATACATTGGAATACTTATACATTGCTCATAATATTCTTCCGCGTATTTTAGAACTTGCTCTCCATATAGCCCTACATAATAAGGTTGTTTATGAACTGGGATATAATGAATCTGAGCACTAATACCACTTCCTTTTAGATAGTCATAAAGGGCTTTACGTTCGTCCACTTGAATCACAAACAAATGAAAAGCATGGCCCTGATGAAGACTACTTTTGGGAATTGTAACGGGAAGGCCTGAAAATGCTTCTATATATTTTTTGGCTATTTCTCTTCTAATTTTTAAACCCTCTTCCGCACGATCTAACTGAGATATCCCCAGAGCACAAAGTAAGTCTGGCATTCTGTAATTATACCCCAAACTTTGCATTTCATAATACCAAGCACCATCAGTTTTGATTAATTCATTTGGATCCTTTGTGATTCCATGAGAACGCAATAAAAGTAACTTTTCGTAGATATTTTGATCATCGGTGGTTATCATTCCTCCTTCTCCACATGCAATGTGTTTTACCGGATGAAATGAAAATATTGCAGCATCCGCAAACTTACCATTACCACAGTTTTGTTGATCCCCATTTTTCGAATTAAAAAAGCCACCAGGCGCATGGCAGGAGTCCTCGAGAATCCAAAGACCATATTCGTCAGCTAATTCTCGAAAAGCCTCCATGTCGACAGCATATCCTGCAAAATCTACCGGAATTATCCCTTGATAAGTCCCTTTTGGAGCAGATTCAAGTTTAGTTCTAACTGCGTTAATATCAAGACAGTTTGTACTGGGATCTATATCACAGAATTCAATTGTACCTCCACAAAAACGAATACAGTTTGCAGAAGAGGTAAATGTTATCGGTGATGTGATGACTCTACTGCCCTCCTGAACGCCTAAAGCTAGAGCAGAAAGGTGTAAAGCTGCTGTTCCATTCGATACTGCAACTGCATACTTCGATCCAACATAGGACGCAAATTTTTGTTCAAACTCTTGTACCTTTGGTCCTTGAGTCAAGAAATCATCCCGTAAGACAGATGTTACAGCTTGGATATCATGCTCAGAAATATGCTGTTTCCCGTAGGGTATCGTTTTCATCAGCCAATATTAAAGTTTGGGTCAACGTTTTTCTTTATTAATGATTTAATTTCATCAACAGAAAGCACGTCATCGTTCTTGCCAGAATTATAGGAAAAGTTTTCTTTTACTTTCTGAGCAGAAAAATGAGCAATAAAATCATTCGTATCAAACAAAGGTACCTGAGGTAATATTACATAATACTTCCCTAAGTCATAGGTCGTAAAAGAATCAGACTCCGTGATCATTTCCTCGTGTATTTTTTCGCCAGGTCGAACGCCAACGATTTCATGTTTACAATCTGGACCAATTGCTCTAGCAACATCTGCTATTTTGTATGAAGGAATTTTTGGAACAAATATCTCCCCTCCCCAAGCATTTTCTAAGGCATGTAAAACCATTTCGACTCCTTCACTTAAAGAAATATTGAAACGTGTCATTTTTGGGTCTGTTATCGGCAATACGCCTTCGGCTCTTTTCTTTAAAAAAAAGGGTACAACCGAACCATTAGATCCCATTACGTTCCCGTATCGGACTACAGAGAAATCTATATTACTCCTTCCCCGAATATTATTTGCTGCAATAAAAAGTTTGTCCGAGGTTAATTTGGTAGCGCCATAAAGGTTAATAGGAGCAGCCGCTTTATCTGTAGATAATGCTACAACTCGCTCAACCTTTGTTTCTAAACATGCATTGATTAAGTTTTCAGCTCCTAAAACATTGGTTTTGACACACTCCATGGGATTATACTCCGCAATATGCACGTGTTTCATTGCGGCAGCATGAATGACATAGTCTATGCCATTTAGAGCTGTTTTTACTCTATTTTGATCTCTTATATCTCCTATAAAGTAGCGAATAAAAGGATATTTAATCAAAGGGAATTGCTGCTCCATTTGAAACTGCTTTTGCTCATCTCTTGAAAAAATGACTAGCCTTTTTACCTCAGGGTATTGGCTGATTATTCTTTCAACTAAAGCTTTGCCGAGGGAACCTGTTCCGCCTGTTATTAAAATTGATTTATGGTTTAACATATTCGCTTATAATTAAATTCTTTTCTTTATTTAACTTTCCTTCTTTGAGTGAATAAATATCGTCACAATTCTTTAGGGTTATTAACCTATGGGTGACTATTATTATGGTCAATTGACCTTTTAAACTGTCAATTGAAGTCATAATGTCTTGCTCTGTTTTTATATCTAAAGCACTCGTAGCTTCATCCAGTATAAGAACATCTGGCTGTCTGTATAATGCTCTAGCAATACCAATTCTTTGTCTTTGACCCCCAGAAAGCTGAACTCCTCTTTCTCCAACTTTAGTGTGATACCCTTGGGGCAGAGATTCTATAAGTTCTGTTAACTGAGCTTGTTTTAATACTTTATCGATTAGTTCAACATCTATTTTCTCTTGATTTGTTCCAAAAGCAACATTCATAATAATACTCTCATCAGATAGAAAAACATCTTGTGAAACATAACCTATTGCTTCTTGCCAAGAGCATATATCACTATGTATGTTGAATTCTTCATCAATCAGAATTTCACCACTTGTTGGATGAAATAAGCCAACAATAATATTAATTAGTGTACTTTTCCCAGATCCTGACACACCAATAATTCCTGTTGTAGATCCAGCCTCTAATTTAAATGAAACTTGATCCAAAATGATTTTATCTATCCCTTCATAAGAGAAAGAAACATCATTAACTTTAATATATTTATTGAGTTTTGTTCGTTTACTATTATGTCCGGATAATTTATTTTCATATTTGACAACATCAAATTCTTTATATAACAAATCAATGGATGATTTATAAAATTTTATATTCTGAAGTGATCCTAAAATTCTATTAATTGAAGGAAGAATTCTAAAGGTAGCTGCAACAAAAACACCCAGTGTTACAATAACATTATCTATATTTTTATTTTGAGCTAACATGATGAAAATAAAAAAGATCAACGAAAAAACGGAGAGTAATTCTAAATAATATCGAGGTATTTGTCTTAAAGTAAGCGCCTTAGTACTCATAGAGGCTTTGATACTATTGTTTTGTTCAAGTTTTTCTTGAAAAAAATATTGTTTACCTAGTAGAATTACTTCTTTAATTCCTGTTAAAGTTTCCAATACTGTTTTGGAAATTTTACGATCAATTTCTTCTCTTATTTTACCCCATTGAGTTGTCCTTTTTTTTGTGAATTGATAAAACAACAAAGAAGATAATCCAAAAAATAGCATTACGACAAGGGTTCCAAGGGGTTCTATAAAGAACAACGTTATAATCACTGAAAAAGCTAATGTAGCTTCTGTAAGTAAACTAATTGTTGAAACTAAGAAATTAGAAAAATAAGTAATCTCAACCTGGAAATTCTTGATTAAATCTGATGAGTTTCTATCAACATGAAATTTATATCCTTGATTCAGATAGTTGGTAAAAAGTTTATTAGATAAAAAAGCCGATAGATTGGATATGAACCTATTTTGAAAATGACTTAAAAAAATTAGAAATGCTGACTTAAAAAAATAAATAATCAATAAAGACGCTAAAGCTATTTTAATGATCTGCTCTTTATCTGTGATTTTTAAAAAATCAAGGATTGATTTAGATATATCACTCGTTAATAAGATCTCGGGATTAAGAATTGCGGTAAGAATAGGTAATAAAACACCTATTCCAAGTACTTCAAAAGCCATTCCAACAAAAAGCAAAAAAACTAGCAGCGCCAACTTCTTATGTTGCGAAGACGGAATTAATTTTCTTAATTTTTTATAATTATTCATTTTAAAATATAATAAACACCGTTTTAATTTTTATTTGATTGAAATAAGTTGCCCATCAAAAACCTTAAGAGATTTAATCTTTTCACAATAATATTCTTTCGATTCTTCCGTACAAACTTATTTGGTTGGCCAGAAAAAGCTACCGCATGCGTTTGCTCAGATAACATAAAAGGCACGGTCAATTCTAAAATAAGCCTCTTATCCATAAAAATTATATCAGCTATTTTCATAAAGTATGATGCTTAGTTGATTTGGATTAGGTTTTGTAGCTAAAGAAAAATTAACCTTACGATCAATCAAGCCCTCTACTTTTTCTTCTAAAGCATCTATGTATTCTGTGTTTAACTGATTTCCGACCAGTACCACATCGATAGCTCCCGAATCAAGCCCTCGAGCATAATCCCCTACTAACAATATCTTTTGAACTGGCCCCATACGCTCTAAGACGCGATCTACAATCTCTTCCAGTCCAAGATGCTTATATACTACTTTTTGAAGAACATCAAACAAAGGGTGTGCTGTATTAGCCTTATAGCCGACTTTGTTATTGTCTTTATATTTTTCTAGGTAACCTGCTTCGGAGAGATGATTTAACTCTTTGCGGATTGAATTTGTTGATTCGTTAAACTCGGTCGCTAAACCATTCAAATACCCACTATTCGCCTGATTGATAAAAAATTTAATCAATAGGCGAAGGCGGGTTTTGGATGTAATCAGTTTATTAAGCACTATAAATGTATTAATCTAAGTAACAAATGTACTTGATTTTTAATCAAAAAGCAACTTAATTTGTGCAATATTTATTAAACTCCTGTTGATACATACGTTTGGGATAGGTGTTAACAAGTTTAGAGAAGGCAGCACAGGCTTCTGGAAAAGAGCCTGCTTTGTATAAAGCAAGGGCTTTATAGCGGAGTGCTTTTTCTTTTAAATTAACTTTTTGAGAGCTTTGAATCCGGTTAAGATAGCTAACCGCTTCTTGGAATTGTTGATTCTCATAAAGTGCTAATCCAGAATTTAAGGCATAGGTATATTCCAAAGGGTCAAGATCAAACGCTTGTTTAAACAAACCAAAAGCGGCGTTAAAATCTTTGGCGTTATATAATTCAATTCCTTGTTTGTAGATTTCCTCTGCCTGAACTACTCGTTGTTGCCCGTAGGTCAATATCCGATAAAGCTTAAAAACTGTATCGTCTTGGGGAAATAATTTAAAGGCTTCTGCGGCTTTGCTCATCGTCATCGTATCACCTAAACCAGTTACATTGGCTAAGGAACGTAAGTAGATCGTCCAAATTATCGGAGTATCTCCTCCGAGAGCACGGACCGTTTCAAAAGACTTATTCATCTCTGCCACATCCTTTCTGGCCACCAAAGAATTCATATACAAATTGTAATGCGGCATATTATTGGGCAAGTTTTCAAAAGCTAGTTTAGAATAATAATAAGCACTATCAATTTGTTGTTCAGATGTAAAAAATTGAGCCTTAAGATTCTCTCCAAAGAAAATTTGTGGATTATCTTTTGATCCTAAAAGGGCGTATTGATGTGCTTTCTCTTTCTGATTATTTAAATAAAAATAACGAGCTTTCATTGCCTTAATGGGCATTGCTGTTTCGGTTAGGTTTGGAAAGTCATCTTCAATTTGATCTAGTTCGGCGAGGGTTAGATTAAAAGTCCCGTTATTGAACTCATATAATAAACGACCTTGCTGAGTAAGAGATTGATACGATAATATGTGAATAATAATACCTGGTATAAGCAAAATTAAAGATAGTCCGAGAATGATTTTGGTATATAAAGGTGCAATTGGTTTTGTTCCTTTAGAAGTAAAACGATTCAAGTAGATGGACAATAAAAGACCCATGTACAAAGCTAAAGAGGATTGCATTAATGGTCGTGCTATTGGAAAATTTAGACCGGCATCAATACCATAGATAATAAAAGGCAACACCAATAAGAAAAGTGAAAAGTCTGTATTACCATCTTCTTTTCGCTGAACGTATAAGAGTCGAAAAAGGAAAAAAGTTAGTAGACCAAAGAGAGTTAAATAAGCGACACCTCCTAAAACACCAACCTCCGCAAAGATGTGGATAAAATCATTGTGGGCATGGTAGGGAACTGTATACCCTTTTACATGTTCTTTGCCGTAGGAAATTGATGCAATCTTCCAGTTACCCAAACCAGCACCGATAATAGGATGATCTTTAATATGCTCAAATGCATCGGACCAATACTGGAAACGACCATTAGATGATTTTTCGGTGAACTCAATATCACCGAGTTGGCTTCCAATATCACCTTGATTCTGAGAATTAGTGAAAGTACTATTCAATAATACCGCTAATACATAAGGGACAATGGTTAGTGATAAATTGCTAAGGTTATGTTTTAGGCGGGTAGGGTTCGTTAAAAGTGTATAAACAGAATAGACAAGGAAAATGAGAAACACAATAAAACTGCTTAAGATAGCAGATCGAGCATATAGAATGGAAATAGCAAAAAGAGCGGTAAATAAAAGAAAACTAAGAATAAACTTAAAAAGACGTTTTCGAATAGTAACAATAGAGTAAAAGACGAAAGGAACTTTGAATGCTATTGAAGCAGCTGTTATATTCTTATTACCTGCAACACCTTTAAGATTGATCGAGATAAAAGTGTTGTTTTCTAATTGTGTAAATAAATCATTGTATAGAGAAAGTAATTCAAAAGCCAAAAATCCAATGAAGACTCTGCTGATGAAAACAATTTTGTTATCCAGGGCATTGAGTAATAAAAAACAAAAGAATATTGCAAAGAATGTATTTCCTAGTCTCGGGAGGTTAAGAAGAGTTTCTGTTGGGTTTATGGCATAAAAATAAGACAACCCTGACCATATAAAATAAAACAAGTATACATATATAAAAGTAGATTTTAAGAGTTTGCTAAGACCCGCTTGTGCTGAAGCAGTGTCAGAAAAAAGAAAATAAAGGCAGGCTAGTATATTGACAGCACCAAGGTAAATCCATTGTGGAGCAAGTATATCAATTGCACCTAGATTTCCCAGAGAACCTGTTATAATATAAAGGATAAGGATAATAAAATTAGGTGCTTGTGTGGCTCGAAAGTGGGTTGTACTCATAATTATAAAAATTAGCTTTATACAAAAATAAAAAAGTTAAGTTCTAAATGCATGAATCTTTCAATTAAAATAAATCTAAGATGAAGTAGCTGATACATACGTTCGTAATAACCCAAAAAAAAACCCTCACAAAAGTGAGGGTTTTAAAATATTAGTAAAAACTAGTATCTATACCTTAATTAAGGGGTTGGTTGTACTTTATCAATATAGTCCAATTCGTTAATCGTATTCATATGACCAGCTGCTGCACCATAATCAGAAGCGAAACATTGTTTTACACCTCCATCTACTGCCACACCTGCACCGTTTTTGTCATAATCAAGAATGAAAGCTATTGGGTTTGCTACAGAAGCAGGACCAGCCGCGTCAACTTGAGCATCAGTAGCCCCAAGAGTTGTTTGAACATGAAGAATGTATGCTTTCCATGTAGTAAGAGAAGCTTGTTCAACAGCAGCAAAGAAAGTACCAGGAACTTCAACAGTACCAGTTGCAACAAGAGAATTAGATGAGATTGTAGTGTTAACAAGAGCATTAGTCAATAACGATCCAGTTACATCAGGAGCAGTAATTACTGCTAAAGCAGTGTTACCCGTGATTGTAGCTTCATCTAAAAGAACAACAGTTGATAAGTCGATAGCTTTCAGCGCAGTATTACCAGTAGCTTGAAATTTTTGTGCTGGGAAGTTTGTATAGGCATGAGGACCGTGTCCAATAGTTACAGATTTTAAAACTGTACCACCAGCAGTTAATACTACATCGTTAATGGCTCCAGAGGTAGTAGCTGTAACAACAGCACTTGCATTTAATGTTAAAATATCTACATCAGCAACAGAAATTGTTTTAAGTAAAGCAGGAGTAGCGTCAATGGAAACACTAATAGCTGAAGCAGCTGAAATTTTTCCAGTAACGTTAAGAGTTTTTAAATCATTTGCTGCTGCTGTAAGAACCAAACTCACATCTTGAGCAGTTAAATTAACTGTTACAAGTGTAGGGCTAGCAGTATTAACTCCGATACTAGCTAAAGTAGCATCTCCAGTACCAGCAACGGTTATTTGCGTAGTAGATGCATTACTTGATAAAACTTGTCCAGCACCTGATAAAACAAGTTTAGGGAAATTAACGTGAGCTGGACCAGTATTAGGAAATGTAATTGGCTCTACAGCACTAACAAAAACGTCAGTTGTTAATACAGCTTCATTATCTTTTAAAGTAATGGCACCACCAGCTAATACTTTTTTCAATCCACTAAGGTTAACTGTCTTTGCTTTTAATGTTAATGCGTTATCAGTCTCTGTTAAAGCTCCTAAGTGAAATTCAGACACTGTTACATTGTTTGAAATTATAGCAGAAGAAGTTGTCATTGCGTCAAAATGTACAACAGCAGTCGATGCTGCTGAAGCAATTGTGATTGCGTGGGCATTACCTGTCATGGCATTAACGTCAATAGCTGAAGCTATAGGAGCTGTAATAGTAAGACCTGCACTAGTAGCTTTTTGACCTAGAGTAATTGAGCTTGCTAATGGGTTGTTTATAGTTATCATTGTGTATGCCCCAAAGTCAGCTGTTACTACTTTTGTAAAGTCAGTAGAATCTCCAGCTTGAAAGGTTTTACCTGCACCAATTGATGTTACAGAAGTTAAATCAATTGAAGTAACACTGGCAACTAATGAGGTAACCGTTAAGTCTCCTGCAATAGATGTAACATTTGGAAGACTAATCAATCCTTGCTCACCGTCAATATTAACAGCACCACCTAATGAAGTTATAGAGTCATCAAGAGGAGCAACAGATCCTTCAATTGAGTAAACACCGCCTATGTAAGACAAACCGCCTAAATCTACCGCTCCCTCAACTGTAACCAATCCAGATACAGAAATGATCTTTGCAGTTAAAACATTAGCTTCGGTAATTTCAGCAGCTGTTAAATCAGTATGATCTACTACTAAGTTACCGTTAAGTAAATATCCAGCTGGAGATGTATCACCAATCTCAATGTACTCTGCAGCAGCAGCAAGTGTATCCGTACTATTAATTAAGATATTAACTGTAATTGCAGCGTTCTTAGTAAGAAGTTGGTTAACACTTGCTTGAACATCGTCAATTAGAGTGTCGATAGCTGCTAAATCAGCAGCAGAAGCAACTCCACCTGCTAAAATTTCTTCAATCGTGGTAATATCTGCTTGAGCATCAACTAATTTTGCTAACAAGTCAGTTAAAGCAGCTGTGTTATCTGTTGTTGGAATAGAAGAGATCGATGCAACTAAACCATCAACTGTTGATTTTACTGAACCTAGATCACTCTGAACCTGAGACAATCCTGCAACTTCAGTAGATAATGTGTTGACAAGACCAGTAAGCTCTGCAAACTGATCGTCATAATTTTGACAGCTAACAATCGTTAGAGCTACCGCCAAAAGACTTAATAAACCTTTTTTCATTTTGATAAAATTTAAATTAAAATTAATAATGCTTTTATTTTTTAGATTAACATTTGTTTGCAAATATAAATATATAATTGAACTTTCAAATAGTTTTTAAAAAAAAAATAATAATTTATTTAGGTTAAATCCTATGAATAATAGGATTGGAATGAAAATGAAAGGATATCCGCTTAGTTCAACACAATGAAAAACCTCCACTTTTAGGCGGAGGTTAAAAAGATTTTAAAGCTGATTATGAATAGCTCTTAACGATATAATACAAATTTAAACTAAAATATGAATCTATGATCATTATGCAATTCGGAGTTATCAACAACGGATGTTCATTACCTAGCTGCTTATCGAAGCTTCTTATGCAAAAAAGATAGCTGTGCTCCTATAGCCGCTTGTATTGCTTCTTTGTCTCCCGTGTAGTTATTAACCGAAATTACAAAGGCATATGGTTTGTTGGCTTTAGAGAAAATATAACCCGCCAAAGCATGATTATTTCTGAGACTTCCCGATTTGGCATACACAAAATCTAAGTTTTGTTGGGGAGCAAAACGAATCAGTGTCCCTTCAGAATTAGTTTGAGGAAGTAAAGTCTTGATTTTACTTGTTCCAATCGTTTCATAGATTTTGTCTAGAGTTTCTAGCAAACCCCTGGGACTTGCAAGGCTGTATCGCGATAACCCTGAACCGTCTACCTGCTGGAATTGTGATTTTAGAGTTTTGTTTTGTTGATACAACATCTCCAAGCCTTTCTGGGTATTCAATTCCCATTGAGCCGTTCCGCTTAGCATCAGTACAAGTGACTCGGCAACGAGATTGTCACTATCGTGCAGCAATGTTTTGTATAGTGTTGTTTTTGTTGTTGTAAGCGTTTTGTTTCCCTCTAAAGGAATTTCCTGTTTGGATTCTATATATATAGGAGTCGCAATTGCATCTTGCACCAATTGAACGAATAGCGAATCTGAAGGCGTAAAAGGAAGGTAAAGCGTATCCGCTTTTATACGACTCAATCGACGAATCTGATCATTAGCCAAGAATTCATAATACGCTTGTTTCTTAGCATAGGAAATCGTTTGCTCAAAGCGTGGCGGACTAAACCGAAGATTGTCCGTTTCTGGACTAGAAATAATTTGAACTAGATTCCCATGAAAGGGGAAACTCGATTTTTTTGCTGAAAAAGCAAAAGACTTATCATCCCATGCCCAACCAGAACCTAAGACTGGGGAAGTCATAGGTCTTGGAATATAAAACAACGAGTCTTTTTGTTTCTTTAAAAAAGTAAAGGCTTCTTCGTTTGCATGGTTTGGATGCCCCACAAGCGGGTAGCTTGAAGACCATAAATAAAAACGGCTACCTTGTTTTTTATAATGGAACAATGGTAGTGTAAAACCAAAAGTTTGAAGAGCTCCTAAAAAAGTAACTAATTTAATTGTAGAAGCTGGGAGCATATTTTTATCAGATTGTATGGAAACAACCTCTTTTTTTTCTTCCAAATCAAAAACACTAATGGAAACTTGAGCCCCTTTAAAAGCTGTTTCCATAGCTATAGAACGATTGAGCTTACGTTCTAGTTTTCTTTGGGCACTCAAAAAACTGAACGAAACCAGCAGACTAAAAACACACAAATACCATTTCATAATTACAAAGATACAGCATCTATAACACCTACTAAATATTAGTGTTTAAGCAAGAACGCTTGTCTCATAATTTGAGACGCTCGTTTGCAACTAATTTTTTTGGAAAAATTCCAACACATATACTGATGAACATGACTGGGCACTCCGATGAAAAAACCTTTATGAGCTATATTGGGAAAGATCAAAACCGAGATCGATATACAGATGAATTTATGCTAGGAATGAGTGCTATCGAAATGTTATAGGCATTAGTCCGAACGTTTCCAACGCTGGGTTCTACCAATAAAAGAAAAGCCAATGAAGCCACGGACATTTAATTGAGAAGTTCCATCCAACGTAAGAGTACATTGGTACTCTTTACCATTTGCAGGGTCTAAAATTGTTCCTCCCGTCCATTGATTACCGTCCCAGGTTAAACCCTTAAGGATTACAAGGCCTTCTATAGATTGATTTAGTTCAGAACCTGAACAATTGGTGCAAAGTTGACCTTGGTCTTGCTCAAGTAAAAGTGTTTCGATGCGGCCATAGAGCGTATCGTTTTCTATATACAATTTGATTATTGATTTTTCGACTCCAGTTTCATCGTCAATTGTAACCCAATTACCTTCGTAATTTTGGGTTTGAATGAAAAAAGAAAGGAATAAAAAATAGGTAGCTAGCATCATTTTTTCTTTAAAAGTAAACGAATTTATTCAATTCGGTTTTACGTATCTTGGCAGAATACTTCAAATTAAATAATATAATGATTTTGAAATTTTTAAAAATTCTACCTCTAATCCTAGGGATCGTTTGTTTTGCAGAGGTTGGTTACTTACACTATATGCTAAGTTTTGTA
>Ga0209199_1000836_pt1 | contig 40218 bp, 46 predicted proteins | sample COGITO_mtgs_1105_7_FD_184805 | JGI IMG/M metagenome (GOLD analysis project Ga0209199, IMG submission 184805) | Pelagic marine microbial communities from North Sea - COGITO_mtgs_110523 (SPAdes) (version 2) | ecosystem: Environmental > Aquatic > Marine > Epipelagic ... | reverse complement strand
TTTTTAGTGACTGATTATGCTCACGCTCAAGTATAGGAAGTTGTGCAAGGTATAACTCTCCGCAAGCTTTGACATCTGCTTCGGCATATTCGTTGACTACATCCAGAGGCATCTCTGAGAAGTCTACGCCGTCCCTGAACATCTCATCAATTAACTCAGACTTCTTCAGGCTTTTAACTTGGCGTCTAATGGCACTCTCTTTTAAAGAGAGCGGCCTACGCTGACCTTTGGCAAGTAAGTACTCGACTATCATGGTATCGTACACGATAGGCGGTAAAGTGAACCCCATCTCCTGTAGCCACTCAGCATCGAACTTCGTATTGTGGCAGACCATCATATCCGCTGACAGTAAGTCCGCTCGCAGTTCGTCCGTAGGATCACATCCTTCGTAGTCCTTATGATACCAGACAGCTTTCTTAACGTGATCTACTGTCTCTTCACCTAGCCAGCCCCAGTAACCCGACACACACTTGTTGCGTGGGTTCTTTGGGCTGTTGTCTATTCTGCCTTCGATGCGTTCTACCGTTGTTTCTAAATCTAATACTAATATCTTCAAAACGGCGGCTCCCCATTAGCATCAAGCGCAGGCATCTTGAATGAGTAGTCACGATCTACTGGCTTCTGTTTAGGGGTGGGATTAATTACACCTACTTCGGATAGAAGCAGCGCAAGTTGCGGGGGTAAGGTATCACACTTCATAGCGAGAGGTCTGTGCATTGAGGTTACAAATTACTGTGCCGTGCCAGCCGGAGATCTTATTTTTCATCACAGTAAGATACCGTGTGGGATCGTCCGGGTTATCTGCATCGTTCATCTTACCAGCACCTATTAAGATGTCGGTCTCTGCAATCTTACCTACCTTCGATCCCTCAAGCATAGTGGGAGTAAGCCGTGTCTTACCCTCTGCCTCTGCACTGGCCTGACTAAGACCAATCAATGCACAGTTGTGTTTTTTGGCTAACTCGCGCAGACGATAGTACAGTTCTCGCAATCTTTCGTGACCACTATTAAATTGCTGTGTAAGAGCAATCTTATCGGCCATATCCAAGATGCATACGCCGCACTGTTGTTTGTTTAAGTATGCGTCCAGCATCTGGATGTCCCAGCCTTGGGCGTCAGCAAACACTAGGCGGTCCTTTATTCCTGAGTACCGAGCTTGCGCTGTGTGAGGATCGAACTCTATTTCGTCCTTGGTCATTCCAGTGTACGCTTGTATAGCTCTCAACTTAGTGCGTTTGGCTACTTCTTCGTTTGCCACATAACAAACTTTAGCATTTTGCTGACAGAAACCTCCCGGTGATGCACACAGAGAGATGGCTAAGGCAGTCTTACCTACATTTGAATACGCAGCAATGACACCAAACTCACCTCGACCAATACCGTAAACGTGACGGCTCAAGGTCTCTATGTTGAATTTGAATCGGTTGTCGTTGCTTACAACTGAAAGTAACTCATAGATATCGTCGGTCACATCCTCGCCAAAATCATCTGGCATATAGCCGTTTGATACCCGGTCTACTAAAGTGACCAGCTTATCCATCGCACCAGTGTCACCTTCGGACATCATTATACCAAGGTTGGCTACGTCTGTACCGATGTGCTGACGCCATAGGTTTTCTATAACGTCTGTTGCTATTTCTGGGTCTATGGTCTCCGCGTTATTTATGCAGTTGATCTGTTCTTCAATCTCAGCGGTCCACGAACCAGTAGATGTTGGGTTCTGCGCTTTCCAAAATGCAAACAACTCCAACGAACTAATATCCTTGTTAAATTTGTCGTGCATAGTTACGATTGTTTCGTAGATGTCTTTGACGGCATCGTCAAATATACTTGGTCTCAGCTTTGCCTTGTTTTGATTGTAAAAATCATTATCTAGGCAGCTTTTTATGAGTGATTGGTCTATCATTAGTTGGCCTTTTAAATTGCTCGATAACGCCACCTTATAGAATGTTTAAACCAAAAAAAAGCCCCACCGAGAAGGTGAGGCTAATTTAATTTGTAAGTATTTGATTTTGTACGTTAGTTTGATCTAAACTTCATCTTAGATAGATTAACTGAGCCGGGAGGTCCACGCCTCTCACGCAGTTCCACTTGGTAGTGGACTATGCGCTTGTTATTTGCGCAGTAATCTCTGATTAGTTTTTCCAGTGCATCCTCTTCGATGCCTGCTTCTCGAAAACCACCTTCGATTTCCATGTCTAAAATTGCTATACCTCTAGCCTTCATTGTACCATTCCCTTTGCTTTAACGTCTGTACTGGTATCGTAGACGAATATTTTTTCACGCAGCAGATTGACTGCGCCCCCATATTTTTATTTCAGTTTATTGAGGGGGAGCCTGATGAGGATTTTGCCAGCTTGATGGCTTCTCCCCATATTGAGCGCAGGTATAGATAACACCTGACATATTATTGGTTCTAATAATCACAATTAAGTACCTTAGTTATTTTCTTAACTGATAGGCACTTTAGATCCTCGCTTGTGAGTCTTACTAATAGCTTAGTTCCGAGCGCCCTACTAATTTGTAATGCCTTTTTAGATGCATCCTTGTCAAGCACTAAATATTTTGTGGAATACAAATGCAGAGAATTTTTAATTGCTGGGGTAACATTAGTACCAAGCAATGCCACACCAACTAAGCCATCGATGCGACTCACACTACAGGCGCTAGGGGCATCCTCAACTAAGACTGCGGTATCACCTTTACCAATGTGTATTCCTTCGGGAAGTGATCCATATGTAATCCACTTAGGTCCGTATGATTTGAGTGATCTACCCACTGCACCTTCTGCGCTACAGAATAACACCCTGTCTTCGGCGGGAGCATATCGGACATCTACCAAACCGCTTTCGTATGCTTCTAGGCTGTTGTTCTTTTCTAGGTAGTCGATGGCTGGTTGATGGTTTCTGACTGATGTAGTCATCGAAGGTACAGGCTTTCTAAAAGCAGTCTTCATGCTAACTTCATTTGCTAGATAGTTTTTGACTGCCTGAAGGTTACGTTTACCTGTGTAAATTCCTTTGGCAGAGCAACTGGCTCTGTAACAGTTCCACATTAACTTACCATCAATCTTTGATAGAGCTAACTTCTTTGGTTGATAGCAGAATGGGCAGGTTATTACTTTTGTAACACCTTCTTGGATAGGTATATCTTTTATTATCTGTAGTTGTTCTTGATAGGTCATTTACTAGCCGTTGGTTATACTGCCCCTCCAAAGGGACAGCGTCAGCTTATACAGATTACTAAACCTGTCAACACCTAATTAAATGCATTTGTAATTGTTTTACCACGCCACTTAAAGTTAGTAGGTATTTATAATAATCGCTAATTTATCGTTTAAATACAATACTTCCTACCACTCAATTGGTCGTAGGTTCGATCCCTACCGCCGGAGCCATTTGTTTATATAACAGTCACTTACCTAAGTAATGTAGAAAAAATGGCATGGCAGAATACATAGTGGCAGTCTGCCATTTCTACCATTTTTTCAAAGGTAACTTACTGATTCTCCCGCTCTTTAGCTCGTTGGCGTTCTTCGACAGTCATTTGTCGGATGGTAGGATACTCTTTTCCCATTAGCGCGGCCCACGATACTGGGAACAATTCTTCCATATATTCGCTGATCTTATTGGCTACCACCCGGCTCTCATATTGAGTGTCGTGGGCGCAACGAAGCTTACACATCTTGCTCACGGCCTTCAGGCTACCTGACCATACCCAAGAGCTTAACATCGACTGAGGAAGCAGCATACGGGCTTGCTCTGCGGCAACGCCTTGGGCAATCATTTTCCTGTAATCACCCAAGCACTTTTCATGTATCTCTTTAGCGTAAAGGTTAGGAAAGTACTGGGACTCTGCCGCACCGCTGGACCCTTGCTTTGAGTTTTTAGGTTTACCACGCCATTCGTCTGGAGTGTAGAACTCAGGGTCGGTGTCAATATATCTGCGGCTGACCTGATTCCATGGCATATACTCATGTTTCTGAAGTTGGGCGATACAGAAAACAGGGGCCGTGCATCTGAAGGTTACAAATGCGTGGTTGAAGGGGCTAAAGTGTTGGTGATCAGCTAAGTACTTAATAAGTTTTTTATCACTGTCGTGGATGACGGGTATCATATTACTATCAGATGAACCTGTGTAGCCCAAAGCTACACTTTGCTTGTCGTAACTTACCCTCGCCGCATCTACCACTGATAGATCGTCGCCAGTGTGTCGCACATACTCTACAGTTAATTGTTCTATACCCATTTATAGTAATCCTCTTTTAGTATTAGCTGCGGTGCTTTCAGTCTCGCCCTCGATTGCATAGACTACTAGCATCGAAGGGTTCTTGTGGCCTGTAAGGGACATCAACTGTCTGTCAGTACATCCTGATTGGCTTGCATGGGTTGCTCCAGTGCGCCGCAGGTCAGACATCCAGATCGTCGAATACTTTTGACTGCCATCTTTGTTGAATTGTCCCTCTAAGGCGACTTCAGGTAGACCGTAGCCATCAGCCATCTTTCGGAAGATCTTGTTGCATCTATCCTGCGTGAACGGCTTGCCAGTATTTTCGTTGGCGAAGATGTAGTCATCTGAATTACGCTTGGCGTGAAGGTGCAGACGATCTTGTACAGCATTGGTGACCTTAATACGCATCTGCTTGCCTGTCTTTTGCTGAACAAAATTAGACACACCAGTAAGCCCATCTATGTTGGCCCACTTCATAGTGCGTACATCAACAGGCCGCTGACAGAACTCAAAGCACATCCTGATCATAGTACCCATGCTAGGGAAACCTTGTTCGTCACAGTACTCAATCATCCCGTCTATTTGATCTAATTCCCATAAGACCCGACGAACAGGAAGTTGAGGAAGCTTGACCAATGCAAACGGGTTAGCCTTGACCTTCCCTGCGCGGAGAGCTTCGTTCCAAATGATCTTTAGAACCTTGAAGGTGTGGTTAGCTTTGTGTGTACTAATCTTATTAGCTATGTGTAGCCACAGGGCGTTAGCATATTCGTAGTCAACGTCTAACACATGAAGTTTACCAAACGGTTTACCAGTAACGTGTTCAGGTAGAACGTGCCTGATATGGTCATCGTATGACCGCTTGGTAGATGGGCTAGATATAGTCTGAAACTTCATAGATTTTTTATAGTATTCAGTCAGAGACTCGACTGATCGCTTATCTACAAATACATCATCGACATTGCCTGCCTTCCACGCCTCAAACTTACGTTTTAGTTCATATCCACGGGCGTTAGCTTCGGCGCTGTCAGTAAAAGTATCTCGTTTAAGATCGGGGAACGCTCTAAGCAGTTCTTCGGTGGGCCTGATGTCATAGACGCGGGTGTTACCTTTCATACGAGGTCTGACGTATGGAGCTTTAGCCATTAGACATCTCCTCATACTGTTCGATTGCGTAGAGTATCTTCAGCATTATGTTTACGTCACGCTTTCGGAATTCTAAGTGGCGGGTGGTCTGGCAGACAAGGTCATCGCCGTGTTCAAAGTTCTGTGCATGGTAGTCCTGCGCCAGAGCTTTAATCTCTTCCAAAGTGAAGCACACCTTAACGTCCGATGGGCTAGATACTTCTGCTATGCTGCGTGTAGGCTCCACGCAATTTCCTAATTCAAAATTCATGTTATTGGTCCTTGCTAATTGGTTAACCGGGCCATTTAACAAAAAAGTTAACAGGCGGTCAAGTAAAAGTTAACAGGCATAAAAAAAGACTGCCGAAGCAGTCTGATTTCCCCACGCGAACTGGTGTATATTCAGGTAGCAGATACCTTAAATAGTATGTCCCACTTATCGAACGATACATCAGTCTCATGTGGCATCGCCACAGCCGCATTTGATTTTTGCATATATACAACGACATAGTCCTTTTTAAGCTTATCCGCTGAAGTTAAAGCATCATAAAGTGCTTCGCTAATTTCTAGTGCCTGCTTAGTGTTTATATTAAGTGTGGTTGTCATTGTATCTCCGTATCTCTTAATTATTTGCTTCATTAAGTGGGAGATAAAAGAAAATTTCCCCGCGCGAACACGCCATACATCACTGCATAATAGTATCATTAATATAATACAAGTTCTTTCTGGTACGTTGGGCGGTGGCTTGCGTATATGAAAAATTGCGCTTAATTAAAATATCTCTGACGGTTTTACTCAGGTATTACGTTTGATATTAGCAGTTGATTTTGGTAAGTGGCATCTATATACACCTAGTGCGGCTTTGGCCGTTTTTTAAAACCAACCAATGGAGACCAATCACATGATCACTATGAACCAACTGGTAGCAATGGAAGCCGCCACACATAACCGCAAAACACCCTCGGACATCGATGCGCTGCTTGCTTCCACATACTTCAGCCAATCACTTCAAGAACAGCGCGAGATGGGCGAACTGTCCCTGCCGCAATTTATTCGTGTTCTAAAAAAGGGAGGGCAATCATAATGACACTGATTGCAAACTACCCAACCAAAAAGAACTGCAAAGAGCATATTGGCCAGCGCCTACAATACTTAGAGACCAGCCTGTTTGGTCCACAGTATCAGGCAAATGGAAAGCTGACTGTCTGCAACCGCCCACATATCACCGGGCATGGACGCGAATGGTTTGGCCAGATCGTCATGAAAGACGGTCTAATCGCCTCAGTGTCGTGAGGTGCGCCTGTTCTTGATATGTTATGGGGCCGGATCGCTCTGGCTCGATATCCTAACAATTTTGTTCACTTAGCCAACCAACCAACAGGACCAATCTTTGATCGTGAAAGGATCACAAATGTTAGACTTCCAAAACTTTAATCACGCCCTCGAACTTCCAACCAATATTGACTTCACCCCAACCTTTGAGGCCTCGCGCTTGGCGAAGCACAAATTTGTCATCAACGAAGTGACAGGCGAAGTGATCGGCCATGTAGGTGACACGTTCACCTGTGCTTCCCATCGTGACTTTTTCGAGGGTGTATTCAGTCAGGTGCAAGAGAACCTGACAGCCGAAGACATCGAAGGTGCAAAGATCAGTTACAAGAATGGCAGGTCCAATGCATTTGCCATGATGGATGTTCAGCTTCCTTCGGTATCCAGCGAGATCGTCACCACCAACGGCCACACAACGAAATTGGCCCAGCGGATTATCGCGCTGCACTCTATAGATGGTGGCTCTGGATCAAATACTACACTGTTCGGCAATATCGATTTCTTTTGCTTAAACGGCCAAGTGTCGGGCGAATACTCTACAGTCCGGCGGCGGAATACCTCACAGTTTTCTGTCGAGGCATTCATCAAGCAACTGCGTCAGTCAAAGAATGACTTCTATCTACAGTCAGAACAGCTCCAGCAATTTGCTCAGACTGCGCTGGCGGACAATACAGTGAAGCGTCTGTTGGATAGTATGTTGAACACTTCCAAGCCCGACCCAGAGGCCAAGCGCCGGAATGTCGAGACCAAGGCCGATAAGATGTTCAAACTGTACCGGGACGAGGTCCAAGTGCGCGGTGCAAATAAGTTTGCTTTAGTCAGCGCGTTCTCAAATTATGCGACCTATGCAGATGACCGCAATGGGTTCAACCTGCGGAATACAGCCAACAAGAATGAGACCAAGGCGACATCGATGATGGCGCGAGAGCTTGAGGTCAACAAGTGGATGTCCGACAGCCGTTTTTTGGAGGCAGCGTAATGGGTTTGCATATACAAGTTTATCGCCCGTTTTTGGATGGTTATGACTGCACAAATGGCGGGGTCTCATCCTACGCCACCAGCTTGTGCTTGGTAAATGCCGAAGGTCCATTCGAGCCATCTGCGGATGTCCCGGCAGTTATGTTGGTTCCCGGCAATGTGCCTAACAGTGTCAAAATTGTGCCGCTCGATGACGAGGGTCAGCCTCGCACGGGAACTATGTTTGGAGGTAATCTGGCTCGATCTTCTGACAGTCGGTTCGGTCAATTGCTAAGAACTATGCTGCATCCTATTGCGTCAGGGTCTCACACATCTGGAGGTGTAGCCATCCATGATCGAATTGAAACAGCGGCTGAGGCTGAATTTTACAGCCGCTGATTAGACACTAATTTCTCCCAACTGGCCCCGGCAAATGCTGGGGTCTTTTTTTGTCTTAGATCACCCCAAAAATAGCAAAATCGCCGTACATTGCCGAAACGATCTTTTTTGATCTGAGATATGGCAGAACCTGTTAACGCACTCAGTGGCGCTCTCAGGCGCTTTTAGGTAATTTAGCTAAAACTGTATTTGTCACTTTATTAGTTGTTAAATTGCGCCACAGTCTATAGTGTGGGGTCACAGGCCGTGTGCCTAAATGCCAACCAACCAATGGAGACCAATCAAATGACAAAACCAAACCTCAATTTACTAAATGAAATGGCCGCTGATATCTTTGGTGGATATACTAAAAAAGTCGAACTGAGAAAAGTTAAAGAGGGTGGATATTTTAAACGTAAACCTTCGGCCTCTACTGAATACATCCGCAACCATTACAATCGCAAAGACTTCTTTGGGCCTGCCAATTACTCCTGCACCGACAGCGAGGATATTGGCCGGGAGATATTCCTGAAGCCGTCCACAATCGTCTATGTGGAGGCCTACTGATACCCTCGATCTGAATACCAACAACCAACCAACCAAATAACCAATGGAGACCAATCAAATGAACCGCCAAGAAATATTAAAAAAACTGAAAGCATTCTCGCAGCGTACCGTAGAGAACGGATGCACTGAGGCTGAAGCAATTGCGGCAGCTAAAGCTATGCAGTCGCTCCAAGAGAAATATGACTGCACACTCACAGAGCTAGACATCTCCCTGACTGAATATGTCAAAGATCAAATCTCATTGGGTAAAAAAGTGAAGCACCCTGTCTGGGGTGCGCTGTTCGGGGTGCAGGTATTCACTGGGGTGCGCCTAGTTGGGTACAGATCGAAGGTTACAGTCTTCGGCCAGCAACACTGCGTGGACAATGCCATCTACCTGATCAGTCTGCTTCAGTCATCTATGGAGCTAGAGTTTTTGAGATATAAAAATTCCGCAGATTATGATGAGGAGAAATTTTACCATCACGCCCGGTCAATCCGATCCAGCTTTATGAATGGCATGGCATCCCGCCTAAGCTCTCGCTTACTGGCCATGCACAATGAGAGCCGCCGGAATGTTGAGCAGCCGACAGGATCAAACGGCACGGCCTTGGTGGTGATGGCAGACAAGGCGCTCGATATCGCCTACCGAAAGGCCTTCCCAAACCTGAGATCAGGACGCAGCCAGACCACCAGCCGTAGTGCTGGGGCATTATCTGCCGGGCGCTCTGCCGCTGATCGTGTAGGCCTACGCAGTGGGGTCACAGGTGGTGGATCGCAGAGGCTTCTGGGTTAATGGACCCGGTCAAAATACTGGGGCGGCTGACCGCAGCCGTCCAATTCATCGTGGTGATTTTAGTCATCGCCAATTTCATAAACATCGCAATCAAATGGAGCATCATCTAATGCTAGTACAAACCAAAAATAGAATGGACCTTTTACCTGCCGCTGATCGCTGGCCATCGTCTGGAGATTATTCTGCCACCAACTGGAAGGCCTCAACAGTCACGCTTGGGCATATCTTTTTAGGTGATCCACCCCAGAAAATGAAAGACGCAATTCATAACACCTCAGACGCTGATCTAGTCTCAGGGTACGGCGCAACCAATCGTCTGATCTGTTACTATCGACAGGATAAGGATGTGGACAATGATGAGATCAATCACCAAGAGATAAGAAAAAACCTTATGGAGAATGAGCTATGCATTCGGCTGAGAGCAGGGAGGGCAAAGCAATGATAGCAGTTTGCAGAGATGAATGTGGTGATGAGCAATTCGTGGACTGTCCCGGCAAAGACACAAAGCAAATCCCGGTAGAGTGGACCTTCAGATATTGGCAGCAATTCACGGCTCTAGAACTGGCCTACGATCGCCAGCAAGGTGATGGTGATTATTACAATCCAGAGGAGGATTACTGAGATGGCTAACATATTAAACGTCACTGATCATGGCCCCTTCGGCGGTATGACAGACGATGAAATGCAGCAACTGATCAATGAACTGAACCTGACCCAGCCTGAATATCGAAGGAAGGAACTGGCTGCGCTCTTGATCCACTCGACACTCAACATCACGCTGGGATCAGTCGATAGGTTATGTGAGACATTGCTTCAACTGCCGGAACCTGATCCAGAAGCTTATCCAGAGGGATAGAGGATGGGAGATAATCAAACGCACGTTGATGAAATTGGTGGTGACGTTTACCTACAATATGTTGGCTATCTTAAACGCTATGGCAAAAACAAAGTCACACCGTTCACCTTTGTTGAGTTTCAAGTGATCCTAAAAAGCTTCTATGATTTTACATTAGATGCATTTGTCTTTGGTGATCTAGAAAAAGCAGACGGCACTCAATGGGAAAGCAGCCAACATTCTTTTGATGCGTGGCGGGAGCATCACAAATTGAACAGAAAAACTGCTGAAATAATCTTTCGATCTAACGACGATATTGAAGCATATTCATAAGGAAGGAACAAAACCCACCAGCAAACACAAGCAGGCCTCCGGGCCTGTTTTTTTGTGCCTGACGTTAAAAGTAGGATGCACCTGAGAGGCTCTGAGAAGGCCGTACAGTGACGTAATAGCTAGATGGCATATTGGTGCAGTGAATAGTTTACCCTACTCAGAGCGGCTCTGCGTGGCTCTCAGAGGGTGGGCCATTCGCGGCCAACACCTAGTGAGAGGCTCAGAGAAGGCCACACAGTGACGTTAGCAGCCAGCAATGGATCGAGGGCAGTGGATTATGAATGGCGGCCCAGGTGGGCGGCTGGGGTGAACATCGAGGCAGGTGGCTATGGCAGACGGCTGGGGTGGACAGCTGAGGGTATACAATCGCGCCCTTCGCTCTGCCGTCAGGTGATCGTCAGGACACTGAACAGGCGCTGCGCGTTGGCTGGATCGCTGGCATAACGTGACATTTATCCCACATAATTTTGCTGGTGGCAGATTGTGCCAGAATTAATTTTATCGCCATCTTTTAAATATCTGTAATCTTTTAACAATTACCCAATCGACTGCCAACTGCTCAGTGGTAGGTTTAAGTATTACCCAATAAAAACAACAGTCTAAGATATTCTGCTATGATCTAATCTTTCTCAGCGAGATCGCGGCCACCCCCGGCGACTGCCACCCCCCTCCCCCCCGGTGTCGTATACAACCACGGCCTATTTTGGGAATTTTGCAACTGTAAATGGCCCCAAGCCGACTTCTAGGCACACAATATTCGTAAAGGTACTAGATACAGTGGTTTTGGAGAATACAAACACCTTGTAAAGTATTTAGCTAATTGCTATACTAAGCCACCAAGTACCAATCTAGTTGTAGCGACTAGGACCACCACATGAGAGATCATCCCGAAGAGGATACTGGGGCAGACGGCATACTGTTCGATGCTGGATTACCCTTCTACATCGATCACGACTTACAGGTAAATACCAGCGGCACACTGTTTGTGCAGTCTACTATTGAAGTCGGGGACATAGACAGGCTGACTGTCTTGAAACCTTTCTATGAAATAATCACTGACATCCTCGACAACGTAGAAGATGACTACGGTGAGTTATATGCCATAGCAAATGAACTTAATAGAGAAGCAGAAAGGCTACGGGACTTAGCACAGAGGATAGAAGACAGCGGCCAGAGTGTAGCTGATCTTTTTGGTGCTACCTATCGACCAACAAGCTAATCTCTTTGGCTGGGAAAGCCTATCTCAGGTAGTTGGGGATTCTAAGGTATGCACCAAGTGTACTACTGAGAAGTCTCTGTCTGAGTTTGGTACTGTTAACGGCGGACTGAAGCGTCCTGAGTGCCGTAAGTGCATGAATGAGATGTATCATATTAGAAACAGGCTTAGGTCTACTGTGAGCGAACCCCCGGCAGACTACTGTTGCCCAATATGCAATAAGACCACCGATCAGGTTAAAGACTTTGGCGGTAAGCGTAACAGGGCTTGGGTATTAGACCACTGCCATCAGTCTAATGAATTTAGAGGCTGGCTATGTCATAGATGCAACCGTGCATTAGGCGGCTTCTCTGATGATGTAGACTACCTAAAGAGAGCTATTCAATACCTACAAGCATAGCGGGTATGCCACTTATCTATCTACTCCTTAGATCACCTAATTGTTATAATGTGATCACATATAGTTAAGGAGATTAGATATGTTCACTAAGTTATTTGCAATACTCGTACACACATTCACAGGCGAGAGTGCATTACTCAAGAGCCTACAGAAGACCCAACAGCAAAGGGCTGACTACTGGATCTTACAGAATATGACAGACAAGGATTTGAGGGATATCGGCATTACCCGTGGAGAAATTAGCTCTAAGGTATTTGGCGGGCAGACTACTTAAGTAATCTACTTAGGCAACTACCCCCATACTAGGGTGACTTAGAGTATGTATATAGTATACCGCTCAACCGACAATTCATTATACCCATTAATTACCTAACTGTCAATGTAAATAGTTAGCAAAGCACTTAATTAAGGCCTTGACCAAGTGTTACATTAAGTGGTAAAATGAAGGATAAATAAAATTGTCGTTTAATTTATATTATATACGCGCTGCAATTCAAGAGCGCACAGGCCGAGTGCTAAAGTTCGATCACATCAAGAGACTGTTAGTAGAAGAGGGATTGGTTACTCAATCGGAGTTAGACGCCAATCCCTTAGCTAAAGAGTTCGACGGGTATGGTCGATACTTTGCCACCGAAGATTGCTCAGTAGCTATACCGCTTGAGCCTAGAAGATTTATTCCAGAACTTATTGACGAGGACTTCGACGATGAAAGCTAAAGCGTGTGGCGCGGACGTAAGCCCAGCCAAGAAACGTAAGATGCCGTCCCTAAATATGGGCGGTATGGTTACTAAGAAAAAGAAGCCAGCATACGGTGGCGGTGGAATGGCCATGAAGAAACCGGGCTATAGCTACGGCGGTATGGCTGGAAAGAAGAAGTAATGACTTCATGGGTTGCGGTTATAATGGTCTGCATGGGTACTGAAATTAGTCAGTGCAATGTAGCGGTTTACCCAACCTCTTTTTACAATATTACTGATTGCCAGAATAAAGTAGCTCAGGGCTACAGGATGGCAGCTTCTGCAGGTTTTTATGTTTCTGGTTCCTGCAGTCAGGTTAAGATTAAGGGTACTACTTTATAGTACCTGCCTAACGTATTTTAATAAGTTTATTTAAATTAAGCATACTTTCTGGGGGAGCCATGCTTGCAGAAATTGCGATGGCTAATGCCGCCTTCGGGGTAATTAAATCCGCTGTACAGAATGGTCGTGAATTAGCGCAGTGTGGGAAGTCTATAAGTGATTTTCTGACTGCAGAGGACAAGATTAAGGACAAGGCTGAGGGCGATAAGAAGTCTATCTTTAATAAGGTTATGGGTAAGGACTCTAACGATTTCGAGAGCTTCTTAGCCCTAGACAAGATTAAAGAGCAACGCCGCCAGCTTGAGAGCCATATGCGGCTCTATGGAAGACCGGGGTTATATGACTCTTGGGTAGAGTATCAGGCCCAAGCCCGTAAGGCTCGTAAAGAGGCAGAAAGACAGCGCCTGAAGGAGCGGGAAGAGCTTATCGAAGGCCTAACCATCTTTGGCGGTGTGGTTGCTATAATTGGTTCTGCTATCGGCGCTTCCTACCTTTTCTATATCTATAAAATGTGAGGCCACATGGCAGGTAAAACTAAGTCAGAGAAGATTGCCGCCGCTAAGAAGCGTCATAGCTTTACCGCAGTAAATAAGCCACGGCGAGGCGGACCAAAGAAGTTTGAAGTTCTAGCTGTTGAAGGTGACACGGTTAAGTACATTACCTTCGGAGACCCTAATATGGAGATCCGCAAAGATAATCCCGCAGCCCGTAAATCATTCCGTGCCAGACATAAGTGCGACACGGCTAAATCTAAACTAACGGCCCGGTATTGGTCATGTAAGAAGTGGTGAATTGATGGCTGAAGTTAGACTGGATAGGAATGGAAATCCACTTACGCCAAAGTCCTACAAAAATAGGCAAAAGGCAGCACTAGCTGAGTTTGCAGCCGGGTTTTCTCATAAAAAGGTCAAGAAGAAAAATATACCAGAGAAGAAACTTTATGTAAATAAGGGGTATTTTTTGGGGTATTTTAAATGAAGCTTAAAACTAACGGCCTGTTATTGGTCATGCAAGAAGTGGTGATCTAATGTCTTTAGTCAGAAATATGAACAAGCGTAAAAAGGATGGCACTAGCCGTTCTAAGAAGAATAGCACAGTGAGTGCTAAAGCTTATAAGGATATGAAGGCTGGCTGGCCCAAAAAGAATAAAAAGAAGACCTAGCCGTGACAGAGGATCGCCTCACCCGAATTGAGGACAAATTGGACGCACTTTCAAACGCAGTCATTACTCTCGCCCGAATGGAGGAGCGTATGATTACTGTGTTTAAGCGTATGGACAATATCGACGATCAACAGAAAGCCCTTTGGGATCGTATCGTTAAGCTAGACCAGCTTACTGCGTCCAGAGGTCATAAGCTTCAGTTCTTTGAGCGGATCTGGTGGATCGTGTTTACAGCCTCAATAGGTGCAGGTTTCGTGTATATGAGGACGATGGGATGAAGACTGAAAAAGAATACACCGAAAAGCAGTTAATGTTTCTCGACGCTCTTATGTCTGAGGAGTGCAAAGGCAATATTAAGAAGGCCATGCAGGCCGCTGGCTATGCGGACAACACTTCAAGCACTGTAGTCGTAGCCGCCCTGAAGGATGAGATTAACGACAGAGCCGCTATGGTTATGGCTATGAACAGCACCAAGGCTGCTTGGGGTATGGTAGACGTATTAGACGATCCCGGTGCTATGGGCGCTCGTAACTCTATCTCTGCGGCTTCCCAGATACTGGACCGCACAGGCCTCATTAAGAAAGAGCAAGTAGAAGTTAAGAATACAGGCGGGGCGATGTTTATATTGCCACCGAAGAGCGACGATTGAGCATTTGGTTAGATAAGACCAGACCTAATAAGACCGCTAAAATACCATACGCCTACAAGGAATCTGAACACGATCCCTTAGTTTTAGTAGCTGACGAAGATAAAGCTACAATGGTAGAAGAGGCCTTAGACTATCTGGAAGATGGACACTCCACCCGTAAGACGGCTGAGTGGCTGACATCCAAAACTGGTGACAGGATTACTCATCAGGGTCTGATACATATATGGAAGGCCCGTAGAGGCCCAGACAGCGAGAAACCATCTAAACGTCTGAAGCAGCTTGCCAAAGAAAACCGCAAGCGTAAGCCCAAGACAAAGGCTGAGAAGACACTGGCCACCGCCAAGCGTAAGCAGACAGATGCCAAACGCAGGCTGACTATGGCGAAGAAGGCCTTGAATGAGCTACAGCCCACTAAGGAGCTAGATACCTCTAACCTAGACTTCTCTATCATCGAGAGCGAGAAGCAGAAGCAGGAAGTCGTATTCGCACCTAACGAGGGACCACAGACAGAGTTCCTAGCGGCCAGCGAAAGAGAAGTACTTTTTGGCGGCGCAGCCGGAGGAGGAAAAAGTTTTGGACTTCTCGCAGACCCTATGCGCTACTTTAGTAACAGTAATTTCAATGGCTTAATACTACGTCGAACTAATGACGAACTAAGAGAACTAATCTGGAAGTCTCAGGAATTATACCCCAAAGCATTTCAAGGGGCCAAGTGGGCAGAGAAGAAATCACAGTGGACGTTTCCTAGCGGGGCCAAACTCTGGCTAACCTACCTAGAGAGAGATCAGGATGTTTTACGCTATCAAGGTCAGGCCTTTAGTTATGTAGCATTCGATGAGTTGACTCAGTATCCTACTGATTTTGCTTGGAATTATATGAGATCTCGGCTTCGTACAACCGACCCTACCCTGCCAATATACATGAGGGCGACCACAAACCCCGGCGGTGCAGGACATGGATGGGTAAAGCGCACTTTTATCGACCCGGCTCCAGCTAATACGAAGTTTGTAGCACGGGACTTAGAGAGCGGCGAGGACATGGTCTACCCTGACGGCCATGAGAAGGCTGGGGAGCCGCTCTTCTACCGTCGATTTATACCCGCCAGCCTCAAGGATAATCCCTACTTGATGGACGGCGGCCAGTACGAAGCTAACTTGCTGTCTCTACCTGAGATGCAAAGAAGGCAGTTACTTGAAGGAGATTGGGCAGTTGCAGATGGTGCAGCGTTTTCAGAGTTTAGGTCATCAGTACACGTTATTGAGCCGTATGACATACCGACTGATTGGCGTAGGTTTCGCTCATGTGACTACGGATATAGCTCTTATAGTGCTGTTCACTGGTTTGCTATTGATCCAAGCTACGGGACACTAGTCAATTACCGGGAACTATACCTGAGTAAGCACACAGGCAGAGACCTAGCGAAGGCAGTTATAGAAGCCGAAGGCGGTGAGCGTATTGACTACGGCGTACTGGACTCCAGTTGTTGGCATAATCGCGGTCAGTTAGGCCCATCTATAGCCGAAGAGATGATTGCACAGGGTACACGCTGGCGTCCTAGCGACAGAACTAACGGCGCACGGGTGGCAGGAAAGAACCGCTTCCACGAAGTTCTGAAAATAGACGAAGATACAGGCCTACCGGGCATCCAGTTCTTCAATACTTGCCGCCAGATAATCGCAGACCTGCCCGTCATACCAGCGGACCCTAGAGGTTCTGACGATATCGACCCCCGTTACGCCTCAGACCACGCATACGACAGTGTAAGATACGCAGTGATGAGCCGACCTAAAGCATTCAGCCCCTTTGATATGGGCCAAGGCATTCCACAACAAGTCTGGCGTCCCGCAGACACAACATTTGGATACTAAATATGGCATTGATGGAAAAACCACTACCAGAAGACGTAACAGATACTGATATTGCAGTACCCCTCGACGAAGACGGCGATGTAGAGCAAGAAAATATCAATTTTTCTGGTGCGGTGGCCTTTGTAGACAGCCAATATACCCGCGCAAAGGACGCACGTTACTCCGACGAAGAGCGTTGGCTGGACTCTTACCGAAATTATCGCGGTATTTACTCCAGTGAGGTACAATTTACCGACACAGAGAAGTCAAAAGCCTTTATTAAGGTAACTAAGACGAAAGTATTGGCCGCTTATGCCCAAGTTGTGGACGTTCTGTTTGCTGGCAGCAAGTTTCCTATCGGTATTGAGTCCCGGCAGTTCCCAAACAACCTAGCTGAGTCCGTATCCTACGATCCAAACGCCCTGACAGACGAAAAAGTTAAGGAAAAGGTCAAGGTAGACTACAAAGTACCAACTTCTATCGTCCGCCCTGACATTGCTAAGGAGCTAGGCCTGTTTAAAGACAACCTAGAGCCAGTAAAAGACGAATTAGAGCTAGGTAGTAAGACAACACCGGGTTCCATCACCTTTGAGCCAGCAAAACGTGCCGCCCAGAAGATGGAAAAGCTAATGCACGACCAGTTGGAAGAGACTGACGCGCCTAAGCACCTTCGATCAGTAGCATTCGAGACCACACTCTTCGGTACAGGCGTATTCAAGGGTCCATTTGCTATGGATAAAGAATATCCACGCTGGGATGCGGAAGGTAACTACGATCCACTGTTTGAGACCATCCCTAAGATGGAATACGTCAGCATTTGGGACTTCTACCCCGATCCAGACGCTAGGAATATGTCTGAGGCTGAGTTTACCATCCAGCGACACCGACTCAACCGCACTCAGATGCGTTCACTAAAGAAACGGCCCCACTTCCGCTCTGAGAGCATTGAATTAGCCTTAGAATACGGCGCAGACTACCAGAGAGAGTACTGGGAGGACGCCCTAGAAGACGATTCAGTAGCATCTTCTATGGATCGCTACGAAGTACTGGAATATTGGGGCATATTGGACGCAGAATTGGCTGAAGAAGCCGACATTGAGATACCTAAAGAACTAGAGGATCAGGACGAAATTCAGGTCAATATCTGGGTATCTAACGGCCAAATCCTTCGTTTAGTGCTAAATCCGTTCACACCCACCCGCATTCCTTACTTAGCAGTGCCATACGAGCTTAATCCGTACAGCTTTTTCGGCATTGGTGTGGCTGAGAATATGCTTGATACTCAATTGCTGATGAATGGCTTCATGCGTATGGCGGTGGATAATGGCGCACTGTCTGGCAACCTATTAATTGAGATCGACGAGACAAACTTAGTACCGGGACAGGATATGTCTGTGTACCCCGGCAAAGTCTTTCGGAGGCAGTCAGGTCAACCGGGTACTGCGATTAATGGCACTAAGTTCCCTAACGTAAGCCAAGAGCTTTTGATGATGTTTGATAAGAGCCGCCAGCTTGCTGACGAGGCTACAGGCATCCCTAGCTATTCTCACGGTTCAGGAGCCGTTGGCGGTGTAGGTAGGACGGCTTCTGGTATGTCTATGCTCATGGGGGCTGCCGCTCAGAACATTAAGGCAGTTGTCAGAAATATAGATGACTACTTACTAGCCCCGCTTGGCCGCAGTCTGTTCAGTTTCAATATGCAATTTAATTTCGACAAAGAGTTTATTGGCGACCTCGACGTTAAGGCACGGGGTACTGAGAGCCTCATGCGTAACGAAGTTCGTAGCCAGAGACTTCTACAGTTCATGCAGATGACAGCTAACCCTGCGATGCAGCCGTTTGTTAAATACGATTACATTTTGCGTGAGTTGGCTTCCAGTATGGACCTCGATGAAGATAAGATCTTAAACGATCCACGCGAAGCCGCTATCCAGCAAAAGATGATGGCCGAGATACAGGCACTCATGCCCCAGCCCCCAGTACCTCCACAAGGAGCAACCCCTGAAGGCGGACCTCCCTCCGTACAAGACCCAACAGGAAACGGTGGCGGTAACGTAGCCCCCGGCCAAGCACCTGAACCAGACGCAGCAGGTTTCACAGGCGGCGGCGGCGGAGCCAATGGCGGTAATGCACCACAACCACAGCAACCTCCTCAAGGCCCAGTTCAATAATGTGGATACTCATATTCTTTCAGCTAATTAACAATAACGTGACCCATTACCAGTTAGGTCAATACCCCACCCAAAAAGAGTGTGAGCAAGAGCTTTCGAAGGCCACAGTTCTAGTAACAACAAGTAACATTGCGCTTTACTGTTTTGAGGTAAAAAATGGATAAAGTAAAATTACCTTTGGCCCTAGTCTTAGCTATGGCCGTACAATTAGTGGGCGCAGTCTGGTGGGTATCAAAGCAGTCCTACACAATTGATAGTCTGCGCGAAGAAGTTTCTAACCTACAGGAAATTACAGAAGTTCTAGGCGTAGACGTAGACCAATTAATACTCTTCGCCACATTTACAGAAAACCGCTGGGCCGAAGCCTATGCAGAGGACATGACCTACATCCGTCAATTTGGCACAAAGGCTGTCCCTAAAAATACAGGCAAATAATGGATAAACAGTTTTTCAGGGAGCTTCTGCCCCTAGTCAACGACAGAGAACAGTACTCCTCATTAAAGGACTACGCAAAGGCCCGTATCCTACATTACCACGGTCTGCTTGAGACTACGAAGGATCACCAGCGAGTATTAGAAATTCAGGGAGCTATAGCGGAATTGAAGCGCATAGAGACCCTGAGAGATGAAGTCACTAAGGGAGCCGAATAATGGGTCTGTACGAGTTTATGTTTGGTGGGGATGAGGTATCTGAAGAGACCGAAACTATGTTTGGGTATACCGCAGAAGGTGCGTCACAGGAAGCAGAAAAACTTGCAGTAGATATCCCAGAGATCACTTGGAAAGACGTAGGCAATGTAGCCTTAGACTTCACCCCTATCATAGGAGACATCAAGGGCGGCTATGAGACCGTCCAGATGATTGGTGAGGAGCTATCTAAGGAAAACCCTAACTACTATCTAATCGGCGCTATGGGAGGCTTAGGGGCCGCTGCCACGATCATTGGTCTAGTGCCGGGTGCTGGTGACGCAGCACAAAAAGCAATCATGCAAGGTACAAAAATGATGGCCGAAAGAAGTGGCCAACTTGCAGGGGAATTAACAGGCACTGCCAGAGCAATACGAGATGGCGACTTAGAATTTATTAGGGGTAGAGGTAATTCTGCAAACAGCCAAGGTGTAGGCGCTGATGTTGTTCGAAAAGACCCGTCTAAAGCTAAGATGGAAGAACTAGACCCTATACGTCAAAATAGTTCTAAAGGATTTTACAAAACTAAAGCCCCTAACTATGTAGAAGACATTGAAGTAGATGTAGAAGATCAAGGACTTCTAGTTCCTGAAAAGTCTTTATCTATAGACGATTTAGAAAACACAGACCTAATTCCTCTTATCGCAGACAGAACTGCGGCAGGTAAAACCTTAAAGGGTGTTAAAGGCGGTGCTAAAGATTATAAATTTGAAAACCCGGTAGATTTACAAGGTGGCCGGGGCTTCATGCGTTATCCCGATACTGGGGCGTTTGCCTCAATGCCTAATGTAATGGGGGAACAAGCTCAGTTAGCAAAACGAGTAGCCGAGGCTGGCGGTGACCCTAGATTAGTGCATATGTCCATGTCTGCCGAAGGCGGTGATTTTAGCACTATGATGAGTGATACCGTCATGGAGATGATGGATCAATCGGACATCTCTGCAAAAGATGTCAAAGCTTTTGATAGTTGGGTTAAAGCTAATGTAGACGCAGATTTCCCCGGCATCCGTAGTGCGAATGCAAAAGATTATTTAGCTACACAAGTACCCGGCACTCGACGCCAGCTAATGTGGAAAAAGTTAGATGGCCCTGAATTTAAGAATAAAGGCTTTCCCGTAATGGGAGATGCAAGGGTAGCAATAACAGATCCACGGCTGCTTTCTTCACCTTCAATGCAAGGCTCCTCTGTTACCAAAGTAGATACCTCTGGTAACCTAATTACTGGCCCCGTCCGTCAGCATAAGACCTACTCCTCACAAGTTGGCCCTACTGGGGCAGATGGATATATGGGAGAACTTGATGCCGTACCATATGAGATACTAATGCGGGACTTCTTTGAGCAACGCCGCGCCGCTGGAACAAAGGCAGGCTCTGATCAGCGTTCTCTACAGATGAACAGTACCTTCAGTCAGCCTGTTGATGCTCAGATGGTTGAGGAGGTTAATCGCTATTTAGAAATTCAGGATTTGGCAGAGAGAGATGCCTATCGAAGAAACATCTCTGATATGCGTCAGGATCGCACACAGTATAATCTTGGACACAATGGTGGTCCACCCCTGAACGATCCATCCGTGGTAACTCAAATGTCAGATGCCTTTGCAGAACCTCTAGAGATTGGTATCAATTCAGCGGCTAAAGACGGAGCCTTGTTAAAGTCTTACACAAGCGAAGATTTACAAATGCTTGATCAACTAGCTGAAGGAGCTACGGCAGGTACACGCGAAGCAAATGCATTAATTAATTCGCCTGTAGAACCGGGTACAAAAGTAGGAATACGGCTAAACCTAAATTCTAACATACCAGATGCTATGCCGGGCATGAATAAATTACAGACATTACATAAGAATAATTACAACGGTAAGGCTCTATCTTATCAGACTACTGCTACCGTGGAAAATGTTAAATTCAATGTAAGTCAGTCAGGAAGAGCGGGTATTGCAGCTAAAAAATATGCGCCTACTACTCCAGAAGCTAAGAGTAAATTTCCTGCTATGTCCGTAGATGGTAATTATGTTGCCGATAGAAATATTTTAAATGAGATGGACAATACTGTAGTGGAGATAGGTACTAATCCAATGAACCTTCATCTATTTATAGATATGGCTACAGGTCAGGCTGTAGAGAGTGCAGAGATAGCAACAGTTATTGGGGACAGAGTTTATGCTAAGGGAGTTAAATACATGAAGAAAGCAGATGCTCCTACACCTAAAAACGCTTCTGATGGTACGGAACTACCTAGTGAAGTTCGCTATAAGATGAATAAGGGCGGTTTAGTTACGGCTCTACATTAAGGTCGTAATCATAAAACCTTTTCTTTCCTGTTGTGTTAGTACCTAATGCATTGTCCAACATCTTTTCTATTAATTCTATTTGAATCTCAGATTTAGAATTTACCGAAGTTCCATTTGGTAATGCATATTTAACTGCCTTATAGATCTCATCTATTAGGCGCTCTTTATTTTCAATATCCAATTCATCACTCATAACACTCAATTACTACACTAATTAGTATCCTGCAAGGAATTTATTATGGACTTAGAGCCAAAAAAAGTAGCTGGGGTAACCACCCGTAACGGTAAGCCTGTTTGGACGAATGCAGAGAACAAAGAACCGTACTCTGAAAAAACATCATCTTTTAAATATGGTGATGCAATATTGGTTACTCCAACAATCGACCCCACTAACGGCAAGCCATACGACTTAAATCAACTCTTTGCCTACTACGAAGAAAATGGCCCATACGATATGTACACGGGCGAGAAGCTGCCCATGTTTGAAGATGAGGACACGGCTACAGAGTATTCTAAGTGGCGTTCTCAAAATCTCTTTAATACCGACCTCACAGAGCAACAGTTCTACACTGGCGAGAGCGATATGTACTCACCGCAAGACGGCTCAGACATTACCGTTAAAGACCGAATTAAAGACGCAATGTTCCACGCCGGGGACATTAAAGATGACGTAGTAGGTTTCTTTAGTGGCGATGCCCAAGAGTACGCACTTGGTGGCCTAGCTACAGCTAACAAAGGGATAACCACACAAGAGGGTAAGGATATGGCAAATAAAAAGTTTCAGCTTGATAATAAGAAAGCCGACATAAACAAGGACGGTAAACTTAGCAAGTACGAGGAAGTCCGAGGCGAAGCCATCCAGAAGGCTATGGATAATGATGAGATCGTGGAGATGTACCACGGCGGCATGGCCTGCGGATGCGAAGGAGACTGTGACGGCTCCTGTGATGGCAGTATGATGGACGGCATTATGGGATACGACGATGTGTCTGGTAACCCTATTCCAATAGGCTCCCACGCTGAGAACGTGCGTGATGACATCGATGCAAAGCTAAGTACTGATGAGTATGTATTACCTGCCCATGTAGTTAAATGGCACGGCCTGAAGCATATTCAAATGATGCAGTCCGAGGCTGAGATGGGTCTTATGTCTATGCAAATGGATGGCCTAATTCAACACGCAGGCGACGAAGAAGCTGAAGATACAGTACCCTGCCCTGAGTGTAGCGGCTTTGGGTGTGAACACTGCGAAGGTAAAGGTTACCACGAAGCAGACGAAGATGTGCCATCTGAAGAGATGGACATAGAGGAAGCTACCGTAGAGGTAGACAACCTTTTAGACGATGAAGAAGGGACTGAAGAGCCAGTTTCTACAACATCAAAACTCCCCGGAATGCTTAAAAAACAGAAATTTGCATTCATAATTTAAGTGGATACCCGAATATTATCGGACCCATAAGGAAACCCTATGTTAAAAGAAAAGTATACTCGCGCCCCAGAGGCGGACGATGAATTGACCTACAGCGAAGAAATGGCGCAGCAATCTACACAGGCTGTGGCGCAATTAAGTGCTGAAGAAGAAAGCTATAAGAAACGCTATCAAGATATTCAACGGCACATTCAAAACGTGCGAGATCAGAAAGATCAAGAATTAGCCGCAGTTAAGAAACAACTAGATGCAGCCACCCGGCAGCAAATTAGGTTTCCAAAGACTGACGAAGAGGTAGAGGCTTGGTCAAATCGCTATCCCGATGTGGCTAAGATTGTCGATACCATTGCCCGTAAACGTGCCAACGAAGCACTAGAACAGGGCGAACAGCGACTAAAGAAAGTAGAAAACTTTGAGCGCAGCCTGCATAAAAAGACGGCAGAGCAACAGCTAGTTCAATTGCATCCAGACTTTGCCCAGATACGGCAAGATCCAAAGTTCCATGAGTGGGTATCTATGCAGCCCTCTGCAATGCAAGACAGCGTCTATAAGAATAATACGGACGCCACTTGGGCTTCTCGTACTATTGATCTGTACAAAGCAGATATGGGCAAGCGGAAGACTAATAAGTCGGCGGCTCAAGCAGTCGGTCGAACTTCGTCTTCGGCTCCCACTATAGGCGGCAAGGCCTCATTCTCTGAGAGTATGGTACAGGCAATGTCAGACCGTGAATACGAAGCAAATGAAGAAGCTATCAACGCCGCAATTTCAGCGGGTACTTTTTCATATGACATTTCCGGCGCTGCACGATAACACCTAACTAAGCAATTAACTATTGCAGTAATTAAATCTCTGTGTTATAATGAAACCATTGATTTTAAGGCGTAGGACACTCATTAAGTACACCCTACGCCTGACCCTCCAGATAATAGTACTAGGTCCACCAGCAAGTTTTGACCCGCTTTGGCGATACTCTTAATGCCCTGACACCGATGTTACATTGTCTGTTATAGCTGCTTCTATTTTCAATTTATAAAACACTTTGTTGGGCGTCATTATCGCCAACTAATAATACAAGTCAATTGATTTTTAGAAGTTCATTTCAAGCCATTTCATTCAAGGAGCATCCAAAATGGCATTCCCAAAGGCATCAGGTTATACTAACCTCAATTCGGGCAATTTCAGCCCAGTAATTTATTCCAAAAAAGTTCAGAAGGCACTCCGCAAGGCGTCTGTCGTAGAGTCGGTGACCAACACCGATTATTCGGGAGAGATCGCCAACTTTGGAGATAGTGTGAAAATTATTAAAGAACCAGATATCACTATCACAACCTATGAGCGTGGCACTCAACTGGCAACACAAGATTTGACAGACACCGATTTCACTATGGTTGTCGATCAAGCTAACTACTTCCAGTTCGCAATCGACGATATTGAGGAGGCACACTCTCATGTGTCGTTTGGTGATTTAGCAAGTGACCGTGCTGGTTACCGTCTGCGCGATACCTTCGACGCAGAAGTAATGGGCTACTTGTCAGGCTGGAAGACACCCGGTTCGTGGGCGCGTCGTTCAGCAGCCGGGGATGTCAACGGCACTAAGGCAGACACTAACGCCGGAAATGATGAAATGTTGGCTGCTAACAAGCTGGATATCACAGACTTCGGTGGCAGTGACCTTGGCGTAGATGGCGAAGTAACATCCATTCCAATCGCCGTTGGCGGTGGTGCTGGTGGTATCACTTCTCCATTGGCAATTCTGAACCGTATTGCACGGCAAATGGATCAAGCCAACGTAGACACAGATGGCCGCTGGGTAGTAATCGACCCAGTATTTGCTGAAGTGTTGATGGATGAGTCAAGCAAACTGATCAACGCAGACTTCGGTGGCGGTGATGAGCTTCGCAATGGCCGTCTGCCGGGTACTCTTCGTGGGTTCTCAATCTACAAGTCCAATAACCTTCCATACCTTGGCACTGGTGCTGGTACAGCCGCTTCTGCGGGTTCCGAAACCAACTTTGGTGTGATGGTTGCTGGTCACGCATCTGCGGTAGCTACGGCTCAACAGATTGCTAAGACTGAGACTTTCCGCTCACCTACAACATTCGCGGACATCGTGCGCGGCATGAGCCTCTATGGACGCAAGATCCTTCGCCCAGAGGCGTTGTTCACAGCGAACTATAACCTCGCATAAAACTTTTAGGGGCTGGCTTAGTGCTGGCCCCTTACCTCTTTTTTTAAGGTAGCTCTATGCCATCTACTTATATTGATCTTTGTAACCAGACCCTACGCCGCCTCAATGAGGTGGAGATTGCTGAAGCTGACTTCGGATCAGTTCGAGGTGTGCAGGCGCTTGTTAAAGATGCCGTCAAGGCTTCTGTAACGAAGATAAATCAAGCAGAGTTTGGCTGGCCCTTTAATGCGGCAGAACAGACCGACACTTTAATTGTAGGACAGACAGAATACTCTTGGCCACAATACTTTAAAGTAGTTGATTGGAACAGCTTTCAAATCCAAGCCGACGATAATTTACGCACAGGCTTTAAGACATTAAAATTCATAGAACAGGACGAATGGTATTCGGATTACCGGGACGATGACTATACCGCAGGCGCATCTGGTCGAGATATCCCAGAGTTTGTATTCCCCTCCCACGGCAATGGGTATGGCGTAAGCCCCTCACCTAACCGGGCGTTCACAATAAAGTTTAGATACTTTTTGAACTACACTGACATCAATACCGCAACAGATGTCACCCGCATCCCAGAAAGCTATGATACCGTCCTGATCGATGGGGCGCTTTATCATTTGTATATGTTCAAGGACAACGTGGAATCCGCACAGGTAGCGTATATCGCCTTCGAGAAGGGCATCAAAGACCTTCAAACATTATATATTAATAACAATGTAGCCATTAGAGACACTAGGATTAAGTTCTAGATGCCAGATAAAATACAATCCTTCAAATTAGTTTGTAGTGGCGGTCTGAATAGTAACGAAAATCATTTAGATCTTTCGGATAATAGCCCCGGCTCTGCCACACGACTTGTTAACTACGAACCGGGCCTCTTTGGGGGCTATCGTCGTATTGAAGGCTACTCACAATTTGATAGTGACTACGGCGAAGTGACGGTTGATGGACAGACAACAGGACAGGGCAAGGTCTTAGGTCTGGCTATCTTTAAAGAAGACGTAACGAATACCACTAAGATCATTGCCGCCCGTCAGGATGCTGGAGCTAATACTTACAGTTTTTACTTTTACACCGCATCAATCGGCTGGCGTAAGTATACACTAGATCACTCAGTATCTCGTCCAATGTCCTTGAACGGTCTGACTGTAAATAAGCTGCGTCATGCTACTTTTAACTTCGGCACAGGTAATCACATCGTCTTTGTAGACGGGGTTAACCCTGCCATAGTATTTAACGGGGCAAACTGGAAAGAAATCAAGTCTTCTCACGCTGGTGGGTATGATGCTGCAAACAATACTGCGGGTGGCGCACAGGCGCTGAACGCTCCTGCTTTGGTCGATGTATTTGAGAACCACATTTTCTTATCAGGCCACGAAGGTACTGCCGCTGCGGTAGCTCACAGCGCCCCTAACGACCCATACACTTGGACTTCGGCTGCGGGAGGTGGGCAGATCGCCGCTGGTTTTGATGTAGTACAGATTAAACCATTCCGTGATGATTTATTCGTCTTCGGCAGCAACTCAATCAAAAAGATTGGGGTAGATAACTCTGGTAACTTTACTCTGGCACAGGTCACCGCAAACGTAGGCTGCGTGGCAAGGGACAGTGTACTGGAAATTGGCGGCGACCTAATGTTCCTCGCACCTGATGGTTTTCGTCCTTGCGCTTCAACTTCTCGAATAGGAGATGTGGAGCTTGAAACATTAAGTAAACCTATTCAGGCGACATTAGTCGATATTATTAAGAACGAAGACATGACCACGCTAAATGGCGTTGTGATTAGGTCTAAGTCTCAAGTCAGATATTTCATTGGTGACAGTACTACAATTGTTTCAGATAGCATTGGTATTATAGGCGGGTTAACTAATAGTTCTGGTTCTATTGGCTGGGAGTTTGGTGAACTTCTGGGCATCAGGGCATCTTGTTGCACAAGTGGGTATATCGGAACCACAGAGTTTATTCTCCACGGTGACTACGATGGCAAAGTCTATAAGCAAGAAAACGGGATAAGCTTTAATGGCGAGGATATCGTAAGCATCTACGCCACTCCGTATTTAGATTTCGGAGAGACAGAGCAGCGTAAAGTAATGCGTAAGATCAATACATTCATTCGGGCGGAAGGCCCGTTAGAAATGCTCCTGTCGATGACATATGATTGGGGTGACGGCAATGTAGCTACACCCGCAACATATGCACAAACATCGTCAGGCGCTCCTACTCAATATGACGGTAGGAACATAAGTTATAACGCAACCAACGTACTGTACGGCGGTTCATCCAAACCAATTATGACCAGCGACATTCAGGGATCAGGTTTCTCTGCACAGGCCACTTTTGTAAATATTGGGCAGACAGAATCCTTTTCTGTACAAGGAATGGTCTTTGAATTTTCGACGGCAGGGAGACGATAAATGGCAGGTTACACACGGCAGTCGGCAGGTTCAATCATCAATGGTTCGCCTATTACTGCACCGCCTCTTAATGCGGAATTTAACCAAGTAGCGGCGGCGTTCAATGCCACCACAGGCCACGGTCACACAGGCGGCGCTGGTGATGCGCAGCCTATCGCATTGTCTACTTCAGTTTCTGGCTATCTGCCGCCAGAACACGGGGGAGTTGGCGGTAAAAACAACTTTAGTTCTAGCAGCCCTATTTCCACCAATGACACAACTGAAGGTTATGCAGTAGGTTCGATTTGGATTAATACTACATCTAAACAGATATTTGTATGCACAGCCAACGCAACTAATGCAGCAAACTGGCATGAGCTAGTAGCAAATACGGGTACATCTCTAGCTCCAAATGTTCACAACACGGTAGACATTGGTACTAACGCAGTTCGCTACAAAGATTTCTATCTTGCGGGAAATGCTGACATCGATGGCACTCTAAACGTGCTTGGTAATACATCTCTTACCACCGCTGAGACTACTGGATTAGCCACCCTAGCTACCGCAGATATTAATGGCGGTACTATTGATGGTTCAGTTATTGGCGGTACAACTCCACAGGCTATAACAGGTACAACCATTACAGCCAACACAGGCTTCACTGGTGCGCTCACAGGTAATGTCACAGGTAATGTAACGGGCAACGTAACGGGTAATGTCACAGGTGATGTTACTGGTGATCTGACAGGTAACGTGACTGCCTCTTCGGGTACAACCACTCTGAATAACCTTGTAGTAGATGGTACAGTAGATTTCACAAGCACGGCACTGCTTAATGTAAGCGACCCCACTTCAGCACAACACGCTGCCACAAAAATATACACAGACACAGCGGATGCTCTGAAGTTGGACAAAGCTGGGGGTACGATGTCTGGTGACATCACTATGGGTGGTAATACAGTTACTGGCCTTGGTACGCCCAGCGCCTCTTCTGATGCTGTGAGCAAGTCCTACTCTGATACGGCTGATGCATTAAAGCTCAACTTATCTGGTGGCACTATGTCTGGTGCTATCGCTATGGGTGGCAGTAAAATTACTGGCCTTGGCACACCTTCGGCTGACTCAGATGCCGCCACAAAAGGCTTTGTTGATACAAGTATTGCCAGCGTAATTGATGCTGCTCCTGCTGCCCTTGATACACTTAACGAACTGGCTGCTGCGCTGGGCGATGATGCTAGCTTCTCTACCACTGTAACAAACAGTATTGCGACTAAGCTACCTCTTGCTGGTGGTACAATGACGGGTGACGTAACACTTGGCTCAAACAAGGCTACGTCTACTGCTACTCCTGCTACAGACGATACGCTTACTCGCAAAGGGTATGTAGATACTCAAGACGCCTTGAAGCTCAACTTATCGGGCGGCACACTATCTGGTGACATTATTCTAGGGGCAAACAAAGCTACTTCTACAGCCACGCCTGCTACCGATGATACGCTCACTCGCAAAGGATATGTAGACACTCAAGACGCTCTCAAACTCAACCTGTCTGGTGGAACTATGTCAGGTGCTATTGCGATGGGTACGTCTAAAATCACGGGTTTAGGTGATCCTACCACAGCACAGGATGCTGTGAGTAAGTCTTACTCTGATACACAAGACGCTACTAAGCTGAACCTGTCGGGCGGCACAATGACAGGTAACATTGTACTGGGTGCTAATAAAGCCACATCTACGGCTACACCCACCGCTGCGGATGATCTCACACGAAAAGCTTATGTTGATGGCATCTTAGGATCTGCGACATCCTCTGCCAGTAGCAGCGCAGCGGCGGCAATTAGTGCAACTAATGCGGCTACATCCGCCACCAATGCTGCAACAAGTGAAACTAATGCAGGTAACTCTGCCGCTGCAGCCGCTGCATCTTATGATAACTTCGATGACAGATACTTGGGCGCAAAGAGTTCTGCACCAACATTAGACAATGACGGTGATGCGCTCGTAACTGGCGCTCTGTATTGGAACTCTTCATCCAATAGTTTGTTTGTTTGGACAGGCTCTGCTTGGAATGCTGGAGCATTTGACACGGGCAACGCATTGGTTTCCACTAATAATTTATCAGATTTAGACAATGCCGCCGTAGCCCGTACTAACTTGGGCTTAGTCATAGGCACAGATGTGCAAGCATATAGCGCAGATGCAATTATTGGCGGCTGGACAATCACTGAAAGCGCCGGGTCTTTGTATTTCGCCACAGGCGGAACGAACAAGATGAAGCTGGACGCAAGCGGCAACCTTGATGTTGTCGGCAACGTAAACACTAACGCAACAATTAGCTAATAGGAGTATCCGAGGATGGCTATTAAAGTAGGCGGTACAGTAGTCGTTAACAACGACAGACAGTTGAGCAACATTGCATCAATAGACGCTAGTACGATAACGACGATTGAAAATTCAATCAGCGTAGGCGGAACTCTTGGCACGCTTACTAAGTCTTTTGCTCAAGACGAAACGGCGACAATCACTTTAACTGATCCTGCGTCTCCAGCGCCCGTTGTAGGTGTTACTAAAGAGGTTCCACAGCCGGGGCTTTCTTCTAAAGGTGCGTGGGATGTAGACTCTACAGGATCAAACTACAACATTTATGATTACGCAACTAATGTATCTCTGTCAAAAATTACAGTTAACGATTTTTCGGGCTTCAGCCAAAGCAATACAGTAGGCACTGCTCTTTCTCTAAACCCAAATTTTGCACAAACTATGAATATTAAGTTTTACAAAAGCGGGGTAGAATTTTATGCGGTGGATTTGAATGGGGAGCCTTTCAATCATTACACTTTAACAACCCCATACGATCAAGGGTCAGCCACCTTAAACTCAAGCAGCGATTTCAATGCAAAAATTGGCTCAGGTATTTATTGCTTCTTGTTCAACGTAAGTTACACCGCATCAAGCGGCGCTGACAAAATATACGCCGCTGGTCCGGCGAGTGGCATTATATATGAACTTGATATGTCTACTGAATTTGACCCTTCATCTGCTACTTATAGCTCAGTATCTTACAACCTGTCGGGCGATGGCGTTTCGACTGTTATGGACATATCGTGGAACGATGATGGCACGAAGTTTTATGCTGTGAGCAGTAGCTTTAGAATATATCAGTATTCTATAACGACAGCTTACGATCTTTCTTCTGGTATGTCTTTTGATGGTTTCAAAGATATTAGCGGCCAGAACGAAGGCGGTATAGGTTGGGCAGAAGACGGAAATTCTTTAATTGGAGTCAGTTACGGAAACGATAGAATCTTTAAAGTGTCCCTGTCTACAGCTTACGACATTACGAGTACAGTTACTTTTGTCAGTGATTTTGATATTTCAAGTTTGCAAACGCTTCCTCGCTCCATCTATGTAGTTCCTGATTTATCACGGATATATCTTGCTGGACAAATTAATACAGTTCACCAGCTTTATAGCACGGTCTCTATAAGTAAACTTGAGAAGAGCACAGGCACTTGGCCCAATGATGAACTTAATAAAAATATCAAAGTCACGGGTGGTGGCAGTCTTTGGGTAACGGCAACTGACGGCACGTTTACGGAAGAAGTAGCGCCTTCGTCCTATCCGATTGCTGCTGGCGATTGGGAAATGGTGAACGTAGAAGTTGATGCTACCAATGGCCTATCCGTTGCGGGTTATTTGGAAGGTTATGTTGTAAGTGACTTAGCTTATACTGGTGTGAGATATAACTTTGCTAGTCAAGATTCTGGAGCAAGAGGTTTTAACTTTAGTCACGATGGTTCAAGAATATACATGGCTGGGGCTACTAATGATGAGGTGTATCGTTACGACCTAACGACCCCATATGATTTATCGACTATAAGCTATGTAGAAGTGAGCAACTTAGACATTGATGTAGTTCCAGAGGTCGCTTTGTGGAACCCAGACGGATCAAAGTTTTTTACGGTCGGGCAGATATACGATGATATTAGAGTGTTTAGCGCATCCACCGCTTTTGATGTTACGACCTTAACGTATGACGGGGCAGGGTCTGACTTATACGTTAATGCGGCAGGGGCAGATCCGAAAGATTTTCAGTTTGGCTCCAACGGAACTAAAATATTTGTAGTTGCAAGTAATAACAGCAATGTATCAGTGTGGAATTTAAGCACAGCTTATGTGCCTTCGAGCGGAACATTTTCCACAAGTGTTAGCTTTAGCGCCCACTGCAGCGACATCTACTCTTTAGATTTTAATGCAGATGGCACTAAACTTGTTCTTTTGACTAGAAGCAACAGCAACAGCAACCCTGCTATACTTGTGTTTGATTTGGGGACGGCTTGGGATGTTTCATCTGCCACACTTGTTGGAGATAGTGATGGCCTGACAACAAGTGGCTCTGGAAATATTTCTGGTGATCTAACTAGCGTCTATAAAGTTAGATTTAGTGCTGATGGGACTAAAGCCTTTATCTTTCAATACAACCATTACGTCTATGAGTTAGAAACCAAAGATATTTTTTCCACAACAAACCAATATGCAGTTGCTACAACAAACTCTGGCGGTCAGATCGATACTCAATACTGGGTTGATATAAACAGCATGACTGCTGATGAGGCACTTAACGGCGGCAATGCCTACTATGCAGTTTCTACGGACAACCATACGACATGGAGCGTGGCTAAAGGCACAGATGGTGTTCGCCCGATTGTTAAAAATAACTCTGGGACATGGCAATACAACGATGCTGAAGGTTCTCGCAACTACGCATACGATAATTCTACTAAACTATCGACTGTAGATTTTGTAACATTAGCGGGTGCATCTTGGACAAGTTCCCTTGGGGACTTTGACTGTATTGAGTTTAAGCCTGATGGAACTAAGGTGTACGTCATTGATGGCGGCGGAGGCCCAGCCCCCCGTATCTCTCAGTTTGATTTAAGCACTCCGTGGGATATGTCTAGCGGGACATTTGTTCACACGAAGACACTTACAGGCAACCCAACCACAAGTTTAATTTGGAAGCCTGATGGAACACGTTTCTATTATGGGGAAGAATTTAGCTTTGACGGTATTATTGAATATGTGTGTTCAACGCCTTGGACTGTAAGTACAGCAAGCCATAGCCATACGGAATCAGCTTTTAATGATGATCCATCTATTCAATTTATAAATAACGGCTTTAATCTAACAACATTTGATAGAGGCCGAGTCATGAAAAAGTACACTTTGACTTCATCATATCAATTAAGCTCAACCAACACTACACCCACACAAAGTTTAACTTTGCCAGGAATCTCTGATAGCATCAACAAAGTTGTAAACCACTTCTGGGCAGACAGCGGGAATACGTTGCACGTTTTCTACGAGCACTCTGGCTATGGCACAAAACATCGTGAGTATAGTTTAAGCACTGCATACGACCTTTCATCAACCATCACTCTAATTGCAACCAATGAAAACGATGCACTAGATGATGATGTCAATAATAAAATTCAGTTTGATGGCATGACTATTAAGCCTGATGGAACCCGTATGTATGCGATTAACGGCTTCTCTCAAGTGTCAGAGTTCTCAACATCTGGCGTTGAATATACAACTACTGAGAATTGGGTGAACGCTACCACAAACGCTGAAATTCCTGCCCTTACTGAAGCACTGGCGGAGACAGAGTTTAACAGGATGGATAGCACTCAACTAGCAGCGGTGGCGGATGGAAGCCATTTCACTTTGACGGATAGCCTTGACCTAGCAGTCGGCTTTTATACGACATCTACTTCTTCAATCCCTACAAGTGATGGCGTCAGTGTAAACTACGATGCGGAGGCGCTTAACCAAGGTGCTGTACTGGGGACGGACTACGATTACGACTTCCCCGATAGTAGCACGGTCAGGGTTACATCCAACGCTACGCAAAACTTAAAGATAAGGGTTGTTTAGAACTTAGGTGCAGAATCTAAATGATTTTTTTTAATATTTGCCAACAAGGGCAGTATGGGATGAAGTGCAGCATCGAAGCACAAAAATTTACTATAACACTTGATAGAACACTAATTAAATGTTATTATAGCACACTAACAGACAGAACTTAGTTAACTAGACTTAGTTCACAGAATATCCCCCCAGCCTAAATTATAGCTGACGCATATTCACACATCTTACACATTATATGAAGGGGCCTAAAAATGGCTGATAAACGGTTTGATCCCGTTACGGGGTATGAAATAAAAGCTTTACCTGAAGGTTCTTTAAACGCAGGTCAAGAATACTTAGTTAAACCCGGAGGGGGCTTTGACAGTCTATACTACTCCAATTCGGCGGATACTTCGCAACCAAGCGGTGCTTCTATTAAGCCAATGAATATTATAGACGACTACGACTCTGCCACCAACACTTATAATTATGGTCATTTAACCGGGATGACTATTGAGCAGTATGAGGACGCATATAAAGCACAAAAAAATGGTACGCTCGACTCTTTTGATCCCAACGCAAGTGGATCGGCAGATGTTTCGTCTACAACTTCTGGTGAATATACTAATGCGACCGGTGGATCGGCAGATAATTCTGGCATAATGTCTGGCACCGCTAGTTCTCAACCTGCACAAATCGTTCAGCAAATAGATACTTCTGGTCTGGCCCAAGCCGGGGCTATGAGTTCTGGTTTTAATAGTATTGAAGGGCTTTTATCGCAGTACAATACGGCTGCTACAAATCAGATGAATACTCTAAATCAAACCACCACGGATGGCTTTGCTGAAGTTGGAAGTAGATTTGATACAGTTGATACTGCCAATTCAAACGTACAAAATTTGGTAAACACTGGTTTTCAAGAGGCAGAAGCGGCCCGTGCTGCTAACCTTGCAGCGACAGGCACCGCCTTTGAATTGACGGGGGGTCTTATCTCCGATGGATTTGCTACTACTTCGGGGCAATTAACGGACACCCAAGCAAACGTCCTTGGAGGGCAAGGTGATCTTCAAGACAACTTAGATACTATGGCAAATTCCGCCGATTTGTATGCTCAACAATCCCTTGAAAATCAGCAAGCCCTTCAGTCTGGGCAAGACGGTTTCGTGAGTAGTTTTGACACATACACTGACAGGTACGAAGATGATCAAGAAATATCTCAAAATTCAAGAAATGATATATTCACCGCACAGGCAAATCAAAGTGATCAAATTCGTGAGGATATACAAGACTACGAAAACTCTTCTGCGCAAGCTCAGAGGGATATTTCTGCACAATTAGCAGAACTGGATCGCCGTTTTGTAAGTGGCTTTGCTGGGCTAGATGCAGGTCAAATTATACAAGCCAGAAATTCTGCTTTATCGGCGGCAGGTCAATCAGGACTTGACCCTACGTTAAGTAGGAATTTTTATTTACTAGGAAACTCATTCGATGAAAACGGGCGTCTTGCACAGGCAAGTACTGATCAACAGGGCAATGTCACCCGGCGCTTCATGGATGAACTTGGTAACATAAACATAAATACATCTGATGTTGCAGGGAACAGTATTTCCACCGATGTGATAAATCTTCGTCAAACATTGCAACAAATTAACAACGTGCAAAACGTAGCTGGGAGCAACGCCAGCATGGGGTCACCTACCCCCGCCAGTGGCTTTGCCTCTCCATTCACACAAACAGGATAAATCATGCATCCAACAACAGTATCAAAAGACTGCGTAGAACTAGTTAAAAAGTTTGAAGGTCTGCACAAAGTAAAAGACGATGGCCTAGTACACGCCTACCGTTGTCCGAGCGGAAAGTGGACTTGCGGATTTGGGGCGACCAAAGGGGTACGCTCTGGAGTTAAGTGGACTAAAGAATATGCCGAAATGCGTCTGATTGAGGACTTAGAGGAACACGGCAAGATTGTTAAGAAGTACGTTAATGTACCTTTGACTCAATCACAGTATGATTCCTTGACCTCATTTGTATTCAATTTAGGCGGTGGTGCGTTCCGATCATCAACCTTGCTGAAACGCCTGAACGCTGGAAAGTACGACGAATGCCCTGAACAGATTATGCGGTGGAACAAAGCCCGTGTCGATGGCAAACTAACACCGCTTCGTGGTCTAACACGCCGCCGCACCGCAGAGGCCGCTATCTTCGCCCGTGAGGCTCAACTACCTTCCGATGAAGGTGGGCCGCAGATGCCACAGAAACCTACCGCAGAGGCTCCTAAATCCCTTGCTAAGTCCAAGACAATGGCGGGGGCCGGGATCGCTGGTGCGGCTACTGCAATGAACGAGGTAGCAGGCCAAATTCAAGGTCTGGTAGCTTACGCCCCTATGTTAAAAACAATCTTCTTGGTGTGTGCAATCGGCGGTATCGCTTTGGCTGCATACGCTCGTTTCAAAGATAATAAAGAAGGCGTCCACTAGTGTTCATCTTTGGTAAAATTAAGATGTACATCATTGCCACTTTAGCATTGGCCCTGCCCATTATCTACGTCTTCGGGCAGATCAAAGGACGGGCAAAAGAAAAGAACAAAGTTCTGACTGATGAACTACAGGCGCAGAAAAAGGCGTCTGATTTTTATAAGGCGATGGCAGACAATGAGAGCGATACTCTTACTGACCGCAAGTCTATTACTGACAGGCTGCGCAAAAACGGTTTATAGAACCCAGCTTGAAATATACTGCCCCCAAATTGCGCAGTACGATGAGCGGTTCAACAACCAATTAGCTGACGAATTAGAAAGTCTTCCCGCCGAGGCTACGGCAATCGATGAGGCTGTCAAAAACTACATCTACCTTCGTGATCGTATCCGTAGATGTAACGAGGAAAAGGATAAAATCTAATGGGCATTTGGGAAGATACCTTCGGCGGTGGCAACAGCTTCACTGAAAGCGTAGCAAACGTATTTACCCCCAATGATGGCGCTTCATATGTAAGCGGTACATTGACGTATGACAGCGGTGATAATGCAGGTCAGGTAGTTGCGGCAAACTCCTCTGGAGGGTTTGGTAGTGATGACGATGGTAAATCCATTTACACGGGTTCCATGAATAGCATCAATACAAATTCCGGTAACATTTCAGGTAATAAAAATAACGACTTTGTACCAACGGGTTCAGCCCCAAGCACAATAGCTTCCATTCTAGGATTTACGTCACCTGTGACGGCAGTGGCTACTGTAGCTGGTAAACTCATGGGCTGGGCAAATGGCCTTGATCCAGAGGCCGACATTAAACAGGGCAGTGTAATCGGTGGTCGGCAAATATATACCAAAGCTGGCGAAGGCGGGATGTCTTATTCATACAACTTCCTTGGAATGCCCTACGAAGTTGAGGTTATAGACGGTAAGGTCTATGATAAATTATCACAGGATGCAAATGGTAACTATCCCGGCATGGACGATTATGACCAAGCAACTACTCGCTACGCAACGATGGCCCAAGATCTCCGAGATCAAGGGAATGATGACGAAGCCGATGCGCTTTTAGCAGAGGCCGAAGATAACGCCGCCACAGAACCACCTAGTAATGTAGAAATCAATTCCGACGAAGTAATAGAGATGGCTAAAGCAGCCGGAGTTATACAGTCACAAGAAGACATGAAGGCTATCATTGAAGACCCTAATAAGTTTTTAAATGATAAGGGTCTTAAACTGGCAGATATTATGCCAACCATCGATGCGGATGCGGAAGGTACACTTCTTGACCCTGATGATCCGAGATACAGTCTAGGTGAAAATGACGGGTACACTGCCGTTTCTACGGGCGATGCAGCCACGGTAGCAGACGTAGTGCAACCAGACACAGCTACTTATGACGCCAAGATGATAGAGCTTACTGACAAAGAAATGGTAACCGCAGTCAACGGGACGGTAAGTGATGATGCATTAGTAGATGCCAATGACCTGATTACCGACATCGAAGGTGCGGCCACTGGTGTAAATGCAGACGGCACACGCAGTGTTCTAGGCGAAGCTCTAAATGATTTTGCCTCTCAAGACATTAGTTCTGTGATTGATACGAGTACAATATCAGGTAAGTTGTTTGCCCAGAAGCTAGGTGAAGGTAATTACACCGACTCTAAGGCTACTGTCTTAGGTCAAATGAAGATTATATCGGAAGAGTTCAAAGACTCTAACGGCAACCCTACTATACCCGCTTGGGCGCAGTCTATGCACCGCGATGCCTCAAAATCTGTAGCCTTCAATGGTATATCAGGTACTGCGGCAACGGCAGCTTTTAGTAATGCAATTATGGAAGCTACTCTAGGTGTGGCCGAGAAGGACGCAAGTTTTTTCCAAACGCTGACCATCAAGAATTTAGACAACCGTCAGCAAGCCGTAATTAACAAGGCTAATGTTTTATCCAACTTAGAGATGAACAACGTAGATGTTAAGACACAGGCGGCAATACAAAACGCCAAAAACTTTATGCAGATGGACCTACAAAACTTAACTAACGATCAACAGGCAGAGGTAATAAACCGAGCCGCCTATGTTCAGTCCCTGTTCGATAATACTGCCGCTATCAATGCACAACGGTTGTTTACGGCGGATAATGAAAATGACGCTAATAAGTTTTGGGGTGAACTTGCAGTATCTGCACAGCGTCACAACTCATCTGAGATGAATGCCTTAAAGAAGTTTAATGCAGGCGAAACTAATGACGCTGCGCAGTATAATTCGGACATGAAAAATGACCGCCAAAAGTTTAATGTAACTTTTCAAAATGAAATTGACAGAAGTAATGCTAAGTGGCGGCAGACCGTAGAGACTGCCAATAATCAGATAATGGTTGATGCCCATACAACAGATGTAAAAGCAGCCCTCGACATAACACAGGAAGCCCAGAATAGGCTTTGGGATAGCACAGATAGCCTACTAGATTTAATCTGGAAGACTACCGACAACGATATGGAGCGTGAGCTTAGATTGTTGACCGCACAGATGACCGCGCAGTCGGGACAGTCTTCCGGCGGCGGATTTATGGATAGCATACTACAATTAGGTGGCGCTTTCTTGGGGACCAGCACTGGCGCAAGCTGGCTGAAGAACTTTTTACCTTCATCAGACGTTAGGCTGAAAGAAAACATCCAGCATTACGACACTTTAAAAGGTATTAATTTTTATACTTGGGATTGGAATGCTGAAGGCAAACGAGTTGGAGCCGACCAATTCCCTCCCTTTGGAGTACTGGCGCAAGAAGTGCAGAAGACGCATCCGAAGGCCGTAGTCGAGGATCACAACGGATATCTTCGGGTAAATTATGGGATGATTAACAATGACGTTTGATGAAGCAATCAAGAAATCAATCAAAATGTTTATGAAGGGCAAGATGCCCATGAACACAAGCCAGATAAGTGAAGAAGGCTTGTTCTTCACCCCTGAGTATTTTGACGAATTAGAAGAAGATTTGTTGGAAGAACCTACGGATAGCACGAAGGCTAAGGAAGAGGAGATGGAAGATGAGGTTTGAGGCTCCTATTCCCGGCGCAAATTTTACGGCAGATACCCGAAATTACTCTTGGCATAGGCCACCCGACTTAGTCGATTACGATGAAGCTGTAGGCTACATGATTGATAAGATCGATGAGCCAGAACAAATTGAAGTAGTATATGCAATGTTGGGTATAGACGCCCACATCACTACTGTTGTCTCCACGCTTCTTCTACAGGCCATCAGCAAGGGTAAGATAGGTATCGACCTAGCCGTCCTGATTGCTGGACCTTTAGCCCGTTACATTGAGATAGCCGCTAAGGACGTAGGCATTAAGTATGAGATGGGGATTGAGGATAAGGACCGGGTTGTACTTACCCCTACCCTGCTAAGAGCCTCTATAGGGCTTATGGATGCATCTAAACCTGAACCAACCCCACAGACAGACGAAGCAGCTACTGAGGCGTCCCCGGAGGCTCCTGTAGAGGGTCTAATGACCCGACCTGATACAATAGCAGCGCCCCAAGATGAACAGGCGGCTATGCTTGGTGCTATGGTAGAAGAGGAGCCTAAAGATGAGCTTTAAGACAGAGGCTGCAAAAGTACGCGCAGGTATAGCTTCAGGCGGCTACAAAAAGAAGACAAATCCTTTTCAGGGTTTTGTAGATGAATTAGCTTACGGCCTAAAAAAGCAGGATGAAGAGAAGCGGCAGGAAGAGCGGGTTAAGCGTCAGGAAGCTAGGGTTGCGGCACGGGCTACTAAAGCCAAACAGGATGCC
>Ga0209199_1000830_pt1 | contig 40411 bp, 42 predicted proteins | sample COGITO_mtgs_1105_7_FD_184805 | JGI IMG/M metagenome (GOLD analysis project Ga0209199, IMG submission 184805) | Pelagic marine microbial communities from North Sea - COGITO_mtgs_110523 (SPAdes) (version 2) | ecosystem: Environmental > Aquatic > Marine > Epipelagic ... | reverse complement strand
ATTTATTTTTCATTTTATGACTATTACCTAATTCCAAGTTAGCTGAAAAAATAAACAATTCAAATTTGATTAAGTTTGCTTAACAAATTATTAAAAATGAGTCAAAACAACATATCAGAAATATTAAAAAAACTTGGGATTAAGGATGAACAACGGGGTTGTTCTAATGGAACAGAATGGTTTGGATCAGATTCAAAAATTAGTTCTTTTAGCCCAGTGGATGGATCTGAACTTGGAAAAGTAAGTACTGGAAATAAAGAGGATTATGAAAAATTAATTTCAGATGCCCAAAAAGCCTTTAAATCATTTAGAAAAATTCCTGCGCCTAAAAGAGGAGAACTTGTCAGACAACTTGGAAATAAAATAAGAGAAAATAAAGCTGAGCTCGGAGAACTCGTTTCAATAGAAATGGGAAAATCACTTCAAGAAGGATTAGGAGAGGTTCAAGAAATGATTGATATATGTGACTTTGCAGTAGGTCTTTCTAGACAGCTATATGGTCTAACAATGCATTCCGAAAGACCCAATCATAGAATGTATGAACAATATCATCCGCTTGGAATAGTTGGTGTTATATCAGCTTTTAATTTTCCTGTAGCTGTTTGGAGTTGGAATGTTGCCTTAGCATGGGTCTGTGGAAATGTTTGTATTTGGAAACCCTCCGAAAAAACCCCATTATGCGGAGTAGTTTGTCAAAAATTAATAGCCGATGTTTTAAAAGAAAACAACATGGATAATGGTATATCCTGTTTAATAAATGGTGATGGTCAAGTTGGAAAATGGATGTCAGAAGACAATAGGATAAATCTTCTCTCTGCAACAGGGTCAACAAGAATGGGAAAAGATGTTGCTCAAAAAGTTGGTGCAAGACTCGGTAAGTCTTTACTTGAGCTTGGTGGAAATAATGCAATTATAGTTACACCAAGTGTAGATATAAAGCAGGCTGTTATAAATATTGTTTTTGGAGCTGTAGGAACTTGTGGTCAGAGATGTACATCAACAAGAAGAATCATTGTACATGAATCTATAATCTCAGAAATTAAAACTGAACTAGCAAAAGCATACAGTCAGTTAAAAATTGGTAATCCACTTGACGAAAGTAATCATGTAGGGCCTCTTATTGATGTTGATGCTGTCAACCAATATAACTCAGCCTTAAATCTAATTAAAAATCAGGGTGGTAAATTAATTGTTGAAGGTGGTGTTCTTTTAGGTGATGATTATAAAAGTGGGTGCTACGTTAAACCTGCAATTGCTGAAATCAAAAATGAAGCTTCAATTGTCCAGACAGAAACATTTGCTCCTATTTTGTATGTAATTGAATATAAAGGAGAAGTTCAAAATGCTATAGAAATAATGAATGATGTCAAACAAGGTCTTTCCTCGTCAATTATGACTAAAAATCTAAAAGAATCTGAAATATTCTTATCAAACTTAGGAAGTGATTGTGGTATTGCTAATGTAAATATAGGAACATCCGGGGCTGAAATTGGTGGTGCATTTGGTGGAGAAAAAGAAACAGGGGGCGGAAGAGAAAGTGGATCAGATGCTTGGAAAGTCTATATGCGTAGACAAACAAATACTATTAATTACTCAAGTGAATTAGCACTGGCCCAGGGGATTAACTTTGATCTATAAAAAAATTAAATAGAGTTTTTACTTTTCTTCTAAAAAAGCTACAGGCTTGTCTTTTTCACCTAACCAATGAATCATAAAAATCAAATCTTCAGAACCACTGTTTTCTGAAACATGCCAAGTGTTTGGAATACCTAAAAAAGCTTCTCCTTTTTTAAATGTTTGAGTTTTGATAATCTTTTTTTCTGTAGCAGAATCATCAATAGATGTTTCAGTATCATAATTCACAGTTAATTCACCTTGTATAATGTATGCAGGACCAGAATATGGATGGTAATGCCATGGAGATTTAAAGCCTGATTCCCAAACTTTAACTTGACTTGTAACTGCAGCGTTAGAATCAGGATAATCCAATACATTACCCATTGGATCTTCAGAAACATTAGTCATTAAATCTCCAGTTTTAAAAAAAGGCATAGAACTAGATGAATCTAAATGATTTTTAGCATCATCTCCTGACTTAACATCAATATCTACACAGTTAGTAAACAATACAGAAATAAGTAATAATGTAATTTTTTTCATAATAATTAGATTGTAATACTGAAGATAAGAAAATTATTTTTCTGGATCATATTGACAACACATAGGTAGATTGTCATAGGCTTCCTGATTTAGATCTACAAGATCTGTAGAATACCCAGATTGAGCAATTGCATTATGAACAGTTGTTAATTCAACAAATTGATCATCATAAACAAGGTTAATTTGCTTGCTCTTTACATCCCAATCTGCCTTCAAAACCCCCTCCATAGAAAGTGCAGCAGTTTCAATTGTTTTTTTACACATCTTACAGTTACCCTTTACTTCGAAAGAAGTTTCAGTTCCCATAAGTTCGACTATAGCTTCTACTTCTTTTTCGTCGACATTTTCAACTTGATCAGTTGATGTGTAATCAGCAACGATATAACCTATAAAAAGACCAATTGTTGTGAAAAATAAAATTTTTAATGTTTTTTTCATAATTTATAATTTTAGTGTATTTCTAAAGTTTCATACAAGCAGCAATCTGGAAGATTGTTATATATTTCAGATGGTGCAGTATGTTTTTCTGTGCTATGACCTAGCAAGGAAATTCCTTTATGTATATCATCTAGATTTATTTTCTTAGAGTTATATATTAACGAAATATTGTTTGATAGTATATCCCAGTTAACATACTTTACTCCTTTTAATTTTATTGTTCCTTTCTCAATTCTATCTTTACACATTTCACAAACTCCTTTAACTTTAAAAGAAACTTTTTGAGATTTTGAATTATTCTCTTGTGAGAAACAAAAAGATGAAACGAAAAGTGAAAGAATAATTAAATATTTCATATTACAAATTTAGTTATTAAATCTTAAACCTACATAAATTAAAGCCCCATGTATCGGTGCGTAAATAAGTGAAGTATCAAAATCAGCTCCAAAAGGGTCATCTCCTCCAATAATTGGATTACTCTGTGTATAACCACCAATATTTTCTCCACCAATATAAACATCAAGTTTATTTGACAGCACTCTTGTTATTTGAGAATTCATTAAACTGTAAGATGGTGAATTACCATTAAAATCAACTAATTCGGTATGACTTGGTAATCTTTGAGTACCTATCCAATTATAAGTAAAATCAAACTTCCACTTAGATCCGTTTTCTTTTTCATTTGTAGAAGCTTCTATATTTGTGAAAAATCTATTTTTTGGAGTCAATGGATTTTGTTTAAACCCAGAATTATATTGTTTTTTTACATCATAATTTTTAAAAGTTGATTTCAATAAAACATTATCAATTATTTGATATTCTAAATCAATTTGTAAACTTTTAGAAAAACTTTTTCCGTTTAAATTATAGAAAGACAACTCACCTTGAGTTTCCCAATCGACAACAATTTGATTATCAAAATCAGTAACATAATAATCAAAAGTTATATCACCTTCCCTATTGTTTATAAAAAACCCTTGTCTAAAACTAAGACCATAATTAATAGCTTTCTCAGGATCAAGCCCATAAAATTTTCCTGAATTATTTGAGATTTTAATTTCACGACCTGTTGCAAATACATTTTGATTTTCTGAAAATATATTTGAAGATTTTCTACCTGTTCCAAGTGACAGCCTTAAAACAGATTTTTCGTAAGGTTGATATCTCATGTGTATTCTTGGCGTGAAAAAATTACCTAAATTATTATGAATATCGTATCTAATACCAGCAACAAGACTTACAGCATCCATGCTATCATAACTGTACTCAAAAAATCCTCCAATGGACTTATCTATCCTATTATAAAAAACATCATTTTTTTCTACAATTTCATCAAAATCATCATATGAGTAGTTCAATCCAAATTTGATTTTATTAAGGGTACTTCCTAATATCGAGTTGTAAATCAAACTTGAATAAAAACTGTTTTGATTTATATTATAATTTCTTGTTCCAAAAAAAGAATCTTGATCATGTCTTGAATAAGCCATTTGAAAACCTAAAGATTGATATGGAATACTAGGATTAACATATCCGAATTTAAAATTAGAATCGAATCTATTTGTGTTAATTTCTCCCTTCCATGGATCTCTTATAAAAACCATCTCTTCTGTATTTTCTCCAATAACTTTGTCGTCATTCATGTAACGAATTCCAAGAAAGCTAACTGTTCCCTTTTGAGTGTTAATATATTGCCATCTGTTAAAAATATTAAAAGCATTAGATGTTGGATTATCTAAAAAACCATCATTATTTTTATCATTGATAGAAGTGTTTTTATTAGCATGTAAATATAATCCTGTACTTAACTTGTCGTTGATGATTTTATTTCCATGTATGTTTAATTCATTTCTTCCCATATTGTTAGAATAAACATTAACAAAGAAAGGAGTGTCAGAATATGGTTTTTTAAGTTCAACATTAATTTGTCCAGAAATACTTTCAAAACCATTAACTACACTTCCTGAACCCTTAGTTATCTGCATACTTTCAACCCAAGTTCCTGGAATAAATGACAACCCATATACTTGAGAAGCTCCTCTAATCATTGGGATATTTTCTTCAGTAATAAGAAGGTAGGGACTCTCTAATCCAAGCATTTTAACTTGCTTAACTCCAGTAACTGCATTAGAATAATTAACATCAATTGACGGATTAGTCTCAAAGCTTTCAGAAATGTTACAACATGCAGCTTTTAACAACTCATCACTTGAAACATTTATAATGTTTTGAGTTTTGAAATATGATTTTTGAATAGTTTTTCGCTTTTTGTTTACCGTTACTTCATCAAGAATATTCTCATCATTTAACATTGTAATATTATAGAGTATCTTATCAGTAATTTCTATTACTTGATCCTTAAAACCTAAATATTTAAAAACTAATTTATTTGAAGAACTTGATAAAGGGATTTTATAGTTACCATCTGTATCAGACAGGGTTCCTAAGCTTGTGTTTAACCAGTAAACAGTAACTCCAGTTAATGGAAGTGTTTCGCCAGATTGATTTTCATAAACAATAACTCCATTAATGAAATTTTGAGAATATGAAAATGAATAACTAAATAAAATAGCAAAAGATATTAATACTAATTTTTTCATTTATCAAATAAAAACATTTTAAATGAGTTATAATTTATAAGATTTTAAATTAGAGTTGCAAAATTCAATCATTTTATATTAAAACCCTCTCTATTGAAATTATTGATTTTGAAACTAGAGGGTGAATAGCCAGTTTCTTTTTTAAAATGATTGCTTAAATGAGATATTGAATTATAATTTAATTTGTAAGCAATCTCTTTGATAGTTAGTTCATTATAGCTTAAATATTCTTTAATTTTTTCAACCTTTAGTTTTAAAAAATATTTTTCAATTGATATATTTTCAGAAAATTTAAAAACTTTACATAAATGGTTATAACTATAATTGAAGTTTTCTAAAAGAATTGACGAAATATGCATGTTTTCAATTACATCTTTATTAATAATTTTAATAAGAGTAGCTTTAATTTTCGAGGAAATTACTTTTTTCTTATCATAAATTAAATCAAAACCTACGTTTATTAGTTCAGATCTTAACTTTAAATTTAAAGTAGGATTTAAAACACTTACTCTGTATTCTCCCAATGAAATAAACTTAAATTTAATATCTAATTTGTTTAAGATGTTATTAACTGAAAAAATACATCTATCACAAACCATATTTTTTATGTAGAGATTATTATTCACAAATTTTTTAAATAATTCATAGATCTTTCAACGCTATTTAGCCTGATATCTTCCCAAAATAAATTAACATCAGCCTTGTGATAGTCTTTTACTGTTGAAAGAAGTAATCGCTTTACAATGCCCATCTTAGGAAGTTTAACTAATATCTTATTGTCAATACTTTCAATTTTTACTGTGCCTGGAAAAACTTTCTTATTTAAATATAAAAAACCTTTATGATCTTTGTAATTCGAGGTTTTTCCATTATCCCAAGTTATTGGATTTGAACATAATGCATCTTGAATCCACTCTTCGCTAATAGTAAATGAAGCATTTTTTGTTTTTCTTTCAGACATTAATCTATATGTATTCCATGTAACAAATCCACCTGTTTCATTCTTATCTGTCATAAGATCTAATGATTTAAAATCATCATTAGTTATTTTAGTTCCAATTAGATAAGCTGCAACCAATTTATTTTTTAAAGGTTTATCATCAAAAAATTCCTGCAAGAGCCTTTTGGCGTGCCCAGCACCTTGACTGTGACCGGCAATGATTATAGGCTTGTCATTGTTATATTCTTTCATGTAAGTCACAAAAGCTTCCCTAATATCATTATATGCCATTTCGTAAGCTTCTTTACCACCATTTTTCCAAAAAGATTCTCTAAAAACTCTTAAATGAGCTTGTCTGTAATAAGGAACATAAACATCTCCTGTAGAGTACCATGCAGAAGCTTGATATTTCACTGTTGAACCTAAAACATATGATCTAGTAATGGGATCAAATATGTCAGCATTCCATCTTGTGTTATCTTTATCTGTTAATAGAGTTGGATAAATAAAGAAAACATCAACAGGAAGTTTAGAGTCATTAAAATTAAAATCATTAAAAACACTTTGATCACCAGAGGGATGAACAGCCCATGATCTCAAATTGGTATAATCCGGTGCCTTTGATAATTTGAATTCTTTAAATGACTCAGTATTGTAAACAACAGGTTTATTATTTTCAGATAATAGACCGCAGGATATTAAAGAAAATAAACAAAAAATTGAAACAAAATATTTCATAACTTTAAAAGTACAAATATCATGCTAAAAAAATCAATTATTCATATGAAGAATCTTTTACTATTCATCTCTCTTTCGCTACTAGTTTCAAGTTGTTCAATTCCCAATATGGTTGTAATTGAACTTGAATCAAAAAATTCTTCAGAAACAAATGGTTTTGTTGTCTTTATTGAAGAAGACTCTAAGGTTATAATGGAAGCCACTATAAATAATCTAGAGCCAGGTGAACATGCAATTCATATTCATGAAAAATCTGATTGTTCTTCAAACGATGGCAAGTCAGCTGGTGGCCACTGGAATCCAACTTTAGAAAATCACGGAAAATGGGGTGATTCCTCTGGTTTTCACAGAGGAGATATTGGAAATTTCAATGTAGATGAAAATGGTAATGGTACAATTTCTTTTACAACTGATTTGTGGTGCTTAGATTGTGATGATCAAAACAAAAATATTATTGGAAAATCAATAATAATCCATCAAGGTGCGGATGATTTAGTCTCACAACCATCTGGTGCCGCTGGATCTAGAATTGCGTGTGGTGGAATTATAGAGGAAAATGCATTGATTAGAAACGAAGAATAACTACCACTCTCTTTCTTTGTTGTCTTTTTCTAAATCTAAAAGATCTTTTTCAGGAATGACCTTTAAAAAAGAAGGATGTTGCTCAATTGCGTGTTCAATTTTTTCAACTATACTTTCAATAGAATCATTTTTATAGTCTATATCTAGCGGTTTTTTAATCTCCATAGATTGAAGAATATTTCTTTTTTTAATTCTTATTCCTTTTTTATCAAAGGACCTTCTGAATCCATCTATTACTATTGGAATCACAATTGGATTATATTTTTTTATAATATGAGCTGTTCCTCTTCTAATTGGTTTAAAGGGAGTAGTAGTGCCTTGGGGAAATGTTATAACCCATCCATCATCTAAAGCTTTTCCAATGCTACCAATGTCACTCATTTTAACTTGCCTATTAACATCTTCTCCTTTTGATCTCCAAGTTCTTTCTATTGAAACTGAACCAACGTAAGCAAGTATCCTTGGTAGAATTCCTGAGTTCATGGTCTCTTTAGCTGCAACATAGTAAATATTGAGTTTAGGTTCCCATAAATAAGTCATGTTTTTAATCGAATCAACTCTTCCACTTAAACTAGCATTAAAAACATGAATCATTGCAGCAACATCTGCAAAATAAGTTTGATGATTCGAAACAAATAATACATTATTGTGAGGCAAAGATTTTATAACATCTGAACCCTCAATTTTTAATTTATTAAAACGATTGAATCTTCTATGTGTTAAAACACCTAAAATACGAATCAACCATTTCTTAACATATAAGATATGTCCAAAAGGATTTCTTTTTAAAAAACTCACACAATAATTTTTGGTTTAGTAAATGTATTAAGAATTAATCATTTGTTTAAATAATAAAACAAATTCATGGACCATTATAGCAGTTGCTCCCCATAAAATGTGATTATCAATTATATAACTAGGGACTTTTTGTGTAGATCCGTTTACTTCAACTAAAGAATCAACTATATCCATATTCAAAACATAATCTAGTTTAGGCTTTAATATTAAAGAGACTTCTTTAGAGTCAGGATGAAATATTGGAGTTGTATTAATATATCCAATAAATGGATAAACATTAAAATTACTTGGTGGAATATAAACTGATGATAAATCACCAACAATGTCAATATCATCTTTATGTAATCCTATTTCTTCATGCGTTTCTCTTAAAGCTGTATCTTTTAAAGATTTGTCTAATTTATCAACTTTACCACCTGGAAGACTAATTTGATTAGAATGTACTCCTTTGTATTTATTTCTTAACATTAAAACTAATCTGGTTTCATTATTAATATCAGGATAAAAAAGCATTAAAACTGATGCTGTTTTAGAATTTTCAGGAATTAAATTAGTTTTAAGATGTTTAATTCTTGAGGGTGGAGCAATTTTTAATAAGTAATTGTGTCCTGGAAGTTTATAATCGTTTATTTTTAAAATATAATTTTTAAAATCTGTAAAATGCATTTTTATAAAATACTTTTAATTAGCCTTTTATTAATTTCATGTAAAGATAAGGTAGAAAAACCTGTAAAAACAGAAATAAAAAAAACAATAATTAAAAAACCAAAAAAAATAAAAAGTGAATTTATTTTAAATGATAAAAATGCCATTCCCTTCTTGTTTGAATATGGAAAAATAAACAAGCAAAACAAAGTAAGAATAGTTACAAATTATGGAAACATAGATGTTGAGTTATTTAAAAATACACCATATCACAGAGCTAATTTTATTTACTTAACAAGAAAGAAATATTTTGAAGGAGAATTTTTTCATAGAGTAGTTAAAGATTTTATAATTCAAGGGGGTAATTCCGATAATATTAGCACATCAAAAAAAAGAAGAAAAATTGGAAGATATCTTTTACCTCCAGATACAAAAAAAGGTCATAAACACCATAGAGGAGTAATTTCAATGCCAAGCAGTGAAATTGAAAATCCATATAAACTAGCTTCACCTTATGAATTTTTTATAGTTAAGAAAAAAGATGGTGCTTATCATCTTGATAAAAATTACACTGTATTTGGAAAAGTGATTAAAGGAATGGATGTTGTTGACAAAATATCAGAATTAGAAACAGATAAAAGAGAATGGCCTCTTGACAATGTTCGCTTTAAAGTTGAAATCATCCAATAGGTATTTCTTATGTAAATTCATATTTTTATAATAAATAGTGATATGACAATAAATCAACTTAAGTATGTACTTGCCTTAAACAAGTACAAAAATTTTACAATAGCAGCTGAAAAATCTTTTGTATCGCAGCCATCTTTAAGTGTGCAAATTCAAAAGCTAGAAAAAGAATTAACTATTAAAATATTTGACAGATCAAAAAAACCTGTAGAAACAACTGAAATTGGAAAAAAGTTAGTTAAACAGTTTCAAATTATAATAAGCGAATCTTTGAAAGTAAAAGATTTAATAAATTATCAAAAAAATAAAATAATTGGTAACCTAAACATTGGAATAAGTTCATCATTGGAATCAACTGTAATTCCTTTATTTACAGATAGTTTGTTATTAAAATATCCTGATTTAAATATTAATTTTATTACCAATAAAAGTAGACTTCTTTGCGATTCATTGAAAAGCAATGAACTTGATTTTATTATTGGTATAACTCCCTTAAATATTAATGATTTTACAATCCTCCCACTTTATTATGAGCCAATATTAGTAATAATTCCTAAAAATCTTAAGAATGATAATTCAACTGAAATTGAATTGACTAAAATTAATAGTAAAAACATATTAGTTCCAAACAAAGAAAATGAGTTTAGAAAGATCATTGAGAATATCTTTCCATCAGCTAGTTTTAATGAAAAATTTAAAAATAATAGCTTAGAAACTTTAGTAAACTTATCTTTAAAAGGTAATGGAATTTCACTTATACCCTACTTAACATCTTTAAATTTAAGAGACAAACAGAAAGCTAAAGTTTATAGTTTTAAAACTCCAGAACCCTCAAGAGAGATTAGTGTTATTTATAAAAAAAATACATTAAAAAAACATGTAATAGAAGAAGTGTTTTTATTAATAAAATCTTCAATGAAGAAAATTAAAAATTTTACAGATGTTGAAATTATAAATCCAAATAATTAAACTTCAACGTAATAAAGGTGTGGGTTTTGAAATTTAAAATTTTTTGCCCAAATCATCAACTCGATGTATTCATGAGGTAAAAGTTTTTTAGATGCCTTTTCTAATTCTCTTTTAAATAATTTTGGATTAAAGCTTACTTTTTTTAAAACCTCAACTGTATACTTATAAATAGTTCTAGACATAACATTGTTGTTTGTTACAATTTAAGCAGAATATGTAAATTAAAATGCAAAGAAAATGTTAATAGTTATCTTTTTGACCTAAGCTTAATGCTCCAATTAAAAGAAAACTCAGAAACAACATCGCCTTTTTCATCAACTCCATTTGTTTTTATAGTAATTGTTTTAGCTTCTTTTGTTTTTACGGCTTGATTAATTAATTCGTCTAATAACTCACCATTTTCAAAAGTAAATAATATTTTTCCAACCGCCTTTTTAGTAAATCTTGAAGAAGATCCTACAAGAAGCATAGCAATATTTTGACCACTGCTTTTTATTTTGTTCTGAATCAACAAACCACCTGGCATTTCAGCAGCCATACCTTGAACAGCCCAAAAAAGAGATTTAAATGGATTTTTATTAATAAATCCAAGCTTAACTCTAACAACACACTTATTACTTTCTTCTAAATCTACTCTAACTCCACAAATCCAAGCAGCAGGAAGCCAAAAAAAAGATATTTGATTTTTAATAAAAAGTGATAGTTTGCTCATAGTAAAGGTTTAGTATAAATATACTATTTTAAAACTAACCTTATTCAAGACTGGCCAAATATCTTTCCGCGTCTAAAGCAGCCATACATCCAGTACCAGCTGCAGTAACAGCTTGTCTATAATCTTTATCTTGAACATCACCGGATGCAAAAACACCAGGTCTATTGGTATGAGTAGATTTTCCTTTGGTAATTACATATCCAGATTCGTCCATATCAAGCTGTCCTTTAAAAATATCTGTATTAGGTTTGTGACCAATAGCTATAAAAAGACCAGTAACTGGAACGTTAACAATTTTATTAGTTTGGTTGTTTAATATACTTACGCCTTCAACGACATCTTTACCTAAAACTTCTTTAATTTCAGAAAAGTACTTAACATCAATATTTTCTCTTGATTCAACTCTGTGTTGCATTGCCTTTGAAGCTCTCATTTCACCTTTTCTTACAATCATGGTTACTTTGGAACATATATTGGCTAAGTATGTTGCTTCTTCAGCTGCAGTGTCACCTCCACCAACAATAGCAACATCCTGACCTTTGTAGAAAAAACCGTCACAAACAGCACACGCAGAAACTCCACCTCCTCTTAATCTTTGTTCAGATGGAATGCCTAAATATTTTGCTGTAGCACCAGTGGAAATAATTACACTTTCTGCTTCTAATTCAATATTGTTGTCAACTGTTATTTTATGTATTCCACCAGGATTTTCACTCAGGACTACATTAGTTACTAATCCAATTCTAACATCAGTTCCAAATCTCTCTGCTTGCTTTTGTAATTCAACCATCATTGTAGGACCGTCAACTCCATCAGGATATCCAGGAAAATTATCAACTTCAGTGGTGGTTGTTAATTGTCCTCCGGGCTCCATTCCAGTATATAAAACAGGTTTCAAATCTGCTCTTGAAGCGTATATAGCTGCAGTGTAACCTGCTGGGCCTGAGCCTATAATTAAGTTTTTAATTCTTTCTTTAGACATAAAAATATTTTAAAAAGTAAATTTATAATATTTGATCATTTGCTGAGCAAAAATCTGTAAAAAGTTATCATCAAAAATAATACTCATTATTATCAAGTATTATTTGATGATTTTTGAAATAATACTATATTTGCTGCCGGCTTACGGGGTGTAGCGTAGCCCGGTTATCGCGCCGCGTTTGGGACGCGGAGGTCGCAGGTTCGAATCCTGCCACCCCGACAAAAAAACCTCTTCAAAAGAAGAGGTTTTTTATTTTAATAAAATTAATTAAACATAATTTTGTTCTAATATTGAGAAGGAGCGCTATCATTAAACTCTTTAAATTTTGAATAAAACGCAGATCTTGAACTATATCCAAACATATTAGCAAGGTCATTAACTGAGTTTTGTTTTAAATAACCGGATTCAATTAATTGACCAGCTTTTAACATATTAATCTTTATCATATACTTAGAAAATGATAGATTATTATGATAATTAAAAATGAATTCAACAACTTTTGTATTTTCATCAATCAGAAGGGCTATATTTTCAATTTTATAAATTATTAATTTATTATTTATATAATTTTTTTCAACTTTAATAATTTTAAATATAATTGAGGAAATATCTAATTTAATTTCTTTATAAAGTCTTACATCTTTTTTAAGAATTTGTTTATTTTTTGATGAACTCCAATGATTATTTTTACTATCTGATTTTGCTCTAGCTATATCAGCATTAAAAAAATAATCACCATATAATAATTTAGGTTTTAATAAAATATATGTAGGTAAAACTATTAATATTAAATTTAATAATAACTTAATTATACCTCCACTATTATCTGTGCCTAAAGGAACAGTTCCCAAGGGCTGTACTATTAAAATAGAATTAGATAAGTAAACATCGTTTATAAATAAATAATAATAAGCTATAAAAGTGAACATGTTATATGTTATAATTACAGCAAACAAAAGATCAAATACAGAAATCTGAATAAAATATTTTCTATTTTTCATTAATAGAAACAATGATAACAAACCAATTAGTTGATAATAAACATAAATAATTGTCGAATAATAAATCTTTTCAAATAAAAAAGATGTCAAAATTGTAATTATAGGCGGTAAGAATAATAAAAAAAACCTCTGCTTTTTGTTCAATTTTGTTTTCCAATGATCTGTAAAAAACTTTAAGCATAATACTGGTACTAATAGACTTAAAAAAGAAACAAAGTTCTGTTGAAAATTATTATAAGAAATATTTGAATAATATAAAAATTGAGATTTATTAACAATAACATTTCCAATATCAATAAATTTTGCAATTGAAAATAATAATAATAAATATGATAATGAATTAACAAATAGCCTCCCTTTATTTGAGAACATTATTACAGAGATATAAAGACATGAAATTGCAGCAAATGCAGATGTTATAATTAAAATTATATCCATTAATTTTCTTGTTTATTAAATAATATTTCTTCGTTCAAATAATTTTCGGAATCAAATATTGCGACAATTTTATTTACTTTATCTTTTTTCCAGTAATAATTTAAGTGTACACTAGTGTGTACATGACTTTTAGAAAAATTTCCATCAGCATGCCATTCAAAGCTTTGTTCAGTTATTATTTTATCATTTTTAAAATATAATGTGTGAGTTTTTAAATCTTCTATTTGAATTTTTGAAAACATTTTATGATCATCCATAAATTCACTAATTAACATATTTAATCCTATAAAACTATCATTATTAAAATAAATAATTACTGAATCTGAAATGAAATTTACCACTTCACTTGTATTATTTTTAGAATACTTTTCAACCAATCCCCTCACTTTCAAAGAACAATCATCATCAATTTTTAAAAATCCATTTGACTGAGTTTCACAAGAAAAAAATTGATAAATAAAGACTAACAAAAATAATTTTTTAGTCGTATTATAAATTTTTAATTTCATTTTTGATGGCTTTTGTATTAATATAAATTTTGAGTTCAATAATTTTATCATTTTTCCATAAAAATTCAATATGACCCGGTAATTTATAATCCTTATTTGTAAAATTTCCAATAGCACTCCAATTGGTTGTATAATTAGTCACATAACTACCATCACTTAAAAAAACAGTATATAATTGAACTTTTTCAATTTTAATATTTGAAAAATAATAATGATCGAAAGTCAACATTTCAATTAATTCATCTGCTCCTACAATACTTTCTGAGGAATAATACGCTATTACATCATCATCCAGGTACTTGTAAAATAAATCATATTTATTTGAACTGTAATCATAATAAATTTCATGGATTATTTTTGAATAATTATGATCTTCTAATATTACTCCTTGAATTTGAGTGTCACATGAAAAAATAAAAAAGCATATTACTAAAATCTTTTTCATAAAGCTAATGTAAAAATTATATAGTACTAACTGTCAATATTTTATATAATTTTAATTTGTTTTATTGTTGAAAAATAATTCTCAATAAACAGAACATAATATTAAAAAACAGAACGTATATTTCGAAATAAATAAACGGGATGTAGCGCAGTCTGGTAGCGTACACGCCTGGGGGGCGTGGGGTCACAGGTTCAAATCCTGTCATCCCGACATTTTTCTTTAACTTAGACAAAATCAAATTATGTACGACATTTTATTTGCTAAAACCTTTTTAATTGTAGGAGTTATGCTGGTAATAACTACTTTTTTTGCCAGGATTAATAAAGCTTATGAAACAACTTCTGAAGCTATAATTAATATTGTAGGAACTTTCATATTCTTATTTGCAATTATGTATTATGACAATGTATACCCATTGAATCTAATACTGGTTGCAATATTTTCAGGATTAATAGGATGGAGTATCGGACCAACAGTATCAGCTTTAGGTGAAAATTTTAAGATGAGAAAATATAAAAAACAATTTGGTTTATTAAGCAAAACTGTTGTTACTGATAAAAAAACTTTTTCTGAGAAATTTTGGGGTCAAAAAGATGAAAAAAAGACAATGTTCTATGAAAAATCTAATCCAACTGAACTATTTGACTCAGATTCTGAAAATTATAAATTAATTATTGATAAAATAATATCATCAAACAGTTTTAAAAAGGATAATTATCATCAAGAATGGCAAAATATAGTTTTTCAAGCAATGTTAGCTACAACTATTGCAGTACTTGCAACCGCATCTATAGTGTTTACTTCGTCATTTGATTTTAGTGTTCTTGGCGGGTTTTTGTTTATAGCACTTATAGTGCTTATTGTAATGGGAGTTCTTAATGTTTTCATTTTTAAATCCAAGAAGTATTCACTTATTAGAGCTTACTTTGGCGTTCTTATTTTTACAGGTTATTTATTATATGATTTTGACATGCTAGAAAAACAAATGAATGCTGGTGATGAATCCTGGTCAACTGCAATAAAAATCGCAGTAAATTTATATTTAGATATTATTAATTTATTTTTAGATTTACTTCAAATATTAGCTGAAAGCGGAGGCAATTAATTAAAATAAATTAAATATGAAAAATAAATTTTCAATCAGTATACTATTAGCAATCTTTATACTTAACTATTCGTGCGGGCAGGATTTAAAACCATTAGATCAAGAAAATAAAAATACCATAGTAACAGATGAAGTGGACTATGAAATGGAGTTAGTTTTTGAAAATGAAAACATTATTTGGGGAATTGAATTTTTTGATGATAACTCTATACTTGCTTCTGTAAAATCAGGATCTCTTTTTCATTATAAAAACGGAACAAAAACAGAAATAAATGGACTTCCTGAAATATATTTTAGGGGACAAGGAGGCCTTTTAGATATCGCTATTCACCCAGATTTCAATGAAAACAACTTGATATATTTTTCTTATGGTTCTGAAGAAAATAAAGGCAAAGGAGGGAATACAACTATTGCTAGAGCAAAACTAATTGATAATTCATTGACAGATTTAGAGGTGTTATACAAAGGATCACCTGAAACAAAAAAAGGTCAACATTTTGGTGGAAGATTAGAATTTGATAATGATAATTTTCTTTATTTCTCAATTGGAGATAGAGGAAATAGAAATGTTAATCCTCAGGATCTTACTGTAGATGGAGGAAAAATATATAGAATTAAAGATGATGGAACAATTCCAGTTGATAATCCTTTTTACAATTCTCCAAACGCTAAAAGAGCTATTTATTCATATGGACATAGAAATCCTCAGGGTATGTTTAAACATCCTGAAACTGGAGAAATTTGGACAAACGAACATGGACCTAGAGGAGGAGATGAAATAAACATAATACAAAAAGGAAAAAACTATGGATGGCCAAAAATAACTTATGGAATCAACTATAGTGGGACAACTATAACAAAAGACAAAAGTCTTCCAAACATGGAACAACCACTATACTATTGGTTACCATCAATAGCACCCAGTTCGTTTGAATATATTTCTAGTGAAATATATCCAAACTGGAAAGGTAGTCTATTAGCTGGAGCGTTAGTCTTTAAATATATTGAAAGAATTGGAATTAAAAATAACAAGGTGATATCGAGATCAAAAATAGCTGAAGATTTAGGGAGACCAAGAGATGTGAAGCAAGGACCTGATGGATATATTTATGTTTCAATAGAAAACAAAGGAGTTTACAAAGTCATACCCTCAAAAAAAAAAATAAAAGTATCTAAACTTAATAATCATTCCATTGGAAAAGAATTATACGAAGATTTTTGCGTAAGATGTCATATGACAGACGGCAAGGGAGTTGAAGGAGCCTATCCTCCTCTAGCGAATGCAGATTATTTGCTAAACAAACGAATTAAATCAATAAAAGCAGTTAAATATGGACTTTCTGGACCAATAGTCGTGAACGGAGTTAATTATAATCTCAATATGGAAAATATGGGATTAGATAGCCAAGAGATTGCAGATGTAATGAACTATATATTAAACAGCTGGGGAAATAAATCAGAGAAATCTGTTACTGAAAAAGAAGTTGATGAGGTTTAAACACAATAAGGTTATCATAATTGGTATATGTGGCGGAACATGCTCTGGAAAATCAACAGTTTCTGAAAAATTAAAAGAACATTATAAAAATTTAGGTGTTAATAAAATCAATACAGATTCTTATTACAAAGATCATTTTGATTTAAGTTTTAAAGAAAGATCGAAAATAAACTTTGATCATCCGGACTCGATAGATTTTGAATTGTTAGTTAATGATTTAAATAGTTTGGTTAATAACAAGAGTATTAAGGAGCCTGTATACTCTTACAAAACACATAAAAGATTAAAAACAACTCAAACTTTAAAACCTAAAAAATTAATAATTTTAGAAGGCCTTCATATTTTTTGTAATTCAGAATTAATAAGTTTGATTGATTTTGGATTATTTTTAGATTTAGATTCTCATTCAAGATTAAGTAGAAGAATAAAAAGAGATATAAAAGAAAGAGGAAGGACAGAAGTTGAAGTTATAAATAGATTTAACGATATGTGTGAACCAATGTATCAAAAATTTATTTATCCTTCTAGAACAAATGCTAACGTGATAATAAATAATGCTCAAAAATCAATTAATGATATAATAAATTTAATAGATGAATTCATTTAAGTCTTTTGTTAGTAAAATTAAATCAAATAAATATTTTAAATTTTTTACAAATTTTTATATCGTTGTTAGTTTGTTTTTTATTATTTGGATGTTATTTATTGATACTAACTCCTATTTATTTCATAATACTCTCAATTCAGAAATTGATCAATTAATTATTAAAAAAGAAAAATTAAAAGAAGAAATTTTAAATGATCAGAAATTGATTAACGATTTAAAAGATCCTGATAATTATGAAGCTTTTGCAAGAGAAAATTTTTTTATGAAAAAGAAAGACGAAGAAATCTTCATAATTGAGTTTAAAGACAGTATTGAAAACTAGTTAACAAAAACCCCTGCCCCCCCTATATTTCAATTTCAAAAAATTGTATTTTTAAAATAAATATTTATTAATGGGTAAAATCATTTCTGTTTCCAATCAAAAAGGTGGTGTTGGAAAAACAACTACAGCACTAAATCTGTCGGCATGTCTAGGAATATTAGAACAAAAAGTTCTTTTAATAGATCTTGACCCGCAAGCTAATGCAACATCAGGAATTGGAATAGATTTAAAAAAAATAACAGGCTCATCGTATCAGTTACTTGAACATACCGAAAAAGCAGAAAACATAATAATTAAATCCAATACTCCTAATTTAGACATAATTCCCTCAACTATTGATTTAGTAGCTATTGAACTGGAACTAGTTAATCATCCAAACAGAGAATTTATGTTGAAAAAAGCACTGGACACTGTTAAAGAGAACTACGATTATGTAATTATTGACTGTGCTCCATCTCTTGGATTAATAACTTTAAACGCCTTAACTGCATCAAATTCTGTAATAATTCCTATTCAATGTGAGTATTTCGCATTGGAAGGATTAGGAAAACTTTTAAATACTATAAAAAGTATTCAAAAAATTCATAATCCAAATTTAAATATTGAGGGTCTTCTTTTAACTATGTATGACTCTAGGTTAAGACTATCTAATCAAGTTGTTGAAGAAGTAAGAAAACACTTCCATAATATGGTTTTCAAAACTATAATTCAAAGAAATGTAACTCTTGGAGAAGCTCCAAGTCATGGAAAAAATATTATAGATTATGATTCAACTAGCAAGGGAGCTAAAAACTACATTAAGCTCGCACATGAATTAATTAATAAAAATAAAAATGGCTAAAGCATATAAAAAACAATCCCTTGGTAGAGGACTTTCAGCGTTATTAGAAAATCAAGAAAATGATATTAACTCAGCTCAAGATTTAAACGCAGATAAATTAATTGGTAATGTAATAGAAATTCCGATTGATCAAATTAAAATAAATCCGTTTCAGCCGAGAACAAATTTTGAAAATGACAAAATATCACAACTAGCCAGTTCAATTGAACAGTTAGGAATAATACAGCCTATTACTGTTAGAAAAATTGACTTTAAATCATATCAAATAATTTCTGGAGAGAGAAGATTTAGAGCCGTTTCATTTTTAAACATAAAATCTATACCTGCCTATATAAGGATCGCTAACGATCAACAATCTTTAGAAATGGCACTTGTAGAAAACATTCAAAGAGAAAATTTAGATCCAATTGAAATAGCTTTATGCTACCAAAGACTCATTGACGAAATAATGTTAACTCAAGATGAAATGAGTATAAGAGTTGGAAAAAAAAGATCTACTATATCAAATTATTTAAGACTTTTAAAACTTGACCCAATAATTCAAACCGGAATAAGAGATGGTTTTATTTCAATGGGGCACGGTAGAGCACTAGCTTCCATCCAAGTTAAAGACGAACAATTAAAATATTATAAAAAGATTTTATCAGATTCTCTATCGGTAAGGCAAACAGAAAAACTAATTTCCGTAAATGATCTCTTAGTAAAAGAAAATAAAAAAGTTATTAGTTCAGATTTTTACAAAAATGACATAGATAGTTTAACAAAAAAATTAAAAGTAGGGGTTAAAGTATCGTTAAAAACTAAAAATAAAGGTTCGATTTCAATTTCTTTTAATAACATTGAAGAATATAAAAATATAATAGAGAAGCTCTCAAGTGATAAATAGATTCATCATATCATTTATAATTATTCTAGTCTCAATTTCAGGTATTTCTCAGGAAAAAGAAATAAATTTTGATGAGTTAGACCCATCTGCTCCATCAAAAGCAGCATTTTACTCAGCTGTTTTACCTGGTTTAGGTCAAGGATTTAATAAAAAATATTGGAAGATTCCAATTGTTTATGCTGCTATAGGCACATCGATATATTCTTACGATTTTAATAAAAAAAAATATTGGGATTATAGGAACGCTTACAAAAGTAGGAAAGCAGGATATAAAAATGATCCTTATCAAAATTTAATAATAGATGACGATAGATTATTAGACGGAGCAGATTTTCATAAGAAAAACAGAGATCTTTCTATGGTATTTATAGTTGGTTTTTATATTTTAAACATTTTAGATGCCAATATTGACTCTCATTTAAAACAATACAATGTCAACGAATCTTTAAGTTTAAAACCTTATTTAAATTATGGTAGTGAGTTAAGTTATGAATCCATAGGATTATCACTAAATTTGAATTTTTAAAATGAAAATAGCATTACTAGGATATGGGAAAATGGGTAAAGAAATTGAAAAAATTTCTTTAGAAAGAGGACATTCTATTTCAATAATAGTTGATAAAGACGATTCCATTAGTAAATTAAAAAATAGTGATGTAGCAATAAATTTTAGCACTCCTGACTCAGCAGTCAATAACATAAAATTATCACTTGACAGTTCAGTTCCTGTTGTAAGTGGCACAACAGGTTGGTTAGAATACTATAATGACATTATGGAATACTCAAAAAAATCCAATACTAGTTTTATGTATTCTTCAAACTATAGTCTTGGTGTAAATTTATTTTTTGAACTCAATAAAAAACTTTCAAATCTTCTTGGTAAGCATAAAAAATACAATATTAAGATCGAAGAAATCCACCACAAACAAAAACTCGATAAGCCAAGTGGAACAGCAATTACTTTAGCAGATGAAATTATTCTCAAATCAAAATATTCAGAATGGTCATTTGATAATGATAATAATAATGCTATTCATATGGTATCAAAAAGAGAGAACAATATTCCAGGAACTCATACAGTAAAATATAATTCTGAAATAGATTCGTTAGAAATTAAGCATACTGCTCACAGTAGAAAAGGATTTGCTTTAGGTGCTGTGATAGCAGCAGAATGGATATTAAATAAAAAAGGTGTCTTTAATATGAGTGATGTTATAAAAGATTCAAATTTTAAATTTTAAATATGACAATTTTTGAGTGGTTGATTTTTTTCTTTGTTGTTCAATTAATCCATGGATTAGGTACTTGGAAATTATATATAAAATCAGGTTATAAAGGTTCACTTGCGTTTATCCCAATATATAATGCCTTTATTTTAATGAAAATAATAAATAGACCATTTTGGTGGGTGATTTTATTATTCTTACCAATAATTAACTTATTAATTTTTCCAGTAATATGGGTTGAAACAGCAAGAAGCTTTGGAAAAAACTCAAATGCAGATACGATAGCTACAGTAGCCTCTTTTGGTTTTTTTATATACTTAATTAATTATTCATCTAGTTCTAAGTACATAAACGAAAGAAATTTAAATCCAAAAACCGCATTTGGAGAGTGGTTAAGTTCAATTATTTTTGCTATAATTTTAGCAACTTTAGTTCATACTTATTTCATACAACCATACATTGTTCCAACTGGATCGTTAGAAAAGTCTATTTTAGTTGGAGATTTTTTGTTTGTTAGTAAGTTTCATTATGGAGCAAGAGCACCACAGACAGCAGTTTCGTTTCCAATGGTTCATGATACTATAGTTGGAACTGGATTAAGGTCCTATCTGAATAAACCTCAAATTCCTTACTTCAGACTCCCCGGATTTCAGAAAATTAAAAGAAATGAAATTGTAACATTCAGCTGGCCTGCAGATACAGTAAGAAAATTTTTCGTTCGTGAAAAGGGTGTTAAAAAACCAATAGATAAAAAATCAAATTACGTAAAAAGATGTGTAGCTATTCCATCTGACACACTAGAAATTATAAACGGTATAATTCATATAAATGGAGAAGAAAGCATTATGCCCTACAGAGCTAAACCAATTTTCACTTACAGTGCCTTTAATTCCAAAGGTGTATCATCATCAAACTTGATTAAATTAGGAGTATCTGATATTCAAAGAAAATTTAAAATTCAAGACATAAATCAGTATAAATTTGAACAAATAAGACCCTATTTGATTGCTGTAATAGACAATAGCCCTGAAAATTTTACAGTCATTACAAAATCAAAAGGAATTCCTTATGAAATAAGACTCAACTCAAGAATTTCTATGGTAGAAATTACTGATACAAAAACTGATCTTTTTCTTACAAAAAAAGAAGCAGATTTAATTTTAGAATCAAAGTTTTTAGATAGCTTAAAAAGAACTTTTAATGAAATTAAGTCTTATAACACATCCTATTTTCCAAACGATATAAGATTTAATTGGAATGAAGATAATTTTGGGCCAATTGTAATTCCAGAAAAAAATAATACTATAGAATTAAATAAAAATAATTTACCTATATATAAAAAAATTATTAGAGAATATGAGAAAAACGAATTAACGCTTGACTCTGATGGAATAATCCGAATTAACAATGTCGAAACAAGTAGTTATACTTTTAAACAGGATTATTATTGGATGATGGGAGATAACCGTTATAGATCTGAGGACAGTAGAAGTTGGGGGTTTGTTCCAGAAGATCATATTGTAGGCAAACCTGTATTTATTTGGTTTAGTATTGATGGAATAAATGATGGGTTTAAAAATTGGAAAATACGTTGGGACAGAGTTTTTACAACTATAAATCTAGACGGAGAACCAAAATCTTATAGATGGTATTTTTTAATCGGGGTTCTTATTGTTTTAATTTATTCTGAAATAAAAAAGAGAAGAAAATAATTATTTTGATGGTTCAAAAAATAATGGTTCCACCCTATTTTGGCCCAATTTCGTATTGGAAACAAATAATTAATTCTAATATATTATGGGATGTTCATCAAAATTACGTTAAACAGTCTTATAGAAATAGAACATTTATTCATTCTGCTAATGGTCTTCATAAACTAACTATTCCAGTAAAGCATTCTAAAATTAAATTTCCCATGCTTAATGCTGAAATTGATAATAAAATAGCATGGCAAAAAAATCATTGGAGGTCAATACAAACCGCTTATAGCTCCTCCCCTTTTTTTGAGTTTTATAAAGACTCGTTAGAACAAGTTTATAATATGAAATACACTTATTTAGTAAAATTCAATTTTGATATGATTAAGTTAGTTTTTGAATGGTTAGATATTGAAATTAAATTAAAATTATCAAAAGAGTATAAAGTTGTTTATGATAATAGTTTAGATTTAAGAAAAAAAATAGAGAATCAAAAACATTCTATTTCTAAAAATAAAATATACAATCAAGTTTTTTTTGAAAAAAATGGTTTTTTAAACGATTTAAGTATAATTGATTTAATATTTAACGAAGGACCTAATAGTTTAAGTTATTTAAAATAAAAAAGCAGGCCATAAGCCGGATTCTGTCTTGTCTTATCATTTATCTAGACAAAATATTACTATTTTGTTCAAACCGCCCACCCTCCAACATTGAGCGAGCAGCTCTCAAGCGTTGGTATACGTGACGTTTCACCTTATAGAGTTTACCTGGTTTCACTACAGCCTAACTGTACATACTTTCTGTTGCACTTGTCCTCTATTCTATTACAAATAGCGACGGGTGTTACCCGCTATAATGCTCTTTGGTGTCCGGACTTTCCTCTTTTATAAATAAAAGCGATAAGAAGGCCTGCTTAATACAAAAATAGATTAAAATTATGTTGATAAAAAAAAATTATTAAAGTTTTAAAATTTATAATATTATAAGTGTATTTATATATTTGTATAGATGGAAAATTACGTTGTATCTGCATTAAAGTATAGACCTAATAGTTTTGAAACTGTTGTGGGCCAAAAATCAATTACCACTACACTTGAAAATGCTATACAAAACAATCAACTTCCTCAAGCAATGTTATTCTGTGGTCCCAGAGGAGTTGGTAAAACAACATGTGCAAGAATTCTTGCAAAACAAATAAATGACGATAATAAGTCAAGTGATTTTTCATATAATATATTTGAATTAGATGCTGCATCTAACAATGGAGTTGATGATATTAGAAATCTAATAGATCAAGTTAGAATACCTCCTCAAACTGGAAATTACAAAGTCTATATAATTGACGAGGTACACATGCTTTCTGGTCAAGCTTTTAATGCTTTTTTAAAAACATTGGAAGAACCCCCAAAATATGCAATTTTCATATTAGCAACAACAGAAAAACATAAAGTCATACCTACGATATTATCACGTTGTCAAATTTATGATTTTAAAAAAATAAGTGCTATTGATATAAAGAGCCATCTGGAATCAATAGCTAAAAAAGAAAATATTTTATTTGATGATGAATCACTTTACTTAATAGCTAATAAAAGTGATGGAGCTTTGAGAGATGCATTATCAATTTTTGACAGATTAGTGAATTTTACTGACGGTAATATAACTAAGGAGTTAGCTTATAAAAACTTAAATATTTTAGATCACGATATTTATTTTGAAACATTTGAACTAATTAACAAAAATGACATTACTAATTGTCTTTTATTATTCAACAAAGTAATTGAACAAGGTTTCAGCGGTCAACATTTTATTGATGGGTTATGTCTTCATTTTAGAGATTTACTTATATCGAAAAACAGTATGAGTCAAATACTTTTAGAACAGAACGAAAATTTAAAAAATAAATACATAAATCAGTCTAAAATTAAAGATTCAAATTTTATACTTTCTGCCATTAATTTGACAGAAGACTGTAGTTATAGATACAAAAACAGTAAAAACCAGCGACTCCTTACAGAAATATGTTTAATGAAATTATGTTCAATTGAAAATGTTGAAATAAAAAAAAAAATAAAAATTCTATCTAAAAAAGAAATTTCTGAAAACATAAAAAATCCTATTGAAATTAAAGATAACAAACTAAAGACAGTTGAGACAGTTGAGACAGTTGAGACAGTTGAGACAGTTGAGAAATTAAAGAATATTTCTGGTTTATCAATTTCAAGCTTACGAGCAAAGAAAAATATCGAAAATCTAAATACTGAAAAACAAAATAAATTAAATCCAGATAATAATTTAAATTCGATATTCGATAAAATTACACTTATTGACGCTTGGGATAAATTTCATGAAAAATTACTAAGTAAAGGAAGGAAAAATTTAGCTAGTATTCTTGCTATATCAAAACCAGAAAACTTGGGAAATAACGAAATCTCTTACACTCTTACAAATGAAACTAATAAAATAGAATTAGAAAGAAACAAAAATGAATTGTTAAGTTTTTTGAAAGCAGAATTAAAAAACAACAATATTAAAATTCATATTAAAGTAAATAAATTAAAAGAAAAGACTTTTATTTATTCATCTGTTGAAAAATATGAAAAATTAAAAAAAATAAATCCAAGAATTGAAAGTTTAAGAAAAGAGTTTAAACTTAATTTATAATTTTTTCATTAGCTCATGAACCATTCCATCAGCTAACCCAATTTTAGGAACTGTAATTTTCTCTACATTCATTTTGTCTAAAACAAATTGATATATTTTTCCTGCAGGAACTATAACATCAACTCTGTCAGGATTCAGTTTTAAATTAATCATTTTATCAAAAAAAGACATTTTTTCTAAATCACTAATTGTAGAATCAATTAACTCTAATGATAAAGGCTTTCCTAGTTTAGTTCCTGATAATTTAAAAATTTTATTAATATTTCCGCCAAGAGCGACTACTTCAATACCCCTTTTACTAGATAAATTATTCTCTATCCAATTTCCAAATTTATTCCATGTAGATTTATTTACTAAATTATTTATTAACCTAACACCACCAATTTTAAATGATTTAGAAATCAACACTTCGTTGTTTTTTATTAATGTAAGTTCTGTACTCCCGCCTCCAACATCTATAAAACAAAAAGATTTATTTATATTTGAAAATGCTGGGTTATTAGTAATTAATCTAGCTTCTTTTTTTCCACTAATTACTTCAATTTTAATATTAGCTTTTTTTTTAATTTGACTAATTATTTCATCTCTGTTGGATGAACTTCTTAAAGCGGATGTAGCAAAAGCTAGGTATTTATCTACATCATGAACTTTCATCAAAAGTTTAAAAGATTTCATAGAATCTAACAATCTAGATATGTTTTTTTTTGAAATCTCTCCACTTTTAAAAGCATCTTGACCTAATCTAATAGGAACTCTTACCAATGAGTTTTTAGTAGAAAACTGTTCTGAATTGTGAATGTAAATATTTGAAATTAAAAGTCTAATAGCATTAGAACCAATGTCAATTGTAGCATATTTTATTGCTTTCTTAAATTCTTTCAATTTTATTTAAATAATAATTATATATCCTTTGCTGAGATTGCATCTTATTATTTTTGCTAATTATTGACTTGGCACTAGAGTTTACATGTCTAGCTTTCACATTATCGTTCCAATAAATATTAAAAATATCTAAAATTTCATTTTTTAAATCATCTTGTAAAATAGGACAAGTCACCTCCACTCTATTATCTAAATTTCTAGTCATCCAATCTGCTGATGAAATAAAAGTATTACAATTTCCGTTATTATTGAAAATCATAAATCTAGTATGCTCTAAAAACCTATCTACAATACTAATTACTTCAATATTCTCGCTCATATTTTTATGACAAGGAATAAGACAACATATACCTCTGACTATCATTTGGATTTTTACTCCAGCTCTGCTAGCTTCGTATAAAGAACGAATTAAACTGTAACTGGTTATATTATTAATTTTAATTTTTATCCATGCATCTTTACCACTTTTTGCATTGATTATTTCATTACCAATTAGTTTCTTAATTTTAGATTCTGTATTTATTGGTGATACAAATAAATTTTTAAAAATAAACTTTTTGTAATTGGCATTAAAAAAATTAAAAACATTCGAAACTTCATCTAAAATTTTACTGTTAGATGTGAACAAAGTTAAATCAGTGTAAACCTTAGCTGTAGACTCGTTAAAATTACCCGTACTAATAAAACCGTATTTTTTTAAATTCCCGCCTTCTAGTCTTTCAATAAGACATATTTTACTATGAACTTTTAAATTGGGAGAACCAAAAATTAATTTTATTCCTTGAGATTGCATTTCTTTCGCATATCTAATATTTGCTGATTCATCAAATCTTGCTTGAAGTTCAATTTGAACTGTAACTTTTTTGCCATTTCTAGCAGCATTTATCAAAGCACTGGCAACTTTAGACAACTTAGATAATCTGTATATTGTTATTGAGATTTTTTTGACTTTAGGGTCAATTGAAGATTTCATTAAAAAACTAACTAAATAAGAAAACTTATGATAAGGAGTATGTATCATAAAATCTCTTTCTTTTAATTTATCAAAAGTATTATCACTGTGACTAAAACCTTTTACATTTAATGGTTGCATTGGTTTATATACCAAATTATCATCAAGATTAGGAAAACTCATATAATCTCTTCTATTGTGATATTTACCACCTGGAATTATACTATCAGTCTCATTATTAATACCCATTTTATTAAGTAAAAAATTTAAGGTATCTAATCTTATTTTACTATCATAAACAAAACGAACAGGATCAGCACTTGATCTCTCCTTTACACTTTGAGCAATTTTATCTAAATAGCTTTTTGAGATATCATCATCAAAATCTAGTTCAGCATCTCTACTTGTTTTAACCATGTTAGCCTCAATAGATTTGGGATTAAATATTTTAAAAATATCTTTTAAATGAAATCTAATAATATCATCAATCATTATAATATTTTGTACTAAATTATCTGAGGGTAATATCACGAACCTATCTAAGTTTTTAGGAAATCGAATTATTGCATTTTGAACTTCATCATTTTCTGAAACAATTCTAATTAATAAAAAGGATAAGTTTTCTTTGAATTCTGGAAATCTTTTATTTTTATTTAAAATAATCACATCAATTGTTGGACTAATTATTTCAAAAAAATAATTACTAATAAATTGCTTTTGAATAGGCTTAACCTTTGTTTCATCAATAAAAAAAATATTATCATTTTCTAAAAGTTTTATAATATTATTTAGAGTCAGAAAACTTTTTTGTTGAAGTTCAGTTGCTTTAATAGTTATATCGTTTAATAGCTGTTTTGCTGTTATGTTCTTAAACACTTTTTTTCCACTATTAGAACTTACTGCTATCCGTTTTACAGTTGCATATCTGACTCTGTAAAATTCATCTAAATTATTTGAGAATATACCTAGAAATCTTACTCTTTCGATCAAAGGAACTGTAGAGTCATCGGCTTCTTGTAAAACTCTTTCATTGAATTCAAGCCAACTAATTTCTCTATTAATAAATAAATTTTGTGATGATTTCATTTAAAGTTTTTGGGAAAATAGTAATTACATTTTCCTAAATTTATATTCTGCCACAAAGATACATCAAATTCAAAAATTAAAATTCCACAAGTTGGAACATGCATTCCATTGATGTTTGAGGATTTTGAAAAAAAATTATTACAGCTATTGTTATGAGAGAAAATCATAACTGATTTTAATTCATTAGTTAAGTTTTTAATAAAATTTTCAAGCTTGTTTCCTTGAAAATCGTAAAGCTCAGAATCTATCTTAAAGTTATTTACATTAAGTTTCTTGATGTTATTTAAAAAAACTTGAGCAGTTTGAACAGTTCTAATAGCTGGACTTGAAAAGATAGTTTCAACATTAATATTTAAGTTGTTGAAGATACCTGACATAATTTGAGCATCCGAGTATCCAGTATTAGAAAGTGGACGCTTCAAGTCTGACACATTATATTCCCATGAAGATTTTGCATGTCTGATTAAAATGATTCTTTTCAAGGAGATAATCTCTTAAAATTCCATTTTTTTGATTCATTAGAAAAAATAATTCTGTCATGTAAACGATTATCTCTTCCTTGCCAAAATTCAATAGACTTTGGAACAACATTATATCCTCCCCAATTTAAAGGCTTAGCCATTGTTTCACTATTAATGATAAAATTATTTAATTTGTCATCAATATATTTTCTAGAGGGAATTACTTCACTTTGATTTGAAATAATAGCACCTATTCTACTACTTTCAGGTCTAGAATTGAAATATTCCATAGAATCATGTTCACTGATTTTATGAGTTTTACCTTGAATAATAACTTGTCTTTCCATTGAAGGCCAATAAAACGATAAACATACCTTTGAATTAATTGAAATATTTTTACCTTTTCTACTGTTGTAATTAGTAAAGAAAACAAAACCTGACTCTGAAAATTTTTTTAATAACACAATTCTAGTTAATGGTGAGAAATCAGAACTCACAGTTGATAAAGACATTGCATTTGGTTCGATTTCAGTTCCAAATTTTTCAATCTCATCGAACCATTTAGAAAATAAATCAAAAGGATTATCAGGTAAATCATTTTCATTTAATTCACCTTTAAGGTACTTGTCTCTATATCCACTTAAATCTTTTAACATATTCTAAATTAATGTTTATTATTAAAAAACAAAACTCTTATTCTCAATTGCTAGTTCACAATTTTCAAAAACAGTTTTAGCCTCATTTAGAAACAAATCTAAATCATTATATCTAGATGAAAAATGACCTAAGATAAGTTTTTTGACATTTGAATTCTTTGCTATAATTGCAGCTTGCTCAGCGGTAGAATGAAAAGTTTTGACAGCAAAATTTTCATCTTTTTTCAGAAATGTAGATTCATGATATAATAAATCACATTCACTGATTTGTTCTGTAATTTTTAAATTAAAAAGAGTATCACTACAAAATGCATAAATAATATCAGGTTTTAAAGGCTCAACTAATTTGGTGTTTTTTATAATTTCCCCTTTCGAAGTCACTCCATCTTTTCCTAATTTAATACCTGAAAATTGAGTTTTATCAATTCCCAAATCAATAGCTTTCTTCACAATTAATTTGTGACTAGTTGTTTTTTTTCTAAATAAAAATCCATTTGTGTAGATTCCATGATAGAGTGGAATTGTTGATACTATAAAATTATTTTTGTTAAGTATATCTTGTGATTTTATACTATTTAGTTCTATAAAGTTTAATTTATAATTAGTCCAAGTTTTACCAACTTTCATCAATGAAGTAATTATTTCCTTAATTCCCTTAGGACCAAAAATATTTAAAGGTTTTTCTCTTCCCAATAAGTTAAAAGTTAAAATTAGACCCGGAAGTCCAAAATAATGATCTCCGTGTAAATGAGAAATAAAAATATCTTCAATTGAATTAAATTTAATTTTATTTTTTCTCAATTGAAGTTGAGTTCCTTCACCACAATCAATAAGAAATGATTTTCCATTGTGTTCTAAAACTTGAGAAGTTGTAAAACCTTTAAAAGATGGGTAAGCCGAAAAACTACCTAATATTGTTAATTTCATAACAAACCTAAATCTCTTTCAATCTCTTCAATTTCAATTATATCTATTGCTTCTTGCAAAGATGGAACTATATTCATATTTAAATTATAATACTCAGATTTAAAATCTGAATTAACAATTACAAAAGATTTTTTATTGTTTTGAGATTCAATAAATAAGTAATTCAAGTCTTCTGAAAATTTCTCAAAACTTAGAGTATTAAAATCAATAATAATATTCTTTAATTTAATTTCTTTTTTTAATTCAACTATAGAATTAAAAAACTTATTTTCATTACTTATATTAAATAATAAAGTATTTTTAGATTTTGACAAATTCATGTTATTTAAGCTTAGCAGCTAAAAGATACATTATAGCCATTCGTATAGCAACTCCATTTTCAACTTGATCTAAAATTATTGATTGATCAGAATCTGCAACTTCACTAGTAATTTCTACCCCTCTATTTATTGGGCCAGGATGCATTACTATTATTTTTTTATCAATAGAATTTAATAAAGGCATTGTTAAACCATATTGTTGAATATACTCTCTAACAGAGGGAAAATAGGATTCAGACATTCTTTCGTTTTGAATTCTTAACATATTTACAGCATCAGATTTTTTTAAAGCTTTTCTAAAATCTGTTTCAACATTAACATTTAATGATTCAATACTTTTTGGAATAAGAGATTTTGGGCCGCAGACAGTAACGTTAGCTCCAAGTTTTTGATAGGCAAAAATATTAGATAATGCCACTCTTGAATGCATAATATCTCCAACAATTAAGATGTTTTTATTTTTTAAATCACCAATTTTTTTAATTAAAGAGTAAGCATCTAATAACGCTTGAGTAGGGTGTTCATGAGTTCCATCACCAGCGTTAATTATACATGAATCAACGTTCTTAGAAAGGAATACACTTGCTCCTGGGCTTGGATGACGCATAACAATCATATCAACTTTCATTGAAAGAATATTATTTACTGTATCAATTAATGTTTCACCTTTTGAAATTGAAGAACCAGAGGAAGAAAAATTAACTACATCAGCAGACAATCTCTTTTGAGCTAATTCAAATGAAAGTTTAGTTCTTGTACTATTTTCAAAAAATAAATTAGCGATTGTTACATCTCTTAAAGATGGAACTTTCTTGATTTTTCTATTTATAACTTCTTTAAAGTTATCTGATGTTTTAAATATTAAATTTAAATCATTTTTATTCAGATATTTAATTCCCAATAAATTATCGACACTTAAATTACTCATTTTTTGTTTTTATATAAATAAACAGAATCCTCACCGTCATTTTCAATCCAATTAACAATTACCTTTTCATTTAACCTAGAATCAACTTGAGTACCACAATAGTCAGGTTGAATTGGTAATTCTCTTGAGAATCTTCTGTCAATTAGCGTTAATAATTGAACTCCTTTTGGTCTTCCAAATGACTGAATTGCATTTAAAGCAGCTCTAATACTTCTCCCAGTAAATAAAACATCATCAACTAACACGACTGTCTTATTCTCAATCGAAAAGTCAATTTCAGTAGCACTAGCTTTAAGTACTTTTTCAGATCGTCTAAAATCATCTCTAAAAAAAGTTATATCTAAATTACCAAGTTTTAAATCGTTGTTTTTTTCGTGTCTATTTATAAGCTCTAAAATTCTTTTTGCCAAAAGACCTCCTCTAGGCTGGATTGCAATTATTACAGTGTCATTAAATAAATTATGATCTTCAATTAACTGGAAGGACAACCTGTGTAGTATGGTTGACATTTCATTAGCGTTGAGTATTTTTTTTGGCTTCATAACGCTTATATTATTACCAAAATTAGTGATTTTTTTTTACTGTGTAATTTATCATATTTAAAAAGAACTAAATAATCCCATTTAAAGCATCAGATCATTTTAAGTTTTCAGCAATTTTCTTGTAAGTACCGTCATTTAATTTAGATCTAATTTTAGAAAATGCAGAAAGTGTTTCATTTACATCGTCTATATTATGAGAAGTTGTAGGTATCAATCTTAATAGAATAAACCCTTTGGGAATAACAGGATAAACAACAATTGAGCAAAAAATAAAATATTTTTCTCTTAACTCTTTTACCATAACAAAAGCTTCATGAATATCTCCTTTTAAAAAAACGGGAGTTACGCAGCTTTGTGTTTTTCCTAAATCAAAGTTTTGATCTTTTAATCCACTTTGAAGTGCTCTTACATTATCCCACAATTTAGATCTTAACTCAGGCATAGTTTTTAACATTTCGAGTCTCTTCAATATTCCTGCTACAAGTTGCATTTGCAAAGACTTTGCGAATACTTGTGACCTCATATTGTATTTTAAATAATCAATAATCATTTTATCAGCAGCGATGAATGCACCTGTACTCGCCATTGATTTTGCAAAAGTCGCAAAATAAACGTCAATCTGATCTTGTACACCTTGTTCCTCTCCTGCTCCAGCTCCTGTTTCCCCTAAGGTTCCAAAACCGTGTGCGTCATCGACTAATAGTCTAAATTTGTATTTATTTTTTAAAGCTGTGATCTCTTTTATCTTTCCTTGCTCTCCTCTCATTCCAAAAACTCCTTCAGAAATAACTAAAATACCACCACCGGTTTTTTCTGCAATTTTGGTAGCTCTTTCTAAATTAATTATTAAACTATCAATATCGTTATGCTTAAATGTAAACCTCTTTCCAACATGCAGTCTTACTCCATCAACTATACATGCATGACAATCCATGTCATAAACAATTACATCATTTTTAGAAACTAATGAATCTACAGTAGATAAAATTCCTTGATAACCGAAATTAAGAACATATGCTTTTTCTTTATTAACGAAGTTGGCTAATTCAATTTCAAGTTTTTCATGTAAATGAGTATGCCCAGACATAAGTCTAGCTCCCATTGGGTAAGCTGATCCATATTGCTTAGCAGCTTCAGCATCAAATTCTCTTATTTCAGGGTGGTTAGCAAGTCCTAAATAATCATTAACACTCCATGTGATAACTTTCTTACCGTTAAAACTCATTCTGTTACTGATAGGACCTTCCAATTTAGGAAAAGCAAAATAACCTTCAGCTACTTTTGCATATTGTCCTAAAGGTCCCTTGTTTGAAATTATTTTGTCAAATAAATCGTTCATTTTTTATTTGTAAAGTATTAACCAAAAATAACACTTATTTTATGTATTCAATAGGTTTTTCTAGTTGAGTTTTTTCTGAATCAAAGAATCCTTGATCAGACATCCATTTATCATTATAAATTTTACTCATGTATCTTGAGCCGTGATCGCAAAAAATCATTACAACAACACTATCTTTATTAAAAACATTGTTTTTTGAAAGCTGCTTAACCGCCTGCATGGCAGCTCCAGATGTGTATCCAACGAATATACCTTCTTTAGATGCTATTTCTCTTGATGAATGAGCACTTTGTTCGTCATTTACTTTTTCGAAAAAATCTATAATCTCAAAATCAGTAGCAGTTGGTATTAAATTTTTACCAAGACCCTCAATTCTATAAGGATAAATTTCATTCTCATCAAACTCTTTAGTTTCATGATATTTTTTTAAAACCGAACCGTATGCATCAACTCCAATAATTTTTATATCTGGATTTTTAGATTTTAAAAACTGACCTATTCCAGAAATTGTTCCACCTGTACCACTACTTGCTACTAAATGAGTTATTTGACCATTAGTTTGATCCCATAACTCAGGGCCTGTAGAGTTAAAATGAGCTTCTGTGTTTAATTTATTGAAATACTGATTTATATAAAAAGAACCTTTTATTTCTTCATGTAATCTTTTTGCTACCTGATAATAAGATCTTTTATCGTCTGCACTAACATGTGCCGGACAAACATAAACTTTAGCTCCCATAGATTTTAACATGTCTATTTTGTCAGGAGAAGATTTTGATGATACTGCCAATATACAATTGTAACCTTTAATTATACTTACCATTGACAAACTAAAACCTGTATTTCCAGATGTTGTTTCAATAATTGTTGACCCTGGTTTTAGTAAACCCTTTTTTTCAGCAGTCTCAATTATATGAAGTGCAATTCTATCTTTATTAGAATGACCAGGATTAAATGCTTCTACTTTGGCATAAAAATCGCCAGGAATATCTTCGACAATTTTATTTAGTTTGACAAGAGGCGTGTTGCCTATTAACTCAAGAACATTATTAAAAGCTTTAACTTTTTTACTCATAAATTGCTTTTGGTAGCATTTAAGCACACAAATTACTTAAAAAAAGCATTCAGAACCAAATTATACTAATCATAAATATTTTCAAGATCTAATATAAATGCATATTCTTTAGCTAAATCTTTTATGGCTTCAAATCTTCCAGATGAACCTCCGTGACCTGTTTCCATGTTAGTATTTAAAAATAAATAATTTTTATCAAGCTTATAATCTCTAAGTTTTGCTACCCATTTTGCTGGTTCCCAATATTGGACTTGTGAATCATGAAGACCTGTTGTTACAAGTAAATTAGGATAATTTACTTTTGACACATTATCATATGGAGAATATGACATCATATAATTATAATATTGTTTTTGGTTTGGATTTCCCCACTCATCATATTCACTAGTTGTTAACGGAATAGTTTCATCGAGCATAGTAGTAATGACATCAACAAAAGGGACAGCAGCAATTACTCCATTGTAAAGTTCAGGTGCTATATTTAATACTGCACCCATAAGTAATCCGCCAGCTGAACCACCATAAGCATAACAATGTTTGGATGATGTATATCCCTTTGAAATCAAAAATTTTGTAGTATCTACAAAATCGTTGAAGGAATTTTTTTTATTTAATAGTTTTCCTTGCTCATACCAATCTCTACCTAAATATTCACTTCCTCTGACATGAGCAATTGCATATATAAATCCTCTGTCCAATAAACTTAATCTACTAATTGAAAAAGAGGGGTCAATTGTATTTCCATATGATCCGTAACCATATAGTAAAAGTGGATTAGAACCATCTTTTTTAATTCCTTTTTTATAAATTAATGAAATAGGAATTTGATTTCCATCTTTGGAATCAGCCCAAATTCTTTCTGTAACATAATTATTTTTATTAAATTTTTTGTCTAAAACCTCGTGTTGTTTTAAAATAATCTTTTCTTTGGTTGTCATATCAAATTCAACAACAGAATAAGGTTCGTTTAAAGAATTGTAAGCATATCTTAACTTTTTTGAATCAAAATCTAAGTTTGTTGTGGTATTAGCGCTGAAAGTTTCATTGTCAAAATTTAAAAAATAATTTTCTGAGTCATCCCATTTTTTAATATTAATTCTGTTTAATCCATTAACTCTTTCACTAACTACTAAATGATCTTTAAAAATATCAATTCCCTCTATTAAAATATTTTTTCTATGTTCAATTACATCAGTCCAATTTTCACTTGACGTTTTATTGATTTTAGTTTTCATTAACTTATAATTATAAGCATTGTCTTTATTTGTAATAATAAAAAAATGATCATCATAATGATTAATACTATATTCAACACCTCTTTTTCTCTTATTAAAAAGCTTAAAATCTTTATTTATACTGTCAGCAGGTAAAAATTGAAATTCAGATGTTAATGTGCTGTATGATGAAATGATAATATATTTTTTAGATTTTGATTTAGATACGTTCGTGTAAAAAGTCTCGTCATTCTCAAAATAAATTAATTCATCATTTTCATAGTCAGTACTTAATTTATGTTTAAAAATTTTATCATTTCTAAGTGTATTAACATCTCTATTTGTATAAAAAAGTGTAGAGTTATCGTTTGCCCAAGCAAAACTTCCAGATGAATTTATTATTTTATCATTATAAATTTCTCCAGTCTCTAAATTTTTAAATTGAATTGTATATAATCTTCTAGATACAGTGTCGATACTATATGCAACTATTTTATTATCAGAACTAATTTGAAAATTTGATAAATTAAAATAATCGTGTTTTTCAGCTAGTTCATTACAATTAAATAAAATCTCTTCTTTATTACTGAGAGAATCTTTATACCTAGTGTAGATAGGATAGCCTAAACCTTCTTCATATTTGGTTTTATACCAGTATCCATTTAAAAAATAAGGAACTGATTCATCATCCTCTTTTATTTTATTTTTTATTTCGTTAAATAATTTATCTTGTAAGTCTAGTGTGTGTGAAGTCATCTTCTCATAATAGTCATTCTCTCTTTCTAAATAATCTATAACTTCGGGATTATCTCTTTCCTTCAACCAGTAATAATCGTCAATTCTAATGTCGTTAAATTTTTTGAATGAAACTGGTATTTTTTCTGCTTTTGGGGGGATAATTGAGTTCTTCAAATTCGGTTTAATTTCATTGTTACAAGAAAATACAAACATAATGCTTACAAATAAAAAAATTGAATTTTTAATCATATTTTATATTTGAAGGTTTGTAATTATTTCAATAAATTTTTGATGCATTTCATTATTATAATCTTTGTGAGTAACAATCCTTAATTTATTATCACCCATTGATATTAACTTAACACCACAATCTAACATTTTATCTAAAAAAATATTTGAATCATAATTTGATTTTAATTGGAAAATTAAAATATTTGTTTCAACTTCCTCCACTTTCTTTATATAATGTTTTTCTGAAAGTAATTTTTCAATTTCAAACGCTTTTAAATGATCTTCTTTTAATCTTTCAATATTATTATTTAATGCATAAATTCCACAAGCAGCCAAATACCCAGCTTGCCTCATTCCACCTCCTAACACTTTTCTTACTCTTATGGCTTTGTTGATAAATTCACTAGAACCAATTAAAACAGAACCTACTGGACAACCTAGGCCTTTGCTTAAACAAATAGAGATTGAATCAAATATATTTCCATATTGAGTTGGTTCAGTATTTGTTTTGACCATTGCATTCCAAATCCTTGCCCCGTCGAGGTGATATGACAAATTATGATCTAGACAAGTTTCCTTAATCTTAATTAATTCATTAATATCCCAGCATGCTCCACCTCCTTTATTAGTTGTATTTTCAACGCATACTAATGAGGTTTTAGGGCTATGATAAAAATCTGGTGGATTAATAGAATTTATGACTTGTTCATTTGTAAACATCCCCCTATGTCCGTCTATAAGTTTGCATGATACGCCACTATTAAAACTTACACCTCCCCCTTCGTAGTTGTAAACATGTGCATATTTATCACATATTAATTGATCTCCAGGCTCGGTATGAATTTTTATAGCAGTCTGATTAGCCATAGTACCTGATGGGAAAAATAATGCTGACTCTTTTCCAAACATTTCAGCTAACATATTTTCTAATTCATTTACCGTTGGATCTTCCTTAAAAACATCATCCCCAACATTAGAACTCATCATGAAATCTAACATGTTTTTACAAGGCCTTGTAACTGTATCACTAATTAAATTTATTTCCATACTATTTATAATTAAAATTACAAGATTCTGTACCTATTGGAGATCCATCAGGAATTTTTTTTGAAAGTTTTCCGTTATATTTTTCTGGATTATTATTAAAATCATTAATTAGTAAATGGTAATCCTCATTGAAAGATTTAAAGTTATTATAGTGGTTATTTTTAATCAAATTTACTGATTTCATTGCACTATTTTTAACTTGTAAGAATGCATTTTTATCAATTGAAACTTTGAGTAAATATGTCAAGATATTTAAATTGATCATATGTTGAATTTCGTTCAAATATGTGCCTTTAAGTTTATTTCCAAATGTAGATGATAACAAATCATTAAATAATTGATTTAAACCTAGCTTTGAAGTATCTATAGAACTTTGAACCTTAATCCTATTTAACCTTTCTACATTTAACAATAAATTTATTGAAAATTCACTAGCTGTTTGAGCTGCACTAAAAGGGTCAAAAGAAACACCAGTTCTTCCACTAAAAGATTCTCTATTACTTGGATATCCGTAAGCTCTTGGCGGAAACAATTCTAAAATATTCTTAGGAATTGCTAAATGTTTAGCATTTAATGATTTTAAAACTGCTTTTAAAGCATCCTTTTGAATTTCATATTCTAAATTCTTAACTATTAACTGATTGTCATCTCTAGTTGAATAATTATAATCCATTCCTCCAATTAATTTAATAACAGCTTCAGTTTGATAACGATGCATAAAATACAATGGAACAAAAAGGTCTTCTAATTTTGAATAAGGCTCCCCTTTTTTAATATTAAATTTAGAAAAATTTGAAATTGCTTTTTTTCTAATGTTAAAAAGATCATTCAAGTTATTAGTAACATTTATTCCATTGTCCCAGAGATGAGCATTTACGTGCGAACCTGAACTTGACCTAGCGTCGCTGTCTGTGATAAACCTTAATCCACTTTTATATGCATCATTGAGAATCTTATCAAGATGTAATTTTTTATCTTCTTCTTTGATTTCAGAGTAACTGTAAGCAACACTTACCTTGTCCCAATCTCCAATACCAACAGAATAAGCTTCAGAAAAATCAATTTTATTTTCATCAAGTTTTAATAACGGATGTGGATAATCCATGACTGAAGATCTTTCATTTGAACTAGAAGCAAAGTTATGAGCAAAACCTAAGGTGTGACCAACTTCATGGGCACTTAATTGCCTTATTCTTGACAAAGCTAAATCTAACATTGGTTTATCATTGTTATTATCAAATTGAAATGGTTTATCCATTAAAGATTGAGCAATTAAAAAATCTTGTCTAATTCTCAAACTACCTAAACTGACATGACCTTTGATTATTTCTCCAGTTCTTGGGTCAACAATACTAGATCCATAGCTCCATCCACGTGTTGACCTGTGAACCCATTGAATCATATTGTATCTGCAGTCCATTGGATCAGCTCCCTTAGGTAATATTTTAACTTGAAATGCATTTTTAAAACCTATATCCTCAAAAGCTTCATTCCACCACAGAGCTCCTTCAATTAATGCAGATCTTACAGGTTCTGGTGTTCCAGGATCTAAATAATAAATAATTGGTTTTTCTGGATCGCTGTAATCAGAATCAATATTCTTTTTTTTCAATCGATGCCTAATGATATTTCTTTTTAATATTGGTTTTTCAATTTCAGTAGCATAATCCATATATGATGTCATAATTGCACCACTACGTGGATCAAATTCTCTAGACGAATAATTTTCATCAGGAAGCTCAATAAAAGAGTGATGTTGTATTAAGCTAACTAATTTAGAATCTGGTGAAACACTTGAAATTAAATATCCACTCGGATTTCCTTTAAAAGTTAGTAATACTTCAAATTCAACATTTTTTGGAAAGGCCTTAGTGTTTTTTAGTTCAATAGAACTCTTAGACATGTCAATTTTATAACTGCCTTGTTTTAAACTATTTAATCTATCCGAAACACCATGAGTATCTTGCATTAAAAATGGAGTTAAATCAATTTTATAAGAACCTGAATTTGACTCAATAATTTCAAATCCAAAAATTACTGAAAAAGCAAAAGCTTCTTCAACACTCTTTATCTCTAACTCATTATCTGTATATGCTCTGTATTTTAGATTTGGCTGTATCAGTAAAAGTTTATTTCCATATTTTTTAAACCTCACCAACCTTTCATTACCTAATTGACCACGATCTAAACCAATATCATTAGAACCAAGTCCAGTTGTTAACGAATTGATGTATAAAAAATCGTAATTCAATTTATCTACATCTAGAAATATCTTTCCTGACTTTTCATCATAATTAAAATTAAAAAACCCATTAAAATCAATATTATTATTAATGTTTTCTTGTGATCTTAAAAAAAACATTGAGAAACATAAAATAATAACTAAATACCTGCTTTTCATAAAAATGATTTTATCTAATATAAAATTTATTGATTGAATTATGTCTATATAAAAATGTATTTTTGAAATGTAAAAATCATTAATTGATGATAACAATTGACCATATTAAAAATCTCCTT
>Ga0209199_1000828_pt1 | contig 40447 bp, 49 predicted proteins | sample COGITO_mtgs_1105_7_FD_184805 | JGI IMG/M metagenome (GOLD analysis project Ga0209199, IMG submission 184805) | Pelagic marine microbial communities from North Sea - COGITO_mtgs_110523 (SPAdes) (version 2) | ecosystem: Environmental > Aquatic > Marine > Epipelagic ... | reverse complement strand
GCTGCAACACGCACAGCGACCCCAAAGGATACCCGTCCACAGAAGCGGCCACCGAATCCCCCCTGATCAACGGTGTATTTCCCCACAAAAAACCAAAAAAACTACGAGGGACGCGGTGGCTGGGACGCCAGCCACGATTTAAAAGAGGCATCCTGTTCCTTCCGCCACTGCTCCACCAAGTGTCCGAATTCACCCGATTCACTGATGAACAGTTGCGGATATCGCGCTTGCTGAGCCAACATTAATAGGCCAGTGATCCGGGCATCAGCAAGAGCTCCATGCCAATCGGCTTCATTGAGTTCTAACCCGTATCGAGCCACTGTGGGTTGCAAGCGACGCTGAGCCTTGCCCTTCACATATTTATCCATGTGCTTGTCAATTACGTAGGGGCAAATGTCTACCACACCCAAAAGCGGCTGATAGCCCACCCGCTCAAGATTTGAATCAAGAATCATTCGATCAAATTGGGAGTTAAAGCACACTACCGGTAGTTTGCTTGACACAAGGTATTCACGAATTTCCCCAAGAGCTTCAACTTGTACAAGGCCCTGGACCTGACTCATCTGATCGGTGATTCCATGCACAGCACTGGCTGCTTGTGGAATCTGCACATCGACTTTGATCAGCCATTCGCGCGAGGACACTTCAACACCGTCACGAAACTCCACCGCAGCGGCGCTCACAATTCGGTCTGCACTTACCTCAACACCCGTCGTCTCCGTGTCAAATGCAATAAAGCCGTCATCTACCCAAGACATTTAACTCCTCCAATTCAGGGTCAGTAAGTCATTTCCATCAGACATTGGGAACATGATTCTCCATTCACGACAGCGTGATCCACACTTTTCGCAGGGGCTCCGTGATCGACCATACGGTTTTCGCGCCCATGGGCAGCATCCCAACGGTTCCGGGTTCAAGCAAGATCTGGCCACCCTGATCGCAGGTCACAGTTCCTCGCCCGGATAGCACCACAAATACCTCCTCCACCTCCGTGTCGGTCGAAGTGCCGACCGAGTGTTCCCACACGCCAACTTCAATATCACCCTCTGTGTCAAGGGCGCTCACTCCTGTACTCACGCCTTCATGTGCGGGTAATTCAGCATGCTGCACGGGGGTGCTCCTGGCCAAATATCCACGGATCATGATCCAACATTACGACAAGACCGCCACATTTCGCGCTTCTCACCTGCAGCCGGCTCGGCGATGTCAGTCACACATGGAGAAGTATTCAGCCCCGCCGAGCCCTAGTTTCACTTTGGCGGGCGAATAATTCTTTATCCGGTGGATAACCCACTCGTTCAAGGACAAGCGGGAACGCTTGCATTGTCTGAATGTGAGAGATTTTGGATTCTTGGCTCAAGAGATGTTGTGTCCAGGTGACGGGCCTGCGACCATCACCGATTGGCAAAAGCGCTCCCACAATGCTGCGGACCATGGAATAACAGAAGGCATCAGCTCTAATTGTCATAACAACGTAATTATCTTTATTGCGGTGCCATTCGAGTCTTTGGACTTCCCTGATTGTGGTCGTTTTAGGTTTTTCTTTGCAGAAAGCAAAAAAGTCGTGTACCCCAATCAGGCATTGGCTTGCCTCATTAAGTTTGTCGATGTCAAGGGAGACTGGCCACGCAAAGACCTCATGACGGTGAAGTGGGGTTGGACCGGTGGGGTCATCGCAAATTGTGTAGGTGTACTCGCGCCACAGGGCCGAGAAGCGTGCATCAAAACCGTAAGGTGCTTCCTCTATTTTGTGAATTCGAATGTCACCCGGCAACGCCTTATTAATTCGCTCGGCGGTCAGTTTGTTCATTTGCGGGTGATTGCGGGCGATATCAAAATGGAACACCTGTGCGCGAGCATGGACGCCGGCATCTGTGCGTCCGGCAACAATCGTCGGTAAGTCAAGTTGGTGAATCAGCGCACCGATTGTGTTTTCAATTTCAGATTGAACCGAGCGGGCATCCATTTGACAGGCCCAACCGTGAAAACCGGAACCGTCGTAGGCCAGGTAGACACGCAGACGAATCAGCCCGTCCCCGGGTAAACCGAGAACGGGCTGATCAATTTCGTGTTGCGAACTCAGGACTTACTCCTTGGGCTCTGCTTCTTCGCCTGCAGCAACTTCTTCTTCGCCTTCGGTATTTACCGGTTCGCCCGTTTCCTCTTCGAGGACTTCCTCGGTGACTGGTGTGATTTCTTCAATGACCGTGGTGTCTTCGCTTTTCGCGGCTAATTCCTTAACAGCGCGCTTGGTGGCACCCGTTGCTTCAGCGACGACCGCCTCAGCCATTGGCTCAACCATTTCGATGATCGCCATGGGGGCGTTGTCGCCCTTACGGTTACCAATCTTGATGATTCTGGTGTAGCCACCTTGGCGGCCCGCGTAACTGGGGCCAATCTCCGTGAATAACGTGTGCACAACACCCTTGTCCTTCACTACGGTGAGAACACGACGGCGTGCCGAAATGTCTCCACGCTTTGCAAAGGTAACCATGCGCTCAGCGAGTGGCCGAAGCCGCTTCGCCTTCGCATGGGTGGTGGTGATGCGCCCGTGCTCAAAGAGCGCGGTTGCTAGATTGCCCAGCATGAGCCTCTCGTGAGCCGGTCCTCCGCCGAAGCGGGAACCTTTTGTTGGCGTAGGCATCTTGTCTCCTTATTGATCTCGGTGAGTCAGTAATTCGTGAAGCGCTGCGGCTCTTAGAGCTGCTCGTCCTCGGGGTAGGCATCTTCTGTGACGGTCTCAATAACGTCCGGGACTTCTTCGGGGTCGACATCCATATCGACATCGGTGTCATCGAAGTACACAGCTGTAGAGGGATCAAACCCTGGAGGGCTGTCCTTAAGCGCGAGACCAAGACCATGCAGCTTCACTTTAATCTCCTCGATTGACTTAGCGCCAAAGTTACGGATATCAAGCAAATCAGCCTCACTGCGCGTGATGAGCTCCCCAACGGTGTGGATGCCTTCGCGCTTAAGACAGTTATAGGAACGCACGGTCATGTCGAGCTGCTCAATTGGAGTTGAGAGTTGCTCGGCCACAAATGCATCCGTTGGGCTTGGACCAATGTCAATACCTTCTGCGTCAACATTCATCTCACGAGCAAGGCCAAAGAGCTCAACCAATGTGGAACCAGCAGATGCCACGGCATCGCGTGGCAACATGCATGGCTTGGTCTCAACATCGATGATCAACTTGTCGAAGTCGGTACGCTGCTCAACACGGGTAGCCTCAACCTTGTAACTCACTTTTAGTACGGGTGAGTAGATCGAGTCAACCGGAATCCGGCCGATCTCTTGCTCTGGATGCTTGTTCATAGTTGAAGGCACGTAACCGCGACCACGCTCAACGACGAGTTCGATCTCGAGCTTGCCCTTGTCATTGAGTGTTGCAAGATGAAGCTCGGGATTGTGAACTTCCACGCCCGCTGGTGGCTGAATATCAGCCGCGGTGACGCTCCCGGGGCCCTGCTTGCGCAGGTACATGACAACTGGTTCGTCGATTTCACTGGAAACCACAAGGCCCTTGAGGTTCAAAATGATTTCGGTGACATCTTCTTTGATTCCATCGATAGTGCTGAACTCATGTAGAACCCCATCAATACGGATGCTGGTGACAGACGCACCCGGGATCGAGGAGAGCAATGTTCGACGAAGTGAGTTGCCAAGGGTGTAACCAAAGCCCGGCTCAAGGGGTTCCAACACAAAACGTGAACGGAACTCGCTGATTGGTTCTTCGGTCAGAATTGGACGCTGACTAATGAGCACTTTTCATTTCCTTCCAGCGATACCCTCTATTTGATATCGCGTTTCTCGGCTCGATTCGAGTGAATCGAGAGTGGCTACTACTTGGAGTACAACTCAACAATGAGCTGTTCGTTGACCTGGGTGTCAATGCCCTCGCGTGACGGGATTGAGTGAACAAGGATGCGCATTTTTGATGGCACAACCTCAAGCCATGGTGGAACTGTCTTTTCCCCGATCTCAGCGTGAGCCACAATGAACGGAGTCATTTCCAGTGAACTGGGGCGAACGTCAACTACGTCATTAGGGGAAACCCGGAAGGACGGAATATCGACCTTTTGGCCGTTGACCATTAAGTGGCCGTGGGTTACCAACTGGCGAGCCATGTCGCGACTCTTTGCAAAACCAGCACGGAAGACCACATTGTCCAAGCGGCTTTCAAGGATTCGTAGCAAGTTTTCACCAGTTTTACCCGGCATGCGCTGTGCTTCTTTGTAGTAGTTAGAGAATTGCTTCTCTAGAACACCGTACATACGGGTTGCCTTCTGCTTCTCCCGAAGCTGCAACAAGTACTCGCTCTCCTTTGACCGACCGCGGCCGTGTTGGCCGGGTGGGTAGGGGCGTTTTTCAAATGGGCACTTTGGTGACTCGCACTTTGATCCCTTAAGGAACAACTTCATTTTTTCGCGGCGGCACCGCTTGCAATCTGCGTCCGTATAACGCGCCATTGTCTTCTCCTAATTTCTAAGTGTTATGAAAGGTCCGCGGATTAAACGCGGCGACGCTTCTTTGGGCGGGTTCCGTTAAATGGCACTGGAGTTACGTCGGCAATTGAGCCAACTTCAAGGCCGGTTGCCTGTAGTGAGCGAATCGCAGTTTCGCGACCTGAACCCGGTCCTTTGACGAATACGTCAACCTTGCGCATGCCATGTTCCATTGCGCGACGTGCAGCAGCTTCAGCGGCGAGCTGCGCAGCAAATGGTGTTGACTTGCGACTGCCCTTAAAACCAACTTGGCCAGCTGATGCCCATGCAATTACAGCACCAGTCGGGTCAGTGATGGAAACAATGGTGTTGTTAAACGTGCTCTTAATGTGAGCGTGACCATGGGCCACATTCTTTTTTTCCTTGCGCCGCACCTTCTTGGTGCCTGGACCTTTGGGGGCCATGTGTGATTCCTATTCTTTAGAGGTTTGAGGGTTTTTCTCGTGTGACAACGAGATCGTTCGCTTAGACCTTCTTCTTGCCGGCAACTGCCTTGCGTGGACCCTTACGAGTGCGCGCGTTGGTATGGGTGCGTTGCCCGCGGACGGGAAGACCCTTGCGGTGACGAATTCCCTGATAGCAACCAATTTCAACCTTGCGGCGAATATTGGCTGCAACCTCGCGGCGCAGGTCACCTTCTACTTTCAGATTTAATTCGATCCAGTCGCGCAGAGCGAGTGTTTGATCGTCGGTCAGATCCTTTGATTTCATTTGCGGATCAATGCCAGTTGCTTCGAGGGCTTTTGCAGCCTGCGAGCGGCCAACACCGTAAACGTAGGTCAGCGCGATTGCCAGGCGTTTTTCGCGGGGCAAATCCACGCCAATAAGTCGTGCCATGGGCGTACTCTCTTTTCAGTAGTTCACGGGGTCGTGTGGTGGGAGAGCCAATCCAGCCCGCCAAGGCTGGTCTTCGGCCCCGTGGCCGAAGGTGTCGTCCGGATCTCTTGATCCGGGGTCGGGTTCTCCCTGTACTTGGTGTTCGAGTTGTCTCTCCCGGTAACACCCCAGTGCTTTTAGGCTATTAAGCCTTTTTAGCCCTGGCGTTGCTTATGACGAACATTCTCGCAAATCACCATCACGCGACCGTGGCGACGAATGACCTTACATTTGTCGCAGATCTTTTTGACGCTGGGTTGCACCTTCATGGTTACTCTTTCTCGAGTTTCTATTGGAAACGGTTGTTACTTGTAACGATAAACAATTCGGCCACGGGTGAGGTCATAGGGTGAAAGCTCAACCACAACGCGATCGTCCGGAAGAATTCGGATGTAGTGCATCCGCATCTTTCCACTGATGTGGGCGAGCACCTTGTGCCCGTTATCTAGCTCAACCCGAAACATTGCATTTGGCAGAGATTCGGTGATCATGCCCTCAAGCTCGATCGCGCCCTCTTTTTTAGCCATCTACTCCGCTTCCCTATGATTGCAGCCAGAAGTGATCACCACTTCAGCCGTCAGAGTCTACGCAAGAGCCCTACCGGCCCGAGCGTTGGGGTCAATTGCCATATGGGTTGGCGACTCTAGGCGAAATTGCGCCAAATGTACCTATTTGACACTCGCCCCGCCCCACCCCAGATCGACCAGACCCCATTGCCGCCATTTTCAGCTGGAAAATTTTTGGTGGGTGATCAGGATTCGATCTCCCACTGACATTTACCGGCGAAATGATGGCGCACTTAATTTGAGTTAACGGATGGTAAGAATTTGCGGACCCGAATCTGTGATCGCGATGGTGTGCTCCCAATGGGATGCCCAATTGCGATCCGTTGTTACCACCGTCCAATTATCCGCCAAGGTAACAACCTCAGGGGATCCGATCGTGACCATTGGTTCGAGGGCCAAGACCATGCCCACTTTAAGCTCAATTCCGTCCCCTGCTCTGCCGTAATTGGGGACCGGTGGGTACATATGCATCTCGGTGCCAATTCCGTGACCAACGTAGTCCTCAACGATGCCGTAATTACCCGCATTTTGAATCACCGTCTGAATTGCGTTACCAATATCTCCCATGCGGTTGCCCGCCACTGTGGCTTTGATTCCAGCGTCAAGTGCAGCTCGTGTTACATCAGAAAGTTTTTGAATCGTTGGATGCGGGTTCGTTGATGCGATTATCGAAATTGCGGCATCTCCATGCCACCCTTCCACGATTGCACCACAGTCGATTGAGATCAAATCACCTTCGGAAATCACTTTGTCACCGGGTATTCCGTGCACGACTTCTTCGTTTATGGAGGTACAGATCACGGCTGGGAAGCCGTAGTAGCCCAGAAATGACGGTGTCGCACCGGAATTGAATATGCACTCGCGAGCGATAGCATCGAGATCGCCAGTGGTCATTCCCGGACTTACATTAATCCGCAATGTTTCCAAAGTCTCGGCAACCACCTTGCCAGCGATGCGCATGCATCCGATTTGCGCGGGCGTCTTAAGTTGAACTCGCTCTTTTTTACGAAACCCCATGTTGTCGGTTAGGAGTTAACCATTGACAGGATTGCGGTTGTGACCGCGTCAATATCGCCCAGTCCATCAACTTGTACAAGTAGTCCACGATCTTGATACACCTCAACCAGGGAGACGGTTTGTTCCGCATACACCTCAAGTCGGCGCCTTAATACTTCCTCAGTGTCGTCGGTGCGGCCTTGCTCGGCGGAACGTTTTACCAAACGGGCAACAACTACGTCCACATCTACTGTCAATTCAATTACGTGATCAATTTTCGATTTTTCTGCACTGAGCATTGCATCTAGCTCTGCCACTTGCTCAACCGTTCGCGGGTAGCCATCGAGAATGAAACCCGGACGGGCGTCCTCATGGGTTAAGCGATCGCGGACCATCGCATTAGTGACACCGTCAGGTACGTACTCACCAGCGTCCATGTAGGACTGTGCTTCGATCCCTAGCGGAGTGCCCGCGCTGACATTGGCGCGGAAAATATCTCCCGTTGAGATATGAGGGATGCCCAGTTGCATGGACAGCAGAGCCGCTTGGGTCCCTTTGCCCGCCCCCGGTGGGCCCATGAAAACTATGCGCATACGACGAAATCCTAGTGGAGCGCTAACCCTAGAGCCAGCCCACTTCCCTACTTAAGAAAACCCTCATAATTACGCTGCTGCAATTGGGCTTGAATCTGTTTGACCGTGTCAAGTCCGACGCCCACCATGATCAATAGCGATGTACCGCCGAAGATGAACTGCGTTGATACACCCAAGAAATCGAATGCAAACACCGGCACAATTGCGATCATGCCCAGATACAGCGAGCCCGGAGCAGTTAATCGGGTAAGAACGTAGTCCAGGTACTCAGCGGTGGGACGACCAGCCCGGATACCAGGAATGAAGCCGCCGTACTTCTTCATATTGTCGGCAACCTCAGTCGGATTAAAGGTAATCGATACGTAGAAGTAGCAGAAGAACACAATCAATAAGAAGTAGGTTGCCAAATAGACGCTTCCACTTCCTGTTCCATAATTCTGCTGCAGCCACTGTGCCCAACCGGATTGGCTTCCCGAAAGCTGAACAAACAGGGTTGGCAGGAACAGTAGAGAGGAGGCGAAAATGACTGGGATAACACCAGCCATGTTGACCTTGAGCGGGATGTAGGTAGAGGTTCCGCCATACATTCGCCTGCCCACCATGCGCTTTGCGTACTGCACGGGAATACGACGCTGCGCTTGCTCGACAAACACAACAAAGGTAATTACTAGTAGGCCGACAAGTAGCGTGATGGTGAAAGTAAATGCCCCACGACTGCTGAGAATATTGACGAACTGGGCGGGAATGACCGCAATGATTGAAGTGAAGATCAGCACGGACATGCCGTTACCCACGCCGCGTTCGGTGATCAACTCACCAAACCACATAATGACGGCCGTTCCCGCAGTCATGACGGTGATCATGACGAGCATCACCCAAATGGCTTGGTTGGGAATAATTTCTTCATTACAGCCTTGGAACAGGGATCCGGGCGATCGAGCCAAAGAAAGAATTGCCGTTGATTGCAAGATCGCAAGTCCGATGGTGACGAAGCGGGTGTACTGGGTGATCTTTGCTTGTCCGGCGTTGCCGTCAGCTTTGAGCATTTCCAGCCGAGGGATTACCACCGTGAGCAGTTGCAAAATGATGCTGGCCGTGATGTAAGGCATGATGCCGAGAGCAAAAACTGAAAGTTGGAGGAGTGCTCCACCACTAAAGAGATTGATCAGCGCGTAAACAGAGTTGTCCTGCACTACGTCGATGCACCGCTGGATCGCCGAGTAGTCAACGCCAGGGGTCGGCAACACCGAACCTAGACGATAGATCGCGAGTAACCCAAGAGTGAACAGAATCTTCTTGCGAAGATCCGGTGTACGCAGGGCATCCCTGAACGCACTGATGTGCATTTGGCCTCCTGCTTAGAGTTCGGTTACCGACCCACCCGCGGCAACGATCTTGTCACGAGCAGCGCCAGAGAATTTATCTGCACTCACATTAACCTTTACTGAAATATCGCCCAGCCCCAGTACCTTGACCAGCTCGCCCTTGCGGACAGCGCCAGAAGCTACCAAATCAGCAACACCAATGGTGCCACCTTCAGGGAACAATTTTTCAATCGCGGCTACGTTAACAACCTGGTAGACCTTAGTATTCGGGCTGGTAAAGCCTTTGAGCTTGGGCAGGCGCATGTGAAGTGGCATTTGCCCACCCTCAAAACCAGCCTTCACCTGATAACGAGCCTTCGTACCCTTGGTTCCACGGCCTGCAGTCTTACCCTTGGATCCCTCGCCTCGACCCTTACGAGTCTTGGCTGTCTTAGCGCCCGGTGCCGGGCGTAGGTGGTGAACTTTCAGTGTCATAATTATTTGACCTCCTCGACAACAACCAGGTGCGAGACGGTGTTTACCATTCCGCGGAACTCTGGGCGGTCTTCTTTAACCACGGTGTGACCGATTCGCTTCAAGCCGAGTGAACGCAAGGTGTTGCGCTGAGTACTCGTGCCGCCAATCTCTGACTTTATCTGAGTGACTTTAATCGACGCCATTACGCACCCGCCCCTGCCGCGCGAGCCCGCAGCAGTGCTGCCGGTGCCACATCTTCTAGAGGTAGTCCACGGCGAGCCGCGACCGCTTCTGGAGACTCAAGTCCGCGAAGAGCAACAACCGTTGCATGCACAACGTTAATGGCATTGTCAGACCCCAATGACTTGCTCAGAATGTCGCGAATACCAGCGCACTCCAACACTGCACGCACCGGGCCCCCAGCGATAACGCCTGTACCAGGTGCCGCTGGGCGCAGCATGACTACGCCGGCAGCAGATTCACCCTTGATTGGGTGGGGGATTGTTCCTTGGATGCGGGGAACTTTAAAAAAGCTTCTCTTGGCTTCTTCAACACCCTTAGCAATCGCTGCAGGAACTTCCTTCGCTTTGCCGTAGCCAACACCAACGTTTCCGTCACCGTCACCAACGATCACAAGAGCCGTGAAGCTAAAGCGACGACCACCCTTCACCACCTTAGAAACGCGGTTAATAGCAACTACGCGCTCCAGTAAATTTGACTTCTCCTCGCGAGGGCCTCGATCTTTACGATCTCGACGCTCGCCTCCGCCACCAGTGCGGCGCGACGTATCAGACATTATTACCTCTTCCCGATCGAAAAATTAAAAGTTGAGTCCGCCTTCGCGAGCGCCCTCAGCGAGAGCGGCTACGCGACCGTGGTACTTATGGCCACCGCGGTCAAAGACCACTGTGTCTATTCCAGCTTTTTGTGCGCGCGCAGCAAGTTCGTTTCCGACCTTACGTGCTTTAGCCGTCTTATCACCATCGGCAACTCGTAGGTCGCTCTCCATGGTGGAAGCAGCGGCCAAGGTCACACCCTGTACATCGTCTACTAATTGTGCAGAAACGTGACGGGCAGACCGGCTGACCACCAAACGGGGTCTCATGACCGTACCCGAAACCTTCTTGCGAACGCGAAGGTGGCGACGCTTGCGGCCAACGGCGGTCTTGCTGCCTGAGCCAAGCTTGGGGGCAAAGGAACTCATTACTTACCAGCCTTTCCGGCCTTGCGACGGACAACTTCGCCCTCGTAGCGAACACCCTTACCCTTGTATGGCTCTGGCTTACGGATCTTGCGGATATTGGCAGCGACTTCGCCTACCTTCTGCTTGTCAATACCGATCACCGTGAACTTCACGGGTGACTCCACCGCAAAAGTGATTCCCTGCGGTGCGGTCACGACAACAGGATGACTAAAGCCCAAGGCAAATTCTAGATTATTGCCATTTGCAGCAACCCGGTAACCGGTCCCCACAATTTCCAGAGTCTTTTCATAGCCTGTAGTGACGCCAATGACCATGTTTGAAATCAGAGTTCGACTCAAACCATGCAGGGACCGCGACTCGCGCTCGTCATCTGGTCTGGTGACAATAATTTCCTCGCCAACCTGGCTGATCGCAATGGGTTCAGAAATAGTGATCGCCAACGAACCCTTAGGCCCAACAATCGCAATATCTTGGCCATTAATCGTGGCTGTTACTCCCGCAGGCACCGGGACTGGTGCGCGTCCGATACGTGACATTGCTCCTCCTACCAAACGTAGGCGAGGACTTCCCCACCTACGCCTTTCTTCGCGGCCTGGCGGTCAGTGAGCAACCCGGTCGAGGTGGACAAAATGGCAATGCCTAGGCCGCCGAGAACCTTGGGAAGATTGGTGCTCTTTGCGTAGACTCGCAGACCTGGTTTGGACACCCGGCGTAATCCTGCTATTGAGCGCTCTCTCGAAAGACCGTATTTAAGGTTGAGTGTGAGGGTCATACCTACTTCTGCATCTGCAACGTCGAAACTAGCGATGTAACCCTGTTCCTTCAAGATCTCGGCGATGTTCGCCTTGATCTTGGAGTGTGGCATGGACACGGTTTCGTGATATGCCGAATTTGCGTTACGCAGACGTGCAAGCATGTCTGCGATCGGATCTGTCATTGTCATGGCCGCTTGGCCTTCCTCGCCGTGGTTTCTTCGGTGGTTACCGAAGACCTGCAGCGTCGTTGTTTACCAGGAACTTTTTGTTACACCGGGTAGTTCGCCAGCATGTGCCATCTCACGTAAGCAAATGCGGCACAAGCCGAACTTACGGTAGACCGAGTGTGGACGTCCACACCGGTTGCACCGGGTGTATCCCCGCACCTTGAACTTCGGTGTTTTCTGCTGCTTTTGGATCAGAGCTTTCTTCGCCATGTGCTCAAGCCTCCTTAAATGGGAATCCGAGAAGCCGGAGCAGCGCTCGACCTTCGTCGTTGTTCTTGGCGGTGGTTACCACCGTGATGTCCATGCCGCGAGTGCGGTCAATCTTATCCTGATCGATTTCGTGAAACATGGATTGCTCCGTCAAACCAAACGTGTAGTTTCCGTTGCCATCAAATTGTTTTGCAGACAGACCCCGGAAGTCACGGATACGCGGGAGCGAGGTGCTGAGCAGGCGATCGAGGAACTCCCACATGCGGTCGCCACGAAGTGTGACGTGTGCACCAATCGGTTGTCCCTCACGCAATTTAAATTGAGCGATGGAAACCCTAGCCTTGGTCACCTGTGGCTTTTGACCCGTGATGTCGGTGAGGTCGCGGACCGCGCCTTCAATCAACTTGGAGTCGCGAGCAGCCTCGCCGACACCCATGTTGACCACAATCTTGGTCAGGCCTGGGACCTGCATGATGTTCCCGTAGCTGAATTCCTTCTTAAGTTCAGGAACGATTTCTTCACGGTAACGAGCCTTCAATCGAGGCGTTGTTGCAGTAGTCATGATTGCTTATCCGTCCTAGATCTCTTTGCCGGTGCGGCGTGAAATACGCACGCTGCGCTCTGCTTCGTAGGTCGAACCGTCTGCGCGACGCTTCTCAACTTTTTCTCGGGTGAACCCAACCCGGGTGGCTTTGCCGTCTTCTGGATCAACCAGCATCACGTTGGAGACATGAACCGGGGCTTCAGTGGTGATGATTCCGCCACTCTTAGCGCCACGTGCGTCTTGGCCAACCTTGGTGTGCTTCTTGATCCGGTTAACACCCTCGACGATGAGTTTGTCTGCTTCGGGATACACGTCAATGACTTTGCCCTGTATGCCACGATCTTTACCTGAAATCACCAGGACGGTATCGCCTTTGCGAATCTTTAACTTCGGCATTACAACACCTCCGGTGCTAGCGAAATAATCTTCATGAATTTTTTCTCGCGCAATTCGCGACCGACCGGGCCGAAAATCCGGGTTCCACGTGGATCGCCATCAGCTTTAAGAATCACTGCGGCGTTCTCGTCGAAACGAATATAGGAGCCATCGGGGCGGCGGCGCTCTTTTTTCGTGCGCACGATCACTGCCTTCACAACCTCACCTTTTTTCACGCCCCCGCCAGGAATTGCATCCTTGACGGTGGCGACGATGATGTCGCCGATGCCTGCGTAACGGCGGCCGGAACCGCCAAGTACGCGAATACACAAGATTTCCTTGGCACCCGTGTTGTCCGCAACGCGTAGTCGCGACTCTTGCTGAATCACTTCATTCTCCTGATCGTCTGCTGGTCCTCACCACTTACTGTGGTGAGCCTTGCGGAACTTCTTACTTGGCCTTTTCAAGAATCTCGACCACACGCCAGCGCTTCGTTGCTGACAGTGGACGGGTTTCCATGAGAAGTACTCGGTCACCGATACCTGCGGTTTCGGCCTCGTCATGTGCCTTGAGCTTATTCGTTCGGCGCACAACCTTGCCATACAACGGGTGCTTGTAGCGGTCTTCGACTGCAACAACAACCGTCTTTTGCATCTTGTCGCTTACGACAAGGCCCTCACGGACCTTGCGATCGCCACGCTCATTTTGCGTACCAGCGGTCATGCGGCACCTTCCTCACCCTCAACGGGCGTGATGCCCAATTCACGTTCGCGCAGGATCGTGTAGATCCGAGCGATATCCTTGCGCACAGCGCGCAACCGACCATGGTTCTCTAACTGCCCAGTTGCACCTTGGAAGCGTAGATTGAACAACTCTTCCTTGGATTCACGCAGTTTTTCTGTGAGTTCTGCATCGTCTAGATTGCGCAGTTCACCTGTTGCTGTACCAGCGGCCATTAGTCTTCACCTGTTTCATCGCGCCGAACAATCCGACACTTCATTGGGAGTTTGTGCATTGCACGGGTTAACGCCTCGTGTGCGACCTTCTCGTCCGGGTAGGACAGTTCGAACATGACGCGACCCGGCTTGACGTTGGCCACCCACCATTCAGGAGAGCCCTTACCGGAACCCATGCGGGTCTCAGCTGGCTTCTTCGTGAGAGGGCGGTCTGGATAAATGTTGATCCACACCTTGCCACCACGGCGAATGTGACGCGTGATTGCAATACGTGATGCTTCGATCTGCCGGTTGGTTACGTAAGCAGGCTCGAGCGCCTGCAAGCCGTAGGTGCCGAAAGTTACTTTGGTGCCACCCTTTGCCACACCGCGACGGGTTGGGTGGTGCTGCTTACGATGCTTGACGCGACGGGGAATCAACATGACTAACCCTCCGTGCTTTCTACTGTGACCGTGGGATCAACGGCGACCTCAGCGGCGACCTCAGCGACAGTTGCCACTGCGACAGCTGCTTCAGCTCCATCTTCGCGGCGTGGACGCTCATTTGGCTTATTACGCGTGGCACCCATACGAGCGGTTGCCGCAGCTGCCTCGCGCTCAGACCGCGTTGGCAGTGCCTCACCCTTGTAGATCCAGACCTTCACTCCGATCCGACCAAATGTGGTGCGCGATTCGTAAAAACCGTAATCGATGTCTGCGCGCAAAGTGTGCAATGGAACACGGCCTTCGCGGTAGAACTCGGTGCGAGACATTTCAGCGCCACCGAGGCGACCACTGACTTGGACTCGGATACCTTTTGCTCCAGCCTTCATCGCACTCTGCATGCCTTTACGCATTGCGCGTCTGAATGAAACACGACTTGAAAGTTGCTCCGCAATCCCCTGAGCCACGAGTTGTGATTCCATTTCAGGATTCTTCACTTCAAGGATGTTCAGCTGAACTTGCTTGCCGGTCAGAGTCTCAAGGTCGCCACGCAAACGGTCTGCTTCAGCACCGCGACGACCAATCACGATTCCAGGACGAGCCGTGTGAATGTCTACGCGGACGCGATCGCGGGTGCGCTCGATCTCAACCTTGGCGATTCCCGCACGTTCCATACCTTTGCTGAGCACTTTGCGAATAGCGACGTCCTCTTGCACGTAGTCGCTGTAGCGCTGGCCCTTCTTCGTGCTGTCAGCGAACCACCGTGAGGTGAAGTCCGTTGTAATACCTAGGCGGAAGCCATGCGGATTAACTTTTTGACCCATGGTTTAGCCCTCCTTCTTGGTGGTCTTAGGGGCTGCAGCCTTCTTGGCCGGCGCCTTCTTCGCGGCAGCCTTCTTGGCCGGCGCCTTCTTCGCGGCAGCCTTCTTGGCCGGCGCCTTCTTCGCGGCAGCCTTCTTGGCCGACTCAGCCTTCTTCTCTGCAGATTTCTTGGCCGGCGCCTTCTTTGCAGGCGCCTTCTTCGCGGCAGCCTTCTTGGCCGGCGCTTCACTCACTTGGGTCTCGTTAATTTCCTCGACCTTCGGAGCCGGTGCCGCCTTAGGACCTTTGGCAGGCTTCGTGGGGCGCGAGATCTTGGGCATTGCAACGCCGTCAGAGACGATCACCGTGATGTGGGAGCTACGCTTAAGGATACGAAAAGCTCGACCTTGTGCGCGGGGGCGGATGCGCTTCATAGTGGGGCCTTCATCAACAAAAGCTTCACTGATGGTGAGTTCCTTGGCATCCATGCCGTGGTTATTCGCCGCATTAGCCACCGCACTCGCGAGCGTTTTGCCCACGGGTTCGCTAGCTGCTTGCGGGGCGAACCGCAGCATGGCCTGGGCATCGTCGGCTTTCATCCCACGAATGAGATCAACAACCCGACGTGCCTTCATGGGCGTCACGCGGACGTACCGCGCCTGGGCCCTGGCTTCCATCGCTTTCCCCTTGCTTCTCGTTATTGCTACATTAATAAAAACTATTTGGTTTTCAGATGCCCACCGAGTTCACGGTAAGGCAGGTCTTGCCCTTCAGGATATGTCTTAACGGCGCTTTGCCTTACGGTCGTCCTTGACGTGACCCCGGAATGTGCGTGTGGGTGAGAACTCCCCCAGTTTGTGACCGACCATGTCTTCGGAGATGAACACGGGCACGTGCTTACGCCCATCGTGCACCGCAATGGTGTGCCCGAGCATCGCCGGGACCACCATTGAGCGACGTGACCAAGTCTTGATCACACCCTTTGAACCCGATTCGTTTTGGGCATCTACCTTCTTGAGTAGATGACCGTCAATGAACGGCCCTTTTTTCAGACTGCGTGGCATGTTTTACCGCTTTCCTTAACGCTTCTTGCCGGACTTGCGACGACGTACAATGAATTGATCGCTGGCCTTATTTTTCTTCCGAGTGCGACCTTCTGCCTTACCGCCAGGGTTGACGGGGTGACGACCACCGGACGTCTTACCCTCGCCACCACCATGCGGGTGGTCGACCGGGTTCATGGCCACACCGCGAACGGTTGGGCGCCTACCCTTCCAACGCATCCGGCCTGCTTTTCCCCAGTTGATGTTTGACTGCTCAGCGTTACCCACTTCACCGATGGTCGCACGTGAGCGCACATCGACGTTACGAATCTCTCCCGAAGGCATCCGGAGCTGGGCGAATGCGCCTTCTTTTGCTACGAGCTGGACGCCCGCACCGGCAGAACGCGCAATTTTCGCGCCTCCCCCGGGCTTGAGCTCAATTGCGTGAATCACGGTTCCCACCGGGATGTTGCGCATTGGCAGACAGTTGCCGGGCTTGATGTCGGCACTTGCACCAGTTTCAATGCGGTCGCCCTGCTTCAACTTATTCGGGGCGATGATGTATCGCTTTTCACCATCGGCGTAGTGCAAAAGAGCGATGCGAGCCGTGCGGTTTGGGTCGTATTCGATGTGCGCGACCGTTGCGGGTACGCCATCTTTGTCAGCTCGCTTAAAGTCAATAAGTCGGTAGGCACGCTTATGGCCACCGCCTCTGTGACGGGTTGTGATCTTGCCGGAGTTGTTGCGGCCACCCTTTTTAGGAAGTGGACGCAGCAATGACTTCTCAGGCTCAGACCGGGTTATTTCAGAGAAGTCGGCCACACTTGAACCACGACGGCCCGGTGTAGTCGGCTTGTACTTACGGATACCCATTTTCGTCTCTCGTTTCGTTGTTTCTCGGTTTCCCTGGGCCCCGTTAGGAGACCGGGCCGCCAAATATGTCGATGCGATCGCCTGCTGCAACAGAAACAATCGCACGCTTTGTTGCAGCTTTGCGACCAAATCCAGAGCGGGTGCGTACGCGCTTGCCTTCACGATTCATGGTGTTAACACTTGTCACCTTGACACCGAATACTTCTTCGACCGCGATCTTGATCTGGGTCTTATTCGCACTAGGAGAAACAATGAAGGTGTACTTGTTTTGATCAAGAAGCCCATAAGCTTTCTCAGAGACAACCGGTGAGATCAAGATGTCACGTGGGTCTGCGATTCTCATGCTTCTACCTCGCTTTCGGTGGCAACTGCTTTAGCGCCTTTACCCTTGGCTGGACCGGCCACGAATGTTTCATACGCCCCTTGGGTGAACACCAAATGATCACTGATGAGCACGTCGTAGGTGTTGAGCTGATCAGGTGCCACAATCGCAACGTCTCCGAGATTGCGCAGTGACAACCACGCCACTGCTTCTTCGCGGGTAAGTACGATCAAAATCTGGCCCTCAATATTTAGTGCCTTAAGTGTTGCAGTTGCACCTTTTGTTGACGGCAAGTCTCCACTGACTAATTCAGACACAATGTGAATTCGTCCTTCACGTGCCCGATCTGACAGTGCACCGCGCAGTGCCGCCGATTTCATCTTCTTTGGTGTGCGCTGTTCATATGAACGCGGTTGAGGTCCGTGGCTGATTCCACCGCCGGCGAACTGGGGTGCGCGAATCGAACCTTGACGGGCACGACCCGTTCCTTTCTGCTTATAGGGTTTGCGGCCACCACCACTCACCTCGGCTCGGGTCTTGGTCGAGTGGGTTCCTTGGCGTGCCGCAGCAAGCTGGGCGACAACCACCTGGTGAATCAAGGGAATATTGACCGGAACATCGAAGACTTCAGCGGGCAACTCAATTTTGCCTGACGCTTTCCCTTCTGGGGTCATAATGTCGACTGAGCTCACAGCTGGACCTCCTTAGCCGCCGAGTGAATAAACACTATGCCGCCCTTAGAGCCAGGAATTGCACCCTTGATCAGGATCAATCCACGCTCAATGTCGACTGCTTGGACCTTCAAATTTTGCGTGGTTTGGCGATCTCCACCCATACGCCCAGCCATTTTCTTTCCCTTAAAAACGCGACCCGGCGTTGCACAGGCACCGATTGATCCAGCACTGCGGTGTGCGCGCTTGACCCCATGGGAAGCACGGAGGCCGTGGAAACCATGGCGCTTCATTACCCCGGCAAAACCTTTACCCTTTGTGGTGCCGACGACGTCGACCACCTGCCCGGTCTCGAAAATTCCTGCGGTGAGCTCTTGCCCGAGGATGTACTCGGAGGCATCGGGGGTACGTACTTCAATAATGTGGCGGCGGGGGGTGACCCCGGCTTTTGCGAAATGACCTGCATCTGGCTTGTTGACCTTTCGCGGGTCAATCGCACCAAATGCGATTTGTATCGCGGAATAGCCGTCTATTTCTGGGGTGCGCACCTGCGTGACGACACTAGGCCCGGCTTGCACAACTGTAACGGGAACAACCTTGTTGTTCTCGTCCCATACCTGAGTCATGCCCAGCTTTTCGCCGAGCAATCCCTTGACGTTGTTACTCATGGTGTTCAGATCTCCTCTAAAACTTGATCTCGATTAGAGCTTGATTTCGATGTCGACGCCAGCTGGAAGATCTAGGCGCATCAACGAGTCAACGGTCTTGGGCGTGGGGTCCAGGATGTCGATTAGTCGCTTGTGGGTGCGCATTTCGAAGTGTTCCCGCGAATCCTTGTACTTGTGTGGTGAACGAATAACGCAGAACACGTTCTTCTCGGTCGGCAACGGCACTGGTCCAGCAACCTGTGCACCGGTACGAATGACTGTCTCAACGATTTTGCGCGCCGAGGAGTCAATGATCTCGTGGTCGTAGGCCTTGAGCCTGATCCGGATCTTCTGTCCCGCCATGGTGGCTTGGTTCCTTACTCGTGTAGTTGCGAATCGAAGTGAAACGCTCTTCGTGTGAAACGTTAACTCGGTGTACTCGTGGCGGGAACCGGGTCGCGGTGCCCGCCACGAAGACTCAGTGGTGGTTACGTCTTATGTCAGGATCTTCGTTACTCGACCTGCACCAACGGTGCGGCCACCTTCGCGAATCGCGAAGCGAAGACCATCTTCCATCGCGATTGACTGAATTAGCTCAACGCGCATGTCGGTGTTGTCTCCTGGCATAACCATGTCCTTGCCGTCTGGCAGGTACACGACGCCGGTAACGTCTGTCGTCCGGAAGTAGAACTGTGGACGGTAGTTGTTGAAGAACGGGGTATGGCGGCCACCTTCATCTTTCGAAAGAATGTAGACCTGAGCCTCGAATTCGGTGTGAGGTGTGATCGTGCCTGGCTTGCAACACACCTGGCCGCGCTCGACGTCTTCACGCTTGGTTCCACGAAGGAGTACACCGACGTTTTCGCCTGCTTGACCTTCGTCAAGCAGCTTGCGGAACATTTCGACTCCGGTAACCGTGGTCTTGACCGCAGGTCCTGGGCGAATTCCAACGATTTCAATTTCCTCGTTGATCTTGACAATTCCACGCTCAATCCGACCGGTAACAACGGTACCGCGGCCAGTGATGGTAAAGACGTCTTCGATTGGCATGAGGAAGGGCTTGTCAATCTCGCGCTCGGGAGTCGGGATGTAAGAGTCAACCGCGTCCATGAGTTCCATGATCGAAGCACCCCATTTCTCGTCACCCTGCAGTGCTGGGAAGGCGGCAACGCGAACTACTGGAATGTCGTCACCTGGGAATTCGTACTGGCTTAGCAGTTCACGAACTTCCATTTCGACGAGTTCAATGAGTTCTTCATCATCGACCATGTCGCACTTATTGAGTGCTACAACCAGAGATGGCACACCCACTTGGCGAGCAAGGAGAACGTGCTCCTTGGTCTGGGGCATAGGGCCGTCGGTTGCGGCAACCACGAGGATCGCGCCGTCCATCTGCGCAGCACCGGTGATCATGTTTTTGATGTAGTCAGCGTGACCTGGACAGTCGACGTGGGCGTAGTGCCGGCCTTCTGTCTGGTACTCAACGTGTGCGATCGAGATCGTGATCCCACGTTGACGCTCTTCAGGGGCCTTGTCGATCATGTCGAAAGGCGTGAATGGGTTCACGTCTGGGTAACGATCGTGCAGCACCTTTGTAATAGCAGCAGTCAACGTGGTCTTGCCATGGTCAATATGCCCAATGGTGCCGATGTTGATGTGCGGCTTATTCCGCTCAAACTTGGCCTTCGCCACTTTCGTACTCCCTCTGTTCGTGCCGTCCGGCAAAACGCGGATCGGTTATCGGTTCTTTTTCTTCTGTTGTTTTTCTATGTGATCCGCGGTTACTCGCCGCGATTTTTAGCGATGATTTCTTCGGCGACGGCCTTTGGGACCTGCGCGTAGGAATCGAATTGCATACTGTAGCTCGCACGTCCCTGAGTACGGCTACGTAGATCTCCTACATAGCCGAACATTTCAGACAGGGGCACAAGTGCTTTCACAACTCGAGCACCGGAGCGCTCTTCCATTGCTTGCACCTGTCCACGGCGCGAGTTTAGGTCTCCAATGACGTCGCCCATGAAGTCTTCTGGAGTGGTGACTTCAACGGACATCATCGGCTCAAGCAGTGCCGGGCCAGCTTGGCGGGCACCTTCTTTAAAGGCCATAGTTCCTGCGATCTTGAACGCCAGTTCAGAAGAATCAACATCATGGAAGGCTCCGTCAAGAAGAGTGACTTTGACATCGACCATCGGGTAGCCGGCGAGCACTCCATGTTGCATCGATTCCTGTGCGCCAGCATCAACCGAGGGGATGTACTCACGAGGGATTCGTCCACCGGTGACCTTGTTCTCGAATAGGTATCCGCCACCTTCTTCGGTATTTGGTCCCAATGAAATTTGAATCTTCGCGAACTGGCCAGATCCACCCGTTTGCTTCTTGTGGGTGTAATCGATGCGGTCAACTTTCTTAGTCAAAGTCTCGCGGTAAGCGACCTGCGGCTTACCCACATTGGCCTCGACCTTGAACTCGCGCTTCATGCGGTCGACCAGGACCTCAAGGTGAAGTTCGCCCATTCCTTCAATAATGGTTTGGCCGGTCTCTTCATTCGTTGACACGCGAAAAGTGGGGTCTTCTTCAGCGAGGCGCTGGATTGCCGTTCCTAATTTTTCCTGGTCGCTCTTCGTTTTTGGCTCAATCGCGACCGAAATGACTGGGTCGGGGAAGCTCATTGACTCAAGTACGACAGGTTTGCCCGGGTCGCACAGGGTTTCACCGGTTGTGGTGTCTTTTAGTCCCATAACAGCGACAATGTCGCCAGCACCCACCGAGTCTATTTCTTCGCGCTTATTTGCGTGCATTCGGTAAATTTTCCCGATTCGCTCTTTGCGGCCCTTAATACTGTTGAGCACTTGGGTACCGGTCTGCAAGCGGCCCGAGTACACCCGCACGTAAGTAAGTTTTCCCAAATGCGGGTCGGTCATAATTTTGAATGCTAGTGCGCTAAAAGGCTCATCGTCATTGGGCTGGCGCAGGATTTCCACGTCTTCGTCACCGACTTTGTGACCGTCGATCGCAGCGATGTCAAGTGGCGAAGGAAGAAACGAAATGACAGCGTCAAGCATCGGCTGTACGCCCTTGTTCTTGAAGGCCGATCCAGTCAATACTGGCGTGAGTTTGGCAGCCAGAGTTGCTCTGCGAATACCCGCCTTGATGTCTTCAACCGAAATCTCAACGCCATCTAGGTACTTCTCCATGATTTCGTCGTCCGCTTCACCCAGAGTCTCGACCAGCTTCTCGCGGTATTCCTTGGCCTTGTCCACCATGTCTGCGGGAATTTCTTCGACTTCGTAGTCCTCGCCGATAACGGTCTCGCCTCGCCAGGTGAGGGCGCGCATTTCAATGAGGTCAACAACACCAATAAAGTCCGACTCGTTGCCAATGGGCAACTGCAGGACCAGCGGGACCGCATTCAATCGGCTAACGATCATGTCTACACACATGTAGAAGTCCGCCCCAGTGCGGTCGAGTTTGTTAATGAAACACATGCGGGGAACGCTGTAGCGGTCGGCTTGACGCCACACCGTCTCTGACTGTGGTTCTACACCAGCGACTCCGTCAAAAACTGTTACCGCGCCATCTAGCACCCGAAGTGAACGCTCAACTTCAACCGTAAAGTCAACGTGACCTGGCGTGTCGATGATGTTGATCGTGTTGTCTTTCCACTCGCAAGTGGTGGCAGCGGAGGTAATCGTGATTCCGCGTTCTTGTTCTTGCTCCATCCAGTCCATGGTGGCTGCGCCTTCATGGACTTCACCGATTTTGTAGTTGATGCCAGTATAAAACAGGATGCGCTCAGTAGTCGTGGTTTTGCCCGCGTCGATATGCGCCATGATCCCAATGTTGCGGACCTTGGCGAGGTCGAGGACTGTTCCTGTTGACACGAGTTTCTCCGTTTTTCTCTATTGGTTTACGTTAATGTGTGAGGAATTACCACCGGTAATGAGCGAACGCCTTATTGGCTTCGGCCATTTTATGGATATCTTCCCGCTTCTTCACTGCCGCACCCAGACCATTTGACGCGTCCAAGATTTCGTTCATGAGGCGCTCGGTCATGGTTTTTTCGCGGCGTTTGCGCGAGTATCCCACGAGCCAACGCAGTGCCAAAGTTGTTGAGCGACCGGGCTTAACCTCAACGGGAACCTGGTAGGTCGCGCCGCCAACCCGGCGGGAGCGAACTTCCAATGTGGGGCGAATATTTTCTAAGGCTCGCTTCAAAGTCTGTACTGGGTCGGTGCCGGACTTCTCCAGACACCCTTCAAGCGCGCCATACACAGCGCGCTCTGCCACGGAACGCTTGCCGTCGAGAAGAACCTTGTTGATCAGTTGGGTAACAATCGGTACCCCATACACTGGATCGATAACGATTGGTCGCTTTGCTGCTGGACCCTTACGAGGCATTAGGCCTTCTCCTTCTTTGCGCCGTAGCGGGACCGTGCCTGCTTGCGGTTCTTAACGCCTTGAGCGTCAAGTGCGCCGCGGATGACTTTGTAACGAACGCCGGGAAGATCGCGGACACGCCCACCACGCACCAGCACAATTGAATGCTCCTGCAGATTGTGGCCAACCCCAGGGATGTAGGCGGTGACTTCCACCTGGGAGGTCAACCGCACCCGGGCCACCTTGCGAAGCGCTGAGTTCGGCTTCTTGGGGGTGGTTGTGTATACACGTGTGCACACCCCGCGCCGCTGTGGACTGCCTTTAAGGGCTGGGGCATTCTTCTTGGAGACCTTGTCCTGCCGACCCTTTCGGACCAGCTGCTGGATCGTAGGCACGTTGCGCCTCTCCTGACTTCTCGTTCGTTTTCGGTTAACCGGAACGACCCACGCGCTCGGGCGTGTCGAGCGCCTTGCGACACTCCACTACGCTTACACTCGTAAGATTCTCCGGTGGTATTACCACCTCGCGCAGCACGAGTTACCTGCCGCACGCGAGATTGCGCCTGAGGGGGTCAGGCACGATTGGGAAGACTACCTTCCCTTACTTGACCCCATTCACCGGGGTCCCCCTAAGGTCTCTAACTCCCCCACACCCCAAGAATCATGATGGCAAATAGGGCCAGAATTCCCAAGATCACCAAGGCAGCATACAGACCAATATTGACCCAGGAAACTATTTTTGATGCGGTAACCAGCGGCCCCCCGCCAATGGAACCGTTACTGGCGGCGATTTCCTTCTCTGCCTTATTGGCGAAAACTAACGACACAATAGCTAGCACAATCGGGAAGATCACCCAGGAAGCTATCGACAGCACCAGGGCCGCGATCGAATTGCCGGAGGCGCTAGGGGCTGTCGGCAAACCCAGCGCCGGTTGAGGGGGTGTTTCTTTCCCGCTTGACTCTGCGGGAGCACTTACCTGGGCCGGGCTTATCTCTGGTTCTGACGTTTCGCTACTCATAGTCGTAATCTACCCTTGACGTAATCTAACCTTAATCGGGACAGTCCTGCACCCATAGTGTTTACGTGAATTCGAGTGCCCATCTTGCCCCGGTAAACGCGGTGAACCCCGATTTGTGCGCCCGAGAGTCGATCTCCCTGGGAGTAATTCGAAAAATATGAAGGGGAGCCGGTTTCCCTGCTCCCCTTCATATGTATGTGGCGCTTGTGGCTCAGAAGCCGCGGAACTGGAACTCTTCCAACGGAACAGCTTCACCCGATGTTTGACCAAAGGATGCGTATTCCATGTCGTCGTATCCGGTAAAGGATGCGTACATGGCAGCCTTCGCTTCCTCCGTTGGCTCCACCCTAATGTTGTGGTAGATCGGCATTCCGGTTCCAGCCGGAATCAGCTTGCCCAAGATGACGTTCTCCTTTAAGCCGAGCAGTGGATCACTCTTCGCGGAGATCGCTGCGTCAGTGAGGACACGGGTGGTCTCTTGGAAAGAAGCGGCCGATAGCCAGGATTCGGTTGCGAGCGAGGCCTTGGTGATACCCATTAGTTCGGGGCGACCCGATGCTGGTGTTCCACCGTTTTTGACAACTCGGCGGTTCTCAACTTCAAAGACCCCACGGGCAACAAGTTCACCAGCGAGGAAGTTTGAATCGCCCGATTCAATAATCGTGATGCGCTTGAGCATCTGGCGAACAATTACCTCGATGTGCTTGTCATGGATCGACACACCTTGTGAGCGATAGACCTCTTGTACTTGTTCAACAAGATGCAATTGGACCGCACGCTGGCCCAGAATACGAAGTACCTGTTTCGGATCAACCGCACCAATCACGAGTTGTTGTCCCACAATCACACTGTCGCCTTCTTCAACCAGCATCCTCGAACGACGTGGAACCGAGTATTCAATTTCTTCGGTGCCGTCGTCAGGGGTGATGACTATTTTACGAAGTTTCTCAGCGTCTTCAATGCCAACCCGTCCGGCTACTTCGCTGATCGGAGCGACGCCCTTGGGTGTTCGCGCTTCGAAGAGTTCCACGACACGTGGCAAACCGTGTGTGATGTCTTCACCTGCAACACCACCTGTATGGAACGTGCGCATTGTGAGCTGAGTACCGGGTTCACCAATGGACTGGGCAGCGACGATGCCGACAGCTTCACCGACGTCGACCAATTTACCCGTCGCCATTGAACGCCCGTAGCACCGTGCACAAGTCCCCACAGCACTCTCGCAAGTGAGAACGGTGCGAACACGGACCTTGTCTGCTCCGTCAGCAATCATCTTCTCGAGTCGCGGGATGTCGAGTTCTTCACCTGCGGTAGCAACCGTTTTGCCATCAACTTCAACATCACGGGCGAGTACTCGTGAGACCAGTGCCGTATCAAGATTCTCAAGTGGGCGCAGAGTTCCGTCGACCATTTCAGCAATCTCTATTTCAGCACCGCGCTCGGTCTCGCAGTCAACCTCGCGAACGATTACGTCTTGAGAGACATCGACCAACCGGCGGGTGAGGTAACCCGAATCAGCGGTGCGGAGTGCCGTATCTGCAAGACCCTTTCGAGCACCGTGAGTGGAGATGAAGTACTCGAGTACCGTCAAACCTTCACGGAAATTGGCCTTAATTGGACGAGGAATGATCTCGCCCTTTGGGTTAGCTACGAGACCGCGCATACCTGCGATCTGACGAACCTGCATGTAGTTACCGCGGGCTCCTGAGTCGACCATAATATGGACGGGGTTCGACTCTGGGAAGTTCTCCTGCATTGCCTTGGCAACTTCATCGGTTGCGCGGGTCCAGATCTCAATGAGTTCCTGCCGACGCTCGGAGTCAGTGATCAGACCCTTCTCGTATTGCTGTTGGACCTTTGCATCCTTTTCTTCAGCATTTGCGATCAAACCGGCCTTGGCCGACGGGGCGACCACATCGGAAATCGAGATGGTGACGCCGGAACGCGACGCCCAGTGGAAACCGAGTGACTTGAGTTGGTCGAGAGTTTCAGCAACCTCGATCTTGGGGTACATCTCACTCAAACGGTTAACTGTCGAGCCGAGAACCTTCTTATCAACCTTCTCGTTGACAAATGGGTAGTCAGATGGCAGTGCTTCATTGAACAATACGCGGCCAAGGGTGGATACAAGCGTGAGTGGATCGCCGAAAGTCCAACCTTGTGGCACTTCATGTCCCAGCGGCGGTGTGGTGTCTGCCAAACGGAATCGAGCTTTCTGGCCGAGCAGAAGTGATCCTCGGTCAAGAGCCATCACTGCTTCAGCGATCGAAGAGTAAGCGGGCAACTCGTTGTCCGGCACGTCTTTACTGGCCGACGTCATGGTCGTGAGTGTGTAGATACCCAACACCATGTCTTGTGTTGGCGTTGTGATCGGACGACCATTAGCAGGTGAAAGGATATTATTACTCGAAAGCATAAGGATGCGCGCTTCTGCTTGTGCTTCAGTTGATAACGGTACGTGCACTGCCATCTGGTCACCGTCGAAGTCTGCATTGAATGCAGTACACACGAGTGGGTGAATCTGAATTGCCTTACCTTCAATGAGTTGGGGTTCGAAAGCTTGAATACCCAAACGGTGCAGGGTTGGTGCGCGGTTCAGTAACACTGGATGTTCGTTGATGACCTCTTCTAACACATCCCACACCACTGCACGAGAACGCTCCACCATGCGCTTTGCACTCTTAATGTTTTGTGCATGGTTGAGGTCTACTAGACGCTTCATGACAAAGGGCTTAAACAATTCGAGTGCCATCTGCTTAGGCAGACCACACTGGTGCAACTTGAGTTGTGGTCCCACCACAATCACTGAGCGTCCTGAGTAGTCGACACGCTTACCCAGAAGGTTCTGGCGGAAGCGACCCTGCTTGCCCTTGAGCATGTCAGAGAGTGATTTCAATGCCCGATTACCTGGTCCAGTAACTGGGCGGCCACGGCGACCGTTGTCAAAGAGCGCGTCAACTGCTTCTTGCAGCATTCGCTTTTCGTTATTAACAATAATTTCCGGTGCACCGAGGTCAAGTAAACGCTTGAGGCGGTTATTGCGGTTGATCACGCGACGATACAGATCATTGAGATCAGAGGTGGCAAAGCGCCCGCCATCGAGTTGAACCATGGGGCGTAGATCCGGTGGGATAACCGGAACCGCATTTAAGACCATGCCCATTGGCGAGTTCGTAGTGCTCATGAACGCGTTCACCAATTTCAGTCGCTTTAGGGCCCGGGTCTTTTTTTGGCCCTTGCCGGTTGCGATTACTTCACGCAGGTACTCCGACTCGGCTGCAAGGTCAAATGACTCGAGGCGCTTTTCAATTGCTGCAGCACCCATGCCACCATCAAACCAACGACCATAACGATCGCGCATCTCACGAAAGAGCATCTCGTCACCTTCAAGGTCTTGGATCTTGAGGGTGCGGAAACGATCAAAGACCTTGTCTAGACGATCGATTTGGACGTCCGCACGTCGGCGTAGGGCAGCAAGCTCACGCTCACCCGATTCACGAACCTTACGGCGAACTTCGCTTTTAGCGCCTTCAGCTTCAAGTTCAGCTATGTCGGCTTCCATCTTCTGAGCGCGGGTTTCAAGGTCGGCGTCGCGACGCTTTGAAATCTGTTTCTTCTCCACGCTGAGTTGGTTCTCAAGGGAAGGCAGCGCCTCATGGCGGCCGTCTTCGTCGACCCATGTGATCATGTAAGCAGCGAAATAGATGACCTTTTCTAGATCCTTTGGTGCCAAGTCAAGTAGGTAACCCAAACGGCTAGGGACACCCTTGAAGTACCAAATGTGGGTTACTGGCGCAGCAAGCTCGATGTGTCCCATGCGCTCACGACGAACCTTCGCGCGAGTTACCTCAACGCCGCAACGCTCACAGATAATTCCCTTGAAGCGAACCCGCTTGTACTTACCGCAGTAACACTCCCAGTCGCGAGTAGGTCCGAAGATCTTTTCGCAGAACAAGCCATCTTTCTCTGGCTTGAGTGTGCGGTAGTTAATGGTTTCGGGCTTCTTGACTTCACCGTATGACCAGGTACGAATGTCGTCTGCTGTTGCAAGACCGATTCGCAACTCGTCAAAGAAGTTAACATCTAGCACGTATGTGTCCTTCGTTCGTTTCGAATAATTCGGGTGAGAGAGTGATTACAGTTCGTCAACGCTGCTGGGCTCACGCCGTGACAGGTCAATTCCGAGTTCTTCGGCAGCACGGAATACGTCGTCATCGCTATCCTTCATTTCGATGGCCACACCGTCCTTGGAAAGAACTTCAACGTTGAGGCACAAGGATTGCATTTCCTTGACCAACACCTTGAAGGATTCCGGGATACCGGGTTCAGGGATGTTTTCACCCTTAACAATTGCTTCGTAGACCTTAACTCGACCGAGGACGTCATCTGACTTGATAGTCAGAAGCTCCTGCAGTGCGTAAGCCGCGCCATAGGCCTCTAACGCCCAGACTTCCATTTCGCCAAATCTTTGCCCCCCAAACTGGGCCTTGCCACCCAGCGGCTGCTGGGTAATCATGCTGTAGGGACCGGTTGAGCGTGCGTGAATCTTGTCGTCGACCAAGTGCAGGAGTTTGAGAATGTAAATGTAACCCACTGCAATCTGACCTGGGATTGGCTCACCGGTTCGACCGTGAAACAGGTCTGCCTTGCCATTGGGGTTTACCAGCTTCAGGCCGTCTTTTGTCGGGGTCGTTGAATCCAGAACCAAGCTCAGTTCCTCTTCACGTGCACCGTCGAATACGGGAGTTGCCACCTTGGTACCTGGGGCAATTGACTTCACCGCGTCTGGCAACAGGGCCGCACGCGGATCAGCTGCATCAACACTCCAACCGGCAGCAGCAGCCCAACCGAGGTGGGTTTCGAGTATCTGACCGATGTTCATTCGACCAGGGACACCCAATGGGTTAAGTACGATGTCAACCGGGGTTCCGTCTTCGAGAAATGGCATATCTTCAACTGGCAAAATCTTGGAGATAACACCCTTGTTACCGTGGCGGCCAGCGAGCTTGTCACCCTCTTTAATCTTGCGCTTTTGAGCGATGTATACGCGCACCAATTTGGTGACACCCGGTGGCAATTCGTCGCCTTCGTCCATGTCAAAGACACGAACGGCGATGATCTTGCCAGACTCACCGTGGGGCACCTTCAACGAAGTATCGCGAACCTCGCGAGCCTTCTCGCCAAAGATCGCGCGCAACAGGCGCTCCTCGGGAGTCAGCTCGGTTTCACCCTTAGGTGTTACCTTGCCCACGAGAACATCACCTGGGACGACATCCGCACCGACTCGAATTATTCCGAGATCATCGAGGTCAGCGAGAAGTTCTTCTGACACGTTCGGGATATCACGCGTGATTTCCTCTGGTCCAAGTTTTGTGTCGCGGGCGTCGATTTCATGCTCTTCAATGTGAATAGAAGACAGTACATCGTCCTGCACCAAACGCTGGCTCAAAATAATTGCGTCTTCGTAGTTATGGCCTTCCCATGACATGAATGCCACAAGCAGATTCTTGCCGAGTGCCATCTCGCCGAGGTCAGTTGAGGGGCCATCAGCGATCACTTCTCCGGCTTTCACCCGGGCTCCGCCAGCTACAATTGGTCGCTGGTTGAAACATGTGCCTTGGTTTGACCGACGGAACTTTTCAAGCTTGTAACTGGAGTAAGTCCCGTCGTCATTCGCAACTTCAACTAGGTCGGCAGAAACTTCCTTGACTGCACCGGACTTTTGCGCGATGACGACATCGCCAGCGTCGTAGGCGGCGCGGAATTCCATGCCGGTACCGACAAGGGGTGCTTGGGCCCGCAAGAGCGGGACAGCCTGACGTTGCATGTTCGAACCCATGAGTGCGCGGTTTGCATCGTCGTGCTCCAAGAAAGGAATCATGGACGTGGCAACTGACCACAATTGGCGTGGGGACACGTCCATAAAGTCGACGTCCTCGGGCTTGACGTATTCGACCTCGCCGCCCTTCACGCGAACAACGACGCGATCAAGACTTGTCATATTGCCGTCTGCATCAATTGCGGTGTTTGCCTGGGCGATGATGTGCATGTCTTCCTCGTCGGCGGTGAGGTATTGGACTTCGTCGAGCACCCGTCCGTCGATGACCTTGCGGTAAGGGGTTTCAATGAAACCAAAAGGCGAAATCCGACCATAGGTTGCCAGTGAGCCGATCAGGCCAATGTTCGGGCCTTCCGGGGTCTCGATCGGGCACATGCGGCCATAGTGGGAGGGGTGAACGTCACGGACTTCGAAGCCGGCACGCTCACGGGAAAGACCGCCCGGTCCAAGCGCTGAAAGACGACGCTTGTGGGTAAGCCCAGCGAGTGGGTTGGTCTGATCCATGAACTGCGAAAGTTGCGAAGTTCCGAAGAACTCCTTAATCGACGCGACCACCGGGCGAATGTTAATCAACGTCTGTGGCGTAATTGCCTCAACATCTTGGGTGGTCATGCGCTCACGCACGACCCGCTCCATCCGGGACAGGCCCGTACGAATTTGATTCTGAATGAGTTCACCCACAGTGCGAAGGCGGCGGTTACCAAAGTGGTCGATGTCATCAGTTTCAACAACGACCGCTCCACGTGGTGTTTCCATCGCGGCGTCCCCCGCGTGCAAGCGCACGAGGTACTCGATTGTGGAAACAATGTCCTCAATTGTCAAAGTGCTTTGCTCTAGTGGCAGCTCAAGACCGAGTTTGCGGTTGATCTTGTAGCGACCTACCTTGGCAAGGTCGTAGCGCTTCGGATTGAAGTAAAAGTTTTCGATTAGGTTCTTCGCATTATCAAGCGTGGGGGGTTCGCCCGGACGCAACTTGCGGTAAATATCAAGGAGTGCGTCATCTTGTGACTCAATATTGTCCTTCTCGAAAGTTGCCATGAAAGTTTCGTACTGGCCAAAGCGCTGGCGGATTTCATCGCTTGACATGCCCAGTGCCTTCAGCAGAACGCTTACGGGCTGCTTGCGTTTACGGTCAACCCGGACAGCAACGAGGTCCTTTTTGTCAATTTCGAATTCAAGCCATGCTCCACGACTGGGGATGATCTTGGAGACGTACACATCTTTATCTGTCGCCTTGTCAACTGAACGCTCAAAATACACACCGGGTGAGCGCACGAGCTGTGAAACAACAACCCGCTCTGTGCCGTTTATCACGAACGTGCCCTTGTCGGTCATGAGTGGGAAGTCACCCATAAATACGGTCTGGGATTTGATCTCACCGGTTTCGTTGTTGGTGAACTCAGCGGTCACGAACAGCGGCGCTGCATACGTGAAGTCTTTGTCTTTACATTGCTCAACGGTGTACTTCGGTGGCTCGAACCGGTGATCGCGGAAAGAGAGCGACATCATGCCGGCGAAGTCTTCGATGGGTGAAATCTCTTCAAAGATCTCCGTCAAACCTGACACCTGAGGAATCTCGGTATTGCCGTCTTTGAGTGCGGCGGCCACAGCCTTTTGCCACTTCTCGTTGCCAAGCAACCAGTCGGAACTAGCGGTCTGCAATCGCAGCAGGTCCGGAACCGCCAAAGGTTCGCGAATTTTCGCGAAGGAGGCCCGGTTAAGGGATGGGGAGAGCGGGGTTACTTCGTGGGAAACCAAGAGGAATCCTTCCAGTGCTCGGCGGGCCAAATCGCTGACATTCCGATTAAGCCCCAAATGTCAAATCGGCGAAAAGCCAAAGAGTCACCCTGGGCGAGAATATTGGAAGACAGCGCAAAGCGGCAGTATACCCGAACGGGCAAACCGCTGTCTCACGGGGTCCCCGGCAAGGGCCCGTAGGTCGCCGCAAGGCGACACCCCTCATTGCATCGATCCGAAACCTTTCTGGGGGCCGACAGCACCTGCCCGAATCCAGCAAAGTTACGATCCTCGTGATGAGAAGTACCCAAATAATTGCCCCAAATCGCTAAAAGGTCAAGCGAAGCGCGGGTTTTTTGCCCCTTGTGACCACATTGTGACCCTACACCTCGCTCGTGAACATGTGAAAATAGGGCGTGCAAGCAGATGTGCACAAACAATTGTGGGGCGGCTGGTCACAGACCACCCGCCCCACAATGAAGTTAACTCAGAAATTACTTCACAGTGACCTTGGCGCCGACCGCTTCAAGAGCGTCCTTTGCCTTATCTGCTGCTTCCTTGGTGGCCTTTTCCAGGACTGCAGTTGGTGCAGCCTCAACGAGGTCCTTTGCTTCTTTAAGACCAAGGCTGGTGAGTGAACGAACTTCCTTGATCACGGCAATCTTGTTGCCACCATCAGCCTCGAGAATGACATCAAATTCGTCTTGTTCTGCTGCCCCAGCGTCCCCGCCACCTGCGGGTGCTGCAGCGGCCATTGCCATTGGTGCAGCTGCGGTTACATCAAATGTTTCTTCGAATGCTGAAACGAATTCAGACAATTCAAGAAGGGTCATTTCCTTGAAAGCATCCATTAGTTGATCGGTGCTCATTTTCGCCATTGTGGCTTTCCTTTCAATAATTCCGGCCGAGGGCCGGGTGGGCTTTAGCCCTCGGTGGGTTCTTCTTCGGGTGCTGCTTCTTCGGGTACTGCCGCTTCGGCAACCCCTTCTTCTACTGCCGGTGCCTCTTCGGTCTTTACTGGCGCAACTGCGCCGGGCGCTGACTCGAGTTTTGCCTGTAATGCTGCCAGAGTGCGGGCGGTTTTGGACAGCGGTGCCGCAAAGAGCACCGCAGCATGTGACTGCTTTGCCTTCATAGCGCCAGCCAACTTCGCCAGCAGAACCTCACGGGATTCAAGGTTGGCAATCTTGGTGATTTCGGCTGCGGACATGACCGCGCCGTCCATGATTCCACCCTTAATTACAAGTGCCGGATTATCTTTTGCAAAGTCGCGAATACCCCTCGCGGCGTCAACAGCGTCTCCGGAAACAAATGCGATTGCACTTGGTCCTTCGAGTAGTGAATCAAGACCTTCAACACCAGCATCGCGCGCGGCGATCTTGGTGAGGGTGTTCTTGACAACTGCATAGTTGACCCCTGGTCCAAGCGCACGGCGCAGTTCTTTCATCTGCGCAACGCTAAGACCACGGTATTCCGTGAGGACTGCCGCGTGTGAGTTGCGGAAGTTCTCAGCGATCTCGGCAACCGTGCTTGCCTTTGTAGGCTTTGCCATGTTGCTCCTTTCATATTCCCCAAATAAAAATTCCGAACAATGAAAAACGCCCCGAGCGCTAGGCGCACGAGGCGTAAGGCCGCAACCACAAGGTTGCCTTACTTCGTTCACCTGCGCTGGTCGCCCACTGTGTGGAACTTTCTACCGGGACTTCTGACAAGAAGTACCGGTGACCTGCGGTCTTTGGTAGAGCACAAGGTACCGAGCCCGCGGCTGGCCCCATTCAGCGGGTGGCACCAGAGAAAATAATTGTGGGGCCGGCCCGAAGGCAGACCCCACAATTGTGGTGTAGCTATTTTTTCTTCAGTTACTTTGTTTTCGTTGGCTGTTTCAACGCGGCAGGCTGGAACAAGCGATCCTTGTTCACTCCTGGTGTTGAGTACAGGAACCGCTTAGCCGCCACGACTTTTTTAGCGGATTTAGCATTCACCATTTTGTTGAGAGCCACAACTGCCTTCAACGTTTGCTCGGGCGTGTAGACGCAGTGACCCACACCTGAGTTGCCCAAGGCAGCAACCGAAAGTGCCGCACTGGGCGCTCTTGCCCCAGGTGCAAACTTGGTGTATCCATCGGCCGGTGGAATCGTGTAAAATTCGGCCGCCTTGAACATCCCACGCGTGTTCTTGTCTTGCTTCGCGTACGAGGCGGTCAACTTATTCATGTAGGCACTCGTATTACCCGCAGGCGTGACAGTGTCGTAAGTTGTTGCGATCAGCAACGTGGGAACCTTATACGTACCCTTTGGCGCGGCTAAGCCCATCATGATAGCCATAGCTTTGGGGTTGCCTGGGAAGCGGGCAGTTTTGCTGCCTCGCGTCGAGTCCAATACCCCGAGCATCGTGTTGAGTGGATCAGCAATCACCGTCGTAGCATTTAATGTGTCACCGAACTCCCCGCGCTGCTCAGGTGAAAGCAATTTGGAGTAACGAACGTTGACATTGTCGGTGACGTTAGCTGACTCATTGGGTGGAATCTGGCCAATCTGACGCACCTTCATTTCCATCTCGTAGCGACCGAGAATTCCCAGAGCTGCTGCTGCGCCCACATTTTGCAACATCGCAACCGCGGTACTTCCCCCCGCCGAAGCCGGCTGGAACCCGCCGCCCAAAGCGGCGAGAGTGCCCAGCGATGCAAAGGCCGGATTCTGAGTCTGACCGTCATAGACGTTGCTCTTGGTGGGCAAACCAGCCATCAACCCGGCGAGCAAGTTTGCTTGGGCAAATGGGTAGCCTGCGGGAGTTACTGGATTTGTAGCAGCCCCACCGAGGAGTGTTACTACAGTTGCCAGATCACCCAGTGCTTCGGAATAACCGACGGGGCCAGCTGTGTAATTAGCGACCTTTAAATTTGGTGCGATCAGTGTTTTCCACGTCTGCAAAACCGTCATTGCCGTTTCAAATGCCTCCATCGGACCAGCCGTTCCACAGGAAGCCAACACGCCTGCGACCTTGCCCGGGTTGTCTTCGGCGATTGTTTCACTGACCAAAGCACCGAGTGAATTACCCCAGACCATGACCTTCTTCTTGCCGGCTATTGCACCGGAGTTGATGTAACTAATCAGTTTTTCACCGGCCTCTACCCCTTCATTGGCCGCCCAGCCTTGGCGGGCACCACCCGAGCCCGCTAGCGCATAACCCTGAGCAAGTAGATTCGCAGCGACAACTGGAGTTGGAGCGATATCTGGTTCGTTCGAGGCTTGGTACGCCACACTTGAGCCAAATGAGGGCGCAAATGCTGGGTAACTAATCGGCTTGTACGCGCCCGTGTTCAATCCCAATGGAACAGCTAAAGCTGCTGGAATTGGGGTCGAAACCCGGTAGCCGTGTGAGTACACGAGAACCGTGCCGTTGAATTTCTCCGGCATTTGGATCTTGAAAGGTGCATCTCCGAGGGACCCCGACAGGGCCCCCTCGCAGACTGTGCCCAGCGCGCAGGCTTCTGCTGCGTTTGCAGCGGTAACAACTGGAGCACCAATGGTGATCAGGCTTGCTGCCGCTACTGCCGCGACTCCGCGGCGCATAAATGTGATTTTCATAATTATCCTTTTCATTTAAGTAGGCGTGCTTACGGCAGCAATTTCTTGGTGGGAGCTGCGGGACGGAAAGTGGCTTGTTTGGCTTTACCCGACTTCGAACTCGTTGCCAACATCACGTACTTCGTCAAGCGCTCAACGTCACTGTTGGCGTTGTACTGGCCCATGTAGTAGCCGGTAAGTCCTTGATGCGACTTGCTATTTATGACCATCGGGACAACCGCGGCTGAACGAAAGTCTCTCGCATTCGTCTCAAGTGCCTTCACAAGACCCTTACGTGTCAAGTTCTTTCCAGCAGCCTTGAGTGCCTGCGACAACACGTACGCCGTATTGATGCCGAAGTAGGTGTAGAAGTTCCACTCTAAACCGGCTCGCTTAGCAATTACCTTCATTTGGCTGACGTAAGCATTCTTGGAATTCTGTGCGGGTACCAGGAAACTTGGCACATACGCGCCCTTCAGCAGTGGTCCTGTCGCGGCACCAAGGGAACCCTTCAATACTGATGGATCCGAACCTACTGAAGTAATCATCCACGTGGGAGCAAAACCCAACTTAGCTGAGGTACCCAGCAACTGAGCCGTCGCTGATGTCACACCAAAGACCACAACGAGTTCACAGCCAGCCGACTTCAGCTTCGAGACCTGGGCCGAGAATGGCGCAACCTGTTGCCCTGAGAAGTAAGAAGTGGTGGTCACGAATTTCGTCCCAGCGGCCTTAAAGCCAACCTTGGCATTTTCGCCAAATTCGCCATCTTGGTAGAACAGGCACTTCTTCTTGCCCTTAAGAGCCTTGTCTTTTGCCATGTAGTAGCCCATGACTTTAGACTCAACCACATAAGAAGGGATTGCCGGGAATGTCATGGGGTACCTCTTGGGGTTATCAAAACTTGCACCGCCGGTGTTGACAAACAGGTCTGGAATACCCCGACGGTTCAAGTCCTGGACCACCGCGGAGTGGGTCGGTGTTCCTAGAGCTCCGAACATTGCAAAGATCTTGTCGCGCAAAATCAACTGAGTGGTGCCCTTTTTGGCCAGCGCGGGGTTGTATTGGTCATCAAACACTCTCAAATCAATTTTGCGACCATTGATGCCACCATTGGCATTGACGTAATCGAAGTAAGCCTGTGCGGCAGCCGGGACGTCTTTGTATCCAGGCGCGGCGGGGCCGGTCAAGGCCGTGGTTGTGCCGATTACGATCTTGTTGCTGGTGACACCTGGTTCGGCCGCCTGAGCGGGAACTGCGGTGGCCAATGCCAATGCCGCAGCCGTACCAAGTGCAACCGTTCCGGTTGCAAATTTGAATTTCACGTATGACTCCTCCAAAATAGGGCGCGCCCTAAATCATCCACCCTACAGATGGACATCTAGATAACGCCGAGTCCCAAGAGGCTAACCGTGGATTTGCCCGGTGGCAAGCCATATCAACTATTTGTTGTCGTCTCGTCACGGCAATTGTGCTTGCAAGAGCAAGCTCTCAAGGTGTCTCAGTGCGTCAGCTTAGGGGTGAGCGGGTTTTCCCACGGCCTTTATCTATCCAGGCGCGAACCGTTCCGGTGAGACCGCCAGGGGCCGCGAGCACCACCGCAACCACGAGCAGCCCATACAACAAATTAGGGGCATTATTCGTAATTTGTTCGGGCCAGCCGCGGTCCCCGGACAGGCCATCAACCAACTCTGGGAGCCATACGAGAAGGAGCGCACCCAAGATGGCTCCGAGCAGAGAGGAACGGCCCCCCAGAACAATTCCGACCAGGAGCGAGAGAGACAGACCCAGACCAAAGGCCCCCGGCGCGACAAGAGTAAGAATTTGGGCAAGTACAGCACCCGCCAGCGCAGCAAACAGGGAACTCACTATAAACGCCGAAATTTTGGATCCAGATGGTGAGATACCGACAACTGCAGCTGCCACGGGATCGTCACGCACCGCTTTCCACACGCGTCCTTGGCGCCCACGAACTAGGTTGAGTGCGGCAAAGGCAACCAGGCAGGCCACTGCGATCGCCATGGATGCCTGCCACCGCTCAATGATGAACCCCGAATCAAATGCGTCTGTGATCCCGGTTAGGTCCACAGCCGGGTCTGTCCCCAAATCGGTGCCCACACCAACATCAAGGTCGGCCTCTAGGTCGGTGCCCAGGTCACCCCCATCGATCCCCAGGTCCGTTCCGGTGCCAAAGTCTTCATCGGTGAGTAAATCACCATCCGTCAGCTGATCACCCACCCCAAAGTCCTCTTCGGTGAGTAAATCATCATCCGTCAGCTGATCACCGACCCCAAAATCCTCTTCAGTGAGCAAATCATCATCCGTCAGTAAATCCTCCGGAGCAAGGTCAGCATCGAGGTCAGCTCCTTGCTCAAATTCAGAAAGGTCAAGTTCGGCGTACTGGTCTTCCTCGACCGCGGAATTGGGGTCAACGGTGCCATCAGAGCTTGAATCTGAGCTTGAGCCCAAGGCCGAATCTAGGGCCGCATAGCCGCCTGCCGGGTAGGGGACGCTCAACATCAAGCCGTTTTCGCCACCCAGCAGCTCCGGGAACCGATTAGTGATCGCGGGAACGCCAACTGCAAGCCCCAGAGTCAAACCTGCCAGATAAGGCCCACGCAAACGCGCGGCGAGTCCACCGATTATTCCACCAATGAGGATGCCGCCGAGACCCGCAAAAGCCATAGACCACACGGCATTCCACTGCCAACCGATAATGGGAACGGTCTGCCAATTCATGGAAGTGAGCGCGAATACGTAGCCACCCACTGCCATCAGTGCACCATTGCCTAAGGACACCTGACCCGAAAGTCCTACCAAGATGGTCATACCGAACATTGCTGTTGCATACATGGCAACTAAGGCAAGATATGAACTGTAAAGCGGATCAATGTTGTTGTTAAGTACCAGTAAAAGCAGCCACACAATACCTACAATTACTGCATGCCAAATGATTCGATTCCCGGGGAAGGTGCGCAAATTTTTCACGTTGTTCACACGGACCTCGCTCCGTGGTGGCCAAAGACCCCATCAGGTTTAAGCAAAAGATTCAGCGCAAGCAGCACCAGGGCGACGATGGGCGCATTACCGGAGTCGCTATAACCGGAAACCAGAGAAATAACCAGCCCAGTACCGATACCGAATGTCACTGCCCCGATCAGCGAATCGAGCCCGCCAATCACGGCGGCCGTAAACGCAAACACCAACAAAATGTCAAAACTATTGGGAGAAATAGTTGATGCGGGGGCAATGAGTACTCCACCGATTGCACCAGTTGCACCAGCGATCGCCCATCCGCTGATCAGCATCCGATTCACGCGAACGCCAGAAAGCCTGGCGACTTCCGGGTTAAAAGCTGACGCCCGCATGGAAAGACCAAGGGAAGTCTTGGTGAAAAGAAGAGTAAGGCCGATGACCAGTGCAGCGGTTGCGCTCAGTACCAAGATGTCATAAGGCGAAATTGGCCAAATCCTGCCAGCAAACTCCAGGCCCGCGTTGTCAACTGGCGGAATGAAGCCTCGTGGGTCACCACCCCAGATCATGCCGGCGCCGGCCTGCAATGCGATCAGCACTCCGAAAGTGGCAATGATGGCGCCCGTTGAATCGCTGTTCTTCACTGGCCGAATTACCAGAAAGAACACAATTACCCCAAGTATTGCGCCAGCACCAATGGCAACGAGTAGCGCCAATACCCAGTTTCCGGTTGATTGCTGGATCGTGAGCGCAACGTAGGTCGTAAACATGGCCTGACCCACTTGTGCAAAGTTGACCATGCGAGTTGAGCGCCACACCAGAACAAGTGCAAGGGCCATAAGTGCAATTACCGCGCCGTTACTGAACCCCCCAAGAAGGTAGTCAATGAAATTAGTCATGACTCAATACCCCAGATATGCATGTCGAAGTTCCTCATCGGAAGAGATCTCGTGAGCGGGCCCTGATTTAACGACCTCGCCCAGGTTAAGCACCACACCTGTGGTTGCCACCCGCAGTGCCGTTACCGCATTTTGTTCAACCAAGAGCACTGCCAAATTGGTCTCTTTGGCAAGCCGGCTTACTAATTCAAGGATCTGGGTCACGATCAGTGGCGCCAGACCCAATGACGGTTCATCGAGTAACAGGCACTTCGGGTCAGACATAAGGGCCCGCCCGATTGCCAGCTGCTGCCGCTCTCCACCGCTCAGTGTGTCTGCACGCATACTTGCTCGCTCGCCAAGGATGGGGAACAAATCAAAGACAAGATTTTTCGATGCCCCTCGGTCAGACTTTTCCCGCCACAGTCCACCGAGCCTAAGATTTTCTTCAACCGTGAGTTCGGGGATGGTAGACCGACCTTCCGGCACTAGGGCGAGTCCATTGCGGACGATGTCTTCGGGCTTATTGCCGGCAATCGACCGGCCGTCGAAAAGAACCTGGCCCGATTGCGGTGTCACCAATCCGGCGAGGGCTCGCATCAGGGTTGACTTCCCGGCGCCATTAGCACCGATAACCGCGGTGACTTCACCGCGAGGAACCGTCAGGTTCATTCCGCTCAGCGCTTTAACTGCCCCGAAGGAGACGCACAGGTCAACTGTTTCCAACATCAGCGCTCCCTCCGTCCTCTCCGAGATAAGCAGCAAGTACTGCAGGGTTCGTGCGAACTTGTTCAGGTGTGCCGGAAGCGATGACCTTGCCTGCATCAAGAACCCAAATGAGGTCGCACACTTCCATGACCAGTTCCATGTGATGCTCGACAAGCAAAACCGTTCGCTCCGGCGTCCAGCTCCTGATCATCCGGCCAAGCTCGGCCATGTCAACTGCACTGATGCCACCTGCAGGTTCATCGAGGAGGAGAACTTTGGGGTTCGAGATCAAACTGCGCGCAATCGCAACCCGCTTTTGAACGGGGTACGGCAATTCGCTCGGGTACCGATCTACGGAATCTGCAATTCCGAATTCGCCCATAATCTCCATTGCCTGCGCACGGAGTTTATTTTGCGCTGAGTCCGCCCATGGTGCACCCAATGAATCGGCAACAATTCCACTTTTCACCCCGGCCGACCCGCCAAGCATGACATTTTCCAATGCGGTGAGTGATTCGAAAAGTCCCACTCCTTGCAGTGTTCTCGAGATACCGAGTTTGGTCAGGTGATGGGTTTTGATGTGCTTCAGTTTTTTGCCATCAAATCTGATTATGCCTTCATCGGGCGTGAGGAAGCCACTCATCAGGTTAAACACTGTGGTCTTGCCGGCGCCATTAGGGCCGATCAGCCCGGTAACCGCGCCTTCGGGTACACCAATACTGACTTCATCGAGAATCTTGAGCCCGCTCAGCGTGATGCTGACGTTTTCAACTGCAAGCAATGGATGCGTTAATGGCAGAACGTACTTCACGTGAGCTACGCATCCTTTCTGTGAGCCAAAGCGGTCCTTGACTGAGTATATTAACTCGCAAGTGTGTATTTAAATCCCACATTGGTCAATGCGAATCGTAATTGTTTTTGGAATACTGCAGAAGGAAATTAAAAAGTCCGCGCACCAGTTGGTGCGCGGACTTTGATTAAAGT
>Ga0209199_1000822_pt1 | contig 40628 bp, 33 predicted proteins | sample COGITO_mtgs_1105_7_FD_184805 | JGI IMG/M metagenome (GOLD analysis project Ga0209199, IMG submission 184805) | Pelagic marine microbial communities from North Sea - COGITO_mtgs_110523 (SPAdes) (version 2) | ecosystem: Environmental > Aquatic > Marine > Epipelagic ... | reverse complement strand
GGTCACTGAAGTAGCAAATTGCCACTGATAACTAATCGATGTAACAGCAGAGGTAGCGGTAACAGTTAGGGTGGAAGGGGTACCTTCCAATGATAATGTTGAACTAGGCTGAGCTGATATGGTAATGGCGGGGACTTCTAAAAAGTCTTTGACTGAATTGGCATCAAGATCTGGAATTGTGGCTGCGTTGGTTGGGGAGAGGTAAGCATTGCTGCCTGGGGTATAGGTATTTCCATTAGGATCAGAGACCACTGTTCCTGATGCAGATACAGAGACCTGCTCTCCGAGGATAAGAATTCTACCGGCATTACTCAATCCAGGAGGATCAAAATGCGGTTCAGAGGCAGCATAGATATTCCCTGAGGCCGAAAGCGCTAAAGAAGCACCGAACTGATCATCATAGTCACGGGTGTCTCCTTTTTGAGTCCAAGTGCCAGAGGAATATTCATAGAGTCTAACCTGATCACGAGAGCCCACCCCAAGGATATTTCCTTTTTCGTTAAAGTCAAGGGAGGCACCAAATGTACCTGTAGAATTATATATGGAGCTACTACCAGACTGGTTAGTTGCCAATTGACTCCAAATCTCTCCTGATTCTTCGTACACAAATACCCTATCATTCCCACGATATCCATCTCCAAAAGCGATTCTATCCCCAGCCCCATTGATGGCTACCACTCCATAATAGTCAGAGCTCGTATATGCCCCCATAGCGCTGCCTACTTTAGACCAGCTGCTTCCATCGTATTGGTAGACTGCAATTTCTCCACCATTAGAGTCTTTGACATCCCCGTAAGGAGCTGAGGCCACAAATCGATCTCCTGCTTTATTCATTTTAACTCCAAAACCAAAATAATCTCCACTGGTCTCTCCATTTACATCCCCAATTAGATCCCAAGAGGAAGTACCGCTGTTATACTGATAGACTCTAACCTCACCGGCTTGAGAGCCCCCATCATCATTGTAAGGTACTCCAACGGCCAGGCGATTACCCTGGTGGTTTAAGGAAACGGCATAGCCGAAGTAATCTGAGTTTGAGGTATCGGTAGATGATACCGTACCTCCTAATTGGGTCCAGGTCGCTGTAGCGGAGTTATACTGATAGACATATACCGCACCTCGGTCTGCACCTCCATTGGGTTCATCTCGGTGCGCTCCAACGGCGACAATGCTTCCATCTCCATTTATGGAAACACTTTTCCCGAAATGATCACTAGATGAATCTCCAGAGAAGGAACCAGAGAGGGTCCAAGAGGTAGTTCCATTGGGGGTTCGCTTATAGACCGCTGCACGCCCGGCATCACCTATACCATTGGGATCGCTATACAAACTTCCAAAGACTACGGTATTTCCATCTGCTGAGAGATCAACCCCTTGTCCGTTATAATACGGATAAACATTAGAAGCGTCATACCCCCAACCGATATATTCACTAGCCTGTATACCGTTTATAAAATTGTAGGACGAAGAGTCCGACAGGCTAAATCCGTCTCCTAGGATTCCGTCTCCGTCCGGGTCGGATAGGCCGGCCTCGATCACATCAAAACAACCATCTCCATCGGAGTCTAGATCTTTACTATTGACAATACCGTCCCCATCGATATCATTATTGAGCCCGGCAGAATCCTCATAGGAGTCAAGTATACCGTCATTGTCGTCATCTAAATCGATTCCATCGGGGATGCCATCATTATCATAATCCCCGTCAACACTAATAATTGTTTGTGTGGTATGAGTTACTGTTGAACAATTTGGTGTGATTTCTGCTCGAAAGACATAAGCATTTATACCGGTATTGGCGGCAAGGGATAATGTTGGTGAACTGATATTTGAAGCGAAAGTATTGGATTCTGATAAATTTATCCAAGTAGTGCTTAGCGTTGAAGTTTTGTACTGCCATTGGAAACTCCCAATTCCTCCATGAGAAGCCGTAGCGCTTGAGCTGATTGTAATGTTAGAACCAATCACACCTGTTTTTGCACCAACATCACTGGTTATGGTAATTGTTGGCGTTTCCAAATAATCTTCAGTGCCATTTGAATCAGAATCAACATGTGAACTTAAGTAAATCACAATACCGTGACTAAAGCTTGTATTGTCTGCGTCAATAGCAACTTTCCCATCATCATCGGTTTGAACCGGTGAGCGCCCTACTACTCCATCGCCATCTGGATCAGAAAAGTTGTTTTCTATCGTATCGGGGCAACCATCGTTATCGGAATCCCTATCCAATCGGTTGGGAATTCCATCTCCGTCAGGATCTCCATTCCCCTCAATAGAGTCAAGTATGCCATCATTATCATCGTCTTTATCTGCACCTCCATCAGCTTTTTCATCACCATCAGAATCGTCAGTAACATCAAACAGAATACTGTCAATACTTGCATTAGGATAAACTTTACCTGCTTGTGAAGTACCCGAAACTGTAACAGTGTAAAAACCATCTTGTGGTATACCGGAACTGGGAGTGGTCAATATCCAATCATAATACCATATGGTAGCTGTGGAGGGTGTAAGTGCAGTTAGTGTTACAGTGGTACTTCCTTTTACGATATTAATAAGTGGTGAATTGGCCATTGGTTCACTAAAAGTAGCCGTGATCCTGACGGTGTCATAGATGGTCAAGCGATCATCAGCGTCAGTATCTGTCAGTACCACCGTGGGAACACTACTGTCAAGTATAAAATTAATACTAGATCCGATTGAGGTAGTGGCCATGTTGTCGGGATCAGTCACTTGAAGATTTGCAGAATAATTGCCATCAGTAGCACCGGAGTTACTAATATTCCACGTATAATACCAAGTCAGTCCATCACTTGAAAGCATTTCTCCACCAGTTACAGCTCCGGGAATTTCGATGGTGGGTGAGATCGTTACACTGTTTTGGAATACTGCAGTAAATATAACTTCACTTGCACTTTGCAGCTGGTTGTCTGTGTCGTTGTCGGAAAAGGAAATAAGGGTGGGGAATGCAATTTCATCTTCAATGTTGAGTGTTCTTAGCTCGTCAGAGAACGAAAGGCTAATCCATCCCAATACGAGAAATCCAGTCCATTTGAAAATGAATTTATTATATGATATAGTAAATAATTTATTAATCAATTCCCTTTGTTTTAATGGTTTCAATTTTCATTTCCTTCCCGGTCATATTACTCAGTTTGTAGATTAAATTGAATTCTACCGTACCTTTTCTTAAAGCGGTTTTTTGAGAGTTGTTAGCAAACTCATAGCCAATGCTAATATTGTATTTTTTTGTTTTTTTTAAGGAAAAATATCCACTTAAATAATCATTATTGGTCACCCCAAATCCCAGCTCAAAGTTTTTTCTAAAGTCAAACCCCACCAGAACTGAATACAAAACTGGGGCATATTTTACATGTCGAACCAAAAAATGTGGAATCAAACTATTTTCTCCCATTTTGATGATACTTCCTCCTACAAAATAATGGTGAACCCTATCTGTCACTTGGGTGGTAATTCCGTTTTCTGCTTTAAACCTTTTAAGACTAACAATATTTGGAATGGAGTAAGAAAAGAAATGTTCTACTTTTTCCCTAACATCAGAATAATATAATCCCACTCCAATAATATTTCCAACATAGCCTCTGACTGCCTCAAGCATTTCGTTTGGTTCATTGGTTACTCTAACTAAATCATTAACATCAAAATTATATGAATATATTCCAATGCGCATCCCTAAGTATATTGTCTTTTGATCACCCAATTTTAATTGATAGCTATAGTCGGCTGATATTGAATTTTTATTTTCGATAAAGACCCTGTCAGTTTCAATGTTATAGCCCCAGGTTACATTCTTTTTTTTGGCCGAAATATATCGCAATGAGTTAGTATTGGGTGCGTCTTTGATACCCAGCCATTGACTTCGACTACCGATTTGTATTTTAGATGGATCCACTCCGGCGTGGGCAGGATTAAAATGAATAAGATTATCCTTGAAAAACAAAAGATGGCTTCTCTGTTGTCCTTTAACCGATATAGGCCAAATAATAAAAGAAAACCACACCAGTAAAACAAAAACACTTTTCAATTTGATGGTTTTAGTTTGCACGAACTAAATTTTAAAGACGATTCAAAACACTCACTATGGAATCAGATCGTTTTAGGTTCAACTTTTTTCGAACTCGGTGTCTGTAAGCATCAACTGTTGTCCGGGAAATTTTCATTTTATCACTGATCTCATTGTTGGAATAATTCTGTTTTAAATACATGCAAATTAAAATCTCTCTTGGGGATAAATCAGAATTTTTTTCTAAAAGAATCTGGATAAAATCAGGATATTTTTGGTTAAAAAGTTTATTAAATGACATTGTTATTTTTTTTCAAAATCTAAACTCCACTTATTTTGTATAAAAACTATACAAATTCTAATAAAATATTGCCAGTGCAGTAATATTGCAGTAGGTTTAAATGCAAAAAAAAAGATAAAGCTTAATGCTTCAAGTACTTTATATAGGATTCGTTGAATATCATTTGATGTATTTATCTTTTTAAATTGGATCTATTAATGTTTAAAATTATTCTTCGTTGAGAACATTATTTAATAGGTTTTACCAAAAAACAATGAAAGTTTACTGAATTAAACTATTTTTAAATAGGTTTTTTTTTAAAAAAAATCAATTTTTTATACATATTTATAATCTCACATTATAAGTAATATGAAAACATACTACTTTAAGTTATTTACTATATTTAGTATATCTTTTTATTCATTCTCTCAACAGGGAATTAATTACCAGGCTATTGTAAAGGATTCCGATGGAATGATTTTAAAGAATTCCGATGTGAATATTAAATTCAGTATCATTTATGATGGAGTTAATTCTACTCCCATATACATCGAGGAACATCAAATTACTACTCCCTCCGATGGTGTTGTGAATATTTACATTGGTAGTGGGACAAAATTAAGTACAGGTATAGATTTTTCAGAAATAGATTGGGGTCAAAACGTTTTTCTGAAGGAGGAATTGGATACTGATGGAAATTATCAAACCATGGGTACAAATCAAATTACAAGTGTACCAGTTGCTGAATTTTCTAGAAATACAGCTTCAATATTTACCACTTCCAACACGATTCAACTTGGAAATGATGATATAGAATTTGTTAATACTTCGGGAGTTGTTTCAGCAACAGGATTTGTAGGAGATGGTTCAAGACTTACCAATGTTGGTTTAGGAGGAAGCATAGACGAGAATGGCAACTTAAAAATTGTTGATCATTCTCCAACAATGACCACAAGCCAAACCAATAACGTTTTGATCGGATCAGGTGTAGCTTTGGATTTAACCGATGGATTATCTAATGTAGCTATTGGAGCTGACACTATGAAAGAGATCTCTTTTGGAGAAAATAATGTGGCCATTGGTCCTAAAGCTTTGATGAATATTTCCAATCGACCAAGCACAAATCAATTAATAAATGATGGTCTATCAGGAATAGAAGAATTCCGTATTTTATCAGATAACCCAAGTACTACATTAAATGAGGCAGCTCTTGGAGTACCAGGAAATATTGCAATAGGTGCAGGTGCTTTCGCCTCTCCTCAAACTTCCACTTCTACGTATACTGAAATTAGTCAACATAATATTTCCATAGGGCATATGTCAATGTATAATGCTACGAAATCTACTGGATCAAATATTGCATTAGGTTCATATACACTTCCAGTCTTAGAGCAAGGTGGAGGAAATATTACCATGGGCTGGGGAGGTTTGAGATCACTGGAAATTGGACATGCAAATATTGCCATAGGTCAGAATGCTATGGAAAATTCAATAACTGTAAAAGATAACGTAGCTATCGGTAGATTGGCAATGCAAAATTCCACCTACTCTGATAAGAACACTGCAATAGGTAATTATGCATTACTTAGGTTAGGATCAACTTTGGATCAGCTCAATGAATGGCAACAAGAAGGTGATGAAATTTATTCACATATGAATACGGCAGTTGGACATGCCCCTTTGATTTTTCTCACAGAGGGAAATTTCAACACCGCATTTGGAGCATTATCACTTTATAACTTGAAAGTTGGTTACCGAAATGCAACAGTTGGGTTTCATACTTTATATCACCTTGAAGGAGGTCAGGAAAATACTGCAATTGGAGATGGCGCCGGATATGGAACTACGGGTACCATTTCAAGAACAACATTGATTGGTGCTGCAACTAGAATTGCCAGTGGCATTGAAAACTCTTCTGCTCTAGGATATAGTGCAAATGTCACCACTTCAAACACGATTCAATTGGGTAACGATAATATAGAACTTGTCAATACTTCCGGAGTTGTTTCAGCAACAGGATTTGTAGGAGATGGTTCAAGACTTACCAATGTTGGTTTAGGGGGTAGTATAGACGAGAATGGCAACTTAAAAATTGTTGATCATTCTCCAACAATGACCACAAGCCAAACCAATAACGTTTTGATTGGATCTGGAGTAGCTACAGGTTTAACCGATGCTTTCAATAATGTAGGAATTGGAACTTCTGCATTGGCCTCAGCAACAACAACCTATGGAAATATTGCATTGGGATTGTGATTTCACTATCTGTTTTTCTGTTGTATAGAATAGCCAGTTTTCTTCCTTTCTCCTCAAATACCTCAATAACTTCTACTTCTACCAAATCACTTACTCGTAAAGCGGTGTAGTATTGAAGCAGGAATAGTTGCCTTGTATTTTCTAAATAATGGATTTCTCCCTTCACTCCCTGTTTGGGTAGGTCTAAACTTGAAATAGATTTGATTTCCTCACGGGTAAGGGTGAAAATATCGCTTGTTTTTTTGCGTGGAGCAGTTGGAACAGTATAGCCCTCTTTGTAATCCCTATTGACTGGAACCTTGAAATGATTTTTAGCGTGATTGATAATAGAGCAAATACCTTTCATATCAGTCTCTATTGTTCCCTCTGCGTGGATTTGGTCGTTTCTCAACCAGTCTTCATAGGATTGGAGGTCATCTGCGTTGATTAGGGCTAAAAAGGGATTGTACCCAGTTTTCTTTGTGTAGTAAATGTACTTTTCGCATATAGATTTCAAGTTGCGTTGTCTGTTAAGTGCAAATCCAATCTTTGTAATCCCATTATGTTTATACTTGATTTTTCCCATTTCGGGGATGAACCTTTTTTCCATAAATGCTGAAAGAGCACCTACTTCCTTTTCCTCCTTATTAAGTCTCTTCTTTCCCTCACTAACTAAAAGTGCTTTTGAAATAACTTTATCTCCAAAATCTTTTGTGATTGGAAGGTTTTGCTTTTTGTAATCCTTCAAAAGACTATTATACTGCTTCTCAATCTCTAATAGTCTATCCTTTATCTTGATGCATTCATCACTTCTACCACTTACTTCCCCTTTGGAGTTGTTGAACTGGGTGGCTGGTAGTTTTTCCCCTGTTTTGATTTCGGGGTATTTCCATTTTTCAGCGTTTTCATCAAAATAAGAGAAGCGGAGGTAGATGTGATGCTCCTTTTCCTCGTATAATCTATTCTCTCTTGAAGTCCAGTCCTTTTTAGGTTTTAGTTGTTGTCTAAATAGTTTTCCCATAGTTCTAAATCTATACTATAAGACACAACATTTACCCAAGTAAAACAAGTACTATTTACCCAAGTAGTACCCAAATGAAAAAGGAATAGTCGGGAAAGCCTTTTACCATTTTATCCCAAAAAGCCTATCCTTATTGGTATTGAAGAGGTGCTATTTCTTATAAGTGATTGATTGATAGTACAAGGGATTAACATACATCCTACTTCCACCCGAGGTACATAAAACCTGTCAGTAGACAGGTTTTTTTTATTTCATTCATCTAATGATTTCTGAGGATGACAGTTAGCAAACACATAACTTATAATTTGATGCTGATGTCTTTTTGGTTTCCATAGCCCCGTAAGCTCAAACTGTCCTTGTAAAATTCGAGTATTCCATAGGAACTGATCGGAGTATCAACCATTCCAAATACTGTGATATAGTGTATCCCATTTTTTAATACATGGCCGCCAGAATGATTGTGCCCATTGATGAACGCGACTACATGCTCGCTTTTTTCAATGATATTGATGATTTCTTGACCGTTCCACAAATTGTGGGGATCGTCTTTTGGTCTTAAAGGCATGTGAGAAAAAAGAATAACTTTTTGATTCTGCGAACGGGCAACGTCTAATTCTTGTTTGAGCCATTTTTGTTGGGCTGTTCCAATAGCACTGTTCCAACGGTAACTGTTTGTCTGACCTTTGGTTTTCTCGAACAACATATCGATCTCCTTCAACTTGTGATCGTGAAGTGCATTGGAGTAGTAGGAATAGTCCGTAGCATCCAATACAATAAACTTCCATCCTTTTTTGGAGTAGGAGTAATAATAATCAGGCATTGACAGGCGTTTGAGAATGTCTTTGAAACGGGTTGAGTCAATTGAAAATTCGTGATTTCCCAGAAGTTGGTAGTTTTCAATACTAGGCTTAAGTTTGTCGTATATCGGCAGCACTGCATCAAAACTTTCCCAATTGATATCAATGACATCCCCAAGATTTTGGACAAAATCAATATTGTGGTAATTAAAGGTGTCAATGGCTTCCTCTAGTTTCCAGAGGGTTTCTCTGTAGTGCCTTTTGCCAGAAATTGGTTTGTCGGCATACTGAGGATCAGCGACTAGACCCACCTTGAGATAGGGTTCTTTTTTTGAACACGATCCTAGAAGGATCAATGAAGCGATCACGATAAAAAAGGTTTTATTCATTACTTAGAAGGATTTACTTTTTGAAACGGAAAAAGCGATGAGCATCAGCGTCCTGATAAGCCCAAAAAATATTTTATGGTTTCGCATTGGCCCAGTTTCAATTGAATTAGTTTCTCTAATATACGGATTGAAACCAATAGCAGTGATAAAAGAAGCTAAAGGGGAGGTAATATACAGAAGCCAACCCTAGGTTGTGTTAAGATGAGATATATTTATTGAAACACCGCTAAAGAGGCCAAATAATCAGCCCCACAATCAGTGATGCCGTTGTTGTTTGATTTGGGATATCTTTGATCTTATATTTGACAAATGGATGTTTAATAATTAAAATAATAATCAATATTTAATAAAAGACTCGATCTGATCAAATTCATCTTTTTTAAAATTCTTCACTTTTTTATCATTGACTAAAAAAATACTATTACACATATTAAAAAGAGATGCTAATATATGAGAAGAGATAAATACAATACTTGATTCTCCCAGTTTGCGAATTACATTTTCAAACGTAAAGACAGACTCAATATCCAATCCATTAAAGACTTCATCGAAGAGGTAAATAGCGTATTTTTTTTGGAGTAGCGCATTTAAATAAGCTTTCTTCTTCATCCCAGAGGAAAAATCCTTTATCAATTGATCTTTTGGTAAATCAAAAATGTTATTTTTTTTATTTTCCAGGTTATAAAGTTTAGCAAAAAAATTTTTAAACTCTTCGGCTGTCAAATAGTCATATAAGAAAGGATTAGTTGGGCAACAACCTACATTATCTTTTTCGATTGGTTTTTGATTCAAATGAACAAAACCCTTAAAAGTTGTTTGTGAAGAAATACACTTAAAAAAAGTAGTCTTACCAGCCCCGTTTTTTCCGATTACTCCATAAACACCCTTAGAATCAATCTTTAATTCAATTGATTCTAACACCTTTTTTTTCCCGTAATATTTATTTTCAATGAACAGTCTTAACATCCTGAATTAAGTTGATTTTTTTTATACTGAGGTAATAGAGATAGGGGAAAGCAAGTATTGGAATTAAGTATGGAATTAAAACTAAACAAAATATAAGAGCTATAGTTTGTTTTATTAAATCATCAAAAAAAGCATATTTGATTAGATTTATTTCTAGTAATAAAATAAAAACGGGAATGAATACCCAAATTTGAACTGCATCAAAATATAAGATGAAAATAGCCAATGGGAAAAATGCAATAATACAATTCGTTAAAGTATTTTGTAATTGCCTTGATATATAATGTTCTCCTTTATGAACACTGATACAAATGTGATGTTTTAACTCTCTTTGAGAAAGGACGTTAAAGATGCAGAGAAAAATCAGCAATATGCTTAAATATACTAATCCAATATTTCCTACAGTAAATCCCTTTATGATAAGAAAAATGGAAATAGGATATAAAACATACAGCCTATTTTTTCTGAATACAGTGGTCTAAAATGGCAGGAAAAAAGCAAAAGGGTATTTTATTACTTTAATTTTAAATTTTGGTAGAAAGATTATTGAAATTATTAAAAAAAGTATAGTCAAACAATAAATCCATTGACTTGAGACTATGTACAAAAATAAAATTGGAATAGAATAGAAAACGTATTCTGAAAAGAGAATTGAAAAATATTTCTTTTTTAATAATGGAAGATCCTTTCTTTTTTGGTGTATTCTTAAAATCTCAAACGTAAAAACTAAAAACCATTCTGGATGTTTTTCTACTTGACCATATAGTCCCTTTATTACTAAAAACATTATGCCTAGTAACCCTAAGAAATAAATAAATAAATCTCTTCCAAAGAAGCTTCTTAGATTATTAATAGTTATGTAATAGATTATTTTTAGCATTAAAAAAAGGATATACCTATAAGAAAACTGCTGTTATAAAAAACTTCTTGGCTATTTTATTAAAACAAGATTCCATATTGATCGCTGGTAGATTTTTACTATAACACGGTCACTTCTTTTTCTATTATAAAAATACAAGCTAATTTCAATTATGATGTAGGACAAAACCAAACACCAAATAATAATTTTTCCATTTTGAATCTCACAATGTGAAAACGATAAGAACATTATGATGATTAGAATAAGATATAATAGAAATCTTGTAACTCCCTCTAAATTCATTTTCCCTCATTTAATTAAGCTATATCGTACTAGGTATATAATATCCCTATGCGATATGACTGTATGAGATCTCTTTGCTTTATATCTCCAAAAACATATAAAACCAGCAACAATTGATGGCAGTAGATGATTTGGGTTTTTTAAAGATAGTGGTTTTTGGTGTAAATGGCCACTCAAAAAAGACCATTAATAGATTGATTTAAAGTAGATTAATAGTTTTATTAACTATATTTATTAATGTTTATATTTATTAAATTCAACCCTTAAACTAGTTGGTGATTTAATCATCTGCTCCATACTAATTAATTTTTTTACAATAAAATGTATCTTTGATAGGTAAATTTGAAAAATTAAGATCATCAAAGTTTTAGTTGACCCCATAAATATTTAAACAAATGAAAAGAAGAAAAGCGGTTCAAACCATTGCCTTGGGTGTTGGCGGATTGGGATTCCTAAGTCATTGTACTTTCACCCCTTCCCCGTCTCCTCTTTTGGATGAAGCGGATCAAAATCTTATCCAATTGCTAACCGAGGCCATACTGCCCTCCAATAGTGAAGCCTTTCCTACTCCCGAAACCCGAATGGAATTTATTTTCAATCAAATGGAGGGTGCTCTTACAGCGGAGGAGTTGGATTTTTATAAGATGGGATTAAAAAAATTTAAAGGACTGATCGAACAGACTTTTTTAATGTCTTATGAAGAATTGGATTTTAACACCCAAAACTATACCATCCAAAGGGCTGCAGCCCATCCGGGTGAGCTGGGCTTTTTTATGCAAAAAAACCGACATTGGTCGCTGCGTCATTTTATGACTTCAGAACGGTATATGACTGAATTTTTGAATTACGAATTTATACCCAATCGTTATTTGGGTTGTGTTCCCGTATAAATCCCAAAGAAAATGAAGAAGGAAAATCAATTCGACACCATTGTTATTGGTGCGGGTATGTCCGGAGGTTGGGCTGCCAAAGAATTTTGTGAAAAAGGTTTTAATACTTTGCTACTGGATCGCGGTAGAAATGTAGAGCATCTAAAGGATTATCCCACCACCAATATGTTGCCTTGGGAGTTTAAGCATCGTGGAGCGGTTCCAGGCAAGATTAGGGAAGAAAATCCGATTGCAAACAGTTGCTATGCTTTTAGAGAAGACGCCATGCATTTTTTTGTCAAGGACAAAGAGCATCCCTATGTACAGACCAAGCCTTTTCAATGGATTCGGGGTTATCAGGTAGGGGGTAAGTCCATTATGTGGGCGCGACAGGTTCAACGCTGGAGCAATATGGATTTTGAAGGTCCAGCCCGAGATGGCTTTGCTGTGGATTGGCCCATCCGATACAAGGACCTCGATGCTTGGTACACCTATGTAGAAAAATTTGTAGGGGTAAGTGGCAACAAAGACGGTTTGGACATACTTCCCGATGGTGATTTTTTAAGGCCTTTTGGGAACAACTGTGTTGAAGATTACTTCAGTGAGCAGATGAAAAAGCATTACAAGGATCGTCATGTGATCTATGGAAGATGTGCCCACCTCACTGAAAGCAAACCGATTTATGTGGAACAAGGCAGAGGGCTTTGCGCCAGTCGAAATTTATGTCAAAGGGGTTGTCCCTTTGGAGGCTATTTCAACGCCAATTCCACCTTGATTCCGTGGGCGATGAAAACGGGAAATTTAACCCTAAAAACCGATAGTGTGGTGCATTCCATACTCTATGACGAGGATCAGAAAAAAGCCATTGGGGTTCGGGTGATTGATGCGCATACCAAAGAGGTTACTGAATATTATGCTAAAGTCATCTTTTTGAATGCTTCTACTCTGAATACTAACCTCATATTGTTGAATTCTACTTCGGATCGCTTTCCCAACGGTTTGGGCAATGACAGTGGATTGCTAGGTAAATACATTGCCTTCCACAATTACAGGGGGGTAATTTCTGCGACTCACGAGGGACATAAAGACAAACGTGTTGATGGAAAAAAACCTACTTCGTCCTATTTGCCGAGGTTTAGAAATGTTTACCGTCAGGAAACGGATTTCCTAAGGGGTTATGCTGCAGGTTTTGGCGCCAGCAAGAAAATGATTCATGACACTTCACCAATAGGAGAGGACTTGTATAAAAATCTGTTGAATACCAAAGAAAGCGACGTTTGGAATGTCAATTCCCATATGATGGGAGAAACCATACCCAAGGAAAGCAATCAGGTGAGTTTGGATGAAAATTTGGTGGATCCTTGGGGGATTCCTCAGCTCAAAGTGGATGTAGATTATGACGAAAACGACGAAAAGATGCTACAGGATTTCTTTGATGAATTTTCAGAAATGTACTCTAAAGCCGGATTTACCAATATCAAAACCAATGATAATGGCCGTATTCCCGGAAACGATATTCACGAAATGGGAGGAGTTCGTATGGGTCACGATCCCAAGACCTCCTTGCTCAATAAATGGAATCAAATGCACCATTGTCAAAATGTTTTTGTTACCGATGGTGCCTGTATGACCTCGACTTCTACCCAAAATCCATCTCTAACTTTTATGGCCATGACTGCGAGAGCAGCACACCATGCTATTGAAGAAATGAAAAAAGGAAATATCTAGAGTTCCTTTACACACCGGAAACCAGTGTGTTGTGAACCTGTATCGGGTGAGGATTTCATTTTTGAGGCTACACGATAGCCAGAGCAATAGGTATCGTTGCACAAAAATGATCCACCTCTAATGATCTTTTGGGCAATATAGGGATTGTAGGGATCGTAGCTACCATCGGGTCCCTGAGGATTGCTTGTTGTTTTGCCTTCCAGTGTTTTGTAATAATCGTAGTGGTACCAGTCCGAACACCATTCCCAGACATTCCCGGCCATATCATAAAGACCGTATCCGTTGGCTTCAAAAGATTTGACAGGAGCGGAATAAAAGAATAAATCTTTGTTGGTATTGTCGTAAGGGAAAGATCCTTCCCAACTGTTGGCTTTCACTTTACCCGAATTGATGTCTTCATCTCCCCAGGGATATTTTTTTTCTTTGAGTCCACCTCTAGCGGCCCATTCCCACTCCGCTTCTGTAGGGAGTCGTTTACCGGCCCATTTGGCATAGGCATTGGCATCATCCCAAGAAACGTGAACCACAGGGTGGTCTTCTTTGCCCTCAATTGAGCTGCCTTTTCCTCGGGGTTGTTGCCAACTGGCTTTGGGTTTCCATTCCCACCATGCGGCATAATTGTTTAGGTCAACAGGACCGTTGGTAGTTTTGAAAGTCAGGGAGGAGGCCTGCAAGAGGGAATCGTGGGGTTTAGGGGTGTCGGGGGGAAGTTGTTTTTTCATTTCTTCCCAGTCTACAGGTTTTTCGGCCGTGGTGACATAGCCCGTAGCCTCGACAAAAGCGGCAAATTGGGCATTGGTTACTTCTGTTTGATCGATCCAAAAACCATCTACTTTTACTTCATGAACAGGGCTTTCGTCTGGGCGTGCTTGTGAGTCACTACTGCCCATCATAAAACTGCCTTCGGGAATTAAAACCATTCCCTTCGGAGCCTCTTGGGACGTGGCCTCTTTTTTGGATTTTGGGGTGGGAGAATCGCAACATACTAGTAGCGTAGTGATGCAAATTAAAAAGACAGCATTATTTATGGATCTCATATTTCTTTATTGATAATGGGCAAATATGCTAAATTTAACGATTAACCCCTATATTTGTGTGCGTTTAATTTTTTAAAATATGGCACTCAGTTTTAGGAAAATATTCTTGACCTCTATTTTGACAGGAGTCTTGATGTTGCCTTATTTGGGGTCTATTTTCCACCTTTTTGAGGATCACGATCACAAAACTTGTGAAATTTCTGAAACGCACCTGCATGAACTCGAATTGGATTGCGATATACTGGACTATCAATTTGCACCCAGTATCGAATTTAACCCTGAAGGCTTTAGTGCTTTAGTTCAAATTTCTAAGCAAAAAAGGTTTACGTCTTATTACCTAGGGTATTCGTTTTCCATTGATACGATTGATACACTTCGGGGCCCACCCATTGCTTAATTCTCTCCGTTTTTTTTTATGTCGCTTATCCACTTAGGATGTAGTGATGATGTATCATTTTAAAATTCGAAATCATGTTAAATAAAATATTTATAAGACCCCTAATTATTATTGCGTTACTGATTTTTATCGTAGCGTGTTCCAAAGATGAACCCGTTCATGTTCACGAGGAAGAATTAATCACCCACGTGACACTTAAAGTAAAAAAACAGGGAACCAGTGAGGAAGAAACCTACTCTTGGAATGATGATCACGATGATCATGAAGGTGATGAAGATCACGACGAAGCAGCAGCAGCTCATATTGAGCTTGAAAGTGGTTCGGTCTATGAAGTAGAGGTTTTTTTCTACAATGCTTCAGACCCATCCGCGATTGAGGACATCACCGAAGAGGTGAAGAACGAAGCAGATGATCACCAAGTTTTTTATGATTTTATTGATGCTACAGGTATTACCATTGCCACTGCTTCTGGAGACACAAAAGACAGCAATGGAAAACCATTGATGTTGAAAACCCTGTGGACTACAACTGCAGTCACTCAGGGAGAGGTAAGGGTTTATCTAATTCACGAACCCACTTCCAAAACAGGCTCCAACAGAGATGATTTTGGAGGAGAGACCGATGTTGAGGGTGATTTCCATCTTGATGTGGAGTAGTTAATCGGATGTTTGATATTAATCACAGATATACTTTACTGGTGCTGACATTTATTTATGTGGGCACCAGTATTTTTGCTCAGGATTGCGACTTGAGACTCCGAGGTACAATTATTGATTTGCATGAAAACTCCCCCATTGAGGGAGCTTTGATTCAAGTTTTGGAAACCAATGATACTTCTGTATCACAGGCCAATGGAGTTTTTGTACTCGAAAACCAATGTCTGGGAAAATTGACCTTAAAAATTTCTCATATCAACTGTGAAAGTCTGTTGCGTGAGGTTAATTTAAAAAAATCAACGCGGCTTAAGTTATTTATGGAACACCACATTGAATCATTGGAAGAGGTGATTGTGGAGGAAAGCCAATTCAAAAAGCTATCTTCAACAGCCAAGAATTTTTCACTGACAGAAATGGAAAGAGACCGATCCAGTAGTAGGAGTTTGGCTGAAGCTTTGGAGCAAATTAGCGGTGTTCACAATTTAAAAACAGGCAATAATATTGTAAAACCCATCATTCACGGAATGTTCGGTAGCCGTGTAGGAATCGTTTATGATGGGGTATTATTGGAAAACCACCAATGGGGGCAGGATCATGCCCCCAATGTGGATCAAAATGCCTTTGAAAACATACGTTTGATCAAAGGAGCTGGCACATTAAAGTACACAGGAGATACCCCTGGTGGGGTGGTCGTTCTTGAATCTAAAACCCCAACAATCAAAGATTCCCTTTACGGAAAAACTATTCTAAACGGCATGACCAACGGGCAAGGAATGAACCTGATGAGCTCTTGGGTCAACTCTTATCAAAGTGGTACTTATTTTAAAATACAAGCTACTCTAAAAAAGAATGGAGACTTTTCCGCTCCTGATTATATCCTCTCCAATACCGGCAAAACGGAAAATAATTTTTCTTTTTCTTTGGGTCGTAACAAAATTCTCAGCCATTGGAAATTAGGATATAGTTTTTTCAGTAATGAAATAGGCATCCTTAGGAGTGCCCATATTGGGAATGCCAATGATCTGTTGAGGGCCATTAAAAGCCCTGTCCCACTGATCATCAATCCTTTCGGTTATGATCTCAATGCTCCCAAACAAAGAAATGAGCACCATACCACCACATTTCAATATTTAAAAAGAAATTTATCAAACGGAAAATGGAGTGCCAATTACAGTTGGCAAAGAAATAACCGTAAAGAATACGATATCAGAAGGGGAGCTAACAAGAACAATGCATCGGTTGATTTGCTATTGAACACGCACACCCTCACTTCAAACTATGAATGGAGAATACCGTCCACCGCATTTGATTCGGGCTTATTTCTTCAGTTACAAGACAATTATTCCAATCCCGAAACCAAAGTAAAACGTTTAATTCCCGATTACCTCAAATTCAGATATGGAGGCTATTTTACAGCTACTTTTATGCCCTCCAATGATCTCAATTACGATTTTGGGGTGCGATGGGAGCGCCAAAACAATTCTGTTCAAAAGTATTATGACAATGATCTTTGGAGTGATGAGGGTTATGAGGCGCAATTGGGGAACTATATTATCCGGGAGGTTGCAAGTCAAAAACTCATTAAGCGAGATATGACTTTTAACAATTTTTCCTTCAATACTGGGATCCGTTTCAGCGCGACTCCTTCTTATGAGTTGGGACTTAATTTTTACTATACCCAACGTGCCCCCGATATTGCCGAGATGTTTAGCGATGGTTTGCACCATTCCCTGGCAACCATAGAATATGGAAATCCATTTTTGAGTCAAGAGAGAACCCAGAAAGTGGTGATGAATTTTGAGAAAACGACGGGTGCTTTTCAATATCATTTTGGACCTTTTTTAACCCTTGCTGAAAATTATATCATCATTGAACCAGAGGGCATAAAGCAAACCATTAGAGGGGCTTTTCCAATTTGGGAGTACCATGCTGTGAATGCCACACTCAAGGGCTTTGACCTTGACCTCTCTTATCGTTTTAACGAAAACATTCGTTTTAGGCACAGTACCTCTTGGATCGAAGGAAACAATCGAAGTAACAATATCCCACTGATCAATATTCCTCCACTAAACATCAACAATCAAGTTGAACTGTCCTTTCCCCGATGGAAATCATTTTCTATGGGATTGACCAGTAAAAATGTCTTTCGTCAAAATCGATTTCCTGACAATAATTTTGATGTAGATGTAGTGGAAAATGGAACTGTAGTGACTAAGTTGGTTGATATCAGTACACCCCCAGGGGCCTATCACGATTTGGGGGCAGCACTACATTGGGGACCTTATCCCTTTTTTACGGACAAAATCAGTTTATCTCTTATCTTTGATAATATGTTGAATGCATCTTATAGAAACTACCTCAATCGGTTGCGATTCTACGCCGATGAAATGGGAAGAAATATGATGTTGCAAATCAAAATTTATCATTGATACCATGCGCTTGATCCGATTGCTTTTCTTTTTGTTTTTTGTGGGAACACTTTCTCAACTCTCTTGCCAAGAGAACGATGAATACCTTGAGCCTATCAATGACCCCTCTGCCGATGGGCAACGGTTTTTTGTTCAGGATTTGTTAGATATTGCTGGCTATGTTCCTGAAAAAATTCAGATTTATCAAACCCTACCCAACCAAGCTCGTGTTTTTCGGGTGAAATTGGATAGTGTCAATGGAGGTTTTGTCTTTGTGCGCTGGGACAAAGTCAAAAAAGAAAATTTTGTTGCAAACAAAATGATTGATCCAGGGGTATATTTTAATTTGAAGGCGGCTAAGGAAATCATGAGAAAACAAACCGACAAGGCGAATTTCTCGGCAGACGACGTGGCTCTTCAGGCGCCAGACCAAGAACCAATCAATAGTGCTGATCTCGATGAATTGAGGGCTAAATTTGACCTTAAAAATGAGGAAAAGAGACTGGAACAAGAAGAGGATGCCGCCAAACAAAAATCCAGAAGGGATAGAAAGGAAAACAGGAAAGAAAAAAAGCAGGCTACTCCCGAGTCACAGTGAGTGTATTCCCCTCGATATTAGTGGTATAGCAGACTAATTTTAAACCTGAACCTGAACAATCGTCGTTAAAAGACCTGTTGTGATTACTGCAAGTAAACTTTGAGTTGTTGTGACTCCACTGATTGTTGGCACCTGCATGAGGACAAATATTGCTAAAGGCTCTAATTTCAGTATCGCTAATTCTCAATAAAAGCATCTTCTGTGCTGTATAATTCATCCAGCCTCCCACAGCCTCAATGTCAGAAAAACTCGAGTTAGACAAATCAATACTTATTGAAGTATTTGCATCAGTATCATCCGAGGTATCTCCACTTTCCGAAGGAAGATTGGTTCCATACCCATCATCATCTCCAGAACTACACGCTTCTAGCATACTGATACCAAACATAGAAAAAACAACGGGTGCACAGGCAGTTTTCAAAAAATCTCTTCTCTTATTTTCCATTTAAATAAAATTATATAATTCAAATATAATTACTTTTGTTTAAAGATTTTCATAATAAACTAAACAAAATTATTTTCCTTTCACAACTTTACATTATTTTTACAAAAAAACATGCACAGACTATTAGTCATACTGTCGTTAGTACCCAGTTTAATGTTTGCTCAAATCTCTGGCCAACTCAACGGTAGGATACTTGATCATCAAACACAACTTCCGATTCAAGGAGTTACCGTTCTGCTCGATGGCACTTCTATGGGAGTGGCTACAGATGAAGAAGGATATTTTACTTTCAGGGATGTCCCAACCCAAACTTATAATTTGACCATCAGCCACTTGGGATACCAATCCCAAACGATTTTCAATATTATTGTAAAAACTTTTGGAACTCCTCCTTTGCAAATTTTGTTAGAGGAGTCTTCCAACGAATTGGATGAGATTGTTGTATTTCAAAGCCCATTCAGAACCTCTGTAGAAACCCCACTTTCCACGCAGACTTTTTCAGCGGTAGAAATCGAAACTTATCCGGGAGGAAACAATGACATTACGAAGGTCATTCAAAGTATGCCGGGAATTTCTCCCTCCATCGGTGGTTTTAGAAATGACATCATCATCCGTGGAGGTGCCCCCAACGAATCCGTTTACTATCTCGACGGGATTGAAATCCCTAATATTAATCACTTCAGCACCCAAGGAAGTGCAGGAGGACCAGTCGGGATGCTCAATGTATCTTTTATAAGAGAAGTCACATTATCTAGCTCAGCTTTTGGTGCAGAATATGATAATCCTTTATCAGGAGTATTGTCTTTTGAACAAAGGGAGGGAAATCCCAATCGTTTTGGTGGTAATTTTAGGTTTGGTGCTAGTGAGGCAGCTTTGACTCTGGAGGGGCCGCTTTTTAAGAAGGACAAGGAAAAGCCCGCCAAAACTACCATGTTATTTTCCGTTAGAAGGAGTTATTTGCAGTTCCTTTTTGAATTGATAGGTTTGCCCATTCGTCCGGATTATTGGGACTATCAATGGAAGATCAATCATGAAATTGACGCCTATAATACCCTTGTTTTTTTGGGCTTGGGTACCATTGATGACTTTTCTGTAAAAGCGCCCGATGATTTTGATGCTGAACAACAAGCTACTGTCGAACAGGTGCCGATCATTCAACAAAGAACAACTACAGTGGGGGTTTCTTGGAAGAGAAAATTCAAGAGTGGAAAGGGTTCTATGATTACCTCTGTAAGTACCAATCGTTTACAGAATGTTTTTTCCCGCTATGAAGACAACGCCCAAAAATCAGGCGTCTTGTTCCAAAACGATTCCCACGAACAAGAAACCAAACTCCGTTTTCAAACCAAGCATTATATGGAAGAATGGAAATTCGCAGCTGGAACCAACATTCAATATTCTGACTATGGAAACAACACCCAAAGCGTGTTGTACAATCTCGATTACCGTACGGGAATTAACTTTATGAAATACGGATTTTTTGCTAAAGCAGAGCGTAAATTTCTAGAGGATAATTTGGGACTTTCCTTTGGATTTAGAGTTGATGCGGATAGTTTTTCTGAGGGCTCGAGTTTGACGGATAACTTTTCTCCACGTTTGTCACTGACTTATAACCTCACGAAAGATCAAACCTGGAAAATCAATGCATCCTTAGGGAGATACTACAAGATTCCTACCTACACCATGTTGGGTTTCCAAAATATGCAAAGGAGATTCGTTAATAAAGAGGCAAAATACACCCGTAGTGATCATCTGGTCGCGGGATTGGAATATGCGCCTGGAAATGCTTCTAGAATTACTTTAGAAGGTTTTTACAAAAGATACAGTCAATATCCCATTTCATTGATCGATGAAGTTTCTTTGGCCAATAAAGGTGGAGGTTTTGAGGTTTTGGGCAACGAGGCCATTAGTAGCGATGGAAAGGGTAAAAGTTATGGGATGGAAGCTTTGTACCAACAAAAGCTCTCCAAAAAATTCTATGGTGTTTTTGCCTATACCTATTTTCACAGTCAATTTACCACTGCCCAAGGTAATTATCTTCCATCGGTCTGGGACAGCCGTCATTTGATCTCTTTTTCGGGAGGTTATAAATTGAAGCGCAATTGGGAAATTAGTGCCCGATGGCGATTTTCAGGAAAAACCCCTTATGTGCCGATCGATCAAAATGCAACGCTAAATGCCTATCCTGAAGTGGTATTGGATTACAGTCAATTGGGAAATGTAAAGTTGGATCCCTTTAATTTGGCCGATATTCGGTTTGATAAAAAATGGAATTTCAAAAGCTATTCCTTTAATTTCTACTTTGAAATTCAAAATTTCTTGGCGCAAAGTGTTCCCAGACCCGATGATTACGGTTTGGATAGAACCGCAGACGGTACTCTGATTTTGCCCCGTAACTTGGTAAAAGTAAATACTGAGGAAAACAATAACATTCCAATTCCCTCCTTTGGTTTCGTGATAGACTTCTAGCGATTATTTAAAGATATCCAATAGTCCGTCTGGTAAATCGAGGTGCATCTTTTTCCCCTGACGATCTAAATTTTTGATAAAATTATCATGAACGGGAATCAGTATTTCAGTACCATCTGCATCGATTACAAATAGTGGTTGAGGACCTGAGTCATTGACATTTTTAATGATGCCAATTTCTTTGTCCATCTGATCTATGGCAATAAACCCTGTTATTTCGTGATAATAAAATTGATTTCCCTCCAGCGGTGGGAGCATATCGAGAGGGAGAAATAAACCTTTCTTGATTAATGCTTCTGCATCGTGGTCAGAGTCAACACCTTCAAACTTTATCCTCAGTAGCGAAGATTTGTGCAATTGACTCCGATCAATAAAGTAGGGAACCAGACCTTGAGGGGTTTCAATGAGTATGGATTCTAAATTTATATAGGTGTTTGGACTGTCAGTATCAAGTTTGGCAAGGATTTCACCCTTAAAACTGTATTTACCAACTATGGTACCTAAAAAGAAGCATTCTTCTTTTAGCATAATAAATGAAGGGGGAGGGATTTATTCTTTAGTTTCCTCTTCCTCGGCAGGAGCCTCTTCAGCTTTAGTCTCTTCGGCTTTAGTCTCTTCGGCGGCGGGTTCTTGTGTGGCCTCCTCAACGGGAGCTTCTTCGGCTTTGGTTTCTTCGGCAGCGGGTTCTTGAACGGCTTCCTCTGCGGGAGCTTCTTCTGCTTTGGTTTCTTCGACAGCGGGAGTTTCTTCAGCGTCTTTATCAGCTGCTACTTCCTCTTGTGTGGCTTCTGTTTCTGCTGGAGAAGTTTCCTCGGCTGCAGTTTCGGCAGTTTCATCTTGAGTGTCTTCGTCAGCTTCAGGAGCTGCGGCCAGATCGGCAATTCTTTTTTGATTTACCGCTTTCTCAGCATCTAACCTTTTAGCCAAATCGGTGGCTTTGTCATTGTGCAAACCATCTATTTTGGCTTGAATTTTGGCTTGTTTTTCTTCTAGCCAAGCTGCAAAGCGATTTTCGGCTTCTTCTTGAGAAAACGCACCTTTTTTAACACCTCCATTAAGGTGGTGCTTCATCATGGCACCACGATAGGACAGTAAAGTTCTAGCAGTATCAGAGGGTTGAGCGCCATTTTCCAACCACTTTACCGCCTGGTCTACATCCAGTTCGACAGTGGCTGGATTGGTATTGGGATTATAAGTTCCAATTTTTTCCAAGTAACGACCGTCTCTTTTGGCACGGCCATCAGCCGCTACGATCCAATAAAAAGGTTTGCCTTTTTTTCCGTGTCTTTGAAGTCTTATTCTTACGGGCATATCACATTAATTTATGGAGGTTCCCGACCTCCTGGTTATTAATTCTAGGGCTGCAAATTTAGTATATTATTTTAAAAACAAACCAACAGCAACCAATTTATGTGCTTTTATTCATAAAAAAATTGAATTAGATCACAGTATGTGTGTCAAACCTCTTGTCAAACCAGTATAAAAAACGTACTTTTGCGCCCACATTTTTCGCCTAATTATATGAAGATTTCTCGTAAAGACAATGATGCCCTAAACACTTTGATTACCATCAATATCGAACGAAACGATTTTGAAAACAAAGTTAACAACGTGCTGACAGATTACCGAAAAAAAGCCAATATCCCTGGCTTTAGAAAAGGTCATGTGCCCATGGGGATGATCAAAAAACAGTACGAAACAGCAGTGACTGCCGATGAGGTCAATAAATTGTTACAACAAAATTTGGATCAATATCTCAAGGACGAAAAGATCAATATCCTAGGCAATCCACTTCCGGTGATGCATGAAGATTTGGATTGGAAAGCGCCTGAGTTATCTTTTTCTTTCGAATTGGGACTCTCCCCTGAATTTGAAGTAAAACTTACCGAAAAGAATAAAGTAATCCACTATCAAATCACCGCTACTGATGAGATGATCAATGATCAGGTAAAGCATTATCGCAAACAATTTGGCAAATTGGTTGCTCAAAAAAATGTCAAAGATGATTTCGAAATCACTGCAGCAATAAGAAATGAGGCAGCTGAAATAGAGACCTCCCATACTTTTGATTTAGGTCAGATAAAAGGTAAGTCTAATAAATTGGCTTTTGGAAAGGCAACTGTTGGTGATGAAATCAAGTTGAAGTATAAAGGTCTTTTTAAAGACGAATCTACTGCCACAAGAATACTAAGCGTTTCTACCGACAAGCTTAAAGATATTGAAGGAGAAATTAGCTTTGATATTAAAGAAATCAACGAACGTATTTTGGCCGAGATGAATCAAGAATTTTTTGATAAAATCTTCGGGCCTGATGTTGTGAAATCGGAAGAGGAAATGAAAGCCAAAATCACAGAAGGGATCGAAAAGCAATTCGAACAACAGTCCGATCAAAAGTTGCTCAATGACATAACAGAGTATTTGGTGGCCAAGACGAAATTTGATTTACCTGCCGAATTCTTAAAAAAATGGATGCAGAATAGCGGGGAACAGCCGCTTACAGCTGAGGCTGCTGGTGAGGAATACGAACGTTCTGAAAAAGGCATTCGCTACCAGTTGATCGAAGGGAAAATCATTGCTGGTCACGATCTGCAAATCAAATTTGAGGAATTAAAAGAGTTTGCCAAAGAGATGATTTTGATGCAAATGGCCCAATATGGACAGGCTGGATTGCCCGATGAGGAACTCGAAGGGATTGTAGCCAGAGTGATGTCGAATCAAGACGAGGCTCGGAAACTCTCGGAACAATTGATGAGCAAAAAGCTTTTAGAATTTTACAAGTCCAACTTGTCACTTAAAAAGAAAAAATTGTCTTTTGACGCTTTTGTGAAGGAGGCCTATGGTCAAGGCTGATTTTTTTGATTAATTTTATTTATATAAATTTAAAAATGGATTACGGAAAAGAATTTAAGGAATTTGCAACAAAACATCACGGGATTAACTCTATGTACTACGACAAGATCGTCAGCAGTATGACACCCTACATTATTGAGGAGCGTCAATTAAACGTTGCCCAGATGGATGTTTTTTCGAGATTGATGATGGATAGGATTATGTTCTTGGGAACGGCAATCAACGATAGTGTTGCCAATGTAATCCAAGCACAGCTTTTGTTTTTACAAAGTACTGATGCCAAGCGAGACATTCAGATGTATATCAATTCTCCCGGTGGAGGAGTATATGCTGGATTGGGAATTTACGATACTATGCAATTCATCACACCGAATGTCGCCACAATTTGTACAGGAATGGCTGCCTCTATGGGAGCAGTACTGCTCTGTGCCGGAGAAAAGGGCAAACGCTCCGCATTAACCCACTCAAGGGTAATGATACACCAACCCCTTGGTGGAGCTCAAGGTCAGGCTTCCGACATCGAAATTACAGCAAGGGAAATCCTTAAATTGAAAGACGAATTGTATCAAATCATTGCCAAGCAGTCGGGTCAAAGCGTTGAAAAGGTGAACCAAGATAGTGACCGCGATTACTGGATGAAGGCAGAAGAGGCCAAAAACTACGGTATGGTCGATGAAGTTTTGGGAGCTGTAAAATAAAACAACATGAGTAAGGAAGAATTAAACTGTTCCTTTTGTGGTCGTGCCAAACCCCAAACGCAATTGCTTATTGCGGGTTTAGATGCGCACATTTGTGACAAGTGTATTCTTCAAGCCCATGGAATTGTCAAAGAGGAAACCAACGAGGAGAAAACAGAACACAAGTTTGATGTGGAATTGCATCCTCCCAAAAAAATCAAGGCTTTTCTCGATGAATATGTTATTGGCCAAGAATCTGCCAAAAAGATACTCTCGGTTGCTGTTTACAATCACTACAAACGAATCAATCACTCCAAAGGAAAAAGTGAAGTTGAAATTCAAAAAAGTAATGTCATATTGGTTGGACAAACTGGAACGGGAAAAACCCTTCTGGCGCAAACCATTTCCAAAATGCTTAAAGTTCCTTTGGCCATTGTTGATGCCACGGTTTTGACAGAGGCAGGTTATGTGGGAGAAGATGTTGAAAGCATCCTTACTCGTTTGCTTCAAGCCGCCGATTACGATGTAGAAAAGGCCCAATACGGCATTGTATTCATTGACGAAATAGATAAAATTGCACGTAAGGGTGACAATCCCTCCATCACTCGAGACGTCTCTGGTGAAGGGGTGCAACAAGCTTTGCTTAAACTATTGGAGGGAACCACCGTTAACGTGCCTCCCAAAGGGGGAAGAAAGCATCCCGATCAAAAGTTTATTGAGGTAGATACTTCCAACATACTATTCATTGCTGGAGGGGCATTTGACGGCATTGAACGCGCCATTAACAATCGTTTGAATCTACAAGCCATTGGATACAATACCAATAAGGAATTGAATAAAATAGATTCAGAAAACATTCTACAATACATTACACCACGCGACATCAGATCTTTTGGATTGATACCAGAAATTATTGGAAGACTGCCGGTATTGACTTATATGAATCCCTTGGATAAGGAAACTTTGAGTAGCATTTTGACCACTCCCAAAAATGCTTTGGTAAAGCAGTACATTCAATTGTTTGAAATGGACGGTATTGATCTATCCTTTACCCAAGGTGCATTGGACTTTATAGTGGAAAAAGCTTTGGGATACAAATTGGGTGCCAGAGGTTTACGCTCTTTGTGTGAGGCTGTATTGAACGATGCGATGTTTGAATTGCCCGAATCGGATGTTAAGACTTTGAAAGTGACCAAAGGCTATGCGGAGCAAAAACTGGTCAAGATCGAGATGCCTGCATTGAAAGTCGTTTCCTAAATTACGCTCCGTTCATCATTAGTAGCTCTTCCAAGACATCTCTTTTATTGGATAACCTAGGCACTTTATGTTGTCCTCCCAATTTATTTTTTTTGGCCATCCAATTGTAGAACAGGTTTTTCTTGGCAATCTCCAGCTTGGGAAGTGTCAGGGTCATGTTCTTGTATCTTTTGGCCTCATAGTCAGAATTTTCTTCCTTTAAAAGTTGATCCAGAAGTTCAACAAATCGATTGCTATCTCCCGGGGGATTTTTAAATTCGATCAGCCATTGATGCCCTCCTTTTTGGTTGGTTCCCATAAAGATTGGCCCAGCAGTATAGTCCACTATATCAAGATTCATGATTTTAGCGGCTTTGCTGAGCGCCACCTCTGCATTTTCGATCATCAATTCTTCTCCAAAGACATTGATGTGATTTTTTGTTCTCCCTGTAATTTGAATGCGGTAGGGATTCAAAGAAGTAAACTTTACAGTATCCCCGATTTTGTAGCGCCACAATCCTGCATTGGTGGTGATGACCATGGCATAGTTTTTTCCCAATTCAACCTCACTAAGGGGGAGTATGACTTCAGTTTCATCTCGATTTTTCTGATCCATTGGGATAAATTCATAAAAAATACCGTAGTCGAGCATCAACAGTAATTCTTGCGAATCATTATGGTCTTGTATTCCAAAAAATCCCTCAGAGGCATTGTAGATTTCAAAAAAGTTGAGATCGGTACCGTGAAATAATTTTTTGAATTGTTCGCGATAGGGATGAAAACTAACTCCTCCGTGGAAGTAAACCTCAATCATTGGCCATACTTCTGTAATGGTTGTATTTTGTGTTTTTTTCAGAACATTTTGCAACAATACCAACATCCAAGAGGGAACTCCTGCCAGACTGGTGACTTTTTCTTCTAAGGTTTCTTTAATGATGGCTTCCATTTTGCTTTCCCATTCGGACATGAGTGATACTTTCTGGCTGGGTGTGCTGCCCAATTCTGCCCAAAAAGGAAGGTTGTCGATAATGATGGCTGACAAATCTCCAAAATAACTGTTTGTATTTTGATACAATTCACTACTTCCTCCCAAACGCAAACACTTACCAGCCAAGATTTGCGCATCCTCATTGTTGTTGTAATAAATAGAAAGCATGTCTTTCCCAGCTTTGTAATGGCAGTCTTCCAATGATTCATTGCTGATGGGGATGTATTTGCTTTTGGCATTGGTGGTTCCGCTGGATTTGGCAAACCACTTGATGGGTGTGGGCCAAAAAATGTTTTGAGCACCTTTTCTACAACGTTCAATTTCATTAACGATATCTTCGTAGCCTACAATAGGAAGACGGTTCTTAAAGTCTGTATAGTTTTTAATGGACTTAAAATCGTAAATTTTTCCTGTTTCCGTTTTCGAGGCAATATTCACAAGACCATAAAACAATTCCTGTTGCACTTCAATGGGATACTTCATGAATAACTCCATTTGATGGATGCGTTTTTTAAGAAACCAAGAAGCAACAGAATTGAAAAGGGGAATTGGCATAGGAAGATGTATCTTTAGAACAAAAATATAAACTTTCGCTTAAAGATGTTTAAAGGAGTTCTAAAGAAAATGATTACGGAAATGGGAACCCCCATTCGCTATTTTCTCAATATGGAAAATGATTTTTTGGAGATGAACCAATTTTTAGATCAGAAAATCAGGATGGATTTTGCAGGCACGCAGTGTCTGAGTTGCAATGCTTCAAAGCCTATCTTCAGGCAGGGCTTCTGTAAAAATTGTTTTTTCGAAATCCCTTCAGCGGGGGATTGGGTCATGCGCCCAGAATTGAGCAAAGCCCATTTGGGAGAGGAAGATCGTGATTTGGAATATGAAAAAAAAGTACAGCTACAGCCGCATTGGGTTTATTTGGCATTGAGCAGCCACCTCAAGGTGGGAGTGACCCGAAAAAGTCAAATTCCCACTCGATGGATTGACCAAGGGGCTCACCAAGCCGTGGGAATTTTGGAAGTTCCCAACCGTTACCTTGCCGGAGTGGCTGAGGTGAGTCTAAAAGAACATTTCTCTGACAAGACCAATTGGCGTAAAATGTTGCAAAACGATCATGGGGAAGTGTCTTGGGAGCAAGCCATCAACCAAGCTATAGATGGCCTTTCCAAAGATTTAGAACCTTATATCACCAAAGATCCCCAGTTGACCGAGTTAAAATTCCCTGTTTTGCAATATCCAGAGAAGGTAAAAAGCTTAAATCTTGAAAAGGAAAACAGTTACACCGGTGTGTTAAAAGGCATTAAAGGACAATATTTGCTTTTTGAAGATGAAACGGTTTTTAATGTTCGCTCGAATGAGGGCTTGGTGGTAAGTATTTATTAAATTTTAGTTTTTTGAAGATTGACTCAGAAGCTGGTTTAGGGTCTCAAGCTCCTCAGGCTTGAGGTAGCGCCATTTCCCCACTTTTACATCCAATTTTACATTCATGATTCTTACCCTTTTAAGTTCGTTCACCCGATAGTTTAAATGCTCACACATCCGACGAATTTGTCGGTTCAAGCCTTGGGTTAAAATGATTCTGAATTGGTTTTTGTGGGTTTGTTTTACCATACACTTTTTGGTAACAGTATCCAAAATGGGCACCCCATTGCCCATTTTATGAATAAAATCCTTCGTGATGGGTTTGTTTACGGTTACAATATATTCTTTTTCGTGATGGTTTCGAGCGCGAAGTATTTTATTGACAATGTCTCCATCGTTGGTCAAAAAAATAAGCCCCTCACTGGGTTTGTCCAATCGCCCTACAGGAAAAATTCTTTTGGGGTAGTTGATGAAATCAATGATGTTGTCTTTTTCAACACGGGTATCGGTAGTACAAACAATTCCTTTGGGTTTGTTAAAGGCCAGATAGACATTTTTGTTTTTGGGTGAATTGAGCATTTCACCATTGACAGAGATTTTGTCATCTGTACTGACTTTTACTCCCATTTCGGCTTTTTTTCCATTGATCAACACTCTGCCAGCATCGATCAATTTGTCTGCTTCCCTGCGGGAACAGTAGCCAATTTCACTGAGGTATTTATTGATTCGGGTGAGGTTTGTTTCTTCCATTTTACAATTTAATTTCTTCCCCTATTTTTAGATCGAATTTTTTTCTGAACATCCAGACAAATAAATACAACAGTGGGGTGTCTAATGCGGCTACGATGATTTTAAAAATAAAACCTGACAAAACCAGTCCGACAAAAAGATTCCAAGGTAGAATCCCAAATAGGGAAAGGAGTAAAATGACCGAAAAGGTGTCAAGGAATTGTGAGGCAAAAGTAGAGAAATTGTTTCTCAACCACAGCATTTTTCCACGGGTTAGTTTTTTCCAAAAGTGATAAATCCTAATGTCTATAAATTGAGCCAAAAGATAGGCGATCATAGAGGCCAAGACAGCCAAAGGGGATAGGGAGAATACTTTTTTAAAAGTTTTATCGTCGAGGGGAGAGCTTTCCATAGCAGGAACAGCATCGGCCATGAGCAATATCCCCATCGAGAAAAAAGAGGCGAAAATCCCTGCCGTCACTACCCTGTTGGCGGCTTTTTTCCCATAAATTTCCGAAATCAAATCGGTAATCAAAAAGGTGAGGGGATAGGGTAAAATGCCAACCGAGAGCTCAAACAATCGACTGCCAAAAATTTCCCCTTCAAAGGGATACCAATAAAAAAACTTTTGAAAAATAAGATTGGACACTACCAAAGAGGTAATGAACAAAGCAGCGAGATACAAATAGATCTTGGCCGCCAATTGCCGTTGTTGAGGTTTCATTTATTCCATTTTTATCGAATAAGGAATTCGGGTTTGAATTCCCTCAAGCTGGCTAAGTTCGATAAAATCTGAGGCATATTTTTCGATGGGGTGCTGAAATAATTTTGTTTGGGCTTGTGAAAAAGCATTTAACAACATGCTTTCAAAATCATCATCATATTTGGGATAATCCACAAGGTTGTATTTGTCTATTTTGGCCAATTCTGCGGCTCCGGTGATGGCCTCTTGTAGTCCACCTAGTGTGTCCACTAATCCGATTTCGACGGCATTTTTCCCCGACCAAACCCTGCCTTGTGCAATTTCCTCGACGATTTCCATACTAAGTGATCTTCCTTCAGATACTCTCGACTTAAAAGTGTGATATACTTTTTCTATGGCGGATATGGTACTTTTTTCAAACCCTTCACTGAGGGGTTCGAAAGGGCTGTATCCCATTGCATTTTTGTGGGTGGTTACTTGTTCTGCATTGATGCCGATTCTGTTGGTCATTCCTCTAATATTGGGAAACGCAGCCAATACTCCAATGGATCCAGTGATGGTCATGGGATCGGCAAAAATTCTGTCGGCCAAACTAGAGATGTAATAGCCTCCCGATGCAGCAACATTGCCCATCGAAACTACCAAGGGCTTTTTTCCCTTTAGTGTTCTGGAGGCATTGAGTATGATTTCGGAGGTCAAGGCATCTCCTCCTGGAGAATCAACCCGGAGGACTACTGCTTTAATTTTATCACTTTCTAATATTTCTTGAAAGGCTTTGTTTATGGCTTCCTTTCCAATGATGTCCGCCGATCCTTTGGTGTTTAGAATAGGACCTTGAGCGTACACGATAGCAATGCGGTCAGAGATTTCATTATCATACTCCTGAATTTGAATATTGATTTTATCAGAATCCACCACTTTCAAATCCTCTTTAGGGTCAACTTCCATTGCGGCTTTAATTTTATCTTCGAAATCATCTTCATAGACCAAACCATCAATGATGCCTTGAGCCAAGGCTTCTTCGGCATCCGTAACGACAAGGTCGTCAGCCAGTGCATCGAGGGTGGCGGGTTCCAAACCACGACTTTGGGCGACTTCATCCCTTAGGGTTCCCCACACTGCATTCAATAGGCTTTGGATTTGGGTTCGATTTTCTTCACTCATGTGATCTTGTAAATAGGGTTCTACTGCACTTTTGTATTTACCGTGGCGAATCACTTCCATTTTGACGCCATATTGGTTTTGGAAATCTTCGTAGTAGAGTACTTCTGAGGAAAGTCCTTTGAGTTGCATCATCCCCATAGGATTCATGAATATACTATCGGCTACAGAACTCACATAGTATCCCTTTTGGGACATATAATCACCGTAGGCATAGATGAATTTTCCAGAGGTTTTAAATTCTTTGAGTGCATTTCTGATTTCTCTTGCTTGCGCCCAACCCGAGGCAATAAAACCAGATTGTAGTTTAATTCCTTTGATCTTATCGTCCTGTTTGGCTTTTTTGATACTACCAATGATTTCGTCCATTCCCATCATACCAGAGTCAAAATCTGATAAGCCTTCTAGTGGGTTAAAGTTAGGACTTCTGTCGGTCACCATAGTATTGAGGTTTAAACCTAAGACACTATTTTCCTTGATCCAAGTACCCTTGGATTGTTCAAAATTAAGGGAAGTGGCAATGGCGGCTATGCCCATAAAAAAGAAAAGAGCTACCAATCCCATCGCAATGAATGTTCCCAACAGTGAAGCCAAAAAACTTTTAAAGAAATTCATATCGTTTTATTTTAATTCAAATATAGGGTTTGTGGATTTGTTTCACGAAATTTAGCCGGAGTATTCAAATGGACAAAGCATACATTTCACTGGGATCCAATGAGGGTCAAAGGCTTAAAAATCTGCAAGAGGCAGTGGTTCAAATCCAAAAGCAAGTTGGGGTTCTGACGGATTTGTCATCTCTTTACGAAACCCCAGCTTGGGGTTTTGAAGGTCCTGATTTTCTCAATGCTTGTATCGGAGTTAAAACCGATTTTTTGCCTTCTGAGTTACTGCAAAAGTTGTTGAAGATAGAACGAAAAATGGGAAGGTTAAGAACCTCAGAAACAGGCTATAAGTCTAGAAATATCGACTTGGATTTATTGTTTTTTGAGGATCATGTCATTGAAAATGATGACCTAATTTTGCCTCACCCTCGCTTGGAATTAAGGAACTTTATCTTATACCCAATGTGTGAAATTGCTCCCGATTTTGTTCACCCGCGATTGGGTAAGGATATGGCTCATTTGTTAAATTTTTGCGGAGATACTTCCCATCCGAGTCAACTCCCTCTTTCTCAATGGTCTTCGGATATTTTTTTTGAGGATCAATTGTTGGTTTTTGAGGGTAATATCGGTGTGGGAAAAACCTCACTAACTCAAAAAATTGCGCGGGATTTTAAAGTTCCAAGCTTGTTGGAAAACTTTAGCTCAAATCCTTATCTGGAAAAATTTTATGAGCAACCCGATCGATTTGCTTTATCCTTAGAAAATTATTTTTTGGAAGATCGGTTTCGCCAGTTTGATAATTTTATAAAAGAATCGACATCCCAAAATATGACTGTTGCTGATCACTCCCTATTCAAATCTTTGGTTTTTGCTAAAATCAACCTTTCTACCAAGGATTTTCAAGATTTTAAGGCGAATTATGAGCGCCTGTCAGCACAATTGGTCTTTAAGCAAAAAGTGATTTTTCTTCATCAACCTCTTGAAAAGTTAATGAAGCAGATCAAAAGTAGGGGGAGGACTTATGAACAAAATATCACACGCGATTACTTGGAAAAAATTGAAGAGGGTTATCAAAATTTTCAGGAGGAGCACTGGTCAACTCCCTTTAATAGGATCGATTTGAACAATTTGGATTTTATCGATGACGAAAGAGCCTATCAGATTTTACTCCATCGCATCAAAGCGTTTTAGACTTTTGATAAAAATCCCACATAACCACTCCCGAAGCGACAGAGATGTTTAGGGAATGTTTGGTGCCTTCTTGTGGAATTTCTATCACCCCATCGCAAAGGTTGACCGTCGTTTGTGACACTCCTTTGACCTCGTTGCCCATAATAAAGGCGTAGGTTTGACTTGGGATGACCGTAAATTTTTCGAGTGAAATAGCTTCTTCCGCTTGTTCTATGGCATAGACTTTTACACCATCTGTTTGCAACTGTTTTACAACCTCTGTTGATTGTGGACGGTACTCCCAGTCAACAGATTCTGTGGCACCGAGAGCAGTTTTGTGAATGTCTTTGTGTGGAGGAGTTGCGGTAATACCGCAGAGGTAGATTTTTTTAATCAAAAAAGCATCTGCAGTTCTGAATACAGAACCGATATTGTTGAGACTGCGAACATCGTCAAGGATCAAGATTAAAGGGATCTTAGGGGACTTTTTAAAATCCGCCACCGTTTTGCGGTTGAGTTCGCTGTTTTTTAATTTTCGCATGGGGATAAAATTAGTAAATAATGAGCGGGAGTGCCCTTGTTAACAAATATTTAAAATCCAATTCTTACAAGAATTTATTAATAATTACATTCGTAAAAACCCTAAACCACAAGTGGCCAAGTCGAGTAAAGAAACCCCTTTGATGAAACAGTACAACCAGATCAAGGCAAAGTATCCTGATGCCTTGTTGTTGTTTAGGGTGGGAGATTTTTACGAAACATTTGGTGCTGACGCAGTGCGCGCAGCAAAAATATTGGGGATTATTCTTACTAAAAGAGGGGCGGGAAGTAGCAGCGAAACTGAGTTGGCTGGATTTCCTCATCACTCATTGAATACTTATTTGCCAAAGTTGGTTCGAGCGGGCTGTAGGGTGGCGATATGCGACCAATTGGAAGACCCGAAAATGACAAAAAAAATTGTCAAAAGAGGGGTTACAGAATTGGTTACCCCTGGTGTATCACTCAATGATGAAGTATTAGAACAGAAAAAAAACAACTTTCTGGCAGCAATATATTTTGGTAAAACCAAAATAGGAATTGCTTTTTTGGACATTTCTACTGGCGATTATTGGGTTTCTGAAGGAAATGCTGTTCAAATCGAACAGTTGTTACAAAATTTTGCTCCCGCTGAGGTGTTGGTGGCCAAACCGTCCAAAAAAACTTTTGCGGAACAGATGGGAGGACAATTCAATGTCTTTTATCTGGAGGATTGGATTTTTGAGCGCAGTTATGCCTTGGATTGTTTGACAGCTCATTTTAAGACATTGGGATTGAAAGGTTTTGGTATAGAGCACTTGGAGGCCGGAGTGATTGCTGCAGGTGCCATATTGCATTATCTTTCAGAAGCGCATCACAATCAAATACCACACATCACTTCCATCAGAAGAATATTTGAAGAGGAATACGTTTGGATGGATCGATTTACCATGCGGAATTTAGAATTGTTCCAATCTACCAGTCCCAATGGGGTCGCCTTAATCGATGTTTTGGATCAAACCCTTACGGCCATGGGAGGCAGAATGCTCAAACACGGATTGGCTTTTCCCGAAAGGAATCTTAGTGTCATAGAAGAGCGTTTGGACTTTGTGGCTGCTTTGGTAAATGATACTAAAGCCTATGATCAAATTGCCCTTCATCTGGGGGCCATAGTAGATATCGAAAGGATTGTTGCTAAAATAGCTACTCAGAAAATCAGTCCCCGTGCCTTGGTTCAATTGGCCAAATCATTAGACGAAATTGATCAAATCAAGATCTATTTATCCGATCACAGCAGTAAGGTGCTAAAGGAAAGGGCCAAAGGTTTTTTGGAGGGTAAACCTATCACGAGTTTGATTCAATCAATGCTCAACCCAGAAGCGCCCGTTTTACTCAGTAAAGGAGAAGTCATTGCCGATGGGGTGAACAGCGAACTGGATGAACTAAGGGAATTATTGCGGTCGGGTAAAGCTCACTTGGATAAAATGCTTGAAAGGGAAAGCGAACGCACTCAGATTCCCTCTTTGAAAATTGCCTTTAACAATGTATTTGGCTATTATATAGAGGTCAGAAATACCCATAAGGACAAGGTACCCGAAGATTGGATCAGAAAGCAAACCTTGGTCAATGCAGAACGTTATATTACGGAGGAGTTAAAGGAGTACGAAACGAAAATATTGGGGGCGGAGGATAAGATCAAGTCTATTGAGAGTCGCCTGTATATGGAATTGTTAATAGCCCTTCAAGACCATATAGATCCCCTAAAAGTCAATGCACGTCAAGTAGCTCGCTTGGATGTTTTGTGGTGTTTTGCCGCATTGGCCATCAAGCACAATTATACCCGACCGGTATTTTCAAACCATACGGTATTGGAGGTCAAAGAAGGCCGGCATCCGGTTATAGAACATCAATTGCCTCCTGGCACTCCTTTTATTGCCAATGATTTATTGCTTGATCCTGAGACGCAACAAATCATTATGATCACGGGGCCCAATATGTCGGGGAAGTCGGCCATCCTCCGTCAGACGGCACTATTGGTTTTGATGGCACAGATGGGAAGTTTTGTTCCAGCGGCCTCCCTTAAGACAGGTGTGATGGATAAAATTTTCACCCGTGTAGGCGCCAGCGACAATATCTCTATGGGAGAATCTACTTTTATGGTAGAGATGAACGAAACGGCTTCGATATTGAATAATATTACCGAAAACAGTTTGGTGTTGTTGGATGAAATAGGAAGAGGAACCAGTACTTATGACGGGATCTCTATCGCTTGGGCCATTGCCGAATTTTTACACGAACATCCAGCCAAGCCCAAAGTGTTGTTTGCTACTCACTATCACGAGTTGAATGAGATGACCCATGATTTTCCGAGGATCAAAAACTTTAATGTGTCTGTCAAGGAGTTGGAAGACAAAGTTTTGTTCTTACGCAAATTGGTTCCCGGAGGGAGTGCCCACAGTTTTGGGATCCATGTGGCCAAAATGGCGGGTATGCCAGAGTTTGTCATCCGTCGCGCCAGTCAAAAACTTAAAGGACTGGAAAAATCACATAGCGTAGAAACCAATGCTGAAAGTCTGAAAGTGGGTAAGGACGAGATGCAATTGAGCTTTTTTAATCTAGATGATCCTTTACTGGAAAATCTAAGGGAAGAAATTAAGGATTTGGACATAGATACCCTTACTCCCATTGAGGCATTGATGAAACTTAATGAGATTAAAAGACAGCTAAAACAATAGGACTTTTATCCTTGGGATTTTTTAAGTCGTTCCATTTCTTTTTCAACGGAAAATATCCCCCCAGATTTAAGGCTGATATAGTGAGAGAGAATTCCCACACCCCAGCCCAGTACTACAAAATAGGCCCAGTTGAGGTAGCCGTTGTCCAAATAGTCGAGTCCAAAAAGCCCAGCATTAATCAATAAATACATAAAGAGATGCTGCTTAAACTTTACAATGTCTTTTGCTTTAGAGCGGAGTTCTTTTTCTGTCATGGTATAAGATTTTAGGTTTTATAAAAGAAAGTTAATACAATTTTTGACTAGAAGTGTTGGATTTTACTATTTTTGCAGACCATAAGCGAAAGTAGCTCAGGGGTAGAGCATCACCTTGCCAAGGTGAGGGTCGCGGGTTCAAATCCCGTCTTTCGCTCTTTTTATTTAAGTTCAGCTCGAGTGGTGGAATTGGTAGACACGTTGGACTTAAAATCCAATGACCATTGCGGTCGTGCGGGTTCAAGTCCCGCCTCGAGTACAAGAACCCTTGTTAATCAACTGATTATCAGGGGTTTTTTATTTTATTTCTCTTTTTTTGTACGATTTATGTACGACTCTACTCTTTTAAAATCTGTATGTAGTCAAATAAAAATGAACTTTTACACCAAGTGATTCTGCAATCGTTGCATGTCCCTCAGATCTTTTTTGAATGATTTCATACCACGGCTTCATAGCTGGTGTATGCATCTTTTGAAAGAAAGTATTGATTGATTCTTTAAACTCTAATAATTGTTCTTTTTTTGGACTTTTATTAACCCATTCTTCATTATTGGAGTTTTCTTTATTTCCTAATGACATTTTTTTTTAAATTAAAGATATATTTAGAATTATAAACTTACTAAATATTTAAAGACTTTAAATGTCCTACTGTCCCGTACCCTAAGAGTGGATATGGGACACACAAAAAACCTAAAACCTCTAATACTTGACTAATTACCTGAAGGTGGGGTGGGTTTGTGGAATAGTTTTTCTTTGGAGGTTAGGGCTCTTGATATTATATATAACCCAAACCCTAACTATATAATAACACGATTCAATTTTTACACGATTGCCCACAAGAGTATTTCCTTGCGATCAACACTATGACAAGGGATTAAGGCTGTTTTAAGTGTTGCGGTTTTAGGGGGGTGTTGTTAGGGGAAAGTTTGTAACGTGTTGGGGAATTATTATACCCAACTGTCGCATCCCTAAGGATTGGGACATTGGGACACATAAAAACCTAAAAACTTTCCCTGCTGTCTAAATACCTGACGGTGGGGTGGGTTTTGTAGAATGGTTTTTTCTATTGAAACAGGGGATGGAATTTGATATGTAATCCAAACTCTATAACTTAGAGGTATTATTAATCATAAATCTTTTAAAATAAAAAAAATATTATTACTTATAGTTTGTTCTGTTTTTTCAATCAGTTGTGATTCAAATTCAGTTAGTATGACTACATACAGTTTAAAAAGTCACTTAATAAAGACTTAAACCTTTCAGATGTAAAGAGACGCGGGTTTACCCCTGCCCACTGGTTTTAACACCCAAATAAAAGTAGGTAATTAGAACCCAGCTATCCCCAGTAAAATAGGTGGTTTAGAGATATATGACTCATAGAATTCTTTGGCTTATAAAAGTCAGTTTGACTTATTTAAGAAAACTAGAAATTCCGGAACTCACTCAGGATAATATGCCTGTATTAAGGACAAGCAGCACCATCCCAGTCAGGCTGTTTTAAGGGATCATTTGCCAAGTGCAATTGGCATTGCACAAATCGTGTCATGTGTTCATGGAATAATTATTTTTTATTTGAATGGATTTTTGTTTTGTAATAAAAAAAGTATAAATTTTAGAGTGAAGAAGTTTTCTTATGAGGGGTCACTAATTTGTCGCAAAAGATTTTTTCATAAAACATAAGAATAAATTTAATATGTTTTTTTCTTTAACTTCTTTACGGATTATTGAAAAAGCTTTGCCCATATGATTTTCCACGGTTTTAATAGATATATCAAGTTTGTTAGCAATTTCACTGTACTTTAGTTGCTCAAATTTACTCAGTATAAAAATTTCTTTACATTTAGGGGGGAGTTTTTCAATAGCTATTTTTACAAGTATTATTTTTCTTAATTTTACATCTTCATCTTCATTTGCCCAGAGTACTAATCTTTTGTATAACCAACCATCGAGCATCGTTTGTTCTCGTTTATTTTTTCTATACTTATCAATAAATCCATTATACGCTGTTGTATATAAAAAATTGACTATGGATTTATTTTCATCCAAAGCATTTCGTGCCGTCCATAACTTAATAAAGGCATCCTGTACAATGTCCTTTGTTTCAGGTTGGTTTTTAGTGTAACTATTAATGAATGCAGTCAACGCCTTTATATTAGTATCGTAAATAACTTTAAATGCGCTTTCATCGCCTTTTTTAAGGGACATTACTAGTTGCAAGTTGTTTTGTTTTGTTTTTTTCATTTAATAGTGAGTGCTAATGTATAAAAAAAAATTAAGTCTAATTAATAGGGTTTTTTTAATACTCATACGTATAACTAGTATGATGAAAAAAGAAATAAGAATTGAAACATTAGTAGCGAAATATTGTTCAGGTGATCTATCAAATAGTGAGTTGCAAGAACTTACTACTTGGATTGGAGTAGGAAAGAACAAAAAAATCTTTAAGGATTATATTGCTTTGAATTTTACTATTGAGCAATTGAAAAGTGAAGGTCAAGATGATTCCTTGCTATGGGAACATATTGAAGCAAGTTTCAAAACTCCAGTTAAAAAAATAAACTATTGGAAATATGGAGTAGCGGCATCTATTGCCCTTTTAATAGCTATCAATTTTATTTTTGATCAAAAAAGTAAAACAGCGGTTACAAATCCAACTATTGCACATGATGCCAATAAAATTGAAATTGGAACAGACAAAGCAACACTTACATTAGAAGATGGTTCTTTAGTAGTTTTAGAAAAAGGAGCTTCTTTTAAAACAAAAAATGCAAATAGTAATGGTGAAAAAATTGTGTATCAAAATGCAAAAAGCAACCCATCATCAATTAAATATAATTATCTAACCATTCCTAGAGGTGGCCAATTCTCTCTAAAACTATCTGATGGAACAGAAGTATGGTTGAATTCTGAATCTCAGTTTAAATATCCCGTTAGTTTTAGAGAAAATGAAACCCGTCAGGTAGAGCTCATTTATGGTGAAGCTTACTTTGATGTGTCGCCAAGCACAGATCATCAGGGGGCTAAATTTAAGGTGCTAAACAAAAGTCAAGAAGTTGATGTCCTTGGGACAGAATTTAACATAAAAGCATATTTAGACGAAGCCATGGTTTACACCACATTGGTTGAAGGGAAAGTAGTTGTATATAATGCTAATCATAAAGAAATCTTATTGCCAAATCAGCAGTCCAAAATAAACATTAAAAACAAGGTTTTAACAATTGACGAGGTTGATGTTTATAGTGAGGTATCTTGGAGAGATGGGCTGTTTAGTTTTAAGAGTAAGCCTTTAAACGAGATAATGATTGTTTTAGCTCGTTGGTACGATGTTGAAGTTGTATTCGAAAATATTGAACAAAAAGCTATTAAATTTAACGGAGTACTAAGTAAAAACGATTCTATAGAAGAAATACTAACTGTAATTATGAAAACAAAATTTATTAATGCCTATGATATAAAAGATAAGAAAATTATTATTAAGTAAGAAAGGGAACAAAGTTATACCTAGACAGTAAAACACTTTATCCCCTTAAGATTATTAATTAATTAAAAATTTAGATAACCAATTAATATGCAATATTATGCAATTTAAAACTATAAATAAATTTTTCTGCAAAAAGAAAAATAAATTAAAATTTATCATGAGAGCCTTTATGCTATTGTTTTGTACAACAGTTTTCAGTTTTTCTGCTAACGAAGTATTTAGTCAAAATGATAAAATCGTAATCAATGAGGATAAAGATGTTACAATCGATGAGATTTTTGATCTATTCAGAGAGCAAACGAAATATACGTTTATCTATCAAGAAGACCTTTTTAAAAATATTCCTAAGGTACATCTTGAAAAAGGAACAATTAAGGCCAACGAACTATTAGAGAAATGTTTTTCTAGCGACAAGTATAGTTTTAGTTTTACTCGTAAAAATAAGATTATCATTATTGAAGAAATCCCAGTAACGATAAAAGAGGAAATTAATATACAGAAACTACAAGTTTCTGGGATCGTTACAGACGAAGAAGGTAACCCTCTACCCGGAGCCACTGTTATTGAAGTAGGAACTGATAATGGAACTACATCTGACTTTGATGGAAAATTTTCAATTGTAACAACAAATGAAAATCCTACTCTTAAAATATCATTTATAGGTTTTCTGTCCCAAG